>Ga0247610_10000868_pt1 | contig 40083 bp, 32 predicted proteins | sample 174DNAGHGhighgp2_FD_193483 | JGI IMG/M metagenome (GOLD analysis project Ga0247610, IMG submission 193483) | Sheep rumen microbial communities from Palmerston North, Manawatu-Wanganui, New Zealand - 1742 DNA GHGhigh gp2 | ecosystem: Host-associated > Mammals > Digestive system > Stomach > Rumen...
TGAAGACGTCAGGCACCAAGAGTGCCATCTCGAAATCGCTGAATGCACTGATGGACGGCTGTCAGGGCAAGAAGGAACAGAAGCTCATTGAGACAGTAGCCCTCAGAGCCATGATGAAAGCCAAGTATTCGACCCACAACATTGGACACTACGGACTGGCATTCGAATACTACACACACTTCACGTCACCCATCCGACGCTATCCAGACACCATGGTACACCGGCTGCTGACAAAGTATCAGGCAGGAGGGCGCTCGGCTAACCGTGACAAGTATGAAGAGCTGAGCGAACACTGCTCGGACATGGAACAGGTGGCACAGAACGCAGAGCGCGACTCCATAAAGTACAAGATGGTGGAGTTCATGGCGGACAAGTTAGGCGAGGTCTATGATGCCCACATCAGCGGCATACAGTCGTATGGCATCTATTGCGAAATAGACGAGAACCACTGTGAAGGCATGGTACCCATGCACGACCTGGATGACGACTACTACGACTTCGACGAGAAGAATTACTGTCTGATAGGCCGTCATCACCATCATCGTTACCAGTTAGGCGATGCCATCCGCATACAGGTAGCACGTGCAAACATTGAGAAGCGTCAGCTTGACTTTACGCTTGCAGATGAATAAGTTGCAGCGAAATTTTGTTATTTGCAGGGTTTGTATTACCTTTGCAAGCTCTAAGGATAAACAAGAATGAACAAGCTACAACTGATTAAAGACAAGGAGTTCGGGGGTGAGCGACCATTGTTTGCCACCCACGACCTCCGTTTAGAAAACATCACAATTATTGATGGTGAGAGCGGCATTAAACAATGCCAGAACATAGAAGCAGACAACTGCAAGTTTTATGGAAAATATCCCTGGTGGCACGTTGATGGCGCACGTATTACCAATTGCTACTTCGCTCCAGGCTCACGCTCTGCTATCTGGTACACGAACGACCTGACCATGAAAGACTGTGTCATTGACGGTCCGAAGTTCTTCCGTGAGATGGAAAGGGTGGAACTGGAGAATGTCACCATCAACGATGCTGACGAGACATTCTGGAAGGTGAAGGACCTGAAGCTGCATAACGTCAAGCTGCACGATGGCACCTATCCGTTTATGTTCTCCGAAAATATCTATATAGACGGTCTGGAAAGCGACTCGAAGTACGTGTTCCAATACTGTAAGAATGTAGAGATACACCATGCCAAGATTGTGACCAAGGACTCTTTCTGGGAGTGTGAGAACATAACGGTCTATGACTCCGAGATAGATGGTGAGTATCTGGCCTGGCACTCGAAGAATGTCAGACTGGTCAACTGTCATCTGGCAGGCGAGCAACTGCTCTGTTATGCACAGGACCTGGTATTGGAGAACTGTACGTTCGATGCTGCCTGCGACCGGTTGTTTGAGTATTCAACACTGGAAGCTGACATCCGTGGACACGTAGAGAACATCAAGAACCCCACCAGTGGCCACATCACTGCCGACAGCATTGGCAGCATCACCATCGATGAAAACGTACGACAACCTAACAACTGTATTATCAAGACAAGACAATGAATTACGATTTTGACGAACTTATCAAGCGTCGAGGAACAAACTGCATTAAATGGGACGAGCAACGGAATGCCGGCGAACAATCTGCCGAAGACATGATTCCACTATGGGTGGCAGACATGGACTTCCTCGTGGCACCTGCCATTCAGCAGGCTATTGAGCGACGTGCACGCCATGGTGTGTTTGGCTATACCCACGTGCCAGAGGCGTATTACGAGGCTATCATCTCTTGGTTCAGCAGGCGTCACCAGTGGACCATCGAGCGCAGTGACATTCTTTATACCATTGGCGTGGTACCAGCTATCAGCTGTGTCATTAAGGCCATTTGCATGCCCGGCGAGAAAGTGCTGGTGCTGACACCTGTCTATAACTGTTTCTTCTCCTGCATTCGGAATAATGGATGCGAGGTATTGGAAAGCCGGCTCGTCGCTACAACAGCGTCTGACGGTTCAACCAGCAGAACCACCTACACCATCGACTGGGACGACTTCGAGGAGAAATGTGCCGACGTGAAGACCACAGCCTTCCTGCTTTGCAACCCCCACAACCCAGGCGGACGAGTATGGACCAAGGAAGAGCTGAAGCGCATGAACGACATCTGCATGCAGCATGACGTACGTGTCATCAGCGACGAGATACACTGTGAGATTGTCATGCCAGGCTACAAGTTCCAGCCTTTCGCAGCTGTGAGCGACGACTGTCGCGACAACAGTGTCATCTGCAACTCCGCCTCCAAGTCATTTAACATAGCTGGATTGCAGACTGCAAATATTATTTGTCACAACGCAGCCCTAAGACGTCGCATTAACCGTGCCATCAATATTCATGAAGTATGCGACCTGAACCCCTTTGGTCCAGAAGCCCTGATAGCCGCATACAACGAGAGCGAAGACTGGATGGACCAGCTTTGCCTGTATGTCAAAGGCAACTATGACGCGCTTTGCAACTATCTTGCCGACCAATTACCACAGCTGAAAGTCATGACACTGGAGGCCACCTATCTGGCATGGGTTGACATAAGTGCCTTAGGCATAAGTAGTGATGCACTGGCCGACCTGCTCTATCATGAAGGAAGGGTGTGGGTATCCAGTGGCACCATATATGGCAAGGAGGCTGGCGAGGGCTATATCCGCATCAACATGGCTTGCCCGCGTTCACTGCTCATGGAGGGTCTTGAGCGTATCGTCAAGGTCCTATCATAACTATAAACAACTATAACAACTATAACAACAATGAAATTAGACGAGACAAAAGAACTCCCCGAAAACGCCTTCCGAGAGTTGAAGGACGGTGAGGAGTATCAACCGGTGATGCCGGCAGACAAGGTGTTCCCAGAAGTCAACGTATGGACAGTGACATGGGGTATTATCATGGCAGTGGTCTTTTCTGCCGCTGCTGCCTACTTAGGACTGAAGGTTGGACAGGTGTTCGAGGCTGCCATCCCTATTGCAATTATTGCCGTAGGCGTGTCGGCTGCTGCCAAACGTAAGAAGGCATTGGGCGAGAATGTTATTATACAGAGCATTGGAGCCTGCTCAGGTGCTGTGGTGGCAGGAGCAATCTTCACATTGCCTGCCATCTACATTCTTCAGGCCAAGTATAACTTCGACGACGTGTCGTTCTATAAGATGTTCCTGGCATCACTGCTGGGTGGCATACTGGGCATTCTGTTCCTCATTCCATTCCGTAAGTATTTCGTCAAGGACATGCATGGCAAATACCCTTTCCCAGAGGCAACAGCTACCACACAGGTGCTCATGAGTGGCGAAAAGGGCGGCTCACAAGCCAAGCCACTGCTTATTGCCGGTCTGGTAGGAGGACTTTACGACTTCGTCGTCTCTACCTTCGGATTATGGAACGAGGTATTCACATCACGCATGGTAGCTGGTGGACAATGGCTGGCAGACAAGGCCAAACTGGTGTTCTCGCTCAACACAGGAGCAGCGGTACTGGGTCTGGGCTACATCATCGGACTGCGTTATACGCTCATTATCTGTCTGGGCTCGCTGGCTGTGTGGTGGCTCTTGGTGCCTGGCATGGCTATGATTTTTGGTGACACCGTACTCAACACATGGGATCCGAACATCACGACTGCTGTTGGTGACATGTCGCCAGAGGAAATATTCAAGGCTTACGGCAAGAGCATCGGCATTGGCGCCATTGCCATGTCAGGTATTATAGGCATCATCAAGTCGTGGGGCATTATCAAGAGTGCTGTTGGACTGGCTGCCAAGGAGATGAAAGGTGGCAGCAACGAGGCTGCTATAGCCACCAAGCGTACCGACCGCGACCTGAGTTTCAAGTTTATTGCCATAGCAGCCATTACAACTATTATATGTACGTTCCTCTTCTTCTGGTTCGGTGTCATGGAGGGTAACATGCTGTTTGCATTGGTGGCTATTATACTGACTATTGTCATTGCCTTCCTCTTCACCACTGTGGCAGCCAATGCCATAGCCATTGTGGGCTCCAACCCCGTCAGCGGCATGACACTGATGACACTGATTCTGGCTTCCGTCGTCATGGTGGCTGTAGGATTGAAGGGTACGAACGGCATGATTGCTGCTCTTATCATGGGTGGCGTAGTATGTACGGCCCTCTCTGTAGCAGGTTCGTTTATTACTGACCTGAAGATAGGCTACTGGCTTGGAACAACACCAAAGAAGCAGGAGACATGGAAGTTCCTGGGTACGTTGGTCAGTGCTGCCACAGTCGTTGGTGTGATGATGGTCCTCAACCAAGCCTATGGCTTTGCATCTGGCAAGCTGGCAGCCCCACAAGCCAATGCCATGGCAGCTGTCATTGACCCCTTGATGAATGGTGTGGGAGCACCTTGGCTGTTATATGCTATTGGTGCTGTACTGGCTGTCGTACTGACACTTTGTAAGGTTCCTGCCCTACCCTTTGCCTTGGGAATGTTTATTCCGTTACCTCTGAACACGCCATTGGTGATTGGCGGACTGATCAACTGGTTTGTTACTTCACGCTCAAAGGATGCAGAAGTCAACAAGGAACGTGGGGAGAAAGGTAACCTCATCGCATCAGGATTCATTGCAGGTGGTGCACTGATGGGCGTGGTAAGTGCTATCCTGCGCTTTGTCAACGTGAAGTTCGACTACGAGGCATGGTGGATGAATCCTATGTCGGAGTGGTTGGCACTGGCAGCATACCTGTTGCTCATCTGTTACTTCATCATAGCAACACGTACGAAGAAACAATAGTTGAACAATACTGCTTACGCCACACATATATTATATATGTACGCGCGCGTAAGAAACAAACAAACCGGGCGGCATCCTCCAATGAGAGATGCCGCCCGGTTTTATGTGTTTACTGTATAGAGGTTAGTTGAAGTAGTACTTCACACCAACCTGCAGGCGCCAGCACTGTCCGTTGCTGTTGCTGTACTCATAAGTACTTGCACCCTTAGGAACGTTTGTCTTGAAGACAGGTACACCATTCTCAATACTCTTGAGACTAAGGATTTTACCTGCATTACAAGAGTTGACGGTCATCACCTTCTCGACACCGAACTTCGAGTTGAAGATGTTAAAGATGTTCTGGATGTCAGCTGTCAGCTGGAGACGATGCTTTGTCTTGCCGATAGCAAGGTCGAAGTCATGAGCCCAACGGAAGTCGAACTTGTGAACCCAAGGAGCACGTGCAGAGAATGCCTCGGCATATTCGCCCTTATGGTTACGCAGATAGTCGTCCTGCTCAACGAAATCCCAGAAAGCAATGCGGTCGTCATCACTGGCGAAACGAATCTCACTGTCATCACGAGGAATATACATAAGGTCGTATGCTATGTTGTCGCCGTTAATGTCGGAACCATAATAGAAGCTGTATCCGCCTGGACGATAGCCCTGATAGAAGACTGAGAAGTGATCCTTTCCGTACTTATAGCTGATGTTTGCGATGAAACGGTCGGGGATAACAGTGCTGACGGTCTGTAAGTCACAGAAATTAGGACCATTGACAGTATAAAGATTGGTCCATGCTGAAGAGGCATTTGAGCCCGGCATGCCACTGATTCGTTTGTTGACAGTATGGGTGTATGCTGCCATGAGTCGCAAGTTCTCTATTGGCTCTGCATTGATGGTCAGGTTTGCCGTCCATCCATAGCCACGACTGGTATTGCTTAACACGGCTGCCATACCACTGAACTGCTTGGTATTACCAGCTGCATCAGTGTATGTAGGATTGTACTTATAGTCGGAAGGATAGATGACACGACCGTCTGCTCCTGACAGATGCTCCCATGTACCATCGATGGGCCTAATATTATAGTTATCAAGCATGATGTCATTGATATGCCTTGAGTAAGTGAACTCTGCAGTCACTGACAATGGGAAAGAGATAGGCAGTGAGTAGTCAACAGCAATGCTGGTCTTCCAGTCCTGTGGCATCTTGAACTTCTTATCTACACCGGCAAAGTCGCCAGACACGATACCCTGGTCAGGAGTAATAGTGGCAGGAACGTTCAGAAGCTCACGAATCTGGTCAACATCGGTTACCAGTCCGCCTGCAAAGTTTGCCAGACGTGGGTCAACCGTATTGACAACACCATTCTTATAAGTAGTAGTAGCTGTTGCGAGGTTCTGTATCATACCAGAGTTCTGCGGCATATTGGTGAAGAACACCAGAGGAATACGTCCTGCGAAGAGGCCTGAACCTCCACGAACCTTCAGAGAGTGGTCCCCAAAGATGTCCCATGTGAATCCGAAACGTGGTGATATCTGTATGTTAGTGTCCGGCCAAGCACCTGTATCGATGTGACGACCACCGAAGTCGAGGTCATAAATGGCATTGTTACGCATGATGTCTGACTCGTCGAATGAGAGGTTATCGAAACGTATGCCATAGAGCAGCTTGAATTTATCTGTAATGTTCCACTCGTCCTGCAGATAGAGACCTATCTGATTAAATGTAACACTGGAACCAGGAGTGGAATTGCCATTATAGCCATACTGCAGTGCTACAGACTCTGGAGCAGCACCTGTCAGGAAATCATCGAGCGTACGATAACGATAGTAACCCATACCACCACGCTGGTAGTTGTTCAGTGCCAACTGATGCTCGAAGTTGAGACCTGCCGTGAACTTATGTGCACCCAAATAGTAAGTCAGGTTATCAGTAATAGTAGTTACCTTGTCCTGCACCTTGTTATTCCATGTGAAGAGCTCGTAACCAAACGACATGTATGGCTCAAGAACCTGGGTCTGCGTCTGTGCATCAAAATCGTACATGATATCAACGAAGGGGAAGGCAGAGGAGTTAGAGCCACGCACATCCTGAATATCTGAATAGGTAAAGAGCAGCTGGTTAGAGAAATGCTCTCCGAAACGGCTGTTCAGGTCGGCACTAATAGTCGTTACCTTATTCTTCATGGAGTACAAGGAGTTGGCGAAAGCCATTGACATTTCACCCATACGTGGTGAACTGAGGCGGTAACCTACGTCGGCAGATGAATTGTTAGGATTGGACCATGTCTTATTGATGGTATGGTTGAAACGCACGGCCAGATGATGGTTTTCAGTGATGTTCCAGTCGATACGTGCCAGATACTTATGGTTTGTAATGTCGGCAGGATAGCTGGTGTATGAACCTGGGTCATAGCCATACTTGTCAATAAGGAACTGACGTGTACGCTCGAGGTCAGCCAGTTTGGTGCGTGAGATATAGAGTTTGTTGTCGCCTATACCATCTTCTGAACCACGCCAGCGGTTAACTTCTGAAGGTGACTTTGAACCCTCGTAGTTAACAAAGAAGAACAACTTATTCTTGATGATTGGTCCACCCAGCGTAAAGCCATAAGTGGTCTTTCGGTCACGCTCACGGGCTGCCAGCTCGGCATTATTGATGCGGTTACCACGCATATTCTCATTGGTATAATAGACGTAGGCAGTACCTTGTAAAGTGTTGTTACCCGATTTGGTAATAGCATTGATACCACCGCCAATGAAGTTTGTCTGACGAACATCATAAGGTGCTACGACTAACTGAACCTCCTCAATGGCATCCAAGGAGACAGGATTACCACCACCTGGCAGGTTGGATGACAGACCAAAGTTATTGTTCAGGTTTGCACCATCAAGCGTGAAGTTGGTAGAACGACCATCACCTCCGGAGAATCCCATACCATTAGCATAAGGAGAGAAACGTGTAATATCAGTAATGGAACGACTCACTGTTGGCATCTCGCGGATGATAGCATTATTGATATTGGTCGTTGCACCCGTCTTCTCTGCTGCAAACTTCGATGCCTTACCGATAATTACTATCTCTGCCAAATCGTTAGCCTCCTCTGGAAGCCATACTTCGAGGAAGTAGGTCTCACCAAGCTGAAGTGTCACATCGGTCAGCTCTTTTGTCTGATAACCAATATATGATACAGTTACCGTGTAAGGGCCGCCCGTTCGCATACCTTGAATGGTAAAACGTCCGTCAATGTTTGTAATAGCAGCATAACGTGTTCCAGAAGGCACATGCACTGCCTGAACTGATGCGCCGATAATCTCCTCGTGGCTCTCTGCTGCAGTCACCTTACCTGTAAGAGAAGAAGTTGTTATCTGCGCCATGATACTCACAGAAAAAGTAAGCATCATTGCTATTAGCAAGAAAAATCTCTTTTGCATAATGATCATTTTATGTTAATTAATTATTTATGCTGCAAAATTACGTAAAAAAAATCATATTAGTATTGATTTCTTGGTATTTTTTTCACAAAATAAAAAAAGGGAGCTTTATGCCCCCTTCTGACGTGTTCCCATGCGCGCCTCGACGACGTTCACGACATAATCGCCAAGTTTCTCACACTCAATGATGAGATCCATGTACATCGTGCCTTCTGCATAGGTGTATTCGTGGTTGTTAATGTCAACAATGTTCTGTGCCTTCAACTGGTTACGATAGTTGTTGATTTCGTTCTCAATATTAAACGTGCGGTTCACGTCATACGTCTCCTTCCTGCCACTTAACAGACGGTTCATCTCCGTCAGGGCATTGTCGGTAAGTCCCATCATCTGGTGCAGACGGCCATACTGCTTCTCATTGAAGTGCTCCTCCTTGGCATTGTACTTACGCGAGATGGTGCGTGCCATGTTGTAGCAGGCATCTCCGATACTCTCTAATTCACTGATTTCACGTAGCATAGCACGAATCTTTCCCTTCGTATCGTCCGACAGGTGAGCATCACTAACCTGCTCCAGATATTTTGCTATCTCAAGTTCCATGTTGTCGCTGATACCTTCATACTTCTCTATACGAGTATAGAGTTTGTTAAACTGAGCATCATCTTGTTTCTTACCAGAGAGGGACGACGAATCGTTGAGCAAATCCTGAACCATGCCGAACATACGTTGCATACGTTCTGCAAACGACTGTATCTCCTTCTGGGCCTCAAGCACGGAGAGCTCGGGCGTCTTCATGAAGCCTGCTGTGATGAAGTGCAAGCGGAAATCCTCCTCTTCATCAACCTTAGGCTTGATAACCCAAGACACGAAACGCTCTATCTGGGGAATGAACCATATAAGTATGCCTGCATTAATAAGGTTGAACGTGGTATGGAAAGCTGCCAATACGAATGTCAGTTTGGCTGCATTGGCAGCAAATGCTTCGACACTAACTTCCTGTTTCTCCATATCAACATCGTAGCCTACCCATCCGCATACCATATTGACAAACGGATGGAAGATCATCAGAATCCAGATAACGCCAAACACATTGAAGAACATATGGGCAAGAGCTGCACGACGAGCCTGAGTGTTAGCCGACAGGGCTGCCAGGTTTGACGTGATGGTGGTTCCGATGTTCTCACCCAGCACCAAGGCTATACCTTGATAGATAGGCAACGCACCACTGGAACAAAGTATCATCGTGATAGCCATTACAGCTGCTGACGACTGCACACAGAACGTCAGCACACCACCCAGAAACAGGAACAGCAATGTGGTCCAGAACGAATCTGGGTCGAAAGAGCTGAAGAATGCCAGCACCGACTCATTATGACCTAAGTCCATCTCTGCACCTGTCAAACGCAGGGTGGTCAAACCCAACAGCAGCAGTCCAAGACCAAAGAGGAAGTCGCCAATGAAACGATGCTTCTTCATATATATCAAAATGATACCCACGAAGAAGCCAATGTAACTGACAATACTGATATCGAACGACATACCAGCAGACATGATCCATGCCGTCAGTGTGGTTCCAATATTGGCACCCATAATAACAGAGATGGCCTGTGCCAGTGTCAGCAGACCGGCATTGACAAACGAGACGGTCATTACCGTCGTGGCAGTCGAAGACTGTACCGAGGCTGTTACCAACGTACCTGTCAGCAAGCCTGTGAAACGGTTGGTAGTCATAGCACCCAGCACGTGTCGCAACTGTGGTCCTGCCAGTTTCTGCAGGGCATCACTCATCGACTTCATACCAAACATCAGCAGTGCCAGTGAGCCTAACAACTTAAAAATTACCCCTATTGACATAAAAATATTCTGTTTTTAATTCGTATTTCGTTTTTATTTCATACCTTTGTCGGACAATAGTAATTTGACTGTCTATGGAACAAACCTTAAAAATCCGTTGCAAAAATAATAAAAAAACTTTAAACGTAAGCATCGGAGCAACACTTTCTGAAATATTTTCTCAATCTGGCCTCGAAATGCAGTACGGACCAGTCAGTGCAAGAGTGAATAATAAGGTAGAAGGATTACACTACAGAGTGTATAAACGGAAGGACATAGAATTCCTTGACCTTTACTCCTCCAGTGGTAGGAGAGCTTATATTCGAACTCTATTCTTCGTTCTCTCAAAGGCTGCCCACGACCTGTGGCCCAACTGTAAGGTTATCATCGACGTACCTGTCAGCAACGGCTACTACGTTGATTTGCTGCCAAGAGACAAAGATGATGAACACTGGGACGTGACACCAGACGACGTACATGCGTTGCGACAGCGTATGCAGGAAATCATTGATGCTGCCATACCCATTCACCGTCACGAAGCAACCACCGAGGAGGCCATCGCCATGTTCCAAGAGGCTGGCTCTATCTCAAAAGTCAAACTCCTGCAAAGTTCTGGGCGGCTTTATACGACCTATTACGACATCGACGGATACAAAGACTACTATTATGGTACACTGCTGACCAACACGTCGCAGCTTTACTTGTTCGGACTGGAGTATTACTTCGACGGCATCCTGCTACGCATACCATCACAGGAAGATCCCTCACGGCTGGGAGCTTTCGTACGTCAGAACAAGATGTTGGAGATTTTTAAAGAGCACCACAGCTGGCAGGACATTCTTGGAATGCGTACCATAGGTGACCTGAACGAAGCCATAGCAAAGGGATATGCATCACAACTGATTCAGGTCAGCGAGGCTCTGCAAGAAAAGAAAATCGCAGAAATAGCCGACGACATCGCACGCCACAAGGGATGCAGAATGGTTCTTATCGCAGGGCCGTCCAGCAGCGGAAAGACGACCACCAGTAAGAGGTTGTCTATACAATTAGCCGTCAATGGCATCAAACCTATACCCATCTCGCTTGACGACTATTTCCTCAGCCGTGAAGAGACACCACGCGATGCTGATGGCGACTACGACTTCGAGCACATACACGCACTGAACATCCCACTGCTAAACGAGCAGCTGAACGCACTCTTCCGTGGAGAGGAGGTAGAGCTGCCCCGTTACAACTTCCACGAAGGACGAAGTGAAATGAGTGGAAAGAAACTGAAACTGAACGAGAAGGACATTCTCGTCGTCGAAGGCATACATGCCCTCAATCCAGAACTTACGGCAGCTATTCCTGACGATAAGAAGTATCGTGTCTATGCATCTGCTCTGACCACCATCTTACTGGATAACCACAACTACATACCAACCACAGACAACCGACTGTTACGTCGCATCATCCGCGATCACAAGTACCGTGGTGTATCAGCACTAGAGACCATTCGTCGCTGGCCCAGTGTGAGGAAAGGTGAAGGCCGATGGATATTCCCCTTCCAGGAAAATGCCGATGCCATGTTCAATACTGCGATGCTTTTTGAACTGGCTGTTATCAAGGCTCAGGCAGAACCTCTATTAGAACAGGTACCGGAAACATGTGTAGAGTATGCTGAGGCCTATCGCCTGCGAAAGTTCTTACGCTACATACAGCCTATTAAGGAAGACCAGATTCCACCGACATCGCTCCTTAGGGAATTCCTCGGTGGAAGCTCGTTCCATTATTAACCCATGCCTACATGGCTTATATTGTATAAAAATGCATTCTTTTTAGCAAAAAGCAGGAAAGAATGCATTTTTATTGCAATTTGTTTTGCATTTTACACACTAATTTGTAACTTTGCAGGCGTTTTACTGAACAGAACACATTATTAATATATTATGGCAGAATTAGAAGTAAAAGAGCTTGACCAAGTGGTTGTACGCTTTTCAGGTGACTCCGGCGACGGTATGCAGTTGGCCGGCAACATCTTCTCTACGGTGAGCGCCACCGTGGGTAATGGTATTTCTACGTTTCCCGACTACCCTGCTGATATCCGTGCACCGCAAGGCTCGCTGACAGGTGTCAGTGGTTTCCAAGTACATATTGGCGCCGGCAAGGTTTACACCCCAGGCGACCAGTGCGACGTACTGGTGGCGATGAACGCTGCTGCCCTTAAGACGCAGTATAAATTTGCGAAGCCTCAGGCTACAATTATTATTGACACCGACTCCTTTGGACCTAAGGATCTGGAAAAAGCTCAGTTCAAGACTGAGGACTACTTAGGTGAAATGGGTATTGACCCAGACCGGGTTATCCAGTGTCCTTTGACAAAAATGGTAAAAGACTGCCTTTCTGACTCGGGCATGGACAACAAAGCTATCCTTAAGTGCCGTAACATGTTCGCACTCGGATTGGTATGCTGGCTGTTCAACCGCGACTTGGAACTGGTTAACAACTTCTTGCGAGATAAATTTGCAAAGAAACCACAAATTGCAGAGAATAACATCAAAGTAGTACAGGCAGGATATGACTATGGTCATAACACCCATTCAAGCGTACCTGCAACATACCGCATAGAATCAAAGGAGAAACAGCCTGGTCGTTACATGGACATTACAGGTAACAAGGCTACTGCATACGGTCTGATAGCAGCTGCCGAGAAGGCTGGTCTGCGTCTGTATCTGGGGTCCTACCCTATTACACCTGCTACCGACATCCTACACGAGCTGTCAAAACATAAGTCATGTGGAGTCATCACCGTACAGTGTGAAGACGAGATAAGTGGTGCCGCTTCTGCCGTAGGTGCAGCATTTGCAGGTGCATTGGCTGCCACCAGCACATCAGGACCTGGCATTTGTCTGAAGTCAGAGGCTATCAACTTGGCTGTTATTGATGAGCTGCCACTGATTATCATTGACGTGCAGCGTGGTGGTCCATCAACCGGACTTCCCACAAAGAGTGAACAGACAGACCTGTTGCAGGCTCTTTATGGTCGAAACGGCGAGAGCCCCATGCCTGTCATCGCAGCACTGAGTCCTACCGACTGTTTCGATGCAGTGTATGAAGCATCAAAGATTGCATTGGAACATCTTACACCAGTTATTCTTCTTACCGATGCCTTTATTGCCAATGGTTCTGCTGCATGGAAATTGCCAGACATCAAGGAATTACCTGCTATTTGTCCACACTATGCTACGGCAGAGATGAAGGGCAACTATACCCCTTATTTCCGCGATGAGGAGACAAAGGTACGCTATTGGGCTATTCCAGGTCAGGAGGGTTACACCCACATACTTGGCGGACTGGAGAAAGATGGCAAGACAGGAGCTATCTCCACCGATCCAGAGAACCACAATCTGATGTGTCATCTGCGTGCAGAAAAGGTAGCAAAAATACCTGTTCCCGACTTGCAAACCGAGGGAGATGAGGATGCAGACCTTTTGATTGTTGGTTTCGGTTCTACTTATGGTCATCTGCATGCTGCCATGGACGAGCTTCGTATGCAGGGCAAGAAAGTCGCTCTGGCACAGTTTAAGTATATCAACCCATTGCCCAAGAACACGGCAGAGGTGTTGATGAAATACAAGAAAGTCGTTGTAGCAGAACAGAACCTTGGACAGCTGGCCGCCTGGCTGCGCTCAAAGGTTGACGGTTTTGTTCCTTATCAGTATAACGAAGTGAAGGGTCAGCCGTTCGTCGTTAGTGAGTTGGTTGCAGCATTTGAGAACATTTTAAAGAAATAACCATTATGAGCGAATATACATTCCAAGATTACAAGAAGGGACAACCACGTTGGTGTCCTGGTTGTGGTGACCATTTTTTCCTGGCTTCACTTCATAAAGCTATGGCCGAAGTAGGTGTAGCACCTCACGACATGGCAGTCATCTCAGGTATTGGCTGTAGTAGCCGTCTGCCTTACTATGTGAATACATACGCCATGCAAACCATTCACGGACGTGCTGCTGCTATCGCCACCGGTGCAAAAGTCACCAATCCGAAGCTTTGTGTATGGCAAGTCAGCGGTGATGGCGACGGACTGGCAATTGGTGGTAACCATTTCATTCATGCTATGCGCCGTAACATCGACCTGAACATGATTCTGCTTAACAACCGTATCTACGGACTGACCAAAGGACAGTACTCACCTACCAGCCCTCGCGGCTTCGTGTCGAAGTCCAGTCCTTACGGAACAGTTGAAGACCCGTTCCGTCCGGCAGAGCTATGCTTTGGAGCACGCGGACACTTCTTTGCCCGTTCCGTAGCTACCGATGCACCAGAGACACAAGCTATTCTCAAAGCTGCTTATGAACATAAGGGAGCTTCTGTCTGCGAAATTCTGCAGAACTGTGTCATCTTTAATGATGGTTGTCATGAGTCTGTCTATACCAAAGAAGGACGTAAGAAAAATGCCATTTATGTGCGTCATGGCGAGAAACTCGTTTTTGGCGAGAACTCAGAATATGGTCTGGTACAGGAAGGCTTTGGCTTGAAAGTCGTCGAAATTGGCAAAGACGGCTACACACTGGACGATGTGTTGGTACATGATGCTCACTGCGAGGACAATACATTACAGTTGAAACTGGCAATGATGTCGAATGAAGACGGATTCCCCATAGCACTTGGTGTCATACGCGACGTGGAGGCTCCGACATACGATGATGCTGTCAATCAACAAATTAAGGACATTTCAGCCCAGAAGAAGTACCACAATTTCATGGAACTTCTTGAAACAAATGACATCTGGGAAGTAAAATAACACAGTAACGGGGGAGGAAATCCCCCGTTACTTTTAGGGAAATACCATCATCACTTTAGGGAAAAGCCCTTGTTTTCATGCAAAAATTGCCTTACCTTTGCCCATGAAAACAATAAACATGTCGAACTTTCAAAACATTACGACTATGAAGAAGATGATGATGATCATGGCAATGATGGTAACGATAGCTACCCGTGCCGCAGCAATGTCATATACAGAAGCAAGGGCTGAGGCTCTCTTCCTGACAGACAAAATGGCTTATGAGCTCAATCTGACCAGTATGCAATATGAAGCCGTGTATGAAATCAACTTTGACTATCTGGCAGCACTGTCGTACGAGAATGTCTTCGGCAGTAACTGGGCTTACCGCAACAGCTGCCTGCGTCACGTGCTTAACGGATGGCAGTACAACAAATACATGGCTGCTAACTACTTCTATCGTCCTGTCAGCTGGACAAACAATCGCTGGCACTTCGGTATCTATAGCCGCTACAACAACCGCAACCACTTCTACCGTCTGCAGCCTAATGCTTATGCAAACTATCGTGGACACGTAGGAAGGGGGCCACGTACAAACAACCACGGTCATGGTAATTTAGGTGCTCGTCCAACGATTCCAAACACCCGTAACCACGGTCATGTAGGTACGCATACCACGACTCCTAATCGTCCTATCGGTGCTGGACGTTTTGGAACACACAGATAAGCAAATGCCTCAATGAAAAAGGTATCCTGTAAAACCCTACAGGATACCTTTTTTTATTGTTTCTTTTTCTACAACCTTACGGACATTGGGAAGCTTCTCACCATAGCAGAGGTCACCACAGTCACCAAAACCTGGCACAATATACTTCTGCTGATTCATTCCCTTGTCAATGGCTGCACACCAGATTGTGCTATCCTCGGGGAGACACTCCTTTGTCACTTCAATACCTTCAGGAGCAGCAATGACGCAGCACACATGAATCTTTTTAGGTTTACCACAACTTGTCAGCGCCTCAATAGCGGCAGCCATACTACCACCAGTAGCAAGCATAGGGTCAGCAATGATGAGTGTCTTGCCCTTTACACTTGGCGTTGCCATATACTCTGCATTTACACCCACTTCCGTATGCTCGCGGTTGATATACATGCGATAAGCACTTACAAAAGCATTGTCGGCAAAGTCAAACACGTTCAGGAAACCCTCATGAAAAGGCAAACCGGCACGAAGCACAGTAGCAATGACTATGTCTTTCTTGGGCAATGGTATGTCAATGGTTCCCAAAGGGGTAGTAACCGTTTTCTCCTTATACTCAAGTGTCTTCGACAGCTCATAAGCCATCATCTCGCCAATACGCTTGACATTATTACGAAACAACAACCGGTTTTGCTGATACTTACGGTCACGCAGCTCAGATAAATACTGGTTGACAATCGTGTTCTGTTTACTTAAGTCAATAATATCCATAGCTTCTTAAATCTTTTTATAGTGCTGCAAAAATACAAAAAAATGCAAAGTCAGTATTGCAAAACCATGACATCATTATAAAATTTTAAATACTTTAACCTAAAAAGACTTAGCAGAACGCAAATTATTCATAATTCCCCAACTTATTTTCCTATTTTATTCGTAACTTTGCAGTCGATTTTTAAAAGATAGACAAATTCACTAAAATAAAAACAACAAATTATGGCAAATTTAGATTTGACAAAGTATGGCATCACTGGTTCGAAAGTGATTGCACACAATCCGTCGTATGAGTTCCTGTATGAGGAGGAGACCAAGGCTGGTCTGACTGGATTCGACAAGGGACAAAACACTGAGCTGAACGCTGTCAACGTGATGACTGGTATCTACACCGGTCGTTCTCCTAAGGACAAGTACATTGTTTGCGATGAGCAGTCAAAGGACAAGGTATGGTGGACTACTGAGGAATATAAGAACGATAACCACCCCATGAGCGAGGAGGTTTGGAAGCAGGTAAAGGAGATTGCCATCAAGGAGCTCTGCAACAAGGAACTCTACGTGGTTGATGCTTTCTGCGGTGCCAACGAGGCTACCCGTCTGGCCGTTCGCTTCATCGTTGAGGTTGCATGGCAGGCTCACTTCGTTAAGAACATGTTTATCCAGCCAACAGCTGAGGAGCTGGAGAAGTTCGAGCCAAACTTTGTTATCTACAATGCTTCTAAGGCTAAGGTTGAGAACTACAAGGAGCTGGGCCTGAACTCAGAGACTTGTGTTGCCTTCAACACTACTTCTCGTGAGCAGTGCATCATCAACACTTGGTACGGTGGTGAGATGAAGAAGGGTATGTTCTCTATGCAGAACTACTATCTGCCACTGCAGGGTATCGCTTCTATGCACTGCTCTGCTAACACCGACATGGAGGGTAAGAACACAGCTATCTTCTTCGGTCTGTCTGGTACAGGTAAGACCACTCTGTCAACCGATCCAAAGCGTCTGCTGATTGGTGACGACGAGCATGGATGGGACGACGAGGGCGTATTCAACCTCGAAGGTGGTTGCTATGCTAAGGTTATCAACCTTGACAAGGACAGCGAGCCTGACATCTACAACGCTATCCGTCGCAATGCTCTGCTGGAGAACGTAACTGTTGACGAGAATGGTAAGATTGACTTCGCAGACAAGAGCGTTACTGAGAATACCCGTGTAAGCTATCCTATCGAGCACATCGAGAAGATTGCCAAGAAGGTAAATGGTAAGAGTGCTGGTCCAGAGGCTAAGAATGTTATCTTCCTCTCTGCTGACGCATTCGGCGTACTGCCCCCAGTATCTATCCTGACTCCTGAGCAGACCAAGTATTACTTCCTCTCTGGTTTCACAGCTAAGCTGGCTGGTACAGAGCGTGGTATTACTGAGCCTACTCCAACCTTCTCTGCTTGCTTCGGCCAAGCATTCCTCGAGCTGCATCCTACTAAGTATGCTGAGGAGCTCGTTAAGCGCATGAAGAAGAGCGGTGCTAAGGCATATCTCGTAAATACAGGTTGGAACGGAACAGGCAAGCGTATCTCTATCCGCGACACTCGTGGTATCATCGACGCTATCCTGGGTGGTGCTATCCTGAAGGCTCCTACTAAGAAGATTCCTTACTTCGATTTCGAAGTTCCCACAGAGTTGGAAGGTGTTGACACCAACATCCTCGATCCTCGTGACACTTACGCTGATGCAGCTGAGTGGAACAAGAAGGCAGAGGATCTGGCTGGCCGCTTCATCAAGAACTTCAAGAAGTACGAAGGCAACGAGGCCGGTAAGGCTCTGGTCGCTGCAGGTCCGAAGCTCTAAAGCGAGGACTGAAAGCAACGAGCATCCCCGATGGTCGCAGCTGGTCCGAAACTCTAAATAACAAATATTGCAAAGAAAATGGCTGCACTTTGGTTTAGTGCAGCCATTTTTTATGTTTTTTGTTTTGTTTTATTATTACTTATTTGTACCTTTGCAGTCAATTTTGTAACTTTTGATGACACTGAAACAATTACATACAAGAATCAGCACCATAGTAACAATGCTCCTTGCACGCCTTTACGTGTGGGCAGGTGACTATGACGACGAGGATGGTGACGTAGTTGAAATTATACCCAATGGTTTAGATGAAGAAGAGGAGCTTAACGACTTTGTTTTCGGCATCGGAATTACCGATTTGCTTATTTTTGCCGTTGTTATTGCCCTGTTCTATGTCATGAGCAATTCCAAGTTAAAAAAAGGCTGCTGGTACAGTGTTTTGTACTGCATTCTTGTTGCCTTGCTTATTATCAAATGCACTTAATAGCAGCAGGGACTACTGCTTGACGTATATCAAAGAAAAAGTCGTTTTACAACAAAATAAGGTGATGCATTATTTGTTTTTCACCATGTTTTGTATCTTTGCATTTGTAATCGTGATGATTATGTCTTTTGTTATTCATTAGGTTAGTAGTAATAAGATTTAAGGTAAAGATTATGTTATTAGATTTTCAAACAACGGTATTGTTGGTGTCCGTTACTATTGTAACAATTCTAAGCATTTTTGCTCTGATGCATACCGACGTCCGTTAGGAAGGAGCGCGGGGTAAGTGATTATACCGCGCTCCTTTTTATTGTTAAAAACTAAAAATCTTTGCCTTGTATCACATAATTTCTTTAATTTTCGGCAGAAAATGACGTCTATTTGAGGAAATGTGATTAAATTTGCATCCAAAATTTAAATGAAACAACTGATGAAGAGATATTTCGGACTATTGTGCCTGACCGTTGCCACGCTGACACTGCTTTCTTCTTGCTTGAAAGGAAAAGACGACGATGCCGCACAAGCCATCTATAACGACATGGCTATCTCAGCTTTTTCGCTGGGTACGCTGAACCATTATCTGCACACTACGTCATCGACTGGTGCCGACTCTATATACAAAGTAGCTCTCTCAGGATCCAGCTACAATTTTGTCATTGATCAGGTAGGACGTCGCATTTTCAACCCCGACTCTTTGCCTATAGGTACAGATGTAGCACATGTCGTATGCACATTGACCACCTACAACAATGGTGTTGCGCTGCTTGAAAGCACCACAAACGCAGACTCTCTGATTTACTATTCCAGCTCAGACTCCATTGATTTCTCCGTTCCCCGGAAGGTTCGCGTATATGCTTATGGCTCCAACTTATACTCCACATACACCATAAGTGTTAATGTGCATAAGCAGGAAGCTAATGAGTTAAACTGGAACCAGATGGCAGCCCTCACGGATAAAGCACAGGCAGCTTTCGATGACGCTCGGTGTTCTCAATACCAAGCAGCAGCAGAGGCTGCCGGAATGAGACTCACGGGTCACAGCTCAACAGAATTATATGCTTTGTCTTCCGACAACCAGCTGATGTTGTCAAAAGACATGGGACAAACATGGACTGCTGACGCTTTGGACTCATCGCCCTCTCTGTTACCAATAGAAGACATTGCAAGTGTGACGATGCCATACAGTAGTTATTATGAGAACATAGACTACGTACTTATGGCCGGCAGCCGTAGTACAACGGATTATCCCCAAGAACAATGTGCCCAATTATGGTATAAGATAGTGGACTATTCTGAAACAGGATATGCCTCGAAATGGTCATATATCAATGTGCCTGAGAACAGCAAAAAAATCCTGCCACGTCTGAGCCATCTGTCTCTCATCAGTTATAATGGTAGCATCCTGGCTTTTGGAAAAAATGGCTCGACACTGAAGATTTATGAGTCGAAAGACAAAGGACTGACATGGAATGAGAGTTCCAACTACACTCTGCCATCAGGTTTGGACACATCTGGCGACATTGACGTCGTTGTTGATAGCGACAATTACATATGGTTGGTACAGCCATCTTCTGGTCAGATCTGGCGTGGACTAATGAACAGCATGAGCTGGCAATAACAGAAAGACGTACAGCAAAAAGTCATCATGAAGGCATGCATAACATACAAGATGCTGGGAAAGGTAAGATATATTTTACCTTTGTGTCTTTTCTGCTTTTTGTCTGAAAACATATATGCCCAAGACCAGCCGGAATACCGTGCAGAAATAGGAGCTGCCGCTGGTCTGGTTAGCTATCAGGGTGACCTGAATAGCAGCTTGGTAAAGAACATACAGCCGATGGGGTCTCTTGTCGGTCGATATAAGATGAATCCGCGAATGGCATGGGCGCTGAATATCACTTTTGGCAAGCTAAGCGGAGAAGCTAACGGTCTGGACACTTGGTATCCTGAACTACAGGGTGTCAGTAAGAAGTTCAGTAATACGCTGGTGGATGTTGGCTTGAAGTATGAATATAATTTCTGGCCATACGGTACCGGCAGAGAATATCGAGGTGCTCGCCCCCTGACACCATACATGGCGTTAGGATTAGGTGGTACGTTTGTTAGTGCCGATAAAAATATCGTGACGGCAAATATACCATTGGGAGTGGGAGTAAAATATAAGGTCAGTAACCGAGTGAACTTGACCCTGGAATGGGCCATGCACTTCTCACTAAGCGACGAGCTTGATGGTGTAAAAGACCCATACGGTATCAAGAGCAGCGGTCTTTTCAAAAACACCGACTGCTATAGCACGCTCAGCCTGTCGGTAACCTACGACCTCTGGGCCAAATGTAAGGTCTGCCATAATGACAAGGACTGATAAGGACTGATGAAGTAAAGAACGATAAATGTAGCATTATGATAAAGGATTTAGATATGACACGTATTCCGCAGCACATTGCTATCATCATGGATGGTAATGGCAGGTGGGCTACCAGCCGTGGACTGGACCGTACGTTCGGTCATAAGGCAGGAGTAGAAACTGTGAAGAAAATCACAGCAGAATGTGCCCGTCTGGGTGTAAGGTATCTAACCCTTTATACTTTCTCTACAGAGAACTGGAACCGTCCTGCCTACGAGATTAAAGCATTAATGGGTTTGGTACTCGGCTTTGTCGATATGAAACTATTCACCGACAACAACATCCGGTTCAAGATGATAGGTGACCGTGAACGGCTCCCTCAAGGTGTTCAGGACAAGATTCGCGATATAGAGGAGACAACAGCATCCCTTACAGGAATGACGGTTGTAATAGCGATGAGCTATTCGTCAAAACAGGAATTAGTAAAAGCTACCCGCGAGATTGCCGAAGAAGTGAAAGAAGGACGTCTTGACCCATCCGCCATTGACGAACAAACGATCAGCAACCATTTGTGGACAAGTAGCATGCCAGACCCAGAATTGTTGATTCGTACTGGAGGTGAACTCCGTATCAGCAATTACCTGCTATGGCAATGTGCCTACTCGGAGTTTTACTTCTGCGACACATATTGGCCTGACTTCAACGAAGAATCACTTCATGAAGCCATCAAGAGCTACCAAAACCGCCAGCGACGTTTCGGCAAGACAGAGGCTCAAATAGAAGCGGAGGCCAAATAAGAAAGATTATAAGTAAACAGGTAAAAATATCAACAGTGACAAATAAGACTATTATAAATAAGGTAAAGGTAACGGTGAAAGGCATTTTAGCTTTTTTCCTTTTTACTATTGTACCTTTAAACCTCGCTGCGCAAGATGTCATTGTAAAACCAGACATCTCATATGCAGGCACGCCATTACAGTGTGAGATAGGAGGCATTGCCGTCGAAGGTGTCGAGGGTTATGAAGACTATGTACTGACAGGACTATCTGGTCTGTCTGTAGGACAACGTATATCTGTGCCTGGAACAGAGATAACCGAAGCCGTCAACCGTTATTGGCGACATGGTTTGTTCTCGAAAGTAAGCATCTCTGCTGACTCGCTGGTAGGTAACAAGATCTATCTGCGTTTCTCATTAGGCATGCGCCCGCGCGTGAGTACTATTAATTATATAGGTGTAAAGAAGTCGGAACGCGAAGACCTGGAACAGAAGTTAGGCATGGTAAAAGGCATGAGTGTCCATCCAAACGTGCTTGACCGCGCCAAGATTCTTGCGAAGAAGTATTTTGACGAGAAAGGTTATAAGAATGCTGAAATCACCATTACACAGCGTGACGATGTTGCCAGCAAGAACATGGTAATCCTTGATGTCTATATAGACAAGAAGGCCAAAATGAAGGTGCGTAACATTATCATTGACGGAAACTACTACCTGAGTGATAAGAAAATCAAGGGAACATTATTCACAAAAGGTGCATTCACGAAAATTCATGAAGCAGGTAAACTATCTACTTTCTTGAAGTCGAAGAAGTTTACTGAGGAACGTTATCAGGAAGACAAGAAACACCTCATTGAGAAATATAACGAGTTAGGCTTCCGCGATGCCGTGATTTTGGAGGATTCAGTATGGAATGTCGATGATAAACATGTCAACGTCTATGTTAAGGTCGATGAAGGTCAGCGTTACTATATCCGTAATATTACATGGGTAGGAAACACTGTCTATCCTACAGATTACCTGAATCAGTTGTTAGGCATGAAGAAAGGTGACGTTTATAATCAGAAACTGATGAAGAAACGTCTGACAGAGGATGACGATGCCGTTGGCAATGCCTACTGGAACAACGGTTACCTTTTCTATGGTCTGGAGCCTACAGAAGTCAACATCGTTGGCGACTCCGTTGACTTGGAGATGCGTATCACCGAGGGTACACAAGCTCACATCAGCAGCGTACGAATATATGGTAACGACCGCTTGTATGAAGAAGTGGTACGTCGTGAGCTTCGAACCAAGCCAGGCGACCTGTTCTCAAAGGATGCCCTGATGCGTTCTGCCCGCGAAATAGCCTCCATGGGCTTCTTCGACCCGGAAAAAATCAATCCTGTGCCGAAAGCGAATTACGAAGACGGCACGGTAGATATTGAGTACAACCTGGAACAAAAGTCCAATGACCAGCTGGAGTTCTCTTTGGGATGGGGACAGACAGGTGTTATCGGTCGTGTAGGTATCAAGTTCAACAACTTCTCCATACGTAATCTCTTTGGTAAGAACAAGATGCATCGTGGCATTTTGCCTGCTGGTGACGGTGAGCAGCTTTCAATCTCTGCTCAGACAAACGGTAAGTACTATCAGTCATATAGCGTAGGCTACTCAACCAACTGGTTTGGAGGTAAGCGTCCAAATGCCCTAAACGTTAGCGCCTTCTTCTCCAAGCAGACCGACGTAAACAGTTCCTATTACAACTCTGCGTGGATGAATAACCTCTACAACATCTATGGCGGCTATGGAATTGGTAATAGTAGTTTCGTTAACTACGATGCCTACTTGGATGATGACAAATACATACAGCTCTTCGGTGCTGCATTAGGATGGGGTAAGCGCCTTCGTTGGCCAGATGACTATTTCCAGCTCTCGCTGCAACTGGCTTACCAGCGTTATATGCTGCGTGACTGGCGTTACTTCGTCATCAACAATGGTAACTGTAACAACCTGAATTTAGGTATAACCCTTACACGTATATCAACAGATAACCAGCTGTTCCCACGTAGCGGTTCAGAGTTTGTTGCCTCGCTGGCTATCACACCACCTTGGTCAGCATTCGACAACAAAGACTACAAGAATCTTGCCACCAACCAGAATTCTGCAACCTACGAATCAGAGCAACAGGAGAAGTTCAGGTGGATTGAATATCACAAGTGGAAATTCAAGGGACGTACCTTTACTGCACTCACGAGCGGTCAGAAATGTCTGGTGCTGATGACACGTGTGGAGTTTGGTATCCTGGGGTCGTTCAACCAGTATAAGAAGTCACCCTTCGAGACCTTCTATATGGGTGGTGACGGCATGAGTGGCTATTCCACAAGCTATGCAGAAGAAACGGTAGGACTACGTGGTTACGAAAATGGTTCGCTGTCTTCATCTGCTGCCTACTTGGCACTAAGGAACGGTGAGACTCCATCGTCATATAATGCCTATGCCTACGACCGTTTCACACTTGAGCTCCGTTATCCGTTTATGCTGGGTAACACCACCATTTATGGACTGGGCTTTGTCGAGGGAGGTAATGCATGGACAGACACTAAGAATTTCAATCCTTTCGACATGAAGCGTTCTGCAGGTGTTGGTGTACGTATCTTCCTGCCTATGGTGGGCCTGATGGGTATCGACTGGGCTTATGGCTTCGACAAGGTATGTACCAGCTACCAGACAGGTGCCATGCAACGTGGTGGCAGTCAGTTCCACTTCATCCTCGGACAGGAGTTCTAAGGAAAGGTAAAAAAGTAAAAGGGTAAAAAAGTAAAAAGGTAAATAAACCTAATAACGATATAAACGTCAAAGAGGTGTATAACTTAAAAAGATAACGATTATGAGTAAAGAGTATTTCAGAAATAAAGTGATGGGGCTGGTAAAATGGGTTTTACCTTTTTACCTTCTTACCTTTTTACCTTTAAGTGTTAGCGCACAGAAGTTTGCACTACTGGATATGGACTATATCCTGAAGAATATTCCTGCGTATGAACGTGCCAACGAGCAGTTGAATCAGGCATCAAAGAAATGGCAGGCAGAAGTGGAGGCTCTACAGACAGAGGCTCAGACACTTTATAAGAACTATCAGGACAACGTGGTATTTCTTTCTAACGAGCAGAAGAAAGCCCGTCAAGAGGAGATAGTTGCCAAAGAGAAGCAGGCTGCTGACCTGAAGAAGAAATACTTTGGTCCTGAAGGTGAGCTCTTCCAGGTTCGTTCAGCTCTTATCGGTCCTATACAGGACGAGATATACAACACCGTGAAAGAGATCTCTGAGCTACGCGGCTACCAACTGGTCATCGACCGTGCCAGTGAGCAAGGCATCATCTTTGCTTCACCTAAGGTTGACATCTCGGACGAGGTTCTTCAGCGATTAGGATATAAATAAGTCTCATATAATTATTAACAACTATAAAAAAACGAAGAAAATGAAAAAGTTACTTTTAATGCTATTGATGTTCGCACCTATGACGATGATGGCTCAGAAGTTCGGACACGTTAATGCATCAGAAATCATGCAGGCAATGCCAGAGTTTACAAAGGCCCGTACAGAGATTGAGGCTCTGCAGAAGCAATACGAGGACGATCTGAAGAGCATGCAGGACGAGCTGCAGAAGAAGGCAGATGCATTTGAGAAGGAGCAGGCTACGCTTCCTGATAACATTAAGCAGCGTCGTGAGGCTGAGCTGAACGAGATGTACCAGAAGATTCAGCAGAGCTATCAGGACAACCAGCAGGCACTGGCAAAGGCTCAGCAAGAGAAGTTAGGTGTCATCCAGGGCAAGCTTCTTGAGGCTATCAAAGCAGTTGGTGAGGCTGGCGGCTATGTTTATATCATGGACGTTTCTGCTGGCATACCATACATCAGCACCACTCTCAGCAAGGATGTAACAGCAGAGGTGAAGGCTAAGTTGGGCATTCACTAATCATATATTATAATAAAAGGTAAAGGGGTAAAAAAGTAAAAGACAGAAATCAACATGAATAATAACTTACAACAAAAGGTAAAAGGAATGGTAAAATGGTCTTTACTTTTTTGCCTCTTCGCCCTTTTACCTTTAAACGTTTCTGCACAGGGTAAATTCGGCTATCTTAGTTACGACGCAGTCTTAAAGGCTATGCCAGAATATGCTATTGCAGAACAGAACTTGGCTAATCTGACTGCCCAGTACGAATCAGAAGTCAAACGTGCAGAAGATGAGTTCAACACGAAATACGAGCAGTTCCTTGACGGTCAGCATGAATTCCCACAGACTATTCTTCAGAAGCGTCAGCGTGAGTTACAGGAACTGATGGAGAAGAATATCGCCTTCAAGGAGGAGAGCAAACGACTGTTGGCAACTGCCAGGGAGGAAGCTTTTGCTCCCCTGCACCAGAGGCTGTCTGATGCCTTGCAGTCTGTAGGCACACAACGTGGCTTGGCCTTCATTATCAACACCGATCAGAATGCATGCCCATTCATCAATCCTGAAATGGGAGTTGATGTAAGTGGCGACGTACTTAATCTACTGAATAAGTAAAGTGGCTATGCCATTCCCCCAAGCACCGGGACCAATAGGTATCTTCGACAGTGGATATGGCGGACTCACCATACTGCATGGTATCCGACAACTGTTGCCCCAATATGATTATTTATATCTGGGTGATAATGCGCGTGCCCCCTATGGTACACGTTCCTTCGAAGTTGTCTATGAGTTTACCCGTCAAGCAGTGGAACGTCTTTTCCAGATGGGTTGCCAATTGGTGATATTAGGCTGTAACACCGCCTCTGCCAAAGCATTACGTACTATTCAACAGCACGACTTGCCTTTATGGGACAGTAATCGCCGAGTATTAGGCATCATACGTCCGACAGCAGAGGTAATAGGTTCACTCACGCGAACCCGTCACGTGGGCATCTTCGCCACTGAAGGAACCATCAAGAGTGAAAGCTATAACCTTGAGATAGCCAAGCTCTACCCCGACATTAAGGTTAGCGGTGTGGCTTGCCCGTTCTGGGTACCGCTGGTCGAATACAATGAAGCCGACTCTCCAGGTGCAGACTATTTTGTAAAGAAGCGCATAGACCAGCTGCTTCGCATGGATCCGAAGATTGACACAGTCATCTTAGGCTGTACCCACTATCCACTGCTGTTACCCAAGATACACAAATATATTCCACGTGGCATCCGCATCATTTCACAAGGTGAATATGTAGCAGACAGCCTTCAAAAGTATTTTGAGCAACACACAGACCTGGAGCAACGGTGTACAAAGGGTGGAAATGTCCACTACCTGACTACCGAGAACCCAGAGAAGTTCAAGGAGTCCGCACAGATATTCCTCCATGAACCCGTAGAGGTAGATAGTATCACCTTAGGTTAGATAAGGCAGGAATATAGAGACTATATTAACTTAAAATGTATTTCTCACCAGTGAGAATTATTTTTCTCACCGATGAGAATTGTGTTTCTCACCGATGAGAATTCTTTTTCCCACCGATGGGAATTCCTTGTCCCACCAATGGGAATTCCTTGTCCCACCAATGGGAATTTCATTTTAAACTAATTTCATAACATTAAAATACAAATAAAAATTGCTGAACAACCAGACATAGAGGAACAGTAATATCTTTATTCGTATTTGTTCTAATATTCAAAGTCACCCTTCAGCTCCATGAATTTAGTATAGAGTGAAAGGCCAAACTCTTCCTTTCCCATCCATTTATTACGTTTATAGGGTAATGGTATGGTATTGATGGCAACTTTGTCAACACCAATTTTCAGCTGTTCTATTTGCTCTTTCGTGATAGGAAGAATGGCAAAATGTTTTTCGAAAGTGTTGTTAGTTATAATGCCAAAACCCCAATCTGTGATTCTGGATTTTTTCTTTGTGCTACCATCTGTACCTTCAAGTACAATGATTGTTCCGTCGTTCAGCATAAACTTTACCACGGCATTATACGTCAGCCGGTTCTCATTATCATCCTTAAAAGACAAAATAAGATAATACTCACTATCAAAGGTGTAAGCACAGAATTCGGCGTTGCTTCCAACACTATAAAAGACCTGTGCAAAAGCTGATGACGTGGAAATCATCAATAAGAATAACAAGACGATTTTTCTCATAAAAACAATCAGTTTGTCCATAGTTCTTTAGTTTAATTAGTATGCTGCAAATGTAATCATTTTCCCAGAAACGACAAAGGTTTTAGGCAGATAATTGTACACCAATTTTACTACGCATCAAAGCAAAATAAATATTATGCCTCCTTTTGCGCTCCATAGCTCCAAGCCACTTGATTGCAAAAGTACGAAATTGGCTGAAAAAAATAAGTTTGTAAGTTTCTGACTACTATGTTGTAAAAGTGGTGTTAGGCAATAAGACGCTTAGCAAAGTAGTGTACTGGATACCAAACACTGAGGAAACCAACTGCCAGCACTGTCAGGAACACGAGCACCACATCCCACGGATGTACACTTACAGGATAGGCATTGACCACAAACGAGTCGCTTGACGGTCCCAATGCCACCACACCATAGGTCTGCTGAATCCAGCAGAGCAACAGTCCTAATGCGATACCAATAACAGCTCCGATAGCAGATATCATTCGTCCCTCAAAGAGGAATACCCTCACTATTTGCTTGTCGCTGGCACCGAGATTCCGCAATGTTACTACGTCATCTTTCTTGTCAATGATAAGCATCGACAGGCTTCCTATGATGTTAAAACTGGCCACGATGAGTATGAAGGTCAGGAAGATGTAGGCAATCAGCTTCTCAATCTTCATAATTTTGAACGTGTCATCCTGCTGCTCATAACGGTCTAACACACGGTAGCGGTCACCGGCTATCTGTTGTATCTGCTGTTTGACGGCATCGAAGTCACTTCCTTTCTTCAGCCTCAACTCTAACGATGACAGTCGTCCTTCCTGGTCGAAGAGATTTCGTGCAAAGTCAATGTGGGTAATAATATATTTGCCGTCATACTTGCCTTGACGCACGCAGAAGAGTGCTCCTGGTGAATAAAGCTCATCAACAGTGAATCCTTGGGACGGGTCTGCCATGTTGAGTTGTCCTTCACGTTGTGGGGCATATATCTGCATAGTGCCATAGAATTCGTATCCTGTACCAAGAATCTCTCCAACACGTATGCCAACAATTCCATAGTTCATGTCTGCTGCATGCAGCACATATTTGTCTATATTGTTCGACAAGAGTGTGTCCCCGTCTTCGAGAATCTCCACGATGTGTGTCAGTTTATTGAAATTATCCTCTACGCCCTTGATGGTTACCATGGCTTGATGCTGGTTATATACAGCCAATGCCTGGTCTTCCAAACTCTCCATGGCTACCTCTATCTGTGGCAACTGTCGTATCTGCATCAATATAGGGTCATCGACAGGCGCCGTCTTTCCTTTGACAGGGACCACCTTCAGCTGTGGGTCGAATGCAGTGAAGAAAGATGCCACCAGATCATGAAAGCCATTAAAGACGCTAAGTGTGACGATGAGAGCCATGGTTGCAATAGCCACTCCAATGACACTCACACCACTAATAATATTAATGGCGTGGGTTGACTTCTTCGAGAAGAGGTACCTGCGAGCTATGAAAAAGGGGAAATTCATTGTTTCAGCAGTTCGTCGATGCGTTCAATATAATCAAGTGAGTCATCGATGAAGAATCTCAACTCAGGAATAATACGCAGTTGGTGTCGCACCCTTGTTCCCAATTCGTAGCGTATCAGTTTTTCGTTAGCATTGATATTACGCATCATCTGGTCGCCTTTCTCACTGGGGAAGATGCTTAGATAAGCTGTACAAACACTGAGGTCTGGAGAGATTTTCACTCGTGTTACACTGACCATAGTGCCATGAGTGTTGCGTGTCTGCTGTTGGAAAATAATGCTCAATTCTTTCTGCAGTAGTCTTGCTATTTTGTTTTGTCTTGTCTCTTGCATATATAAGTTGGTGTTAAAATGATGGCACAAAGGTACGAATAAGTGATTAAACCACAAAAAGAAAAGATGTTTTTCTTCTTAATTTCGAATGAGGAAGGAAATGAAATCAAGTTCAAAGGGAACGGCAGCAGGCACATGGTCGTGATCCAAGAGCTTATAGCTCACGCTGGCTTTACACCGTTTCAGCCATTTATAAAGTTCCCAGAAACATGCAATAGGAACATAAGTGTCATGCCGTGCATGGAAGAGGTGCACCTTAGCTTTAGGCACCCAATCCTCTGGTATTGTTTTCTCTGTAACCACCTTCATCAGTCGCATGTATTCTGGGTTTTGGTCGTTAAAGAATTCAAAGTTCAGGTATTTGTCAATCTTTGTTCCCAGCATTTGTGTGAGTTCGGGAATAGGAATGTTTCCCTTGCACCACTGAGTATAGTTTTTAAGCAGCTGCGCCTTGAATATATTTTGGAAATTAAGGTTCAATTGATCGTAATAGTTCATTGAGAAGACTATGTTTGGCAGTATGGCATAGTCGCTATACCGTGATGCATGGAATGCCCTTAGTGCTACTTCGGGGTAATAGGCTCCTCCTCCGGCAAAGATATGCAGCACATGCACATCAAGCTCAGGATGTTGCTGATAGTAACGTGCCAACGCCCAAACGCCCGACCCTCCGAGGGAATATCCGAAGAGCAATGTTGTATTGGGTAATTGATAGTTCATCTCCTGTTTCAGAAACTGGGCAGCAGCTTTACGCATGTCAACACTCACTTCAGCAACGTTGTCGTGCTGTAGATATGCAATGGGCAAATGGTCTGACACACCACATCCTATCAGGTCGGGGATAATAGTGACATACCCCATCATACCTGGGAAGATCTCTGCAGCCATAATGTCGCGTGTTGCACAGTCTATTTTGCTGCGTGTCAATGGAGATACCTCTATAACGCCTTTAGGCTTTTTCTTACGAGGGACATACACCACCCCTGATGCCAAGACAGGTTCTCCTTTTGGGCTGATGGTATGATAGGAAATGCCATAAGCAGTCATGTCGCTTATGCGCATAAGCATACGTAACAGTTGTCGAGTATAGGGTAAGAGGACTCTCACGCTGATGTCATATTGAGACACCACGTGCAGGAAGGTTTTGAAGAAGCCCAACCTCTTGATAAAAAGCAGTTCTGCAAATGTTCCTCTTACGTTCTCTTCCACAGACTTATTCTTTCTTCCTTATTAATGTCAGCCCATCACGCAATGGGATGATAACTTTCTCAACTCTGGAGTCACGGGCTACATAGTCATTGAATTCCTCGATGCCTGCCGTCTGATGGTCACTATTGTATGCCGGATCTATTACATGTCCATCCCACAACGTATTGTCTGCCACCATAAAACCACCTGGCCTTAATACTTGCATAACCATCTCGTAGGTTTCACGATAAGTTCGCTTGTCACCGTCGATGAATGCCATGTCGAAGGCAATGTTCAACTTAGGTGCTTCCTCAATGGCATCGCCAATGATGAATGTTATTTTGTCCGCCACAGGCGACTGCTCTATCCAAGGACGCGTAAAATCCTCCTGCTCATCATTGATCTCGAAGGTATATAAGTGCCCGTCACTCTCCAGACCCTCAGCCATGCATAGAGCAGAATAGCCACTAAACGTCCCTACCTCAAGAATATTCTTCGGTCGAATCATCCTGACCAACATCTTCAGTAGTCGTCCCTGCAAGTGCCCACTTGCCATTCTTCCATGCAACATGTGAATATTTGTTGCACGGTAAAGACGGTACAGGTAATCGGGTTCCTCGTCAATATGCTGGAGGATGTAATCGTCTAACTCATTGCTCATAGTTACTGACGAACGATAGCCTCAACTGCAAGACGGTAGCTGTCGAGTCCAAAGCCACAGATGACTCCCTTGCAGGCACATGAGATGAGAGACTTGTGACGGAACTCTTCCCGCTGATGCACATTAGAGATATGTACCTCAATGACAGGACACTTCAATGAACGGATACAGTCCTGAAGTGCCACACTTGTATGGGTATAGGCTCCTGCATTAAGCACGATGCCGTCAACAACATCGCCCAAAAAGCCCACCTCCTGCATCTTATTAATCAGCTCGCCTTCGATGTTGCTTTGGTAATAGTCTATTTCCACGTCAGCGTATCTTGACCTTAAAGTGGCCAGATAGTCATCAAACGATGATGTACCATAAATACCTGGTTCACGTTGTCCCAACAAGTTCAGATTGGGACCATTGATAATCTGTATCTTCATATCTATCACGCTTTTTACATGGCAAAGGTACGAATAAGTGCGTAAAATGCAAAATGAAAACTTATTTTTTCACAAATTCAGTTTTTTTTTCGTACCTTCGCCACATGAAAGAGAAAAAAGACATGGTAAAAGCCTACGTTCGTTACCTGAAACTGCAACGCAACATGTCGGCAAACACGTTAGATGCTTATCAGCGTGACCTTCGCAAGCTACTTGATTTTCTGGAACACGAGAACAAAGCCGTAGAAGATGTGGAGCTGGATGACCTACAGACCTTTGCTGCAGGCCTGCACGACATCGGCATCGGACCTCGTTCTCAATGCCGTATTCTCAGTGGCATACGCTCTTTTTTCCGTTTCCTGCAACTTGACGGCTATCGTGACGATGACCCTTCTGAGCTGCTGGAGTCACCTGTACTGGGTGAACACTTGCCCGAAGTGCTCTCTACCGAAGAAATAGATGCAATGGAAAACAGCATCGACCTGTCAGAAAAAGAGGGCCATCGCAACAGAGCCATCATAGAGGTGCTGTTCTCCTGTGGGCTACGTGTCAGTGAGCTGGTAAATCTAAAAATATCGAATCTCTACCGAGAGGAACAGTATTTGCGTATTCTTGGCAAAGGTTCTAAGGAACGTCTGGTCCCTATATCGGAGCGTGCCTTACAAGAATTGAAAGACTGGTTTGCCGTACGCCGTACAATGAAGATAAAGCCTGGTGAGGAAGACTATGTCTTCTTAAACCGCCGTGGGGCACACCTGACACGTACCATGATATTAATCATGGTCAAGCGACAGGCCGAGGCAGCAGGTATCAAGAAGACTATTTCGCCTCATACACTACGCCACTCTTTTGCTACTGCACTACTGGAGGGAGGTGCTGACTTACGCGTCATACAGGAGCTGCTGGGTCATGAATCCATAGGCACAACAGAGATTTACACTCACATCGACATGACCACACTGCGTGACGAGATTTTACAGCACCATCCACGAAACATGAAAAAAAATCAAAAAAGATGTAGTTTTTCCGTAGAATAGTGCGACTAATAATAAAAAATGCGTACATTTGCACACTCAATAGTGAAACTTAACTTATTTTAGAATCATGAAAATGAAAAAATTGTTTACAGTTGCCGTTCTGATGGTATTGGGTACGGTAGCATTGATGGCTCAGGAGCTACCGACGATTCCTGCTGACGAAGCAGTACGTAAAGGAAAGCTGGCCAATGGCCTGACTTACTACATCCGTCACAACAACTGGCCAGAGAACCGTGCAGAATTCTACATTGCACAACGAGTAGGTTCACTTCAGGAGAATGACGACCAGCGTGGTCTGGCACACTTCCTGGAGCACATGGCCTTTAATGGTTCAAAGCACTTCAAGGGTAACGAGTTGTTACGCTGGTGCGAGAGCGTAGGTATCAAGTTTGGACAAGACCTGAATGCCTATACCTCAATAGACCAAACAGTGTATAATATTTCTAACGTACCAACCACACGCGAAAGCATCATCGACTCGTGCCTGCTCATTCTTTACGACTGGGCAGACGGTTTGCTGTTAGAGAAGGAAGAGATTGAAAAGGAACGTGGTGTCATCCACGAGGAGTGGCGTCTTCGCACCTCTGCTTCTCAGCGTATGTTTGAGCGTGATCTGCCTCAGTTATATCCTGACTGTAAGTATGGTCACCGCATGCCTATCGGTCTGATGGAGATTATCGACAACTTCGAACCTCAGTTCCTTCGTGACTACTACGAGAAGTGGTATCGCCCAGACAACCAAGGTCTCATCATCGTCGGTGACGTGGATGTTGACAAGGTAGAGGCAAAGATTAAGGAGATGTTCAGCGACATCGTACTGCCCGAAAACCGTGCTTTGGTTGAGGATGTTCCTGTTCCAGACAATGACGAGCCAATATTTGTCATCGACAAGGACAAGGAGATGCAGTACAATATGGTAATGTTGATGTTCAAGCACGACGTATTCCCCGACACCCTGAAAAATAGCATGGCATATATGATGACAGGCTACATGAAGAATGCAGCCATCAGCATGCTGAATGACCGTCTGAAGGAAATGTCTGAGAAGCCTGAGTGCCCATTCCTGCAGGCCAGTGCCGGTGATGGCAATTACATCTTTGCCAAGACGAAGGATGCCTTCGAACTGGACATCATACCAAAGGATGGACAGACAGAGGCTGCTTTCACTGCTGCTTTCATTGAGGCTCGCCGCGCTGCAGAATTTGGTTTCACCGCTACCGAGTATGCCCGTTACAAGGCTAACTATATCAGCAACCTGGAAAAGCAATACTCAAACAAGGATAAGCGTTACAACCGTCAATTTGTTAATCAGTATGTGCAGAACTTCCTCGCAAACGAACCATACCCATCGATTGACTACACTTATACAACTATGAAGCAAGTTGTTCCTATGATTCCCGTGGATTACATCAACATGGTCATCAAGGGACTCATTCCTCAGGAAAACAAGAATATTGTTGTACTGAACTTCAATACAGAGAAGGACAATGCAGTCTATCCTACAGCTGAAGGCTTCAAGAAAGCAATTGACGATGCACGTGCAGCAACTATCGAGGCTTATGTAGATAACGTGAAGGACGAACCTCTTATGGCACAGATGCCTAAGAAGGGTTCTATTAAGAAGGAAGTGAAGAATACCAAGTTCGACTATACAGAGTTAACGCTTTCGAATGGTGCAACAGTCATTCTGAAGAAAACCGACCTGAAAGCCGACCAGGTTATCCTTTCTGGTGAAGGTTTTGGCGGTTCTGCCCTCTTTGGTGCTCAGGACTTTGCTAACATCAAGATGTTTGATGACGTGATTGAAGCCAGCGGACTTGGCAACTTCTCCCACACAGAACTGGAGAAAGCCATGGCAGGTAAGATTGCCAGCATGTCACTGTCGCTGGGTACTAACCGTCAGTATGTACGTGGCTCATCAACTCCTAATGACGTAGAAGCCATGCTTCAACTGCTGTACTTGACATTTACAAACATCAACAAGGACCAAAAGTCATTTGACAATCTGATTCAGACAACTGGTATCGAGCTGAAGAACCGTGCCTTGAATCCTGAGGTTGTATTCAGTGACTCTCTGCAAGCTACGCTGAGCTGCAAGAACCCACGCATGATGCCTATGGTTATGGACGACCTGCAGAACGTGAACTACGACCGCATCCTGGCAATGGCCAAGGAAGTAACGTCTAATGCAGCAGCCTATACCTTTAACATCATTGGTAACTTCGACGAGGCAACCATTCGTCCTCTCATTGAGCAGTACATTGCCTCACTGCCTGCAAAGAAGAAGGTGACCAAGACTCCAGACGTAAGTACTGACTTCACTGGTGTTGTCGTCAATAACTTCAAGCATAAGGCTGAGACGCCAAAGGCTATCGCCGTCATGGCATGGTACAGCAAGCAAATACCTTACACTCTGGAGAACAGCGTAAAGGCAAGCATCGCCAGCCAAGTGCTGCAGATGATTTACCTCAAGAAGATACGTGAAGATGCCAGCGCAGCTTACACCGTAGCAGCAATGGGTAGCACCGAGATCAACGATTTCGAGAGCAATGCACAACTGATTGCTTACTGCCCCATGAAGCCAGAAAAGAGCGACGTTGCTATTCAGATTCTTCGCGACGAGGTAACCGAACTTACCAAGGTATGTGATGCTGATATGTTGGCAAAAGTGAAAGAGTATATGCTCAAGGACATTGACGATCAGGCAAAGACCAATAGTTACTGGAACAATATCGTCAACGACTGGCGTTTCCACAATGTTGACATGCACAGCGACTTCAAGGCCGTGGTACAGGCTCAGACACCTGAGAGCATCTGCGCCTTTGTACGTGAGTTGCTCAAAGCTGGTAACCGTGCAGAAATTATCATGCTGCCAGCAGAGTAAGGAAATCTTATTTTTCATCATAAAAAACGGCCTGTTTCACAAGAAGCAGGCCGTTTTTTTTGTCATGTCCCAAAAAGTACGTACCTTTGCATCTTAATTAGTATATAATCAAATAAAAAACAGAAAATAAACATGTCATATTTTTTCTCTTCAGAATCAGTTTCAGAAGGCCACCCCGATAAAGTGGCCGATCAGATAAGTGACGCCATCCTTGACCAGTTCCTGGCATACGACGAACATGCCCGTGTGGCTTGTGAGTCATTTGTCACAACAGGTCAAGTAGTTATCATGGGTGAGGTACGGAGCGAGGTGTATATTGACCTACAGACCATAGCTCGTAACACCATCAAGAAAATAGGCTATACCAAAGCAGAGTATCAGTTCGACGGCAACTCCTGCGGCATACTGACCGCTATTCACGAACAAAGCGAAGACATCAACCGTGGTGTTGACAGAGAAGACGACGACAACCAAGGTGCAGGAGACCAAGGCATGATGTTTGGTTATGCCACTAATGAAACAGAAAGCCTGATGCCTGTCAGTCTGGACTTAGCACACCTTATTATGCGTACCTTAGCAGACATCCGCAAAGAAGGAAAAGTAATGACCTACCTTCGTCCAGACGCCAAGAGTCAAGTTACCATACAATACAGTGATGAAGGCATACCCGAACGTATAGATACTATCGTAGTATCAACCCAACACGACGAGTTCGACACTGACGACGAACGCATGCTTTCTAAAATCAGGGAAGACGTCATCAATATCCTCATTCCTCGTGTGAAACAGCAGATACACTCAGAGAAAGTGCTCCATTTGTTTGGTAATGACATTAAGTATTTTGTAAACCCCACAGGGAAATTCGTCATTGGCGGTCCTCATGGAGATACCGGACTGACTGGTCGTAAAATCATTGTCGATACCTATGGCGGCAAAGGTGCACATGGCGGAGGAGCATTCTCTGGTAAGGACTCCTCGAAGGTTGACCGTTCTGCTGCCTATGCTGCACGCCACATTGCCAAGAACATGGTGGCAGCAGGCATAAGCGACGAGATGCTGGTGCAGATAAGCTATGCCATCGGTGTGGCAGAGCCCATGAACATCTATGTCAACACCTATGGACGAAAGCACGTAAACATGAGCGACGGTGAGATTGCACAACGCATTGCTCAGTTGTTTGACCTGCGTCCAAAAGCCATCGAGCGTTCACTCAAGCTCAGACAACCCATGTATCTGGAAACAGCAGCCTACGGCCACATGGGACGTAAGTGTGAGGTGGTCAGCAAAACCTTTACAAGCCGTTATCATGAAACCAAGACCATCGACGTAGAACTGTTCACCTGGGAGAAACTCGACAGGGTAGAAGACATCAAAAAGGCATTTGGACTTTCATAATCATGATTCCACAGGACTCCATCACACACGTAGAACCGACCATAGAGAGCAGTACAACAATTGTTACTGACTCTGTGGTCAGACACACCACTCCTCGCACACCTTATCAAGTGCTGCGAACACTACCACGTGATGCCACACCTGCCCAACAAGACTCAGCCATCCAGGCCACCTTCCAACCAGCAGAGATACGTTACAGTTCACAACCCGACACGCTCCATCTGCCCGGTCACGGAAAAGGCGTAAAACTGACAGAGGTCGATATTCCTATCTATTACGAAAAGACATTCTTCGCCAAGAGTCTGGATCCTGCCGACCGTACTGCAACCCTGTACGGCATGCCAGGTGACCCAGTGCCTTATACGCTACGCACCGACAATGCCATGACATCGTTGCTGCTTGCCTCCTTTGTACTGACACTGTTGTTACTGGGCAGCACCCATCGTTTCTTCTTCCACCAGTTAAAAGGTTTCTTCTACGTACCACGAACAGATGACACGTTCATGCCAGAAACCAGCACAGAATTACGCGCACAGTTCTTCCTGCTGGCACAGACTTGCCTACTGATGGCTATTCTACAGTTTGACTACACGCAGAAGTTCATTGGGGAGACCTTTATCTTAGAGTCCGACTACATGCTGATAGGCATCTATTTTTTGATGTTCATCGGCTATTTTGCCGTTCGCTCATTGCTTTACAGCATAGTCAACAATGTGTTTTTCGACAACAAACGAAACATATTGTGGCAGAAAACTTTATTACTCATTACCTCCTTGGAAGGTGTAGCACTATTCCCATTAGTTTTGCTGATGGTATTTTTCAATTTGTCCACACAAAATGTAATACTATACTTTACAATTGTACTTGTTTTCACCAAGATTTTGACATTTTATAAATGTTATGTCATCTTTTTTCGCCGATTTGGCGGTTTTTTGCAAAACATTTTGTACCTTTGCACCCTCGAAATCATACCGATAGCCGCATTCTGGAGCTTATTGGTGCTGACAGGCAACTTTTATAAGATAAACTATTAGATTAACACAATGATTAAGAAGATTCTGGTATCGCAACCGAAACCATCGAGCGAGAAATCACCTTATTACGACATCGCGTCGCGATTTGATGTAGAAATGGTCTTCCGTCCTTTCATCAAGGTTGAGGGACTGACGGCAAAGGAGTTTCGTCAGCAGAAAGTGAACATCCTTGACTATTCTGCTATCGTATTCACCTCACGTCATGCCATTGACCACTTTTTTACACTCTCAAAGGAACTGCGTGTAAACATTCCTGAGGACATGAAGTACTTCTGTGTTACTGAAACTATTGCATTATATATCCAGAAATATGTGCAATACCGTAAACGCAAAGTATTCTTTGGAAGTACAGGTAAGATAGACGATCTTCTACCATTGATGATCAAGCACAAACAGGAGAAATATCTTGTTCCTATGAGCGATGTACATAACGACAGCGTGAAACTGATGATGGACGCAAAGAAACTGCAACATCAGGAATGCGTCATGTACCGCACTGTAAGCAACGATTTCACAGAGGAAGAAATCAAGAATTTCGACTATGATATGCTCATCTTCTTCAGCCCTTCAGGCATTGAGTCACTGCTGAAGAACTTCCCTGATTTCAAACAGGACAATATTGCCATTGCCACCTTCGGCCCAGCAACAGCCAAGGCAGTGACAGATGCTGGCCTGCGTCTTGACCTGGAAGCACCCAGTGAGAAATATCCCTCAATGACGGGTGCCCTGCAACACTTCCTGTTGGAGCAAGAAGACTAAGCTAATGTCAGCTATTCACACGCTTGGCGGTCAAGAGCGTATAAAAAGCAAGAAATTGATTGACACGCTCTTCAACGGAGGCAACAGCCGTTCCCTCACAGCATTCCCCTTGCGTATAGTATATATGATACGTGCGCGCGAGAGTGACGACAACTCTCAAGCACAAATAATGGTCAGCGTGTCAAAAAGACATTTCAAACGAGCTGTCAAGCGAAACCGCATAAAAAGACAGATACGTGAGACCTACAGGCAGAACAAAGAACTGCTGTTGGACGTCTTGATACAGAAACCAGAGACAACGGTCTGCATGGCTTTCATCTGGCAGTCCGACCAACTCTTCCCCTCCTCAGACATTGAACATTGCATGAAGTCATTGTTACAACGTGTGGCAGAGAAACTATGAAGAAAATTCTCCAATGGCTGTCAAAAGCACTAACATGGCTGTTGTGCCTGCCTATTGTCTTTTACCAGACATGCATATCACCCTATACACCACCTGCATGCCGTTTCACACCAACATGTAGCGAATATGCAAAACAGGCAATACGCAAGCATGGACCTTTCAAGGGCGTGGCACTGGCCGTCTGGCGTATATTGCGATGCAACCCATGGGGAGGCTCCGGTTATGACCCCGTGCCATAAATGAGAAATAAAAACAAAGAATAAAACAATAGATATATGATGAAGAATTTTGTTGAAGAACTTAAATGGCGTGGCATGCTGGCACAAATAATGCCAGGCACAGAAGAGCTATTACAAAAAGAAATGGTTACGGCATATCTGGGAACCGACCCTACTGCCGACTCACTACATATCGGCCACCTGTGTGGTATCATGATGCTACGTCATTTGCAGCGCTGTGGTCACAAACCTATCATTCTCGTTGGAGGAGCCACGGGCATGATTGGCGATCCCTCTGGCAAAAGCCAAGAGCGTAACCTTCTGAATGACGAGACACTACGTCATAACCAGGAGTGCATCAAACGCCAAGTAGCAAAGTTCCTTGACTTCGACTCAAAAGAGGCCAACGCAGCTG
>Ga0247610_10000870_pt1 | contig 40023 bp, 69 predicted proteins | sample 174DNAGHGhighgp2_FD_193483 | JGI IMG/M metagenome (GOLD analysis project Ga0247610, IMG submission 193483) | Sheep rumen microbial communities from Palmerston North, Manawatu-Wanganui, New Zealand - 1742 DNA GHGhigh gp2 | ecosystem: Host-associated > Mammals > Digestive system > Stomach > Rumen...
AATCGCTATCGTTAATAGTAGAAGCTTCTGTAAGTTCACTTATTTTTACTCCGTCTTCAATCATTTGTTATCAATCCTTTCTTTTAGTTTTTCTATTTCTATTTTCAATTCGTTTATTTGCTCTTGTTGTTCTTGTATAGCTTTACTCAATAAAGGTATAATGTAAGTTTCGTTTGGTTGCTTTAATTTTTCTTCTCCTACTTCTACAATTAAGTTTTCGTCTATTTCTTTTAGTTCATCTGCAATATATCCAATAGGGATAAGTTTATCATTGTTTTTATATTGGAATTCTTTATGCTTTATTTTATTTATGACATTAAGAGCATTTATAGAAGTGTTTTTTATATTTTTCTTTAATCTTTTATCGGAAGCCCAAACGCTTATTCCATATGTTCCATAGCTTGTTGTTATTTCAACGTATGAGCTAGACTCATATATAAATTTTATTATAGATACAAGAGCGTCGGAGCTTGTTTCTACTGCTCTTCTTGTCCCTTGGTCAAAAGTAACTCCATAAGGAGATAAGGAAATAACTTTAGATGTATTGCTACCATCTGCAAGGGCTATTGATGGTGATGAGGTAGCGTTCCATATATCAATTTGCCCGTTATTTAAGCCAACCCATCTTATTCTTCTTGCACTTTGTTGCAATTTACAAGTAGGGGTTTCTGCGTCTTGTAATATCAATTTAGCCGTGCTTCCTGATGTTGTTAAATTAATACTTCCACCATTAACATTTAAGTTATTAGCCGTAGCTCCATTACAAGTCATATTGCCTGCATTGTCTACACTAAAATTATTACTTGCTATGTTTATTGTATCGCTTGTTAAGTTTATCTCTTTTCCTCGTAAACTAATTTTACTAGAGTTTATTGTTGCTTGTTCAGGAGATAAGTTTATAGCACTTATAATCTCATCACCATTTACTTTTTTACCTACTTCCAAGTTTATTTCTCCTATATCTTTTTTTACTTGTATATTAGCCCATTTTTGGTCTATATCGCTTAGTCTACTAGTTCTATATTCTTGAGTGGTGCCTTCGTATTCTTCTGTAAATATTTTTTCTTCTAAGCCTTGATTAATAATTATTTCGTCATTTAACATTAAACAATCGTAAGTGTTTTCACCTATTTGTACTTTGTATTTATCGTAGTAGTCTAAATAAGTAATACCTATAGAGTCTAAATCATTTAAAGAATAAGTTAGTCCATTTAACATTTCAAATAATTCTTCTTGGTAGTCGCTTCTATCGTTACCTTCTAAGAAAGGATTGTCTTTAATTTTAATTTGAGTAACGCCATTTTCTTTTATAGACTCTTCGTCTTTTATTTCTATCACATCTGTATCTTCACTACGTGAGAATAGAATAGAATTAATAGGGCCATATACTTTATTAAAGTTTACGTTTGTATCTTTAAAGTATTCTTCGTTGAAAGGTACTACCACTTTAGCTCCTGCAGTAAATACTCCTGTACCATTATTACCATAAAAAGTATCGCTTACTAAATCATACATACCAACTTCATTATTACTATTTTTTATACAAGGTACAAACTTTCTTAAAGGAGTTCCATTTGCGTCATAAATATTAACATAATAGCATTTGCCTACAAACGCATAAATAGATAATACATTTCCTTTATATCTATATGTAAATAATGCTCCGTTATATTCACTTGTAAAATTATTCGAAATATTAGGGTTGTTATATACATTTTCATTATTTATATTGACTTCTATTGTTGGTGTTATTTTTGTATCAAAAGTAAATACTTCATTATCAATAAGACTATAGTTAGTATCTACCCAATTATTCCCGTATCTTCCTACTTTAAAATGAGAATTTGCTCCATATATTGCGTGAGCTAAATAGCCAGGAAATTCACCAATTATATATCTATCATTTGTTTGGTGTTTTATTCCACTTACTTTGCCTTCAACTCTAAAATCACTTTGCATAGGAAAGCCTATATCTATATATGCACTAGCAGAAACATCTATATATTCAACCTGAGTATATTCTTTTGGTAAGTTATTAGATACTTCTGTAGGTGTTAAAACTTCTATGTTCTTATTATTAACAACTATAGAACTTCCACTTATTTGACTTATAAAGTCTAGTATATCTCTGTTTGTATAGCCTAACTCTTCCAAAGAATTAGTATCGTAGTATTGTCTTTCACTATTAGCAAACATCTCTACTCCATTGTTTAAATGACAATATGAGCATATATAATCAAATAAATCATATATTGTATATTCGCCTGGTACTAAGCTTAAATCAGGAGCTTTAAATGGTGTCATAGTTAGTAGCATAAAGTCATAAGCTTTATAAGAATAAGTCTTAGTATCTTCTTTATATTCTTTTTGATTTACTATAAAGTCGCCATAGTCTATATACTCGTATTCGTTATTAACTTTAAGTCCAAACTTTAAATTTACTATACTACCTACTTGCATATCTTGTCTTACTTCAAAGTCAAACTCTTTCATCATTGTAGATAGTATATCTCCGTGAGTTATAAGCTTTTCGTTGTAAATATCTTCTGCTCTTATTTCTACTACGCTATCACTTGTAATTTGTTCTGTTAATATCTTTTGCCCGTCTTCTGTTAAAATGTACTGATTATCTTCTGTTATAAATTTATAATGATTGTAATAAGTTATTATAGAGTCTATTTCTCTACCTAACTCTTTTATTTGTTCTTTATATTTATTGCTTACTTGCTTCATTATGTCCTCCTACTTCTAGCTATAAAACTAATTTGAAAAGACTCATTTGCCGTAGCTACGTTTGAAAAGATGTTTTTATTAGTAGTAGCCCAATCGCCTGTATACGTTGACATTGTATAGTTAGCTCTTTTTCTAGGGTCATAATACGTTACGCTTTGTGTAGCATTATCTAAAGTAGGTGTTAAATATTCTAGCTCTGCTTGTGTTAGTTCTCTAAATGTTACTTTTAATTTAGGGAATATTCCTATAAGTGTACCTGTTTGAGTACCTGCTAAGTTTCTTCCACTATCATTACTCCAAAGTTTATTGTATCCGTATTCAACTTCCGAAACATATTGTCCCATATTAATTCCGTCTATAATTAGTGAGTTTTTATTTATATACATATCATCACCTATTCCTTAAAAAGTTATCGTTATTAGTTAGGTTCTTCATTTTTCTAGCTATAGTAGTTCCGTCTAACTCTGTTACGTTAGTTAAATTAATTGTTATGTAACGTCCTATAGTAGAGCCTAGCTCTTCAAGAAGTCTACTATCACTTAACGGCAAAACGGCTTCTCTTCCTGCTTCTCCTGCTATAGCGTTTCCAATAGGTACACCACGACCAGGATTATTTAATATTGTTCCTTTAGCTAGTCCTATTCTCTTTAATTGTGGTAAAGCTAAATTAAAGGTATGTCCTGCAAACTCAAATTTTATACCTTTAATTCTTGTTAGCCATTCATTAATTCTGTCTATTGATAAATTAAATCCTCTAGTTAAAAATTCTACTAAACCACTAGCAAAACCTTTACCTGCTTTTTCTCCATTAGATTTACTTAGTGCGTTAGTTACTTCTGCACTTACAGAAGTAGCTTTTTTACCTACTTGACTCAATCCATTATCAGTAGACTTTAATATACTATCAGCATAGTCTTTAGCTTTGCTTATTACATTACTTAAAGTTTGTGATACAGAAGTGCCTGCTCCACCAACTTTATTTATTCCGTTACTAGCTTGTGTACTTACATTTGTTGCTTCACTACCAACACCTTTTAAAGTGTTTTTAGTTCCTTCAAGCGTTGGGTTTAAAATGTTTTTAATATCTTCACTAGTTCTTATAGTTCCATTTCTTATGCCTTCTCCTACTTGTAGAAGTCTGCTACCTAAAGACGTTGTTGATTTCTCTACTAGTCCTGCTTGTTCCATTAGCTTACTTGCTAGCGATTGTGTTGATTTTCCTGTTTCGTCTATGCTTTTTTTACTAAAACCAAATATATTTTTTAATTTTCCTATTGTACTATCATACAAAGTATTAATTCCTGTATTTATATCTTTGTTATTTGTTTTGAATATACTAAATACTCTACCGATATTTCTACTTGCGTCTTTTGTGAATAATTTAACTCCCTCATTTACTTTACTTATATTTTTTAAAAGATAATTGCCTACTAATTTACCTGCTTCAAAAGGCATTTCAAAGACAAAACCTTTTATTCCGTGTCCTAATCCTTTTGCAGTTTCTAGTAAATTTCTTGATATTCCTTTAGTGCCTTCTATTAATTCGTCCTCATTTTGAGTAAAGAAGCCGTGTACCATTTTTATTACACTTTTAAAAGTACCACCTGCTCCTAAAAAAGCCTTAGATATACCTGCATTAGTTTCTACTGCACTACGTACCAATCCTCCAAAAGGACCATAAGCTCTATCATATTGTTCGGGATTATTTATTGAGTCTAAAGCGTCTTCTGTATTAGTTTTTAATTCTTCAACTTTTTCTTTTAAAAACTCTATTCCTTTAGCTATTGGTTTTTCGTTATTTTTAGGTGGGGCACCTGCTCCTCTACCACTAAGTCCTGTTCCTGCAGAAGCTTGAGTATTGTTTCCTAATATGTTCATTTCGTCAAAACCTGCTAAATATTTCTGTATTTCTTTAGCACTTTTACTAGCAGACTTCATAGAACTTGCAAACTCTTGTGGTCCTTTAAATAAGTCTTTTCCAAATAATGTTCTCCATATTTGATTTACATAACCCATAATTTCTATAACTATATCTAGTATAAACCTGACTATCGGCTCGACTACTTTAGCTAACGCCCATTGTATATATTCTATTTGATTTCTCAAGTTTTCGTCTTGTTGTGATAGTGTACTCATAGCTCTACTTATCATACTATAAGCTCCACGTATACCAATTAAAGCTAGTCCCCATTTAGTTACATTAGATATAATACTTTTTAGTCCGTTGTTTATGTTTTCTGTATTTTGTTGTTTTTGCAATTCTTGATTAGTTTCCGCTATTTTGTTTTTAACTAACTCTTCGGCAGTAGCATTAGCTTTTATTTTATCGTTTATATCTTTTAAATTTTCCTGAGCTTTTTCATATCCTGCGTTCCAAAAATCTATAATGCTTTTATTATCTTCCATTATTTGATTTATTTCTTCTTGAGAAGTTGCCATACTTAAAGACTCATTTAATAAAGACTCATATGCTTTTCTTCCTTCTTCTATATTAGATATATCTGTTTCTGCTTCTACTTTAGCTTTTAATAATATTTTATTTTGCTTTTCTATATTAGTTAAATCTTTTTTTAGGTTTTTTAAATCGTTTTCTAAATCTTTTGTTGATAATTTAGTACCTATTGTAATATATCCGTCCATAAGCTACTCCTTTCTATATAATTCTTTATAAAATTCCATAGCACTCTTTTTTTGCTCTGTTGTTTGGTGTACTTTCTTCTTTGTTTTCTTTAATGCAACTCTTTGCTTTGCTTTTCTTATTTTTTCTCTTTCTACAGGGTCTTTAATATCTGATAATTTAAAGTTTCTCAAGTTTCGTATTCTATTTAATACGCAACAATTACCCATTTCGCTATTAGAAAGACCATTTATAAGCTCGTAGAACTCCCAAAAGTGCATATCTGTACTATTTAAGTCGATATGATAATCGCTCATAAATGAAGCTTTTATATATGGCATATCTTGTTTAAAATCCATATCTTTCTCTTCGTTAGAGTCGTTAGTTTCTGTTATTCCACAAGATAAGTACAATTTTGCTTTTTCTATTAATTCTTCTCTATTTTCTTTATCGTCTAGTGCTTCTTCTCCAAACAACACATATACAATAGCTAACGCTCTTTCTATATCGTCAATGCTATCGTTTTCTGCTATTTCATTACATTTTAAAGCTATTTTATAAGATGTATTTATTTTATATTTTTTATCTTTTACTCTTACGTATTCAGGGTACATTAAATCACATCTTCTTCTGTAGCTATTTTGTATGACTCTTTAACTTTCTTGGCAATACTATCCATAGCTTTACTAAAATAAGGTGCTATTTGTTTGTTAATTATTTCGCTTATTTCGTTTAATGAAGTCCAACCCATTTTTCTACCATTAAGTAATTTGTCAACTCCACCTTCTCCTAGAAACATATCTAATACTTCTTTTTCTCTTTTAAAAAACTCATTTATAGCTTCCAGTTCTGCTTGTTCATTAGAACTTAATAGTTTTTTTCCTTTATGGTCTTCTTTCTTACTTATGATTAATAATTGATTATTAATCCATATTCTATTTTTTTTATCTTTTTCTAATAATTCATTATATCTTAGCAATAGAGAAGCGTCTTCTAAGTCAAACTCTAAAAAGTTTCCTGTATCGTTTCCTTCGCTATCTTTAATTCCTAATCTTAAAACATTATCTTTTTTTAAATTTATAAAATTTTCTGTCATTTTATAATCTCTCTTTCTATCATAAAAAATAAGGTAGGTGATTTATTTCACCCACCTTAAAAGGTTTTTATAAACTTGCCGTTGGTGTAAAAGTTGGAACGCCGTTTGTTATGGAAGATGTTCCACTTACAGGGTCGCCATCAAAATAAATTGTATATTCAATAGTATCACCACTATAAGTATTGATTGCTATAGTACAATCTGACATTTTACTAGGATAATTTCCACTAGTTCCTTCCCAAGTATCAATTTCTAATATATGAGATTTATAACCCAACACATCTCTAGCTTTCTCAACGAAAATAAATTCAGGGTCGCCTTTATGACAATTTTGAGTAACACTCATTTGCTTGTCATTAGAAGAGTGTTTAGTTCTTGCATTTTTGTCTATAATCCATTTAGTTCTATCAACTTGAGGGTTGTATTCGATATTTGCGTTTCCGTCTTCAACACCGACACCTACTACTGCCCAAGTTGGATTGTTTGTAGATGGAGTTGTATCTAAAAATCTAACAAACTCTTTTGTTATAATCTCTTCAATTCCTGATGGAGTATAATCTATGTCCATACATTTTCCTCCTTGTCCTTATTTAATTCTCTTTCTAATTTAATTATTTCGTCATATTTTAAAGGTTTAATATAGCCTAACTCATTTAATTTATAAACTTGCTTTATATTGTCTATTTTTACTTCTTCGTCTTTTAAATAGGTAGTACCATTTAAAATAAAGTTTTTATTAGCTATTACTTTCATTATTCCTCCAAATATGTAATTTGTATTTGTATATCGAACTCTGCCGTATTTGTTTCTGCGTAGTTCATTGTTGCACAATTCAAGCACTCGATACTTTTTATGTTATCTATTTCAGGCAAAATGCCATTCTTATTATTAGAGTCTATTAAAGCTTCAAAGTCTTCAAAGAAGCCCATATTTTTTAAGTTAGTAATTGTATCTTGAGAATAAGACAATCTACTTCTAAAAGAGTATACATCTCTTTGTATTTTAGTGCCTATTATCCATTTACTGATAGTTTTTTGCATTGGTATTTTATCAAGTGAAAAGTTGTTTGTATCACTTGCTAAATTATTGGCATTAAGCTCATACTTGGTATTTTGAGTAAGAGAGTTTAAAACACCTATTAAATATGTTCTTAATTTAGTTATTCTTTTATCTTGATATGTCATTTAGCACCTCTATCTATAAATGCTTGTACTTCTGCTATTACTTGTTTTATTTCTGCCGATACCATACGTTTGTCCCAATGGTCGCCTGTTCCTGCTTTTTTATAATTTATGTTAGCTCCTGTATAGTGTTTGGGTTTTCCTTTAGGAGAAAACCACCCAATAGGCTCGCTTACTCCTTTTCTTGTAAGAGGTATATTTGGTCCCATCACTTTGCCTTCATACATATAATGAGCATAAGGACTGGCGTAAGTGATTGTATGAGAAGTTGTTATAACATTACTTCTTAAATCGCCTGTGTCTATTGGAACGTATTTGTCCATATGATTTCTACAAGTATCTGTAAAGAACTTTTGAGCTTGACCATTATCATCAAGTCCTAGTTCTACTTCAATAACATTAACAGGTTTTAAATACATTATTTTCCTTCCAAGTGTACGTGTGGAGTGCTACCAAAAGTGTTATTCGTTATGCTAGTAAGTAAATATACGTTATGGTTAGTTAAGTCTTCTTGACTTTCTATGTCTATATTCAATTTGCCTTCTACAAGTAAATCTCCTATAGCAATATTGTTTATATCTATTTTATTTAGTTGATAGGGAATACGTATTTTTATATTATTAACATATTGTAAACCTTTATTAGTAGAACTTCCTTGTCCACCGAAAATCCATACTCTGTCATAGTTATATCTTGTCCATACTTCTAAGTGTTCATCATTAATCGTCTTATGATATAATGTCAAACTATTATTAGTTACCATTACTTAACTCCTAAATATAAAAGTGGCGTATTATTAACTATTACATTTAACAAATAGGAAAACATTAAATCTTCAATCTCGTTTGATTTCGTAACAATCGCCTGTGATACTTCACTAGGGGAAAGATATGTAACGGAGTACCCATCTATACTTTCACTAGCTACACTAGTTTTTTTATTTTCTATTACAGAACTTTCTATTGTGTTCATAATAGCGTACATACACATCTTTACTTCTTGTGGTATCTCTTCTATATTCTTTAATCTATTTTGCGTTCTTGCGTCTATTCTTTTTCTAGCTTCAAACTCTAATATATTAAAAGGCATTATGTCTAAAGTGCCACCTAAAGACTTATAATCCTCGTAAGTTAGGTATTGTCCACTAAATTCCATAAATGCCCTCCTTTAACTATAAACTAGTTGTTCCTTCTGGTTTTAAACTTGCAAATGGGAAACGTGTTTCTGTTTCGTCTAAAGCATTAACAGGGTTTGGTATTTCCCAACCTAACCTCATCACTACTCTTAAGGCCACCATATCGTCTTGAGCAAGGTTGTATAAAATACTTCCGTCGCTAGGGTCTTGAATAACTGCTTCTGTTAAAACTTTGTAAGTTATATCTTGTCTAATTTGATATACTGCTTGGCTAAAATCACCTGCAATTAATGTAGATAAATTTTTGTCCCAAACACCATTGTCCATAAATTCACGTCTTACAGAACCAATTTCAGTAGTATTTAATGGTTGTCCAGTAGTATCTGTCATCATACGGAATTTACCTTTTAGACCAACGCCACCAATAAGTCCATTTACTTCATAACCACTTTCTTCTACTTCTGTCATAACATTGTTTATATCGCTATATAGTTTTCCTGTTTCAGTTACTTCTTTACCTACTGCTACTACAGATGGTACTAAACCTGCTCTCCATTCAGTTGGTTTATCAACACCGAAGAACATAGCGTTGTCGATTTTCTTAGCGAAAGCTTCTTCAACTCTTGGTCTTACTTCTGCCCAAATATCTATTGAGCTATCATTTAATACGTTTTCTTTTATTGGAACAATTACTGCTAATTCTGCAATATTAATAAATTTTTTGTCCCAAGCAATTTTTGATATGTTTTTTCTACCATTATTTTCAGTTTCGTCTACAAAGTAAGCTACTGGTAATGAGTCTAAAATTCTTAATTTAGTTTTATCACTTGTAGCATTTGGTAAACGTCTAAATAATTGTAATGCTTTGGAACGTCTTATTGTACCCTCAAATATTTCGTTAGCAACTTGAGTTTCAATTAGAGCGTCTGCGTCATTTCTAGTTATCATATTTACTAAATCCTTCTAGCCTCTATGATTAGTAAGTATTAACTCCCTTATTTTGCACTACTACGTAAAATATTGTTCATAATATCATTAGTAGTTGGTGCTTGAGGTGTTCCACCATTTAAACTTGGTGAGCTTTGTACTTTCTTAACTATTGTATCTCCAAAATATTGTGGATTTTCTTTCTTATAGTTGTCTAGTACATCATTGAAGCTATGCTCGTCGTCGACTTGACTCATAACCTCATTTGTAACAAATTTACTAAATTCTTTTTTTACGTTACTATTGCTCATTTGTAATTGAGCTTTTAAGTCTTTATTTTCATTTGTTACGTTAGAGTAGTTTTCTAAAGACTTGTCTTTTTCTTCTATAGCACTATTTAACTGCTTAATGTTTTCTTCATACTTAGATACCATATCTTTGTATTCTTCGTTTTTTTCTTTTAAGCCAGTTATATACTTGCCGTGTTCTGCCATTATTGTATCAATGGTTTCTGCGTCTAAGTCTAGTCCTTTCAAAAATTCTCTCATAAAAATAATTTCTCCCTTCGCTTAATTTTCGTGTTCTCGCCAACACGTGTGTCAAAATTATAGATGTTCTTGTCGAACTCTAACTAAAGTATAAATTAATATTATTAAAAAATCAATGCACTAAAAAAAGAGCTATGTAGCTCTTATTTCTTATTCATTTCTTTAAATTCTTCAAATGACATTTTACTTAGTGGGTGAGCTTTTAAATATTTATTATATGAGTTTTTTTGTATTCTTTCATATAACTTAGCACTTTCTCTACCAACTAAAGATGTATACATCTCAAAAGCTTTTTGGTCGCTAAATGTTTTACCTTTAGGGTTAATTTTCAATTCGTTTAAGAAGTCTGCCATATCGCTATTGTAAATCAAATAGCTTCCACCCTCTGCTATTTTTTGTCCTGCTCTCCACATATTAGACTCGCCCATAGCGTCCATTTGTCTTACAAACGCCTCTGATGGAGATATTTTTTCTCCTGTGTAATCTTCCGTATAATAGTCTAGTATGTGAGCTTGTATGTTTTCGCTTACTTCTTTTCTATTAGAAGTACCTTGTGTTTTTATTTCAGTACGTTTAGGTAAATCTTCTTCCTCAACTTTAGATTTACCTCTACTACGTATTTTTTCGTTCATTATATCGTTAGTTGATTTTTCTGTTTCTTTTAAAGCTTGATAATCTTTTTCTTGTTTTAATGCACTAGCAGTTGCTTGTTCATTACTCATACCCATTTTTTTAGCTTCTTCATAAGATTTTTTTATTCTCTCGTCCTGTTCTTTAACTCCTGCCATTCTGTCTTCTTTAGAGTTCTTTGCAGTTTCAGTTATACTATTACGATACTTTTCACCTTTTTCATATGGAAGCTTAGCAGTGTCGTCTTCTTTGCCTAAAGGTGTCGTCATTTTAGCTTTACTATCTTTCTCAATATCTTTATTTTTTAAATCTTTCATAAATTCTTCGTGTCTTGTGTTTGCTTTGTCTATGTTTTCTTTTGTTGGAGCAGTATAACCCATTTGTTCAAAAGTTTCTTTCATCTTGTCTTCTTGGCCGTAGAATTTATTTAGTACTTCATCAGCACTTATTTTGCCATTTTCATAATCTTTTACAGCTTGTTCTTTTTCTTCGTTGTTTAATCTTTCTAATTCTCTTTTGCCTATTTCAGCGTGAGCTGTATTTCCATTCTTTTCGGCTTCAGTTACTTGATGAGCTATATCTTTCTTTAGTTCTTCTCTTTTACTAAATTTCTTTGCTGTTTTAAACTTACCACTTTCACGCATAGCACTCGCTAAGTCTTGTCCGTCTTTAATGAAGACTCTACGACCACCTATTGTTCTCCAAACTCCTCCAATATCATTTTTAGCCATTGTAATCACTCCTTTTATAAATTGTTAATTGTAGTATACTACTATACTACTACTTTGTCAATATTACATAGCTTTTCTTTTACTACTTTTTGACTTTTTAGTTTCTTTTATTTCTTCTTCTAAAACTTCGTCTAAGTCATCAACTATTTTAGCTTCTTTTATAGTTGGCTCATTTTCTGCGACAACTTCAATTACTTTTACTACTACTTTGTTAAGTACGTTGTTACCTGTTAAGTAGTCTGCCATAGCTTCGTCGCACTCAAACTTATCTCCTACAAAAAGTTTCCCTGTTTCGTCTTTTGCTACTCTTTGAATATTTTTAAGTTTAGCAAAATCCTTTAAATTAAAATTTTCAATAACTTCACATTTTATCATAATATCTCTCCTTTCTAATATTGTTGATAAGTTCCGTTATTCACTTTCCTAATACACTCTTTTACTCTTTTTTCTAATATTGGTATCATTTCTTTATGTTTTAATTGACTTATTAATTGTAATTGATGTCCTATATGACACCAAGCAGAAGCGTCCCAATATTTATTTCTTACTATAGATACACTATTTGTCGTGTTAGTTCTGTTCCATACGTAACAAACTTCTTTTAAATTAACTACTTTGTCTAAGTCAATATTATCTGCTTGTCTATAACTCCATACTCTATCTTCCATTAGCGTATCTTCACAAAAATATACAATTTTATCTCTTCTTATGACTCTTGCCCAAGCAGTACACCATACTTTTCTATCTGATAAGAAAAAGTCTTCATAGTTAGCGTACTCGTGATACTTAGTCATAAAGACTCCATTTTTGTCTATTAGTTCCATACCTAGTAACATTAGTTCACAATTATAAAGTCTATTATTAATTGTTTCTAAAACTTTATTATGTTTCCACCAGTCGTCGCTATCTAAGAAACAAAAATAATCAAAATCAATATTTTCTAAAGCATAGTCAATGCCTACGTTACGTGAGCCACCATTGTATCTTTTACGTTTATTTTTAATTAATACTATTCTATCATCTTTATAACTTTGTATAGTTTCTATAGATGTATCTATAGAGCAATCATCGACTATAATTAATTTAAAATTTTTGTATGTTTGATTTAATATTGACTCTATACAATTTCTTAAAAAAGATTTACCTTTATAGTCGCCTCTATCGTTGTTACAATTAGGTACTATTATTGCAAATTTATAATCTCTTTTTTCGGGTATTACATCATAATCCTGCTCGTTTATATTTGATTTTTTAATACAAGGAATATCATAACTAGTCAAATTAATATCTACAAAATCCATATAATTTTTATGTATGGCGTGTAGCTTTGTCTTCTTTATGTCCTGATATTTTTCTGTATCATCAAACACATAGATATATTCATTTCTCTTACTCATTTTAACTAAATTATAGTTATTTTTATCTATGGCAATTTTCATAATGTATCACCTAATTAAAGTATATCATAAAAAAAGAGTGCAAAAAACACTCTTTTATTTAACAAGCCAAACGCTCTCCACTTCTTCATTTCTAGGGTCAAACGTGTCATAAATTATGCCGTTTTTAGAGCAGGTCAAGTGTCCTGGTACTGATATTAACAACGTAGAGTTAGGAAACATACCACTTACTTCTCCAACGCTTCCAAACACGTTTTTTAGACGCATATACGTCTTATCTAAGTAGTTACGTACAAAATCTCGTTTATCTAATAAAGTGCCTTCATATTGAGCTAAATCGCTTAAATAATCGTATACGTAGTCCCAACTTCTATTAGTAGCACAACTAATGGCACGGATAACACAATCCTCCTCGTATCTGTTTAGAGCGTTATTATTATAGTACTTATACATTTTACATCATACTTCTTTGTAAAGTTTCTCTTAACATTTGTTTTTGTTGCTCGTTATCTGCTTCTTCATATAATACTTTGATAAAGTCTTCTAAAGCTTTAATCATATAATGATAACTTCTATCTGTTTCTTCACTAGCTCCATACCTAGAACGATTTTCTTGGTATCTATTATACTCGCCTGATATTCTATCTAAATGCTCGTCGCCTCTATATCTCATATCACGTCCTCTAGCTCCGTAAGAATAGTCATTATAGTTTCCATATGTATTATAGCCTGGTCCTCTACCTCTATAATTTCCGTTGTTCATTTCTTTGTCCTCCTTTGCCATATGTTTTATTTTTGATAGTTTTAATAAGTTATCTATATTACTTGTATTAAGTCCTTTATCTAAAATATCTTTAATTGACTCTTCCATTTTTTTAATCGTTTTATCATCAATCTGTTCTTCCATCTGCTTTACTCCTTTCCTTTAAGAGTTTTATTATTTCGTCATTTTGCTTTATTATCTTTTCAAAATACTCTGTATCTTGTTTTTGTAATTCTTGCATTAAATCTGTATTGTTAAAATCTTTAAACAAAATTTCTAAGCTTAAAGCTTGTAAAACCAAAGATAAATTTTCTATATTATTCATTAAGCCACTTTTCTAATAATAAGATTTGCGTCTTTGATAGTAGGTATTTGAGTTGCCACTGCAGGAGTTACGCCACCTATAGCAGGTAATGAGCCAATACTAATAGTAGTGTTAATACGTGGGCATATTCTTAATAGTTTAGTAAAAGATACATTTGTATAAACATCTGCAGTTGTTACTTCTACGTCCATTTCAGTTCCTTCTACGTCGCTTCCTGTACTGGACTTTAATGCTAAAGCTACTTGTCCTGCCATTGCACTTGTTACATTGGCATTAAAAGATATTTCAAATGTTCCACCACCTAAGATAGTAAAATCACTTCCACCTTGATTGTATTGAAGCCAACCGCAACAATTAGCACTTCTTCCTCTTAAATCTACTATGTCAAAATTAATATTATCTGTATTACTTGTTAATATTTCAGGTGTTATTTGTAAAGCTTGTATCATTGTTTTTTCTCCTTTCTATAAAAAAAGAGATAGAACTTGTCTATCTCCAAATGTTAAGCAAGTTCTCATAATGAGTTAGTCTTATAGACCAATGCTATTAATTGTAAAGATAATTGCCATTGCAACCACAACCATTATTGTTGCAAGTAAATATTGGTTGTCTTCCGTATACTGGTACGCTAGGCACAGGGCAATTAGAAAGTCTATTATATAAAGCGTCTACTTCTGCTTCTTGTCCTAGACGAAGTGTAGCAGTTTGTTGTACTTGGCTAGCTTGTAAGTCTTTCATTAGGATTTCACGTTGCAAGTCGTTTATCTTTTCATTTTTGGCGTCTATCTTATCTTGACATAATTGGTCAAGAATACGTTGGCCTACTGCATTTTGATTAGTGATTAAATCTCTAATTCCATTACTTAAAGCTTCTCTATCTGCACAATTTTCTGCTAAGATAGTAGAGTTTAGATTAGCTATTCCTAATCTATTTTCACAACAACAATCGGCGAATTGACTTCCTAAAGAGTTAAAACCTTGTAAAGTTGCTAATTGGTTGTTAAAAGCTTGTTGCATATTAGCTATTTGTCTAGCGTTGTTAGATACTTCTGCATTTGCGAAGCCGTTTGATACTACTTGTGTCATATCGTTGCAACAATTACATAGTTGATTTGATAGACTATAGATACCATCTCTTACTCCTTCAACTTGGTCGCTTAAATGCAAAGAGTTAAATCCGTTACTGGTTTGAGTCATAATGTCTTTTTGTCCATTAGATAGCCAAGCGAAGTCATTATTAAATCCTCCACCGAAGCCATTACCATTGTTACCAAAACCACCAAACAATGCTAATAGTATGATTATCCAAATAGCGTCGCTTCCCCAAAAGCCACTATTACCACCGAAGCCACCATTTCCATACATTACGGGATAAGCGTAAGGGAATTGTCCATTATTGGTAGCAAGCTCTATAGTTGGTTGTATACCATTTCCGTTCATACTCTTTCTCCTTTCTATTCTTTTTATATCAATGCTTATAGCATTTGATACCTTACTTTAATTTGTTTATAACATCATCATCTATTCCAAATTGTTTAGCTTTATTAAAAAGAGCATTTTTTTGTTCTTCTGTATAATTACTCGTTACTTGCTTAAATATCTCTTGAGGGTCATTTTTGTTTTGTCTTGCTTGCTCTATGAATTGGAACATTTGTGGGTTCTTCGCTTTCAGTTGGTTCAACAACATCTGCAATAATTGGTTTTGCATTAGCTATTTCCTTTCTCATTTCGTTTATTTGCATTTGTAAAGACTCTATCATTAAGTCTTTATCGTCTTTCTGTACTATTTCTTTAAGCTCGTAAGCTTTTATATCGCCTTTAGTATTTTTAATCCACAGAACGCTTAAATCTCTACTAAAATAGGGAGTATCTCCTACTACTATCTCTTTCTTTACGTCTTCTATTGAATTGGCGTATTTCATAGATATTTGATTGGTAGGTGCTAATTGAAAATTTTGAGTAAGGTTTGTAGGTTGAGGTATTGAGTTTTGAGTTAGTTGTTGTTTTATCTTTTCTAACTCTGTTATTTGAGTATTTATTCTTTCTAAATTAGCTTGTTGATTATAAGCGTTGTATGGATTGTTATACATAAGTTCACTCCCTAAAAAAACAAAGAAGAGTACGTTAAAAGTGTTTTAAACTTTAATTGTACCCTCCTTTGTAATTTAATCTTATCTAATTAAAATTTTTATTGTTAGACAGACTAAGGCATAAAAAAAGAAGCATTAAATTTTTAATGCTCCTATCATATAAAAATATACTTTGTCTAGTATTTCTACTATTCGTGGATTGTCTATATCAAACTCTTCTACTATCTCTTTAAAAGTTTTATCTTCTCTAAATTTTCTTTTATAGAATAGATACATTTGCGTATCTAACTCTTTTAGTCTTTCTTCTGCTTCTATTAGCTTAGAGTCAATACCATTAAACTTTATGTATTCTATTAACTTTTCGTATTTGCTCTCGTTATGCTTTTTATAACCAAAGAATAGTTTACCTTTGTCTTCTATTCTATTAGGTAAAGTGCTTGTTACGTAACAACCTAGAGTTGTTAAAACTATAGAAAATACTATTACTAAAGGTAAACAAATAACTAACATCATACTCTTTATACAAATAAACAAAAGTATAAAGAATAGTATCGTTACTACAAAACAAATATTTAAACCTATAGCGTGTATCGGTTCTTCAAAATTAGCTCTTACAACTAAGTATAAAGGTATCTGTAATATACATAATATCAATCCTACTAAAGAAAAAGGGAACAAGTTAAAAAGAGTTGCTATTATAAGTAACACTACTATAACTAAGTTCCCATAAGCTTTGTAAGATAGTTTATCTAAATCAAACATAAATTATCTCTTCTTTCCAAAAAATAATTTTCCTGGCCAATCTCCCATTTTTAATCACTCCCTATCTATACAAAATTAGTAAAATAATTGTTATTATTACGTATAAATAAACAATAATACTTGTAAAGTATCTTATATAAAAATTATTATTCTTCCATAATAACATAAATTTACAATAGATTATGTTTAGATAGTTCTTTAAACATATAACAATAATCACTTTTATTATATCAAAAATAATTGTTGTCATAAATCTACTAATATTTAACAATTTATATGCAATAAGATATACTGGAAGCTCTATTACTAAATTTAGTAGTAGCATAGCTACTATAACTAATATTTCGTAAAAACTTACTTTTGATTTAACAATATATTTTAACCCAACATAAGTTGATAAAACAAAAATCATATAAGCATAAAAGCTTTTCACATTTGTTATAGCTACTATCAAACTAACTATTGTAAATAGTATTATATATCTATAAAATTTACCTTCTCTTCTAGTAAGTTTCATAAATAAGCTATAATATAATACTTCAAACATAAGAACTATTATATTCAACATATTATCCCCCTTTCTATAATATGTCTGTTTTAACTATCTTCCAACCCTTCATTTTTCCTGCTAGTGTATGTATATAGTCATCACCATCTAATGCTTCGTAAGCTTTTAGTAGATTTAACCAATTTTTATATACATAATCAGGTATTTCTCCTTCTTTTTCATAATTAAAATACGTATTTGTTAGAGTATTTTGAAGTAGCATTAATAATGCTTGGTTTTGGATTTTTTCATTATCTCTATTTTTTTTTATATTTTCCTTATAATTTTTTAAAGAACTAAGACAATACCCTAAAGCAGTAGTAAGACAAAAAGTAATAATTGTAGTTATGATTTTTTCTATCATATTTCAACGCCCTTTCTCTCTTACTCACATAAATTATAATACAAAAAGAGAACTAATACTAGTTCTCGCTATAAAGGGGCTTACCTACTAGAGGCAATTTAATTATATAATATTTTCTGTATTTTAACAAGTTATCTTAATCTTAATCTTTCCATTTTAGTAGGAAGTCCACTCTTTTTGCTAAGCTCTATGTATTTATTAATTAGCTCTGTTATTCTTATATCTGTTTGTGTAGCCAAGTCTTCTAGCCCACTTTCTTTTGCCATTGTTTGTCTATCTTTTAGTCTTCTAATAGCTAGTTCCATTTTACGTTGTAATTGTGTACCCTCGTAAAGTGTATAGTGTTTCCTGTCAAGTGTAAAGCCTTTCTTGTTTTCTTCGTTTATCTTGTCTAGTTGTTCTTGAGTATATTGTGGCTTACTTATTCCTAAGACAACATTTAACGTATAGTGGTAGCAGTTATATTCTCCTATGCTTCTTCTATCGTGCTTTGTTTCTTTCGATATAGCAGGAAAGAAAGTTTTATCGTAGCTATAAGCGTCTTTATCGCTTTGGAATTTTTCAAACTCGCTCATATTGTTTTCGTCTACTTCTTCGCCCTCAAAATGTCTAGTAATACTTCTAGTCCCATCAGGTCTTATAATGCTAAATTGTTTTCCTTGTACTTCTGCGTGGTCAGGTGCCGGTTTATCGTGTACGCTTATTTCAACTCCGTCTGCTCCATATTCTTCTCCAAATTGTTGGTTTAGAGTCATAGAAAAATCACGTATAGCTCCTCGTAAGTTCATATAAACGCTAGAGTCTAAGCGTCTTGAATAACCACTTTCCCAATCTATTGTTTTTAATCCACTAAAGCTTAAATCTTTTATAGCTCTATTCATAGCAGAATTAAAACTATCTTTGCCTTGTATTATACTTGTTACTGCTTCGTCTATTACATCTTGATACGTTTGAGCTAAAGAAGTTGTTATGACTTTTCCGTTTTTCTTACGTGTAAATGCTAAAGTGTTAGATAAATTTCTATAAGTATCTTGAGTTATTTTAGCTATAGCTTTTACTTGAGCTTGAAGCTCTAAGTTTTTTTCATAAGGAATATATTTGATGTTTCTATAGTCATAAAATTGTTTCGCAAAGGATAAATTTTTCTTAGCCACTTTTTTAAATATTTCTTCTATTTCTTTTTCGTTTAGCTCTGTTATTTTCGCTATCTCTTTTACAATTTTGTCATAGTCGCCACCATATTTTAATATCATAGCTAAGTCGTAAGCTCTACTTGGTGGAACATCTCCTATCTCTTTAATAGCTTCGGCTATTTTTTTAAGTGTATAAGTATTTACTTTTTCTATACGCCTTACTAAGACTTCTACTAATTGTTCTATAACTTGTTCGCTTAACATTTAACTATTCTCCTACTAGCTCTTCTGCAGTTGGTTCACTTTCTTGTATCTCTTGTATTTTCTTTTTAGCTATTTCTTCTGTTTCTCCAAATATCTTCATACGATATTCAATTTTACTTAATACTCCTGCTCCTATTTCTCTTAATGCTCTGTTACTTTCTGCTTCTTTATCTTCTATGATAGAGTCATCAAATTGTATAACCATATCGTCTGTATTAATATTATATTTTCCAAAAGTAGTAGAAGCATAAGCTATAGCTTGTACTAAATCATAAATGCTTGACTCGTAGCCTATTTCTAATTTCTTTTTACGTCTAAATAGTTTAGAATTAGAGCTTACTACTGCAGTAGCAGTTGATAAATTAGTTCCGTCAAAGTGATAATGATTTTCTCCAAACCCTACTTTATTACCTAACATATTTAATTCTATATTAAGTGTAGCTATTTGTTGATTTGTTCTTAACTCGTCTGTTTCACTTTGTATTAAATCTTCTGCAGTTGCTCCTTTAGGTAATACGTATACGCTCATATCGTTAGGGTCAAAAGTCATTTTTTGCTTTCCATCATCATAAGACAATAAGTCTGCTCTTACAAAGGTTCTTTTTCTTCCAAGTAGTAATTCGTTCTTTAATTCATCAAAAGCTATGTCAACGGCTTTTAAATTATCTATAGCATTAGCATAGTGTGGTATTCCAAAAGGACTATTAGCAAATAAATTGTTTGTTAGTAATGGTCTAAAGATACTAAACCATTTAACATCACTTTTAGTAGGGAATTCTTTTATAGTGTCTTCTTGCTCTATTTCTGTTAGTGTTCCATTAGTCTTTTGAAATAAATGATTGATAATAACATATTGCCCGTTATCGTCTTTTTTATGTACTGATAATACAACGTATTCTTTTCCTTTTATAAATTGACTAGAAGCAAAAGCACACTCTGTTATACCTTTATTGTCCCAAGTAAGTGGGTAGATATTATCAACGTCTACTAGTTCTATTCTAGTTTTAGCGTTGCTTACATCTAAAGTCATAGAGTCGTTATTTTCTATTATGTCATAAACACTTGTAACAATAGCAGAAGTACCTAAAGCTCCTGCTTTTTCTATTGCTTTATTTATTAGTACGTATAAGTCTAATATATCAATTAAATCGTCAAGGTCTTTTTGGGCTTTTTCATCTTTTAAAGATATTTTACACTTTTCACTCCAGTTAATGTCGCTCCAATCCTCGCTTATTTCTTTTGCCATATTCATAGTATATCTTGTTTGGTTTACTTTACGTTGTCCATTATAAATATAGTAGTTATGAAAATTTTTAACATTACCAACATACCAACTTTTCCATTGGTCTATATAAGTTTGTATATCATTTCTTACCTCAGGATTATACCCATAAGTTTTTTGTAAAAAATCGTCTAATTTCATTTAATCACCTAACTAGCCTCTAGTTAGTTTTAGTATTACCCTTTAATATTTGTTTATGTTTTCTTGGTGCAAGTTCTCTTATCATATACTCTGTTATTCTGTCTAAGTTTGGTTGTAATTGATAGTACACATCTATTTTTCTTTCAAAGTCATAACCTACCCAATTAGATACTATTACTTCATATTCGCATTTACTCCAATAATCGTGCATAAACCAACTATCTAAATCTTTTTTTATTTCGTCATAAGTTGCATTTTTCTTTATTAATTTTTTAACGCTTTCTATATGATTATCTCTTATTACGTTTATATATTCTAAACCTGCTTTGTCTTTACTTCCTATAGCACTTTTAGAGCATATTGCATACCATTCAAGCTTCTTCATTTTCTTTTTCTTCTCTACGTTGTTTTTCTTCTTCAAACATTTTTCTTGTTTCTATAGGCTCTACTACTTCAAAGTCTTCTAAATCTCCGATAATTCTATAATAGTATTCCGTTTCGTCTATCGCTATGTTTTTACATTTACACTCTATATACGTTCCTTTTTTATCTCCTTCAATTATATCTCCACATTTTAAGCATTTTATTTTTGTCATAATTACATCTCCTTTAGATATTCCCAATAATACCCATATGCTTTTTTCTCTTTTCCTTTACAACACGCTATTATATGAGAAGTATTATTATAATGCTCTTTGCTTGCTTCTGTTACACTTGAGTAAATCTTAACATCTGTTTTGTCTTCATTATATCTGATTACTTTCTTTTTATATTTGTCTTTTAATTCGCTTAATCTTTTATTTCTAGTACCATAATTAGAATTATATTTTGGTGTACACCATTCTAAATTATCTACTTTATTATTTGTTATATTCTCGTCTATATGATTTACTTGAGGCAAGTTGTTAGGGTTAGGTATAAATGCTTCTGCTACAAGTCTATGTATTAAATACATTTTACTTTTTCCGTTTTTATATAATGTAACAAATTTATAATTATTTTTACTTTTTTTACTTGTTATATCTTTAGCGTGAGTCCTTCTGTTTTTATTATCTAATCTTTCTAAACTTCTTACATTTCCTAAATTGCTAATTTGATATATTCCTTCATAGTTTTTTACATCTTTCCATATTTCTTGCATACTTATTCTCCTTTAATGTTTTGCATAAGCTTATCATAAAACGGGAAAAAAGAATATTCAACACTATCTAAGTCGTCTACAGGGGTTGTTCCGTCATCAAGTCTTTCGTCCTCGTGTTTTTCGTCCCATAAAGCTTGCGTATATGCTTCTATTAAGTATTTACACTTCTTTAGTATAAAACGTCGTACTTGCCCAAATAAATGACAATCAAGCTCTATTCTATCTACAATACGCCCTTTAATACAATCTTGTACTTTTAAAGGTATTGCGTGTTCTTGTAAATATTTATTAAGCCCGTATGTTATTACTTGCCCTAAAGCCCCATAGTCTGCAAAACAATGGGTTACTTTCCCATAATCTTTTATGACTCTTTTATAAAACTCTACAAATTTAGCGTACATTTCTTCAGGTGAGTGTAAGCCTGTTAGCTTCATTTCGTCTATAGTCCATACCTCTTTAAAGTAAGGCGTTATTCCTGTTGCTTTAAATTCTGTTTCGCCTTTAGTAGCTCCATAATCTATACCTATACTAACAATTAAAAAGTTTAGCTTTTCTCCGTGTTCGTTTATTGCTTCGTCTTTGATATATAAACTTGGATTGTCTGCAAATTGTCTGTATATAATTCCTTCTGCATTTTTCCATAAACCTAAGATAAGTCTGTCATAATAAATTGTACCTGCATATTCTTTACATAGATTATCAACAAACTCTTTAGGTAAAAACGGATTGTCAAATATTGTATAGTGTTGTACGTAAACATCTAAGTTATCTTCTTCGACTCTATCAAGAAAATCTTTTTTAAGCCAGTGGCTTTGATTTTCAGGGTTCAATGCTCCATCAAAACAAGAGTAAGGCTTATCTAAAGAAGCTTGTATCATTGTAAACACTTCTTGGTTCCACTTAGCAACCTCATCACCATACGCATACTTAATAGAAGTACCTTGTACTTTAGATACTTGATTTACTTTTTCACAACCTAAGCAATAAACTTGCTCGCCAAACAAATAAGTTGTGTTATCACTACTAATAGTACCTACCATATCACGTCCGTATATCTGTCTTAATGGTTGTAATACGTTACGTTCTATAGTTCCTTTAGATACTCCAAATATACACGTTAAACCGTCTAACCCTATTCTTTCTCTTATACGCTTAGGTATTGTATATAAGTTATCTAAATAAGTTTTACCACATCTTCTAGCTCCTACTTTAAAATTGTATCTATGAGTAGCGTTTCTTACAAACTCTGCTTGCTTTTCACTTAGTAGTTTCATTGTTTGCCTCTTCTGTTATTTTAGCTAATAGCTCATCAACTTTGGCAAGTTGTGGGTTTGCACTACTTCCTCTTTGTAGCTCTAGTATCTTCATATCTTTATCAAGTATAATTCCGTAAGCAGTTGCTAAATCTTTTGTATTTTGTTTTATTTTGTTTTCTTTATCTGTAGCTTTCTCTTCTATAGCATTTAACAATTTATTTAATATTCTTTGCTTCTTTTCTTTCAAAGACATAATGTATTCTAAAGTATCTAAAGTGTTCTCTTGTTTTTTTTCTGTCAATTTTTTACTTATCGTTTTATCATTATTAACAACACGCCTAATTGTTTCATAGCTTCTATTATGTTTTCTACCAACTTCTCTATAATTTTGGCAATCAATATAATCTGCAATAATTTTCTTTTTTTCTTTGTCTGTAAGTTTTGTCAAAAACATCACCTAGCTTTATCATTTAATATTACCCCTTGTCATAATTATAATACATCAACCCTCCTTCTTTTGATTTTATTATAATTAAAAAAAGAGAAATAAACAATGTTACTTCTCTTCTTCTAAATTATCTAAATACTTGTTAGCTTTATTTTTAGATAAGCCACTATGGTATTGAAAATAAGCAGTTAGAAAGCCAAGCCTTTTGTCGTATTTATCGTCTTTACTTCTTTTAACTATAGTCTTATCGCTTTTATCATCACTCCAAAATAGTATAGTAGCTCCTTTGTTAATTATATATCTTTTAGGTAATTTTTCTTTTTTTGTAGTAGTATACCAAAAAGGAATAAACATATCGTTAAAATCTCTATAGCTTCTACCTATTGTTGGTTTTCCATATACTTTTATATTTTTAGTTCTTATCTTTGTCATATTATTACCAACTTTCTATTATTATATCTTTTAATTTGTATCTATATTTTTCTAGTATCTTCTTTAATACAATAAAGTCCGATACTAGCATAGGTTTACGTATGTATAAAATTTGACTTGCTACGTCATATTCTGCGTTATAGTTTTCTAACCACTCAATTATCGCTATCATCATACATCTCAATCATATTCTTTAGGTCTTTAGTTAATATATTAATGGCTTCTATATAACCTAAAGCTTTAATACTTTCTTTATCTGTATCGCTTTTATTTGCTAATCTTTCCATATTCTTTTTAGAGTGTAATAGACTCTTTCTGTAATTTATAATTTTTTCTTTTAATTCTTTCATATCTTTGTTGTATTCTTCTGCAGAAATATATATATTACCATTTACATCTACTACCATAGGTTCAACATAGTTTTTACTCATTTTTTCTACTCCTTTATATCAAATATTGTTAATTGTCTGCTTGTTTCTATTCCTAATACCTCATAACTTTCTTTAAACAAATTAATTACAAATTTATATTGATTATCATTTAATAAACTTAATTCTCTTTCTATTGCTCCACTATGATTACCATAAGGGCAACCCATACAACCTGTTCTATTAGTATATTTATAAACATTTGGTATTTCTATATTATATTTTTTATATATTTTATCTAATAGCTCATTGTTTAAATCGTGTAATGGGGTAAATTTTTTATCTTTAGTAAAACAAGTTTTATATTGTGAAGTTCTTAATACTCCTTCACTAGCTCTTACTCCTAATATAGCTTTTAGCCCTGTTTCTTTTTCAAAATCGTGAGCCGTTTTCTTTTTCAAATAATAACAACATTTAGGGCTAACTCTATGTAGTTTATTAGATAGTAGTAGCTCTCTTGCTTTTTTATTTAATCCAAACTTTTGAGGCATTAATTGCCCATCTTTACCTTTCCACTTTTCTTTTTTAATTCTTATCATTAAGCTTTTACTTCTGCACCCTTTTTGGTATCTGTCTATATAATCGTCCTGTATTTTACTAAAACAAGGACTACCATATTTAATTTTTACTTCAAACGGGTTTAATTTTGGTTTAAGAACAATATCACAATTTTTTATTATTCTTTGTAATATTTCAGGGTGTTCCATATATGTATTAATTCCAACTATTTTAATATCATCACGTTTAAGATATTCTTTAATAAACCAATATAGAAAATGACTATCTTTACCTCCAGAATAGCTTAAATAATACGTATTAGGTTTTATCTTATCAAATTTACTTTTTAAATCTAATAAGTAAAACTCCTCATCACTCATTTTATATTATTCTCCTTTAATGTTCTATCTGTTTTAAATACTCTACTACTAAATATGTTATCTAAATCTAATTCATAATAAGCGATAAATTGATACAATACATTTAATACATCTCCTACTTCTTCTTCAAGATGTTCTTTTTCCATTTCTTTTAATTGTTCAGGTTTATGTCCTATTGCTGGGTATTCTATTTGTGTTATAACTTTATTTACTTCAAATACTTCTTCTTCTAGTTTTCGTTGTTGATGGTCTACTCCAAAATGATTAATTATCTTTAATAGTTTTTCTTTCATTGTTTCTCCTTTACAATATATCTTCTATTTCTTTTTCTATTTGTTTTTTAAAATTTATTATGTTAGTCCAAAACAAATTATCAACACAATTATTTTTATTATTTTTGTCTTTATGTCCTACTATACGTAGATTTTCTTCATTAGGTATAAAAGCTTCTGCTACTAATCTATTTACATTTATACTTTTATGAGTTTTATCTTTATACAAACTAACTCTTAATTGCCCGTTATTATTCATAAATGGAGTAATTTTATGAGTAGGTATTATTTCTTCTAACTTTCTTACATTTCCTAAATTGCTAACTTGATATAATCCTTCATAGCCTTTTATATCTTTCCATATTTCTTCCATTAATCTTTACCCCCTTTTCTTTATTTATATAATCTATTACTTTCCTTTGTTTTCTAAATTCTTGATAGTAACATAAAAGCCTCCACCATACCAGCCATTACCATACCCGTCATCACCATTTAATTGATTTATAGTATTATCTTCATAATATATAAACATTGTAAATTCGTCATCTTGCATATATTTAACTTCAATATTTGTGATAATATTATTATTTTTTTCTAACTTCTTTAAATCTTCAAAACTAGACCAACCATTACCACAACCACCACAACCTTCATTTTTTGCTATTTCTATAATTGTTCCATCTTTACAAGTTAATATATAACCATCAACAAAATAACCATATTCGTCTTTTACTTTCTTTTTTTCTACTTTTATAATTGATTTTCCTATTAAGAAATCAAAATCTTTTCCATCTTTGTGTTCAAATTTCATATTATTCCTCCTCATTTTCTCTTGCTTTTATTCTTTCGATAGCGTCTTCATAAAACATTGTGTTCACTATAGGTTGGCCTGTTAATAGACTATCTAAATCTTTATTTTTTTCTTCTACTAAATTGTCAACTGCTTCCTTAATAACTAAACTTTTTAGAACATTAAAATCTACAAAGTCATCATATAAAAAATCGTCAACTATAGAACTAAATATATTCCATTTATTATTTTTTTCGACATAATATCTAGGCATTATTCTTCCTCCTCATTTTCATAGTGAATGGCTTTTCAAACTCAACGTATAGTTCACAACCACCATTACTTATTACAATAGCTTCTTGGTAGATACTTTCGTCCAAATTGTCTACTAGACAATATTGTTGTGTTTTATCATCAAATTCAGTAATAAATTCAAAATTACTTTCTTGATTGTCTACTGGTCTTTTCCTCGCCCATAATTGGTACATTAATCTTTATCACTTCCTACCTTGTCTAATATTTCTAAAAGTTCATCATTATTCATATCAACTAATATATCTCCATTCTTAAACATAGCAATATGTTTTTCTATATATTCTCTTACTTCTTTTATAATAGATTTTAAATTGTCATTATCTCTTTTTAGATTTATTGCTTCTTCGCTTATGACTATTAATGGTTTATCTTTCATTGTTGTTCTCCTTATCTAATATTTCTAAATATTTTTCAATTTCTCCTAATGTAGTATACCAAAAAGCTCCTGTTTCTTTTCTCTTATATATTTCAAATCGTTCTATTGTTTCTTTTTTCTCTATTAACCATTCTCTTACTTCTTTTATGACATCTAATAACTCATAATAAGCTATACTAAAATCTTCTAAATGGCATAACATTTTAAATTTATCTTTTGCTTTATCGTCTATGTATTGTCCTTTTTTAAGACAATTTGACTTTATTTCTTCTAATAAAGATATTTCATCTAGTGATAGTTCTTTCAATCTTTATCAGCTCCTTTGAGTTCTAACCATTTGCTTGTAGTTTCATTAAATCTTATAAGTGTTTCACCATCACTCGATTTATAAAACATCATTTGTTCTCCTAATAACCATTTATCAAAACTATTTATGATATTTTTTAATCTTTCTATTTCATCTTCTATATCATAAATAGTACAACCTTCTTCTAAATTTAATAATTGTGCTATTCTTGTTAAATCTTCGTTCGCTACTTCTAAATTAGTATTTAACCTTTCTATTTCTTTACCTTGTTTGTAAAATTTAATCATATCTTTTACTGATAAAAACACCTCTATACTTGTATCAATATCTTGTATTCCATAATCACCTAATAAATCTTCTCTACCAAATAATTTTATTGCTTCTTCTAATTCTTTATTCACTCTTTAGCACTTCCTATCAATTAATTCTTCTGATTTCAAAACCATTTATTTCCTCTTCTTTTAATTCATATAAATATGTATCTATATCATTACTTAATGTGATAATATACATATCTTTATCTTTTAATACTTTTATTTGACTATTTATTGGTATTTTTATAATTTTCATATAATCATCTTTATTTTTGTAATATATTGTTATTTCAAATATCAATCTTTATCGCTTCCTTTAAGTGTATTCACTAATTTAGTTAAATCTTTTATAGATACTTCGCCGTCCATTTGAATAAGTTGTATTCTATGTATCGTTTTATTTATATTGTTATTTAATCTTTCTATTTCTTTATCTTTTGTATCTATCACTCTTTATCACTTCCTTTTAGTATTTCTAGTAATTCTTCACTATCAGTTTCAATTAATTCTTTTTCGTCATCTAATATATAACAACTCCAAACATTTTTTTCTATATATTCTATTGCTTTATTTATGATATTATTTAATCTTTCTATTTCATCAATAAGTTCTTGTTCCTCATCAACACACAAAGTTCCTAAATTATGAGCTAATAACATTTCCTTTTGAAAATTAACACTATCTTTTATTTCTTGTAATCTTTTTTCACTCACTCTTTACTCAACTCCTTAACCACGTTTTACAACTATCTCGTCTTTATCTCCTGTAAATAAATCTAGTAATTCAGTATCTTCAATAACCATAATTCTTTTTCTATCTTCCTCATCATAATTATAATAAATGTTATATCTTTTCTTATTTACTATTTCATAACACTTTAGTAATTTTAAATATTCTTCATAAGGTATTATTATTTGTTTCACTCTTTATCCCATCTTTCTCATATAGTCATAAAAAGCCATATTTGCAATTTCTCTATTAGGTATTTTTGCAAATAATATTTGTCTTATACAATCTAATCTGTCGTTAAAGTGATAGAAGTCTGCTTCATCTATTCCTATAGCAAAATAAAAATCTTTGTTTTGAGGCATTTTAGCTAAGCTATAATTATTACTTGTTTCTATAAACTCTATTGGAGAATATTGAGTACATTTAAACTTAAATACTCGCACAAATGATATTATTTCTCTATAAGAGTCAATAAATTCAATACGTGCTACGTTATGCCAATCTATTTTTTCTGTATCTTCTTTATCTAAATTAAAATCTAATAAGCTATCACAATAAGGGCATTTGTGATTATATAAATGCTCTACTGGAGCACCACAATTCTTACAATTATATTGCCTCATATTAATCCTCTCCTCTTTTAAAATAATCTTAAAAATTCAACTTTTTCGTCTTTTTTCTTATTAACTAATTGTTGAAAATCATTTGAATAAAATATAGCATTTCTAATAGCTCTCGTATCATAGTCTTTAGCAATTTCGTCGCTTTCTGTATAATGGAAAGTTTGCATTTTATTATTTATTAGTCTTACCTCTTCACCCATAGCCGCCGTCATAAACCAGCTAGAGCTATCACTTTGCTCGACATACTTTAAATATTCTGCAGTTGAGCAACCTAGTAAATGCACCCTTTTATTTTTGTTATGAGCTTTTTCAATTATTAAATGATAGTCAAAATATGCTCTTTCTATTTGTGAAAAGAAAGGAATGGCGATAGTTTCAACATCTTTTTCAAGCATTTCGTCTATATCTTCTATCGTTCTTTTCTTTTGACAAATTAATATTATTTTATTTGTTATTGCTAATAGTCTTTCTTGAAATGGTTTAACAAAATCGTGATAGCTATAACCAATCAAGTCAAAATCAAGTTCAAAAAAGCTTTTAAAACATTTATAATCGCTATAATTTTTAACAAAATCAATATATTCGTTTGAATATAATATAGCTTCTTTTTCTGTTATATCAACACTATTAGAAAAGCTAAATAACCCACTATCAACTATAACTTCTATATCATTATCATTAACAATTAAATTTAAAAGCTTAGAGTCGTTTTTTAAATAGTAATAAGATACTAACATTTGCTTGACTCCTGCTTTTTTACATTGATTGTATTTTATTACATCACTTATTACATTATAAAATTTATATTCTTTGTTCATTTCTTTTACCTTTTGTAGCCAAGTATAAGAAAGGCGTATCACATAAAGCTATTAATAATTCTACTATTGTAGTAGCAGTAGCTATTACAAAAATATCTTTTAATGAGTAAAATCCTATAAATGCTAAAAACATAAATATATAATTTTCTAAGCAATTACTAATAATTGTTGCTACGTTATTTCTAATAAATAGATGTTTTGGAAATTTCTTTTTAATTTTTTCAAACAAATAAATGTCTAATAAATTGCTCAAATAACACATAGTAATACTTGCTATATTAATTCTAAAGTTAAATGAGAAAATTGTTTTAAGACTATCGTTTACAAAATCAAAGCCGTTTGGTTTAAACAATAAACTTATTTGTGTAGCTATAGTAAATAATATAACTGATAATATTCCTATGTTAATAGCTTTCCTACTATCTTTTACACTATATTTTTCGTTTAATATATCTGTTGCTAAGAACGTACTCGCAAACAAGATATTTCCTAATGTAACACTCAAATTCAATATATCAACTTGTTTTGTTACTAGTATATTTGCAGTTACTAAAGCTACTGCAATCCACACATATAAACCCTCTTTTTTAAATATTCTTTCTAAAATTACTTCTGCACTAAAGCATAGTATTATACATATTATTCCAATTATTAAATTCATTTTTATCCTCTTTCTATTTATCGTTTATTCCTAGTAATATTCTTACTATTTTAGGTCTTATATCATCACTAACAACACTTAATATATCTATTGTATTTTTCGCATACCAATCGTTATATATTAGCTCTATTACCTTTTTTATTCTTTCTTCATACTTGCCTATTTTAGAAGCAGTTTCTATGCTTAAAACTTCATAATTCATAATAAGAAAAAAGGGTTATTAACATTATCAACATTATTAACAACCCTCCTTATCTCCTTTCTATTATTCTTTTGTTCTGTTCTTTAAACTCTTTGTTAAACCTTTACCTGCATTACCAAGTTTAGCTAATTTTGTATATAGTGTTTTTCTATACTCTGTAACAATAAATACAGGGTATCCTATTCCTTCGTTGTAAATATCTTCTATTGACTCTAAGCAAGTAATTACAGAATTCCAATCTTTCATAGTAGCGTTTCTTTCTTCTAGCTTTCTCTTTAATCTATCTAAGTCTATTCCGTCTATCATTTGGCATATTAATATAGCAAATTCTAAATGACTCTTAGCACCATTTTTATGACGCATAACATTTAATGCTTCTCTCAAATAATCAAGTTTTTCTTTAGCTTTATTGTATTGCAATTCACTAACAAGTAGTTCCCCGTTATAAATTCTCTTTTGTACTTTAGTTGAGTCTTGTGTAGCCATTATAACTCCTAATATACTAATATCTGCATATTCATCTAGTAAACTATTTAAGTAAATATAAGATTGTATACCTCTATCTGCATAAGATTTAATATAATCACGCATTGTCCAGTTAGTTTGATGAATATTCATAGATAAACACTCTTCTATGCCTGCTCCTTTATGCTCTATATATTCTACTGGTAAGCCTAAATACTCTAAAGCTTTTAATCTACCTTGTCCGTCTATAATCTCCATTTTCTCATTTACGATAATTGGAGATGTTATATAACCGACTTTTCTAATACTTTCTACTATTTTTCTTATTCTAGTTGGAGATACTTCTCTATTTCCTTTCAATTCTTTAAACATTGAATAATTATTTGTTCTTTTAACTTCTTTCATAAATTAATCCTCTCTCTTTCTTTAAAATGGTAAGTCGCTATCTTCTAGCTTTACGTCTTCTATTTTAAAACTACCACCATTTGTTAAATTTAGCTCGTTGCTTTTTTGCATACTAGCTTTTTTATTTTGTAATGTTTTTATTGATTGCTCAATTTCGTTATTTTTAAGCTCATTTAAAGACGTTTTATTAAAATGAGTATAAATGCTCGACTCAGGTGTGTTTGTTTCTTCTATGAGCTTTAAAAGTACGTTTAATGGCGTATTAGCGTTTTTATTTTGTTCTTCTTCTAATAATTCAAAACATTTAACGATAATAGCACTTGCTTTGTTAGAGTTTATTAACCACTCTATATATTGCTTATCTTCTTTGTAGACTTGTTCAAATGTTTTACCTTGATGTTTTTTGTAATTAACTATGTAAGCCTTAGCTTTTTCTAAAGTAAGTCCTTGACTCTCTAAGTCCTCTTCATTTGGACTTGGTTTAGAGTCAGGGTCATTTCCTGTTGGTATTTTATATGCTTTCATTAAAGCGTATTTATCTGCATAAGTTTGAGCTTTACCAAAACCTTTATCTCCAGTATCTATAGCTTCACTATAAGACACCATCTCTAAAAACTCTTCTTTGTTATCTACGTTGTTAAATCTATACGTTGTCTTTAATTTAGCATAATAAGTTATTGACTCTTTCTCGTTTCCGTCATAATCAAGTACAATCTTTTTTTGTTTCTCACTATCTACTATCTCTCTATTACAAGGGTATGAGTAAACTCTATATTTAGTTTCTAAGTCTTTAACTGCGTCTAGTATGTCTTCTTCTGCTACTGCTTTATATGAAGACTTACCTGTTCCTACTACTAAATTTTTAGTTACTTTTTTTACCTCGCTTGTAATTAACATCATTTTTTCTAGTAATGATAGTTTTTTTATTTCCTCTAGTTCCATATACCCTCCTACTTAATCTGTATGTTTTTCTTTTCAACTATTTCACAAAAAGGAATATCTGCTCCATTTTTAATTTCGTCTGTTAAGCCTTTCTTATCAAATGAAGTAGTTACTTTCTCTTTTAGGTATTTAGAATATTCTTCGCTACCTTTTAAATAGTTTTCTAAGTCAACATCATTTGCTATAGCTAAGCTTTTAGAAGCTCTATAGCTTACAACCCCATTTTTATATTCTTGTTTATCTAGCATATTATTAGCTTTTAAATAACTATCTAAATAACTTGTAAGTCTTTCTTTTAACTTGTTTTTCTTATTAGCTCTATTTTCATAATCTTGAGCGACTGCTATTAATGCCTTTGCTTCTAAGTCTAAGTCTTTAATGTAGCCTACAATATTATTTATCTTGTCGCTTAGTGCTATCTCTAGCTTGTCTAAGTCTTCTGTTTCAAATGTTATTTCTCCTGTTTCTTCATCAAACGAATAACCTTTATCAATAACATCTTTAATCGTTTTATCTATTTCGTATAAGTTCATTGTTTGCCTCCGTCTATTGAGTTTGCCAACTCTTTTAGTCTTTCTTCTGCATAATATCTGCTATATTGTGTATCTTCTAAACAAGTAAGTAATTTGTCTAAGTGTATGTATGATTTAATATCATCTTTTATTTTAATTTCGTATATTTCGTAGTTTGTCATATTTTCTATTTCTAAGTTTCTTAAAATTTTTAAAGCCTCTTTATCTAGTTCTATCATTTTTTAATTTCTCCTTAGTCCTAAAAATAAACTCGTCCCTTTTATTCTTAAATACCCATTTCCCACAATAAGAGCATAGTTCTTTTTCGGCAAAAGCAGGTATTGATATACTATGACCACATTTACATTTGTATCTGTATTTGTTGTATTCTTTAAAACGCTTTGTATCGTCTTTGACTCTTTTGAATATTAAGTAGCTATCATTAAGCTTTTTAGCCATTGCTTACACTCCTTTTTTGTCTTTCCGTGCTTCACATCTACTTTGTAGTTGTTATGCACCTCCCAAACTATATAACAATTCAAGTAAACATCTTTTTCAATTTGATACATTGTATACCTCGTTTATTGTGTATTTAGGTTCTCTTCCGTAATAAGTTTCTATCACGTTAGACATACTTCTTTTCTCTGTTATACTTGTTAAGAACGGATAAACTTTTTCTAAGACGTGTATATACTTTTCGTTAAACTCTTTATCGTCCATTTCATATAAAGCTCTTTTATCTGCTATTTCACGTTTTAAATATCTCTTGTATAGTTTAGTTATATACTTAATACTTCGACATCTGTCTTCGTGTTTATGTATCTCTAAGCGACTCATAATTCTACTACAAAACATACATTGTACTTGTCCTTTACTTCCGTTCTTTTTGTCTTCTATAGTAAGTAGCCCTCTTATTAACTGATAAGCGTCAGGTTCTTTTCCATAATTACTTTCGTCTTTTAAAAACTTTTCTAAATTAGCTTTTATATCTTCAAATTCATATGGACCCATTATTCTTTCCCACTCACTCATAAGATTGCTAAGGACTTTATCACCTAACCTAGAAGTAAAGTAAGGCCTGTGTACTTCTATTACATCTAATAGCTCTTTTACTTCTGCTCTAGTCATTTGTTTCACCTTTCACCCAATCTTCCATAATCTTCTGTCTTCTTTCTCGTTGTAATTCTGTTTTCGTTTTAGTGCTAGTATCTTGAGTTCTTTTCTCCCAAGTTCTCACACACGCTTTCCAATCCTTCATTTTATTCTTTCCAATTAACCAATCTTTACTTTCGTAAAAATCATAAAACGCTTCGGCATTTATGCCGTTATTTCTTTCTATGCAATAGTTAGTTATTTCTTCTATGGTTGGTTTGATAAAATTTTTGCTAGCTCTTTTTACTATACTATTCTTATCTATACTATTCTTATCTATACTATTCTGTGTATACAAGTTGTATACATTGTTATCATCAGTAATTAATAAACTCTTTTCTCTTTGATAATTTGTAGGATTTATTCTGTCTTTTTGTAAGTAGTTATTTAATCTCCAATGACGTATAACTATGACTCCTGACTCAAAAGGTATTACATATTGTTTAGCAATTAAAACTTTTAAATCGTCTTCTTTATGTCCTGTCATACGCATAATTGCTTTCCAGTTATCAACGAAGCCGTCGTCGTCTGCGTTCATAGATAAATGAAAATATAAGTTTTGAGAACTATCAGGCATTTCTAAAAAATTATCATTGTTTGTTATTGATTTATTAAACATACGTCTTTGTGCCATAATCTAACCTCGTAAAATATCTAACGCAACTCCTATAATAACAACATAAATTAGTGCCGTAATATAACCTAGCCAAGTATAAGTGTAGCCGTTCATTAAATTAATAAAGTCATTAACTAGATTTATACCTGCAACCCCCATAAGTAAATAAATAATAATTCTTTTAAATCTTTTCATTTTTTATCTCCTTATGTTTTCATTTTTATTTATTATCGTTTCTCTCAAGTAGTAACATACGTATATAAGTAGCTAAAGCCATTTGTTTTGCTTGAGCTTCTTTAACTAGCTCTTTTTTTAATTCTGTACTTACTAATACGTGTATGTATGTCTGTTCATCAAGTTTTATTTTTAATTCGTCTTTCATAGTATCGCTCCTTTCATATCTGTATTTTATAACAACGCTTTTTTATATTCAATACTAAATTAATTACTTTACGTAAAGAGTGTAAAGCAAAAAGAGTAGTATCCAACTACTTTATATTATGTATTTAGCTAAATAAATCAAATTTTGCTATAATATATAACGTGATTGATTATGAGATATAAAACTGATAAGTTAAAAAAGTTAGAAGCTACCCGTTATTCTGTCTTTACTGATAATCTAAATAAGTGTTACTTCTGTAATGAAAAAAGAGAAGACTTCCACGAACTACTTGCAGGACGCAACAGGCTTAACTCTATTAAGTATGGCTACGTGCTTCCAGTCTGTAGAAAACATCATAAAGAAATACAATATAGCTTAGAGTGGAAACAAAAGAGTCAAGCTCATTTTGAGTTGACTCATACTAGAGAAGAGTGGCTATCTATATTCTATAAGAATTATTTGTAACAAAAAAAGACTAGTTTATCTAGTCTTTGTTTTTTATGTTGCCATCAACAACAAAACCTAAAAGCTGAATTGGTACTTTAATAGCACCATAGAAATAGATATACAAGACTTAAAGGATAGTTAGAAAGTCTTTTGTTTATCTATCTCTATGCTACCATTAAAGTAGCACGTTGAAAAATTAACAAATAATTTTTGGTACTTATTAGTACCTTAGAAGCAGATATAGTTTATATAGCTTGACTAAGGCTATGGTCGACTATCTCGAGTATCGTCGCTATTTCTACCTCTAAGCTACTAAAAGTAGCTTAAAATATTAGACCTCGTATTAATCGTAAAGAGAGGATTAATACAACTTAATTATAACATATTTTTTTTATTTTAAATAGTTATTTGAGCAATAATAGTTATTAATATTATCTACTATGTCCCAACCATTTTTAACTCCGTGATTTTCAACTTGAGAATTGTACTTAGCAGTATATACTATTTTGCCTTTTGTACTAGGTTTATTTCTTACGTTAAGTCCGTCTTTTGCAATAACACGCTTAGTATGATTGATAAGCTTAGCAGTTTCTTTATTTGCTACTTGTCCGTCATACAAATTAAGATATTTTATAGGATTTACCCATCTAGCTAAGACTCCATATTTTAAACCTTTACCTTTTTGTAAGCCAAAGTGTAAATGAAAAGGAAGCTTTTTATTTTTTTTTGAGCCTGTATTTCCCATCATAGCTATATGTTGTCCCATACTTACACTATCTCCTTCGTGTATTTTTTGACTATCCTTTTTTAGGTGTCCGTACTCGCTTGTCATATTGTATTGAGGGTGATATATGCCTATTACATATCCACCACTTTTTTGGTATCTATTATAAACACATATTCCGTCGGCTACACTCATAACAGGTACGTTATATCCCCCATAATCTTTATTCCACCCTAAGTCTACTCCTTTATGTAATAAAGAATATTCTTGAGCTATACCCATATAATCTAAAGGACATCTCATTTTGTATCACCTCTTAATTTTTCTATTTGAGTACCAAAGTAGAAAGATATAATTATTAAGTATAAGTTATGATACTCGCTAGTCATTTTATTAGTAAATGTTAAAGTTATATACCCTATTGTCATTAATAAAGTAACAATACTTTTAACATCTATTAATTTTGATAATTTATCAAGCATTATAATCACTCTCCTTTACTATTCTACCCATTCTTTTAATGCACTAGTACTTATAATAAAAGGTAAATCATTATTAACTTGACTAATATTAGTTTGTCCGTTACAACTCATAGCTTTTTCTAAGTTGTTTAATTGTTCTATTAATGGTTGATATGTTATTTCAGTATTGGTTGGTGTTTCTAATACATAATATAAGTTTGTATTATGTGATGATAACCAATTCTTAAAATCATTTAAGGAATTGACTGTTGTATTATCTATCGCACAATATATTCTTTTTAATGTATCACCCATTTGTCTTAATCCTATTCCTTGTGATTGGTATGGAGAATTAGCTGATATTGCAAAATAATTTGATATTCCTCTAATATCAGTTTCTTGACTATTATTATATTGAATGTAACCGTCTAAAAGTGCACCAAAATAAATACTAGAACCAGTATTCCATACTCCCCAGTTTTCACTTCCATCTAAAACAACTTCCCCTACTTCTCTATGCCAATACCACTTATCTAATGTTTTATCGTGTATAAAGGTATCTTCATAATCAGTATTAGGTATTTTACATAGTTCCATACCCTCTGGTAAATTTATAAGATATGTTGCTCCTGTATATGGTTCGTAGGTTTCTTGTGTATTACCTTTATTTAACATTATTTCGGCTTTTATATTATTAAAGGTTTTATTGTATAAATAAAAACCTAAATATACTTTTGTATCTTCGGTTAGTGTAAATGTTCCGTTATTTTCTCGTAAATTAGTATTGTCATCATATTTTTTTATTGTAGTTGCTACACTTAATGTTGTTAAAGCACTACCTCTATAAAAATAATATGTTCCTGCTTTTAAAATAAATGAAAAATTATTTTTAAATTGTTGGTGTGTTGTTAAAGTTTCACTAGTTGAAGTTCCATTCATATATAAACTACCATTTTGAACGTAAAATCTAACACCATTTAAAGTAAAATCTTGATTTGTAAATGGTATTAAATTCTTCCCACATATACTTACACTATTATCCCCACTTACTACATTTACAGGTATAGGTGAAGATGGTGTTGGTGTGCCATCTTGGGAAGTATTGCCTTTTAAAGTGGTTTTAAGCCTTCCTTTAATAGTTCCATCTAGCGTTATGCTTTCTCCTTCACCAGTTACTTTAGGTAAAGTATCATATATTCCATCTATACTAGTAGAAATGTTCTCTATGTTTTTATTTACATCAGTTATATCTACTCCTAATGCTTCTATACTATCATAAGCATTTTCAATATGTTCCTCTATGGCTTCTATTCTACTTGCTATACTCATACTCCACCTCCGACATCTAATTCTTCTAAGATAGTTTCTATATCACCTACTAAATTATCTACATAAGCTTTATTAACAAGTTGATTGTCTGTTGTTGGCGTTACACTTGACTCGGGCAAAATTGTAAATGTTTTCTTTCCAGTAATAGATTGAGCTTTGTTAGAACTAACCATAGAATATTCAATAAAATTAGCAGAGGTAGCTAAGCCTGATGATTGGTTTCTATCTCTTCTAAAAAGCCTTACAATAATTGAGTCGCTTGCCCAAACTAGTAAAGTACACAAAACACCTGTACTATTTTCGTCTATATCTTGTAATACATAAAAAGAAGCACTTAAATTTTTATATGACTCAACCCAACTTGTATCACTAGAACTAAATTTAAACCTTAAATCTCTTAAAGGATTACCCAAAGAATTATATACAAAATATTGACCTTTTTTTAATCCTAATAAAATAATATCTGAATTAGATAAGGATTGTCCTTCATTTTCTAAACCTAAATCATTTGACTTTTTATTTCCTACTAAAGATACATTGTTTATAGATGGTTTATTAGTTAAATCTGTATAATCACTAGTTCCACCACTACCACCTGTTCCACTAATAGTCATTGTATTGCCACTTTGAGAAATAGAGATATTATCTCCTGCTTCTATATTAATAGTAGATACTCCGTTTATAGTTGCGTTAGTTCCGTTAGTACCATTTTCCCCTTTTGGTCCTCTTTCTCCTTGTATTCCTTGTATACCTTGAGGACCTGTATCTCCTTTATCGCCTTTTGCTCCTGTACTTCCTGTATCTCCTTTGTCCCCTTTATCTCCTTTAGGACCTTGTGGGCCTTGCTCTCCATCAAACTCGCCATTGTCTACTCTTTGTTTTAGGTCTGCAATATATTCTTCTCTATCTTCTTCTGCAGTTACTCTAAGTCTTTCGTTTGTTGTTCTTGCGTTTTCGTTTAAGACTCTTTGATTTTCTGCACTTTCTATATCGTTTAAAATGATATTTGCATTAATAAGCCAATTATCTATAGAGCTTGGTATTTCACCTTGTCCTAAGTCTAAACAATCATTAACTTGTAGTGTAGCTTGTAAAGAGTTCCATACTTCTGTATCATTTACTATTCTTAATTGAAAAGTTATTGATAGCTCTGATACTAAAAAATCCGTAATAACTAAATCAAAACTAGACTCTTCATCATTTCTTGTTAATGGGAAGCTAACATATTCACCACTCAAGTCTTTTAAAGTAGTCATTAAAGTAGCTACTCCGTTAGGCATAGAGTCAAACTTAAATCTTAGTATATCTACTTCGTTATCTGTTCTTACTCCTAAGCCTAAAGTATCTAAAGTACCATTTTCTAATATTCTACTATCTTTGTATACTTTTATTATTTTTATCATAGTATCACCTCTAATCTGTAGTTTTTGTATATTCTATTATGAAACAAACATTTTCAAATTCGCCTTGATACGCATTACTTATCCACATTTCTATTCCTGCAGTTCTAATAGAATAAATTAAAAGTGCTTGAGAAGTATTTACTCCACCTGTAAACGGGTCCACTTTATTACCTGTTCTATGCAAATATCCTTCAAGCCTTTTAACAACATAAGTGCTATCAAGAGGAAAAGTTGTCCAATCACCAAAATTAACATTACTTGAAACATATACTTTTCTATATAAAGGTTTTCCATCAAACCATTCGCCACATATTGTTTCTGCTCCACTATAATTATTTATATGTCTTGTTAATTGTGATTTACTTATTTGCTTTGTTTCATCACTTTGTACTATAGGAATTAAATCGCTATCGTTAATAGTAGAAGCTTCTGTAAGTTCACTTATTTTTACTCCGTCTTCAATCATTTGTTATCAATCCTTTCTTTTAGTTTTTCTATTTCTATTTTCAATTCGTTTATTTGCTCTTGT
>Ga0247610_10000875_pt1 | contig 39837 bp, 72 predicted proteins | sample 174DNAGHGhighgp2_FD_193483 | JGI IMG/M metagenome (GOLD analysis project Ga0247610, IMG submission 193483) | Sheep rumen microbial communities from Palmerston North, Manawatu-Wanganui, New Zealand - 1742 DNA GHGhigh gp2 | ecosystem: Host-associated > Mammals > Digestive system > Stomach > Rumen...
CTATGAACGCCATTGCTAATCCCATAAGAGCCGAAAGGATACTTACGAAAACTAATCCCTGACAAGCTAGGTGTATACATAATACACCAAAGAAAACTGCAGCTGCAAGCAACGATAAAAGACAAAATGTTCTCATGTTTATTTATTTAAATTGATTAATTCAAAAGAAAAAGAAAGGGTGGCTTCGAGCGGATTCATCTCTACTTTATTAATACTCACATATACCTTACAGGCCCAGTTATTGTATTATCTCCCGGTTTCAAGCTTCACCCTTTCTTATATTATATACTGTTTGTTTAAATAAAATCCCTCTCAGATATTTCACTGAGAGGGATCCAACTAAATAAACAAACAACTTATAATATGTCTAATTCAGAGAGTGCCTCCTCATAAGACATACCATATCGCCTCACTAAATACTCAGCCTCGCCGAGTAGATTATACTTGAGGGCAGTTGCCCTAAATGTTTTATAATCCATATTGTTTTTATTTTGTGTTTTACGCCTAAAACTTATTCGCCATAATGGTTTATCACATTTACCATTATATTATTCTTTGATGTAATCGCATTTTCACCTTTGTGATAAGTAGTGAATAAGAAAAACTGGCGCCCTCAACATCTTGGGAATTGGAAAATTAAATTGTACCCCGTAATAGCATTTCAACTACCACAAGTTTGATGCGCCTACCATAGATTAGCCTCATCAATTTATCTGCAGTTATTGACAAGACGTCTAGAGGGACTCGAACTCCTCTACACCTTACAACAACTTAACTTCCAATGTTTTATATTGAGTTTTAATCTTTAGGCTTACAACTGCTATGACAGTACCTATTATGAGACCTTCTAAAGACATCTTCTTTTATCATAGTCTGAAGACTATACTTTAGATAGGATTAGATAGGATTAAATGTGAATCAATCCCCACTCACGCATAGCTGCTATACGATTTGGAAACGTGGTTGATCTTATTACCTTCTGTCGGAAAAGGATGTTGATAGTCCATTGGAAGGCATGAGTGCCAGTCAGAATGTATTCTAACTGGCCCACCTTTTTAACACCTCTAACAGAAGAAGTACAATGATTTTTATTATATTTCATTGGGCACCTCCTTCCTCATAAAGACCTACGGCTTTGATCAATTCTAAAGTCCTCTCGTCCAATTTAGAAAGGTTAATAAGAGTATCTAAGATAAGCTCCTTCTTATGCTCATTCAAATACTCTGCACACTCTTCACAAGAAGAAGTTTTATAAATAGTCTTACCTTCCTTATTCAGTATGTAGAAACGATGGATAAATACACCATACTGATTCAAGCAGAGTTCTACCCTAACCACATTCGTAGTTAGAGTACAATATGACTTTTCGCCATACCTAATAACCCATTCTACTAAAGAACTGTTCTCCTCTTCAAAGAACAGTGGATTGAAGTTAATACTTTTAATCTTTGTAATTGTTGCCATGTTGTTTGTATTAATTAGTTTCTAGTCTTTCCCAGTGCCGCTCAACTTTAACCCTGCTGAGTTAGGTAGGTTATATATATTCTGTTGCCAAGTTGACTAACCTAATCAACTCCGAATCTTATTCGGCCACTGTTACTCTTACCCAATAGGCTGAATTGGACAGCCCATTTGCAAATGTTTTAAATGGCTTACCTTCCTCAGTAAACCCAGCTGCTATAAGAGTTAACCCCTCAAAGACGGGAAGGAGATACTCGACCAGCCTTTTAGCGACTGGTCTAAGTTCCTCCTCAGTCCCCTCCTTCCAAACATAAGTCTGGATATCATCAGGTTCCGCACCTTCGTTATGTATTATCTTTAAAAGTTTCATAGTTCTACTCTTTTAACAATTTGCAGATCTATTATCTCCTTACCAAGGAGACTTTTAGCGAGTTGCCATATCTTATCTGACTCACGCTCATTAAACGTGTAATCAAATAAAGATAGTTTGATTTCTGGAACAAGTCCTTTATCAGAGTCAACCTCCTGACATATGAAACAATTATCTACAGTTCTTTTGTAAGAACTAAGATACATTTTCAACATACGCATTTCTGTATCCTGCAATGCGACATTAAGAACTCTTGATTGTACCTTTAGTATTATCATAATGTTGTTTGTTTTAGTTGTTATACAAAAAAAAAATAAAGAGCTTTCAGGTACTCTTTCGGTGGTCATTCTCAAATCTCCACACCATAGGTTCTATTTCTTCATTACGCATTAAGAACCTACAAGAACTATACAGTCGCCAACTGATGCCTGTAATACGTAGAGGTGGCTAGCCTCATTTACACGGTGATAATTAGGGAATTTGTAGCTTATCACAGCATAGTATGCAACCCACTCATATATAGCAACATACTCAGCATACTAGAGCTGTTGCATCAGTCGTTTACCCACCATAACTTTCGTTCTGACGTACGCCGCAGTTTTTAGCTACCCTTTTTAATTTACTCTTTCGAGAGGGTGGTATGCGGAAGCAACGCCATTAGGCGTCGGTGGAATACCAATTGTTAAACAAGCTCGTCTTTCCGAGCCGCCAGACACACACTTGTGCATAAATGTTTGTCATACACTTATACAGACAGTTCCTCTAGCCGATTACCCACACACCCCTACTGACAATGGTGGAACGTAACTTTCATTACGATTATAACCTCTGACTTGCTTCGCCTTAGCTCTCGGAATCTATACCGTTACATATTGCAAGTTCGGAGTGCTCGTACTTCTGTTATACAGATAGTTGACGAGGAGTTGCTCTAAAGAGCCAATAAAATAATGTCACTTGTCCTCATAGTATATTGCTTTCAAAACCATAATAGCATCACCTATGAGTATTACAAGTGACATAAATAAATATAAATGGAGATTATTTAAAGTGGTTACTCCAGTTTCCACCATGAACTATTCAATTACGTTAATCCCTACTAAGCTTATAAGTTTAAGGGTTCCCTCAGCTAGAACTCTAGCTATAGGATCCGCACCTGCTGCATCCTCTCGCAAAGCTGTCAGTATTGCTGGAGGATTAGTAGAGTGACACGCTATTATTTGCCCATTTGATTCAGAGACATACAACTGTATGCCGTCTGCTGTCTCAAAAAATACTCTCATAGTTGTTTAGTTTAGTTAGTACTTACATATCCTTAAGAATATGTTTCGTCCGGACCTCATCAGAGTACCTTTTTTACGTCTTTCCGGATGACGTTGGCTAATATACCTTATACATTAGCATTTACTTAATCTTTTCTAATTAAAGCAATTTAGAAGGGACAAAATAAATTTTTAAGTAATATTACAGGGGAACTAACAACTTATATTTAATATGTATGGTTCCCCTATAATATACTTCAGGTTGCTGGAATGAAGCGAAGAACTTTCGCCGGTATTGGACGCGTGAGGTCCTCTACCCAAAAGCTTATGAGCCACCATCCAGAGTCTCCCTCTTCTCCATCCCAGTTCCACGGTTGGAAGGTGAACCCCTCATACTTGAGAAGTCCACCCTCCCATGTGGCAGGTATAAGAACTGTCTTACGACAGCTCATAACATTTCTCTGCAGTGGTTGGGGCATCCGCATACTCGAAGATGCGAAGAGCCTTAGTAGTGCTATCCACTACTTTGCCGTCCTTCCAGACGGCGACTCTACACTCAGGAGCATTAAGCACCGTGAGCTTTTTGCCTCGGATGCACTTGTATACATCCTCATAAGACGGCGCAGCCCCCAGATCTTTCGCAAGCTGGGTCTTAGGACGCAAGACGCGTCCAGTGAACTGGGTTCCCTCACATTCAGCGAGGGTCTTGATTAACTGGCTAGGCCAGAGAATCATTCCTTCTGCAGTGACTCCTGCAGATGCCCCTTTGAATTGCTTGTTCTTACTTGGATAGCAGACAAAGTCTGCTGGGATGCTGATTACTGCACCAACCCCAAAGTTGGAGAGAGTGCCTGTGTTTGAGTTGACTAAATTGTCCGAAGCAACTGCTTCGTTTTTCAAACCTGCAGCTTTAAGAAGCTGCTCCAGATTTTTTGTTGATACTGACATAAAATTAAATTTAAAAAAAAGTTAAACAATGCCAACCATTACCTGGCTGGGTAAATAGATGTTTATCGAATACATATGGCTACACTTTAGACCCGCCGAAGCGGGGCATAAACTCGCACAAAGTGCGAGAAAAAAAAATAGGGGAACACTACAAGGTCGTGCTCCCCTATATCGTCAATTACTTTTCACAATATTCAAAAGTAGCGACCGCCTTACTTTCGCAGCCGCTTACGCTCCACTTTTCGCCCACCTTCTCAAAGGTAGGCACACCCTTTACGGTTACCAGAGTAACCTTCAGGGATTTTCCGCTCAATAAATTTGCGAACTCTTCTGCAGTCCAGCACCCTGCGGCGTCTTTGTAGAACGCCGTGTCTGGTGTGAATGTCTTGCCCGTATGGGCACCTTTGTTGTCCACCAGGTCAATGGTACGAACCAAAGACGAGATGAACACTGGACGATTTTCTGTGCTAAAGACCGCGTACGCTCCCGCGTACTTGCGGCTTTCAGCGAAAACCACCTTGTCTGGGAAGGTTATGACCTCCCCGTTGATAAACTTGCTGATGCCCGCATCTTTGCGGACTACCGCGTTTGCACTCACTTCTTTGTTCTTGAATCCAAGCGCTCTGAGCGCCGTTGATGAAATAGCCATATAGTTGTTTGTTTATGAGCAAACGGAAAGAGCCTTGTGTATCCGTTCACTCTGTTTAACAGAGCGTTTGCGTTGTTGCTTACGCGCTGCTACGCAGTTTTTTACACGCTAATATCGCTTTCCCATGCGAAGCATGGGGGGCGCCTTGCGCCCTGTCTACTCTCCCCCGCATAACTTCCACAAATTTCTCCTCCAACAGAAATTATCAACTCTATACCCCTATTTTCCCCATTTTTAGCCCCAGGGGGCTATTAAGTATAGTTTTCTAAGTTTAGTTTTAAGTATAGTTAGTTATCATCTGGTGCGAGGTTTCTATCACTTGGTGCGAGGTCAATTCTATCATCTGGTGCGAATCCTATAATTTCTTAATAAAAGTTAAATAATTTGGAATTATCCCTATTTAGATATATATTTGTTATATGGAAAATAAAAGACATGTACAACTTCCTAATGATATGACCAAAACTCCGGATATTACTCCAAAAGATTTGGTAATATATTTAGCTATTAAACGTCATATGAATAACGAAACTAAAGAGAGCTTCCCATCTTTGGATTTAATAGTTAAAGAAAGCGGAGCTTCTATAAATACAGTTAGGAAATGTTTGGCAAATTTAAAGGAAGCTAAATATATAGATATTAGAAAGGAGGGGCGGAAGAATATATATGTGTTCTCGGAATACAAAAACTTTGAACCTTTTTCCTACGCTTTCTTAGATAAAGAGGATTTAAGTTTTACTGAGAAGGCTTATTTAGTGGCTTCTCAACAATATATGTATAAAGATAATGAGGAAGGAAAGATATCTATTCCAAATACACAGTTAGCTAAACTAATAAATATGCCAGAATCAACAATTAGAAAATGTGATAAATCTTTACAAGATAAAGAATATGTGCAGGTAATAAAAACTGGAAAGAAAGATCCTATAACTGGCTTAGCTATTACTGAGAAATTTTATCATTTAAATAAATTAGAACAAGCTATTGTTTTCGTCCTTACTAAACATGAGGAACAAATACAGCAAAATACAGAAGACATAGAATCTTTAAAAAGAGATAGAGATATATTATTAAAAGAACTTGCCGAAATTAAAAAGAAGTTGAATGGCGATAATTCCAAAGAAATTATAATTTAACATTTATTAACTTGGAAAATCTTATTAGCCTGACTATATTTGTAGTGTAATAAAAATTAATGATCATGGATATATTTAACGAGGATTTAGTAAGTCAGTTATTAATAACTGCACAAACAGCTCAAGATTCAGATTTCGAATCTGTGTCTTGCGAAGGAGATGAAGAGAACTATACAATGGAATTTTCAAGACCTTCTTCAAATAGTTTTACAATTACTGTAACTACAAAAGAGATAGATGCTAAAAAGAAATTTAAAGAATTTCTAGATAAAATCCCTTCGGAGGTTTTTCTAAGAGCCTGTGAAATCATTGAAGAGGCTTCTGGAAAAAGCGTTAATGAGTGGAATAAAGAATATGAAAAAAGTTCAGCTGCAGAGGGTAAAGAGTTCGAACAACTATTTACTTTAGCACTTAAAGCTGCTGCAACTGAGTATATAAATAATTTGAAAACTTCGTTGTTTTAACTAAGAATTTTTATTCATAATTAGCCTCCCGTAAGGGGTTGCGGGAGGTACTTTCTGCCTTGTAGTGTAATGGTAGCACACGAGACTCTAAATCTCGGAGCCTTCTGAGGGCGCAGGTCCGGGTTCGAATCCTGGCGAGGCAACAAAACTATAAATATGTTATATGAATAAATGGTTATGTAAGAAGCTAGCTAATTTAATAGCTAAACTAGCGGATAAAATGGATAAATACATGGTCAAAAAGAAATATTGGGATGACCAGTGGTATTTAAATTGGAAAGATGAATTAAATAGAATCAGTATTGATTCTGATAGAACATAGTTTTAAAAAAGAAATGGCGACTACAAAATAGTCGCCATTTTTCATTTAGATAAATTTTTAATAAAAATCACCTATATACAAAAATAGGGAACCTACGCTTATATAGGTTCCCTATTTATATATAACAGCAATATTTTTTATCTAAAAATTAATGGCCTGTTAGTTTAGCCTTATCTATCTTTATCTGAATCGTTTGGCTTTTTCCAAATGCCTGTAATACTATCTACACCAAGTAAAGCTACAGTAGCTAGTATAATACTATCGGTAATAAGAGGAGCTTGAGTACCTTTATATGTACAATAAATTGTAACTATTAAACATACTAGCCAACCAAATACTCCGCATATTCTTTTACTACTGAGGCTTCCTTTAGTAGATACAAATATCGATTTTAATTCTGATATAAATTTCTTCATATTATTGATCAAGAGTACTTCCTCCAGGAACAACAATGTCCTTGCCTCCAGTACTTACTGGCAGAGCCCCATTTAACTATCCAGTTACTACAGGAATAACAGTAATAGCTGTATCTGGTCTGGCGTTATATCTAGCTGTTGGCCTAACTACTTTCCTAGTTGGAATATATGCAGTATCTGAAGATATGGTTCCTATAGCTCTAGTGCCGGGATTTACGAGAGTTCTATCTGTTATAACTCTAGTGGTTCCAAGCGATCTAGGATCGTAACTTATCTTTCCAGGAATGTACTTTATAGTTCGATTATTCCATCTAAAAGTATCTCCAGGTTTCAGTCGCATAGCTCTAATATAGTCACTCATAGTTTCTCTACGTTCTAACTGTGCTCTATTATAAACTTCTGGAGGCACTACTGGAGATGATTCTGGACTAAATGGAATAATTACTGATGTAGGCAACATTCTCTACATTTTAAATTGTTCTGAATATCCACGAGGTCCCATAACAGTCTGTTGAGCTCCAACTCCTCCTCCATTAGCTATTCCATACTAATACATCTAATTTCCTGATGACTTGCCTGCTTTATGTCCTGCTCCCTATTTTACTTTTGGACCCTATGTATAATTATAAGATCTAGTTCCTTGGGATTGGACTTCTCTTGGATAATAATCATATCTAGTAAAGGTAACTTCATCGCCCCTTTCGGTAGTCTACTGCGGACTTCTTTTAGCAGCTCGTTGTGCAAATTCTGGTGCTGGATCTGTTGCAACATATTGAGATCTAGCTCCCTTCATATTAGCAGCTTGTCCTGCCGGAATTTCTGTATATGAAGGTCTAGCAATATTCTTAGCATTTTTAATAAATCTGGAAGCATTAGCTGCCACTGGAGCTAGCATAGCTAGATTTCCTAAATCTCCCATACCACTCCAAACAGCCTCATCTGTTTTACCTTCTTTAGCTAATTTAACGGTCTTCTTTATTCCATCCTCTCCTGCTAAATTGTTTATAGCCGCTCCTGCAAACAGTGGTCCAGCCACGACTGGAAGTGCTTGAGATAATGCGGCCCCTCCAATAAATCCTCCAAGAGTTTTTGCAGTATTATCTAGAATCTGCATTTCTTCATCGCGCGCTTTAGTTCCAACAGGCGAATTAAGCATCCACATCCCTTCAGGACCTCCAAGAGGAAAAGAGACTGGAGGCTTTTTATCTGTTTTAGATTTAGAGGTCTAGTTAGCTTTAGGGTTAGGAACCAACTTAGCTTTAGGTTTAGACTTTTCCTAAATAGGAATATTTATTTGATCTCCTACCTCTATTAAATTTGGATTAGTTATTTGAGAATTAGCACGAATTACCTTTTCTGTAGGAAGCTCGTAAGCTTTAGCTATTTTACTCAAACTATCCCCTCGTTTAACTATATATTTCATATTATTAATAATTACTATATCCTCCTGGAGTACGTTTCCATTTTAATGGATTTGCCTTAAGCAATCTCTATATAAACTCTCTTGTCTACTACCTATATTTATCCTCATTTACGGGATTCTTAGTAGAACGCTTAGACTTTTCTGTAGGAAGTTCTCCTTTTTTATAATTTCTAAAATATTCATATGCTCCAGTTTCTGGATTCATATATCTATAAGTTTCTATATAGTAATCGTCAGACATTGGAGTCTGGATATAAGTAGGCTTTGATGAAGCTTCATCTATCTCTGCCATAGAGCCATCAGAAAGATAGAGGTTTCCACCAAATTGATATTCCTCAGGAGCAGTGTACTAATCTTCATAATTCATATCTTCGGCATCCACATCTCCTCCTATATTTACAGAGTTATATCCTCCTCCATACTGCTGTTTCCAACGATCTATACGATCTATAATAGATTTATAATCGCCAATTCCATTACTTATAGTACGCTTTCCACCTCTAGGCAGTAATTGACTAACTCTATATCGTTGAATAGTATCTCCTCCCATAGAGTTCGGAAGTTTTTCTATCTATATATTAGCCCAAGCACTTGATTCTGGAGCCTCTTTTAAAAATCCTCCGTATTGATGTTTAAATAATTTCATTTAATAATTTTTTATCATTATACAAATAATATAGTCCAAATCTGACTCTATCTGCAGTATCTCCCTGCATTAATCTATATAGAAACATATTATCATCTCCCTTTTTGAGGGCTTCAGTCATCTCCTAATCTCCCAAAAAGAATGCTTCTCCTTCGGCATTCAGCATTCCTAAAAGGGCGTCTTTTTTATAATTTGAAATTCGATCCCAGTTTGGCAAATATTTCTTTGCTAAATCTTGCAAAGCTTTTGGATCTCCAATAACCACATCTGGATCTGGAGTATAAGCAGGCTTTTGTTGTTGCTGTATATATTTCTATAAAATACTCTAAGCATCTACTAATCCAAAAGCCTTTTCATTAGAAGCCTTAGAAATAGGTTCTTGTTGTTTAGGTTTGGCCTATAATCCAGAATATTCAAATCTATCTTTTACATTAAACGGGGTTTGTTCCAAATCTTCCATTATTCTGTCGATTAAATAGTTTATTAATATGCTCCTATAAATCAAGTATTGCCTTTTCAGCAACTCTGGATTTATACACCAACTGTCTTGAAGCTGGTTGTTCGGCAGCATTTCCACTATATCTAAAAATTTTTGCATTAGTTACATTTCTATAAACTAATGGAGATTTCTATTTAAAATCCGAAATCCACTATTTGCCATCATACATTGCAATATGTCCAGCAGCTCTTGTGCTTTTAGGATTGGCGTATACTATAATATCTCCAGCTTTAAATTTCATATTTGGGGAATAATCGAATTCCTAAAATCCTATAGTTGGAAGATATTGTCTATAATCTTTGGCAACTCCTGGATGTCCACTTAAAGCCTTTCCAAATCCTTCTTCTAAAGCCTGTCTAACATAGGTAGCACATTGTGAAGTAGATTCATAATGCGCAGAACGTCTTAGTTTTTGAAGGGCTTTTTCTAGATTAAAATTAGGATTTGAAACTGACGTAGAAACAGACTAAGCTTGATATGACGTAGTTGGAGTGTATCCAGGTACTGCTCCTAGAATATTACTTATATCAAAAGACTATTGGGGACTATATGTCCCCTCCCTACGTCTTATTCTATTAAGGCATCCTAACACATTCTCTTTATAGCCATGATCAGGAGTATACCCGCCTTGTATTACCCTATCTATAAAAGTACTTGGAGAATCAAATACTCCAGCATATCTTTTTGATGATAATAACTTTACTTTATACTCTACATAATCTCGTGGGGATTTAAATTTCTAAAAGCCATTCTGTAAACCTCCATTGGTTATTCCTCCGAAATTATTTCTTTTAGAAAGAGGTGATGTTCCCCATCCAGATTCAAATCCATCCTAAGCTACTAAATAATCTGTAAATTCAGTACTAATTCCTCGTTTGGCTAATTCCTATGAGTATAAAGATCTCATAGTATTCACAAAATCAGATTCTGATTTAAATATAGTGTTCGTATAAGCACTCTAATCAGGCATGTTTCTTTTTCTTTTTAGTTACATAATCATTCTTCATATTATCTAAATTAGGATTCCCATCTACTGTATGTCCAAAATTGGCAGACCAAGAATGCTTGGCAATCTTAGATCCTTTCTTAGCAGAAAGAGGATCGGGCTGTTTTGTATATTGTATATCTGGATCTTTATAATTATTGTTATAAGCTAAACCATTTATTAGATATAACAAGGTAGAATCATCATATCTATTTAAAATATCTAAAGGCCGTTTTCCTCCTGGCCACGATGTTCCTCCATCTCCTTCATCTTTCATTTTCCTTATTTCTTCTATTGAATATCTTCTTTTAGGATTTAATTTATTTATATACCTAAATTCCATTACTCTAGAATTAATTTCATCTGGATCATCGTAATAACTATCTTTATACTATCCAGATTTTAATTTTATATGTCTAGGAATAATGGCCTTCTAGATTTTAGGTTCCTATGAATGAGTTCCTTCATGTACCTATATAGAACTTCCAGGATATGTTGGATTATTAAAATATATTGTTTTATAATCAGGGAGTGTCATTCCATTTATCCGTCTATCATCAAAATCGTTTTTACTAGCCTTAGATTTAATTTTTTGAGGCAAATATTTTGGAGATTGATACCATTTGTAAGTATTAATAGTATTCATCTACTTATTCCACTAAGCCTGTGTAGATCGAGCCTCTTTTATATTTTTCTATATCTATGGGCTTCTATTTGAATACCAATATTTAATCCATTCTTTAGTCTTACTAGGACTAAAAGTACTAGGAATACGGAAAGGTCCTCCATGATCATATTTATATGATTCTATTTCTCCTCCTGTTTGAAAGTTTGGAAAATACTTTTTATAATTCTCTGTGAATTCTACTCCATCTTTTACAGTAGGAACATGTATAGTATCACCATGTTCTTCAGCACTAATCATTCCTGCCCACCTATTATATGGAGGTCTAGTAAAATCAGCGAGCTTTCCATTTATCTCTTGAACTTCTGGATAAATATACGACTAACCATTCTCGTCAGTACCTACACTCATTTTATGAGTAGCTATAGCATCTGTTGCCCAATCTGGGATAAATTTTCTATACGGATCTCTAAGTCTTTTAGCAAAATTAGCATTAGATTTATACACCTTGTTTAATATACTTCTGAACTGTCCACCCTCCTAAAAAGACTTTGATACTGTAACTGAGTGCTCTGGAAGAAATCCCGTAAGGCGGAAATGTCCTCCAGGATATTTTACTGAGTTATGCACAAAAGTTCCAGGAGATACTGATAATCCCCAACCTTTATCAAATTGATGAGATATAGTAGGATGCATATAAAAATTAGCATTAGAATATCCGCCGTTTTCTAAATTATAGTTTCCCCCTAGACCTAAATAGACCTAAGTTTTGGGCATAGATTGAGGCTTTGGAATCTTCGGAACAGTCTAAAAATTATTAGATTTATTATTTAATAACAACTGTTTCATATATTTATTATTTAATTTTATTACTATATTTTATAGATATTGGATTATGTTTCATAACTCCTCCAGATTTAAATTGCCACTCGCTATTTAAGTACCCTTTAGGAACATCTACTTCATACCAAGTATTTCCTTTAGCATCAGTAACTGTTCTAACATCCTGTCCTTTATATAATTTCTAAAATAGTTTTGGAAAGTCCTCATATTTTTTAAGGATAGTTCTATACGCTGGAGCATAACCAAAATCAAAATATTTATCATTATGACTTATTTCTTCTTTCATATTTTGTATTTCGCGCCATTTATCAGACTCATAATCACCTGGAAATCTTTGATGATGCATTCTTTCTAATGCCTTATTTCTTCTACTCTAGCTCTACCAACATCGTTCATTCGACACAGTTTAGGATATCCCTCAATTTTGGCAGCAGTTTCAGAAGTAGGATAACGCATTTTAGTCTAACCATTCTCAGCAGCATATCTAAGATTTTCTTGAAGCTGTCTTTGTAAATAATTATCGTGTAAATATTTTCTTTGTGTAGCATTTTCAGCATCTTTCATCTTTGTAAGTCTTATAATAGCCTGTGGATTTTCCTGGCTCTCTAAATATTTCCATTTATGTACGAGGCCTTTAATAAATTCTTTAGAATATTTTCCTCTAGCTGCTGCGTCTTGTCCCCCTTCAGTATAAAGATTTATATATTGTTCTGTATCTTCTGGATATTTATTTCCAAACAATCTTTTCATTTTATTTAAAAAATGAGTAGCCCCCTCTTCAACAGTAAGATAGTTTCTTCCAGCGTAATTTGGTAATTTCGCTTGTCCCCAATCACTCTGACTTTCCATTACATGTAGAGTATTAGGATCATCTGGAGTAGTATATGTTCTAGAATGTCCCAATGTAGTAGCATCATAATGTTTACTATTTCCAACAGGAATCCTAGGAGATTCAAAAGTAAATGTATTTCTTGTAACTCTATCTTTCTATAATTTTGCTATTACACTATTATCATAATCATGAAAATTATATGGAGTAACTGATAACCCTGTTTCAGTATCTAAAAATTCAACAGAACTTTTTCTCTAAAATCTACCTGGAAATTTATAATCCAATACTTCCATATATCCAGAAAAATTATTTGGAACTTTTATATCGCCGTCAAATCCAATTCCACTCATTCCATAATCGGCATATTTAGTCTAAGGAACTCTAGTATAACTTCCAATTAATTCATCCTAAACAGCTTTTTTAAACTAATTATAATCAATAGTTTTTTGTCCAGCAAATTTTTCATTTAATACTTTATTAGCGATTTCTCTTTCTACCTGGGATGCTTTATTAAAATAAGCATTTAACTAATTAATATTAATAGTTCCAGTTTTAGAGAGCTGTTTTTCCAACTAACTTCCTTTCATTAATCCTTTTAACTAATATCCCGGAAAACTCTATACTTCAAAACCTTTAGAGGGATTTTCTGGAGCTACTCTAAGAATTGGTTTATATAATTGGTTTGAAGCGCCATTAATAGCTCTTCTCATCAATTTTCCCTCTTTAACTGCTCCTGCTCCTATGAATGGAGCGAGTACAGTCTCTGCAGTAGTGAATGGATCGAAATTACCTTGCTAATCTGTAAACCAATTTTTTTCGCCACTAGCTTTACTCACAATATCTGCAGCAGTTTCTCTATATACTGGAAGATGTACTCCAATTATATCAGCAGCTTTACCAACACCTCTTATTAATGGATTTGCAAATCTACTAGTTATAGTAGCTGCAGGATTCCAGAGAACTTCTGCAGCTTTTCCGGCTGTAGAAATTACTGGAAGTCCAGCAGTTAAAGCAGTAGTCATTGCAGGAAAAACGTAATTTCGCCCGAAATCGTCCATACCTTTACGAACATAATTATTCATATCTGACTACTCAGCCTTACTTTCTGCGGCTTTATAATTTTTCCACCAATCCTAATACTATTTATGCCAGTCTTGCCACTTCTTATTGTATTCTAACTGCATTCTATTTTTCGTCTCTGGAGAAGCTGTAGCTTCAACAACTACATCCTATAAAGGAGACATCAAATATGTCTAGTCTGAAGTATCGTATAACTGTCCCTCAGGAGTCCTATATACAACTCCATTATTATACTGTCCCTCAGGAGTGACCGTATATTTAGAATTTTCTTTTTTCATATTATATATTTATTACTTGTTTTCAAATGTCGAATTTGTTGATGCCTCATCTTCACCATCTCCAAATATCCATTGTGATACTGGATCCCCACCATATGCTGGACCAAAAGTTTTAATCTCATAGTTAAACTGCGGAATAGGTGTTGGAGTTTTTGCATAAGGAATCGGAAGTCTTTTAGAAACCTCTGATATTTGTTTTATTCCTCTAGTTAGTGGAAATGTGGCTAAGGCAGCCTATGCTGTTCCAAAAAGTGGCCAGTAGTAAGTCTCTCCTGATTCGTCTATGTCTGAGATCCAATTCTATCTACCATGAAGTTTATCGTTAATCACACTAGCTGCAGTAGCATAATTATGTGCATGGACTCCAGTATCTGCAGCTTTTGCTGCATACTTAGTTGCTTTAGAAACTGCCTATGTAACTGGATTTGCAAGAACTTTCTCAAATCTCTCTGCTCCAGCAATTTTTTTAATTGGGTATTTAACCATTGAACTTAAGAAATCTCTAGTATACTTACTTGGATTCCAGCTGAATTCGCCAAATGTGGACAATGGCTTTATGATCTTCTTTACAATAGGTTTTGCAGTTTTAGCGGCGGATTTAACAGCCCCCGTACCCATTTTAAGAGCGATTTTTGCGGCAGGGCTCTTAACAGTCTAAGCTAAAAATGGAAGTCCTGCTACTCCTGGGATAGGAAAAAATGTACCCACAACCTCTCCAGCTTCATTCATTCCTTTATGAATATGAGCATTAAATTCACGCTGCTATTGAGCTAGTTCTGCAGCATTTTTTGCTGTCTAATATTCAGTATAATCTTTTTGATATTGTCTCCACTATTCATTGGCTCTTAATTGAGCTTTATTACGTTCTTCTGGAGTCGCTTTAGCAGTAACATATACTGGAGCTAATTCTCCCATATCATAAGTAGACTCATGACTCTTTGCAGAATACTCTTCTTGATATGGGTTAGTAAAGGTGTGCATTGCCGAACCATCTTTATGTTTCCATACCTTTGCATTGCGTGCAAAATTAGCCCGCTTCTTTTGAAGTGCAGAGGCGTTAGGATTATTTAATACTGATTGAGCATATTCCTATACTCCCATGCCATGCTCTTTAGCAGATTGAGTAAATTTACCCTCATTTTTCTTTTTTATATGTATTGAGGGGGATTTTCCTCCAGAGGAATATTTATGTAAATACTCTATAAAATTATTTTTCATAGCTTTAATTTTGTTTATATTAATATATATATGAATCTATTTTGATTATTACAAATTTATAATTAAATTTGCATAGTTCAAAATAATTAAATCTATATTTGTAGAATTTAATAAATTACAATTATGCGACATATTTATGATTGATAAATCATAGTATGCGCCAGAGTATTCATCGAATTAAAAATTTATAACAATATTTAAATATAGATAAGATAAATAAACCATTTAATAATAAGTATTATGAATAATGATTATGACAAAATTAATGGGGATGTAGCCTTCTATGAGGGCCCTCATAAATATGTTAATGTAAAAGATGGTGGAGAATATATATCAGTAACTACTTTAATAGAAAAATTCGGTCAACCTTTTGATAAGGAATTTTGGAGTGGATATAAAGCTTTAGAACGACTGATTCCTGCAGAAAGTTGGAAGATTGAAAAGAAATCTTTACTATCTTCTAAAAAGATAACTAAAGAATTATTAGATTTGTACGAGATTACTGATAATGATTTTAATAAGGCCCAACAAGATATTCTAGATGAATGGGAGACCACTAATAAAGAAGCTTGCGAACGAGGAACTAAAATCCACGCTGAGTTAGAACACTCCATGTATAAGATGGGAACTAATGTAAATCTTCAAAGATTTGGAATCGGAGGAAAGTTTACTTGTGAACAAGGCAGGACAGCATTAGATCTAGAAAATGGAGTATATCCAGAATATTTGATATCCAGAACATCTCCTGATGGAATATTAAGAATTGCAGGACAAGTTGATTTACTAATAAAGAATGGAAATCACATTACTATTGTAGATTATAAGACCAATAAAGAAATTAAGTTAAAAGGAGGATTCGACACAAAAACTAAACAAACAGTTAAAATGAAGTATCCTCTAAATAATCTAGAAGACTGTAATTTTTATCACTACACCATGCAGCTTTCCACATACGCATGGATGCTTCAGAAATTAAATCCAGATTTTGTAATAGATGATTTAATTATAGTGCATTTTGATCATGAAGGAGAACAACATATATATCATCTAGAATATTTAAAGAAAGAAGTAGAAAGAATGTTACTTTTCTATAAAAAACAGATTATACATGAACAACAAGAAAGTAAATATAAAAGAATAGAGTATTAATTTACTCTGTTCTTTTTAAATTTTATGATTATGGAAATAAATGTTAAGGATATTGCAGAAGGACATTTGAATGAGTTGTTAGGAAAAAATAAAGATGTGGCATCGGAACGTATGGAGATTTGTAAAAAATGTCCCCTATTTTTAAATGAATTAGGAGGACGTTGTAATCCCCGATTATATTTAGATCCAACTACAGATCAGGTTAGTGTATCCAAAAAACCTGGATACTTTAAAGGTTGTGGATGTAGATTAAAAGCAAAGACTACTGTATTATCTAACCACTGTCCTGCAAAAAAATGGTAATGTTAAAAATGTGTAAGTATGATAGAAAGAATTAATGGTATTGATTCCACCGTAGGAATCCAGACACAAAATGAGAAATTAGCTAAGTCGATAACTGGATTAGAATCTGGAGGGTTGCAGTTTGCAGTAAATGCACAATCCTTAGAAGATTTGGCTAAAACTGAGGCAGCCTCTAAATTTAATAATCAGGTTGATGAGTATGTAGAAAAATTAGATAAACATGCGCAATTGCTGGAACAATATAAAGAGCTACTTGCGTCAGATCTATCTAAAATCGAATTGAAACCTTTATATGAAGGAATACTTATTAAGCCTTTTGAGGAAAACCCTTTCCAGAGAATTAAGAAAGAAGGTAATATTATAGTAGATCTTGGGGGACAGAGGCCTGTATATAAAAGTCATGAAACTGGAGAATACGAGGAAGAAGAACAATTTATTCATGTCGGAACTGTAATTGAGGCCGGACCTATGGCCAAATACATTCAAGAAGGCGATGTAGTAATGTGGAGAAAACCTTCTGAAACACCTATACCGTTTTATAAACAAGGATTTGTTTTAGTAAATGAACATAGTATTATAGCAGTAGCTAATGAAGGTCTTACAGAGAGGTTTAAAAATTTATGATTATGGAAGAGAAAATTTACTTTCTGCCAGGAGATCTGGTAACATTAAAATAGGATATTCCTAATAAACCTACTATGATGGTTTTGAAAAAGGAGTCCTTATTATTTAAACATTTAAAAGATGAAGATGCAGCCTCTGTATTAAAGGGAATTAGATGTAGATGGTTTACTACATCTGGACAATTACAGGAAGCTGTCTTTAATACAAAGGATTTAATTAAAATTAAATAAGTATGGCACAACAAGAACAAACAGGTAGTACATATTGGGATTATAATGCAAAACAATATGGAAAGACTATGAAAGAGAGATATGATGCTAAATCTCAGGCCAATCGAAAATTTTTGGAGAATCTCGACGACACTTAGAGGGCTAAATTAGCAGAGTATGGAATTGATCCAAACTTATTTGCTACAGCTGGAGGCGATATGAAATATGCTGATATGCAGAAAGGAGTTGATGCACTTGCAGAATTATAGCGACATTTAAATTATACTTCCGGAAACGCTTTGTTAAAATCTGCAAAGGATTGGTCTACTAAACGGGTTGCTTCTGGAGTTTTGGATAATGACTTTATAAAACTGCTTACTTCTGGAGCTGTTAAGGTGACTAGGGGTGACAATGGATCTATAACTTATGAGGATGCAAATGAAGGTGATGATATTCCAGTAACTAAGTTTACATCCTCTGTATTTAAAGCTCCCGAACCAGCACCTACAGGAGGTCCAGCTGATGAGAAGACTGGTACTCCTGAGGTTTCTACAACAGTAACTCCTACTGGAAAAACTATTCAATATACAACACCATTTAATTATACCGATTAGTATGGTTCCAGACATTTTGGAAAGAACTATATGAACACACACGTTTATAATAATAAGGGGTATGGATTAAAAAGGGGACAAAAAGTTGGGAATGTTCCAACAAGAGATTTAGATTTATATGCACTTATGAGAGATGCAGCCACTACAGGCTCGGATAATAGTGGGCATTACTTTGGCCGAGTACTGCGTCAATCTTTAGGATATACGCAGGATGAAGATCTAAGTTCTGTAGAGAAAAGAGACGAAGTATTAGCCAGATTATATAATACATTTGGAGTACGAGGACGACTTGGAGCTTATGATCGCGGACGATTACGTAGAGACATTGAAAAATATTTAAGATCTAAAGAAGCCGCAGAAGGCAAAGCTTGGGGATATTATTATACTAATACAAATACTGATGGAAATATGGATGGATATATCGACAAAAAGGCACGTGGAGGAATACTTAAATCTCCATTTGATTATAGCACTCCTATAACTAGATTTCAAAAAGGTGGGGCTATGAAAAATCAAAATAATATTTCTCCAAAAGAGAAGGAAGAATTAACTAAAGCATTTTTAGCTTGGGCAGAATCTAAGGATATTCCAAAGGAGAAATTAATACAAGTAATGCAAATCGCTGAGAATCCTAATTCGGATCCTAAGCAAAGAAAAGCAGCTACTGAGCAGATTCAAACTCTGTATGAACAGTTCATTGCTGAAATGCAGCAATCACAACAACAGACTCAGGCTCAAGTAGCAGCTTTTGGAGCTAAACTTAATTATGTTAATAAATTAAGAAGACTTCAAGTTGGCGGAGCCCTGGATATGGTGGAAGAAGGTGCTTTCGATGAAACTGCAGAATTGCAGACTCAGTTTATATCTTGGTTAATGGATGCTCAAGGACTTTCTGAAGAAGAGGCTGTATCGTTCTTAGACGAGCTGATGTCTGGACAATATTCAGAAGAAGAAGTAGCTCCTATATTAGATCAATTCTATGAGGACTTAGAATCTATACAGGGATACAAAAAAGGAGGCAAGGTGCCCAGAGCTATTTAGAAAACTACAGCCAAAAATAAAAAGCGTTATCCACATTTAACTGAGGACCAATGTGCGGGCCGAGCTCCTATTATAAAGAATGGAAAAGAATACTATATGAATGGTGACGGCAAAATGCTTCCAGTAGATAAATGTGGAGGCCGTGTTAAAAAGCATCAAGAAGGCGGAAGAGCTGATTATACTACAGCCCTTCCTTTCTATGGAACGTATAAAGAGTTTTCTAATGGAGAACCTTTTCTTGGAGCTATAAGCGCTGTTGGAGATGTCGCTTCAATTTTCGGACTAGGGGGAATTGGAAAAGTGGCTAAATCTAGAAGTCTGGCAAAAAAGGCTAAAGAAGTGGTCCCATCACTTAAACAATATTTTCCTCATGTTTTTAATGCAGGATGGTTCCCATTAACAACTGGAGTTATAAAAGGAGCAGCTGAAAAGGAGAAAGAGACTACGGCGAAACTAAAGCTGCCTTCAAAAGGACAATAATTTAAATTAAATAATTATGTTACATATATTTCAATATGATAATGCTACAGGTAATGTTGAATTAATGCAAGCAGAGATTTTATTAACAAGAGAATTTGCTGCTTTAATGGAGTTTGGAAGAAATATCTGTACAGATGATCCTAAAGGAATTAAACGACTACGTGCGTTTAAAGAATTTAAATATATATGGTTGGCATTAGATTGGAATTCAGTATATGCAAATTATTCAGAATAGGAGCGTCATCAAGAGGCTCTTAAAGATTCTGGACTCACTGAGGAAGAATTTAATGATCCAACCTTTAGAGCTGCATGCAGAAAGTATAGAGCGTTGCAAGAAAGCAATCGCTCTATACGTGCATTGCACTCTGCACAACAGTTAGTAGATAGAATAATTGACTATTTTGGAAATGTAGATCCTCAAGAACGTGATGAACAAACTGGCAAACCTATTTGGAAAGTTAAAGATCTCCAAACTGAGATAGATAATCTTTCTAAAATGAATGATAGTTTGAAGGTATTGGAATCACAAGTAAAGAAAGAAATGGTAGAAACTTCATCATTGAGAGGTGGAGCTGTTGAAGGATTTACTCCCACAAATTATTAATTATTATGGAATAGAAGAAGAAACGTGGACGTCCTAAAAAAATATAGATTCCAGATGAAATCTAGAAAATTATTGATATAGCTCAAGAAGCTCATGATCGAGATTTAAAAGAGATTCGATAGGAAGTATAGAAATTGAAAGAAGAGTCTAGAGAAGGACGTTGGGATATTCCTATTTCAGATCCTATAGAATATTTCGATAGAAATCTATCTTATGAATTAACTGGGTATCGACCTATAGACGGTAAACACGGATTAGATTTTGATCCAAAATGGTTTCAAGAAGCTCGATTTACTTATGAACGAACTGGACATTATACTCAATATCAGTTTGGAACAAAGGCTTATGCAGATTTCTGGAATGAAGAGTATAGAAGATGTCGAGACGGTTATACTGTAAATGGGTATACTATAACAGGTGATTAGTATTATTTTCTTAATTATTATAGACTTTCGGATTTAACTTCTACAGATAAAGCCGGAGGTGGTCGTCAAGAATCTTTTCCAAATTTCTTTGTAGCTCAATATGAATATTTTCATTATGTAGAGTTATGTAAACGACTTAGAAAAGATGCAATAGGATTAAAAGCCAGAGGTGTGGGATTTAGTGAAATTGCTGCAAGCATAGTAGCTAATACCTATAACTGTAGAAGAGATTCTCGATCAGTTGTTGCTGCTCAGAAGGATAACTATCTTACTACTACTATGAATAAGGTAAATAAGCAACTGGACTTCTGTAATGACCATACTGATGGAGGATTCTTTAAACTTAGACAAAAGAAAAATACTGAACTTAATAAAAGAGCTTCTGTTATTAAAATTATAGATGGACAGGAAGTTGAGTCAGGATGGATGTCTGAAATTATAGGAATAAATGCAGATAGGCCTAGTAAAATCCGTGGTGATCGTACTGATATTTTATTATACGAGGAGTCTGGATCTTGGCCTAATTGGAAGAAAGCTTATTTACAAGGAGAAGCTTTAGTAGGTATTCAAGGAGCTAAGTTCGGCATACGATTAGCTTGGGGAACAGGAGGAGATAATGGACCAGCTCTTGAAGGTCTTGCAGATGCTTTTGAAAATCCAGATACTTATGGAGCACTTCCTTATAAACATAAATTTACTCCAACTGAAGAGGAGGTCATTACAGCATACTTTATTCCAGCATACGCAATTGTAAATCAGCCTGGATATATAGATGAACGTGGATGGTGTGATCCAACATTAACTAAACCTTTTTTAGATAGCCAACGTGCTAAGGCTATGAAAGATCCTACCGCTTATGTTATTAAATGTGCAGAGTTCTGTTTTACTCCTGATGAGGCTCTGGCTTTGGAAGGAACTAATAAATTTAATAAGGTATTAATCACTGATTAGATTACTAGAATTAAATTATTTCAAGAAGGCCCTGAAGAAGAGGTCGGAGAATTAAATCCGATATATACTTCTGGAAGTAAACGAACTGAATAGGATATTACAGGATTTACATGGATTCCAAACAGTGCTGGAAAAATACATATTATAGAACACCCAATATGGGAAGGTTCTCATGAAGATGGCGAAGGTAATAGAATTACTTATTAGGAAAAACGTGATTTATATGTAGCAGGTATCGACTCTATAGATATTGGATCTGATCAAACTTCTGAATATACTAAGGATCCATCTAAATTCTGCATAGTAATTAAGAAAAGAGCGTTTGGAATGTAGGAGCCTAAATATGTAGCATATTATATGGATAGACCTGGAGATGAACGAGATGCATATAAAAAAGCTATACTCCTTATGAAGTATTATAATTGTAGGGCTAATATAGAAGCAACACGTTTAACTATGGTAAACTGGGCAAAAGGTAGAGGATTAATTAATTATTTTATGAGAAGACCTAGAGCCACCTATCCAGAAGCCTCAACTAGAAAAGTAAGTAATGCTATTGGAACTCCAGCCAGTTTAGCTGTAATCTCACATCAGACAGATTTAATTGCCGCATACGTAGAAGATTACTGTGATTAGATATGGTTTCCAGAAATGTTAGACCAACTAAATAGATACACAGACGAGAATAAAGGTAAATTCGATATAATAGCTGCTATGGGTATGGCAGAACTTGCCGATGAAGAATTAACAGGTATTGCTCCAACAGATGTGGAATCAGAGACTGCTAAACAATTTTAGGATATAGGCTATTATATAGATGAACATGGATATAAACGATTTGGAGTCATTCCTAAACAAACTTAGATGAATGCTCCTAAATTTAATATGCTTCCAGAATATGACTATACCAGAAATAGAACAAGCGATCCTAGATACCGTTAAAAAGGTATATTGTAAAGAATATATAGGCACATTACGAGTAGAGCGACTTTAGCCGCAAGGATTAAGTGTTCGTTTAGGTATGAATGTGGATGATAAACCTATATATATCGCAGCTTAGTGTGACGACGAAACTTTTATAAAATATTTTGAACAAGAGTTATTAGACAGAGATTGGGATACGATACATTTCTATTTAGGAACACGTACTATGCCCGATACTTGTCCTGTAAACCCTAAATGTGGATGCCATGACAGATGACGAATTAATTGATTTTACAAATAAAACTATCACAGAATTAGTTTATCCTAAATATGAATTATAGAAAGCCTATAATTATTATAATGGAAAACGTGATGCAGAATAGTTTAGATATTTGGAGGAAAACTATGGAATAGGAAACCCTACTTCTGTAGAATTTATTCCGTTAATACGAAAACATTTAGATGCATTAATCGGGGAGTATTTAGGAGCACCAATCTTACCTAGAGTAACCTGTAAAGATTCTGAGACAATTAGTAAAATAAATAGAGAGAAATAGTTTACAATAGCTAAAAATGTTTAGCAATTTTTATTGGAGCGCTTACATAGTAAGATTCTAGAATCTATTAAGTCCGAAATGGAACAAGGTGATTAGTAGTAGTCAAAACCTATTGAAGATCCTTTAATAAGAAAGGAGTTATCTGAATTAATAGAAACTCTACAATCGGATTTTATCTCTCAATATGAAAGCAGCGCCCAACATGTTGTTGACTATTTAATGCAGTCTAGAGAGACTGATTTTAAAAATAAGTTAAAAACTTTATTACTAGATCTTTTAATTACTGGATATAATTTTTATAGAACAAAGCCTTCTGTTGGAGGTAATAATGTAGTTATAGAAATTTTAAATCCATTAAATACTTTTATTGATAGAAATCCAGAGTCTCCATATGTAAAAGATTCTTATCGAGTAGTTATTAGAAAATGGATGACTAAATCGTAGATTTTAAACCTTTATGGAAAACAGATTTCTAAATCGGATAGAGAACTTCTTGAAGATGCTTGGCATGATTCTTTTAATACTCAAAGTTACTATGTTAGAAGCAGTACAGATTGTCAGGGACTTCCATCTACCGAAGGTTTAAAAGCGGGAGACGAAGTTGCTATTCCAGGATATCCTACAGGTATTAATCAACGATTTAACTATAAATTGATTCCTGTGTATGAGGTAGAATGGCTAGAAACAGACAAACACTTTGTAATGCAAAGATATAAAACTACTAGAATTGGAGAGAGCATCTATATATTAACTGGATTAGATGATACTGTAGTTAGAAGCCATGATAATCCTAATTATTGTTCACTATCTGTAAATGGATTGTATTTTGTCAATAGAGATTCTGAACCTTATTCTATGGTGCTAGCTTGTGCCGCTTTATAGGATAAATATGATTTACTCCATTTTTATAGAGATAACTTAATAGCTAATTCTGGAGGAACTGGAGATTGGGTAGATGTATCTACGCTCCCTAAATTTTTAGGAACTGAATTAGCAGAACGCTTACAAAAATGGATTGCATATAAGAAGGGAGGAATAGGATTATTAGATTCTTCTTAGGAAGGACGAATCGGAGGGGGAGTTGCTCCAAATACTATATATAATGGATTCGATGATACCGTCAGAGGAGATGCAATTTAGGCTATTCAATTAGCAATTGATGCTGTTGAGAATACTTGCTCCTCTATTACAGGAGTATTTAGAGAACGCTTAAATGGAATACAATAGCGTGACGCAGTTACTAATGTTTAGACTAGTGTAAATAATTCTTATATAATTAGTAAACAATGGTATCAACAAATGGATACTATTACTGAGGAAATTATATTAGACGCATTAAATCAAGCTAAGATAGTTTTCAAATCCGGATTAACTGGAGTACTTATCTTAGGAGATAGAGAGTCTAAAGTATTTACAGCATTGCCAGAATATTTTACTATAAGTGATTATGATATTCATATTACAAGTAGTTCAGATGCTACTAAAGACGTAGAATAGTTGAAGACTCTTATCCCTAATTTCATTTAGAGTAATACCTTAGAGCCAGAATTAATAATTGATACATTAGCTTCTAAAAGTATTTCAGATGTAAAGAGACGTATGAAAGAATCTATGCGCAAAAAGAAGCAGGAAAACGACCAATTACAATAGGCTTTATAGAAAGTCCAACAATTAGAGGAACAAACTAAGCAACTCGAAAAACAGCTTAAATAGGCTTAGGGAGCTTTGGATAAATAGGCTGCGGATAAACTTAAATTAGATAGAGATAAAATGGAGCGCGAATTACAGATAGAAATGTATAAAGCTGAGACAGAACGTACTTATAAATAGATTACTGCTAAAAACGATACAGATCGTACTTAGATTGAGTTAGAGCAGCTTCGAGATGGCAATCCTTATAATGACCAAATTAGAAACGAGCGATGAAAGTAAATGTAATTATAGCGTGGCCTACTAATGATTCTATATCTGTAATAGATACTACTGAATATACACATCCAGGATCTTAGATAGGTAAATATGATTCCTGGAAATATTCTGATACTGGAAGTATAGATTATTTAGAATAGATTAATACGACTCAGAATGGAGTTAGTAAGTCTATTGTAAATACTCATAAATTTGGAAGTAAGGAAGTTAAGTTTGACAAACTCTCAGACGGTTATTATAAATTATCTCATATTATCCTACCAACTAAAAGTTGGTGGGATAAACTTCCTTCTAGAAAAGATGTAGTATCTGGAATAGTTAACACTAAAGAAGATATGTTAGAATATTATGATTATATTTATGTGCTATCTGACTCCGGAACTATCCTTGAATTTGATGGAGAGGATTTTGTGGAAATATCTCTATGCAATTTTTTAGATGAAGTATGTGGACGTACTACTATAGCTTTTACATAGTAGAATATATTTATAACTGCTGCTTTATGTAATTGTCTCGGCAATTATACTGAATAGGTATTTTTAGAGACTATAAATTCTAGTGTTTGTAATAAAACTCCAAAAATTATGCCTCAATGTGGCTGCGGGTAGATTCAATCTATTGAAGAATAGACTATGATACAAACTCGATTTAAACGAGATTATTTATAGATGGCATTGAATATAGTCGAACATTTTGCAGAGATCGGGCAATACTATGAGGCACAACGTTATTTAGAAAAGTTTAGTAATTGTACTAAATATTGTAAAGATTTAAAATCTGTAACTAATAATACTACTGCCTGTGGATGCAATCGCTGATTTAAAAAATGATGCTATATTTCTCTATAAACAAAAAGTAAGACAGTTACATAGAGGATATAGGCCAGACTTAACTGAGTTACTGGATTTATTAGCTTTTATAAAATCTAATTGTAACATTACTAATAGATAGTTTATTCTAGAATATTTAAAAAATTTATAATATATGTATTCATACTATGACTTATGTCAGGGAATCCAGTGTTAGCTTATTATATAGGATTTGACTGAGGCTAAGGGAGAATATTTAGATCCTAGAAATCCTCAATAGGAAAATCGTTTTAAATATCTAGATACATATACAGTAGATTTGCTATTACTTAATAAAGCTGATGATTCCTACGAAATTTCAGATGTAATTATAACTAGTCATATTTAGAACGCTTCTCTTGTAGAAGCTATTACATAGCTGCGTGTGGATGGTTGGTATACTTTACACCATATAGTTATGCCATCTAAAGAGTGGCTAGAAGAACTTATTTTAGCGCGAGATCCCATTTTAAAAACTTTTAAATCTATTATAGTTACAGATGGGGAACTTTTCTATAGATACAAGAATGGGGAAATATTTGAAATAGATGCTGACAATCTAATTGTAGAATCCTTGACTAAAAATACTACAGTAATTAAAAGTATTGGAAACTATTTCTCAACTTGTTTCTTATGGAAATGTTATATAAATTTGTGCAAAGAGATATTAAAATATGATATAAATGAATGTTTTCGGCTAAATCCTGATTTAAAGGAGTTAATTTATAGGCGGGATTTCTTATGGGCTACTATTTAGACAGTATAGTTTTTAATACAGTAGAGACGTTTTAAAGAAGCCGAAGCTTTATTAGAAGATATTGAAGGGTGTAATGGATTCTGCAGAAAATACAGAGCTAAAGAACAACAGATTGAATGTTGTGAAGAGCCTGAATATGTTCCTGAAAATAAGTAGGGCGGAGAAGCAGAGATTGATCCTATTATTAAACCCGATGATTGTGATTGTGATAAAGAGTAGGATATTATCTAATAAATATATTAAGAATGTTAAGAAAATGTAACACTGATTCTTGTTATTAGGCTTGTGGAGACGATCTTAAAGAAGTCTCTAATAAAAACCTGCATTTGGATGATATAGAAAGTCTTCCAGAAAAACTTATACCAAACGAAGAAGATGTATTGGTAATAAATGATGCAGATGATGATTATAGGCCTAAGAAACTTACATTGAGAGCTCTTACTGCTACTCCACAAGAGATTTTAAACATATTTAAAGATACTGAAATTTGTGAAATAGGCCCACAACCTCGTCCTCTTATATCTGGATTTACTATAGTAGTAGAGAATGTATTTAAGAGTCGTACAGAAACTACTTGGGCAGTTACCAAGATTTCAGAACAATATTAGGGTAGTGAAGTTACTAAGATCGCCAATTTAGATGACTATACTTATGATTGGCAAATATTTAGAAATGGCGAATATGTACATTACGATGGCGGAGAGAGTCCACAGAATACATATTTAGAACTTGGAGACGGACGAATAATTGTTACTTATGCAGGTTCAGAAGCTACTATAGATGATTTACAGCCAGTTATTTATGACTTTAAAATACAATAATCATGAGTACACGATTCATTAATGTAGATGATTTAGATATATTTTATGCGGAGCTTTAGAGAGTATTTGCTACTAAATGTGATTTAATCAATGTAAATCCTAATATAGAGGGATTTCAAAACATCACTGTTCATACTGATGCTAGTAATACTATGTAGATATACGCCGAAGGTTATATGTATTCGGATGATTATAGTATAGCTGAAGGATTCTACGCAGAAGTTGATCCAGATACACTAAGACTTCGCTTAGTTAATTATGGAGGAAATGAGGCTAACGGTACATTGTCTCATGCTAAAGGATCTGTAACACAGGCATCTGGTAGAGCCTCATCAAGTGAGGGATCTTTTACAGTGGCTTCTGGAGATAATTCTCATGCAGAAGGTATTCAAACTACTGCAGCAGGTTATGGCTCACACGCAGAAGGCGAAGGTGATGCTGTTAAACTTTTTGAAGTTAGCGGAATTGCTGGAGAGAATTATTTAGTAATCATCAATAATAGAGATCCATATATAACTTCAGACTCCTCAAATGTTTTTGGAGGTTCTGATGTATTCTCAGATGAGTAGCATATTCTACAATAGAGAAAAGCTTTTTATATAGGCAAACAATTGCTAACTAAAACTGGAGAAGTTATTGGAGTAATTGAGGACGTTGAGTATAATGAAGTGTTAGATAGAGTAAAGATGACTTTAACCGATACTCTCCAATAGGATTATATACGTGAACCTGCTTATATTAATTCAGGAGCTTATGGTGAAGGTTCTCATGTGGAGGGATTTGCTACTACTGCATAGCAAGAATACTCTCATGCTGAGGGATATAAGACTACTACAAAAGGTTTTAATGCCCATTCAGAAGGATCCTTTACTTACGCAGAAGGAGATAATTCCCATTCTGAGGGTTATGCTACTATAGCTATGGCACTCAATTCACATGCTGAGGGAGTTCAGACTAAGGCTGAATGTGAGGGATCTCATGCAGAAGGTTATGGTGTAAATGCAGATGCTTACTACGCGCATTCTGAGGGATATAACACAGTAGCTTCCGGAAGTTTTTCACATACAGAAGGATTTGATACCAAAACCTATCAAGATGGTTCTCATGCAGAAGGACGTGGAACAGAGGCTTCTAGATAGTATGCACATGCAGAAGGTTACAATACAAAGGCTGATGCTAGATGGTCACACACAGAAGGAAAGAATAATCAAATATATGAATCTGGATATGCTACAGTTCCTTTCGATATTAAACATGTAAGACATATTTAGGATGAAGAACACCCTGAACGTATAGAAGCTATTTATAGTGAGGATCATCTGGCACTTCGTTTTAATGCAACATAGGATACAACTATAGTAACAGTAACTCCCTTAATTGGACAATTATAGGATCCTATATCTGCAGCAAATGCAGTGCATTTATTAAATAGAGCTAGATATTTTAAAATTGCTCATAATTAGCAATATAAGTTTGTCCCAAAATCTGCATAGTAGATAGACGATACTTTTACTTTTACGATCACTCTTACAGAACCTCTATAGGCTCCTATCGTTAATATGCGAGGATATTTAGAAGCCTTTGGAGTTGGAGAAGGATCTCATGCAGAGGGTTTGGAAAATACAGTAAAAGCTTCATATGCACATGCTGAGGGTATTGGAAATACTATAAATAAAGAAGCCGAGGGCTCCCATATTGAAGGTTTCGCCAACGAAATGGGGGGTAAGTATTCTCATATTGAAGGTCTTGAAAACAGAATTGAAGGAGACTTAGTAGGAATACCTACAGCAGTACATGTGGAGGGCCATGATAATAAAGCATATCGTGATGCTGATTATGCACATGTAGAAGGAATGCACAATAAAGTCCATAATCCAGCTGAATTTGCTGCGGGATATGGTAATGTAAGTACTAAAAGCAGCATTCCTTCTGAAGCTACTTTATTCTCAATAGGATGTGGCGGAGAGAATGCCCTGGAAATTAAACAGGATGGATCTATAGCTTTTAAGGATTTACACACACTAACATTCTATGAAGAAGGTAGTGGATATATATCTAAACAAAAGGTATGGGACAATACATATTTAACTCAATTCCCAGCACTTTTTAGTACTAATAAACAATGGTTTCCAGATAAAAGGGCTCTTAATAATATTAAGTAGTCTTAGGACTGTTTTGCAATTGATCAAAACATTGATGCAGACAATACTATTATTGTAAAAACCGAACTTGATTCTTCCGTATCAAATTTAAATGTGGGCTTAACTCCGACTGGAACTGCTAGTATACCTCCGACACAAGTAACATATAACTCAGATTATATGTACTATAGATATACTTTATCAGATCCTTATGATAGAAACTTGGCTAGTTTACAAAATAATTCTGACACAGCTATTAAAGATATAATATTTCCAACTAGAGATGCAGATCATGCAATTACAATAGATTGTCAAGGATTACAAAGCTTAGAGAAAATAATTTGTGGAGGATATTATAGATTAGGATCATATGCATTCAGAGATGCTAATAGCTTGAATACTTTGTACCTACCTTTAAACCATTGTACAAGTATAGATACCTATTGTTTTGCACAATCTAGTTTGACTGATGTATATATAACAAATCCTGAATTTAATGGCATATCTTCGGTAACTTTTGCTGGAGCTGACGCTATAACTTTACATGTTCCAAATGTAAACCTCTATGATTATATTGCAAATGTTCATGGATTTAAACAAATTGTTGGATATGCCCTATAAGAATTTTTTAAATAAAGATTTTAATATAGCACATTTTTAGGGGAAAGCATCTAAAGATTTTGAATCTATTATGCTAGATATAAAAGAACATACATTAGAAGAAGTTCCAGAAGATATGGCCATCATATCTATCTGGACTTCTGATAATAAATGTATATTAAACTAGTAGCTTCAAAAGAATAATATAAATTTAATTAATTGCTATATTCCAACTGATGAGGCATGGACGAATCCTTATAAAATATAGTGTATTTTAAAAACTTTGAAATCATTAAAGACTAAATATGCGTTAATTTTAGATGGATATGATGTAGTAATCAACTCATTTAAAGATATTATATCTAAATTTGAATCCTTTAATGCTGGAGTAGTTTTTAACGCCTCCAAAAATAATTATCCATTTGTGTTATGGGATAGATCTAAAGCTTGTTCTAATAGTAAGTTTCGATATCTAAATGCTGGATGCTGTATAGGTTATACAGATAAACTTATAGAATTTTACGAAAAGGTTTTTAAAGAATATCAAAACCGCCCTACTAATAGGTGGAATAGTGAACAATTAATAGTTAGGCGAGCTTATAAACCGTATAAAGATTATTCAGATGATTATAATTTAATTAAGCTGGATACTAAATGTGATATATTCCAAACTTTTGGTTAGGGATTAATTAGAAAAATTAACGATATAATTTATATACATTAATATGGAACATATTAAAGATTTACAGACCAATTTTTTGAGAGCAGATACAGTTTCGAATGTTATTTAGGAATATTCAGAGTAGATTCAAGGTAATGTGAATAGATAGATAAATGCTTATTTATTTGAACTTTCGTCTTATGCCGAATATGTAAAAAAACTCAAAGTTGGAGATGCTATATATCCATCTAGTACAGCTACAACTCCTTTAGGAATAATTACTTATATAAATTATGTATCCAACACTTTTTAGTTGAAAACTACACAATATTCTTCAAGCGATGTTGGATAGATCAAATATCTTTATTATAGACGATCCTCAAAGGACTCTGGCATATATTTGAATACGCCTATTATTATAGGAAACTTAAATAATGTGGGGCTTACAGCTTCTATTATAATGGGGGAGAATAATCATTCTGATTAGTTAGGATTTATTGTTGGAAGCGACAATAAAAATACTAGCAGCAATGCATTAATTAATGGATATGATAATACTGTTTCAAACATAAATTCTCATGCGGAAGGCGCTCATACTACAGCATCTGGAGATACGTCACATTCAGAAGGTCATACAACAACCGCTTCTGGGGCATATTCTCATGCTGAGGGGATGTCTACTAAAGCTAGTGGTCAAGGATCGCATGCAGAAGGTCATACAACAACCGCTTCTGGACAAGCATCTCATGCCGAAGGGGCTAGTACAAAGGCATCTGGTAACTATTCGCATGCAGAAGGAGTTAGTACAACGGCATCCGGCCAAATATCGCATGCAGAAGGATATAATACAATCGCATTCGATAGCTATTCACATGCTGAAGGATATAGTACGCAAGCAACTCGTGAAAATGCACATGCAGAGGGACAAAATACAATTGCATCGGGCAAAAATTCACATACGGAAGGATCTAATACAACCGCATCGGGTGGGCAATCTCATGCTGAAGGATCTGGTACAACTGCATTGGGAAATGCATCACATGCTGAGGGCTATTATACACAAGCGTCTGGATAGTATCAGCATGTATCTGGAAAATACAATGTATCCGATTCTACTAGATTCGCATTTATAATAGGAAATGGAACTAGTGATAATCAAAGACATAATGCCTTTGCTATAACTTGGAATGGGGAGTTAGTATTATGGGATTCTTCCAATAATGAAGTAGTACTTACAGCAGATAATCTTAGAGATCTTATAGCATTATTACCAACAACTTAATTTATAATATATGTAGTATATACACGAAAATACTTTAATCACGACAGAACAGATTTTACCTGCATCTCAGATAGGTTATGATTGGGAAGAACGCTTTGACAAATACTTAGTAGTATCTGCAAGAATGTATGAGTTTAGAGAGCAGCATCCATACGCAACCTTGGAAGACATCTATAAACTCCGACTTACTGGAGCTAGTGTAGAACAGGCTAGAGATATTATGTTAGCTAATATTAGAGCTTATGATACATCTAACGCAGTTAATGCTGTAAAAATAGGTGGACATACTGTTTGGGTAGATAAGGATCAACGAGCTGCTTTGTAGCAAGATTTTGAAGATTTTGAAGCTGATGGAATAGAAACATATCCTTTATGGGCAGATGGCGTTAAAATCGATATACCAGTAAGTCTTGGTAAACAGATTTTGAAAGAAATCAGACATTATGCTAAACAATGTTTTGATGTAACTCAACAACATCTTGCTGATGTTACATTATTGGGAGATGCAGATATGATAGCTGCTTATCCTTATAAAGAAGGGTATCCTCCAATTCCAGAGTTTTTAACTCCAGCGGAAGCAACAATTACAGAGGAGACTTCTGATGAGGAATCTACAGAAGTAGCTACTCCAACTTCTGATGAACCTGTAACTGAATAATTATGGCAGAACAGTATTGGGAAAAATATACTGATGGAAACGGCATAGAATGGGGAACCCAGCTTATTGACTACGATGATGTAGATAACGCGGGAGCTAGGGGTAACTTATCAGTCGCTATAGGTAAGGCTAATCTTGCCTATGGCGAAATGTCGTTTGCAGCAGGTTGTCGAACAAAAGCTTTAGGAGCAGCCTCATCGTCTGATGGAATACACACAGTAGCCGGAGGAAAAGCCTCACATGCTGGAGGATATTATACTAAAACAACTAATGATGCAGAATTTGCCGTAGGTCGTTTTAATGAGTCAACTTCCGATTAGACCTTATTCTCCATAGGAAATGGAGAAGATGAGGAGACTCGAAACAATGCTCTTGAAGTAACTTTAGATGATAAAACTATAATAAAGAAATTACAGGTTTTAAATCCTGGAGATACTACTGCAATAGCTGGATTAGGTTTAGATGAAGATAATAATGTGGTTCTTATAGAAGGCTCTACAAGTGGAGTCAATGACGGCAAGTTTACTATAACAGCTGCAGGAACTACTATATCAGAATTTACTGCTAATCAAGAAGGAGATACTACTCTTGACATAAGTACTGATGCTAATATAGTAGTAACTAAAACTTAGTCTGGACTTAATATTTCTTTAGTAAATCCTGGATTAGCGGAAACCTCTCCATTAAGTATAAAAGTAAATGGGTTGGAGCTGTTCTAGTATTAGCCTGCAGCAACTTAGGATTTTAGTTTAAATTTAGTAGCTGGATCTGGAATAGAGTTAACTCCCGCAGATAATAATCAAATCACAATTAGAGCTACCAATTAGGCTACTGTAAATGACGGAGTTTTACGAGTATATGCAGGAAATGTTTTAGCTAAAGAATTTTCTGCTAATTCTAGTTAGGATAAAACCATACAATTTTAGGGATCTGGAGGTACTTCTATTACATCTTAGGGAGATATTATAACTATCAACTCTCAGGAATCAGTTGTTCCAAATAACGGGCAATTATAGATTAAAGTTAATAATACAAATGTTCAAAATTTTGGTGCAGATTAGGAGGACGATGTTTCTCTACAAATAGTGGGAAATATCGTAAGCACTCCTGAAACTGGAGTTATTGAGATTAATCAGACTGAGGTTAATGATTCGCGAATACAATTTACTTAGGGCAATCGTACTTTAGGGGCATTTACTTTAAATTAGGGTACTGATACTACTATAGATATTCCAGAGCCTTCTGATGCAGATATTTATTTTATGAATGGAGATATTGAACTAGGATCTTTTTCATTGAATTAGGGAATATCTCAATCTATTGATTTGGCAGACTGGATTCCAAGTCCAACTGCTCAAACTGAGTCGCCGTTTGAGTTTACTCCAGGATCTGGATAGACTCTAACTACTAATATTCAAAGAGTGGATATTAATGATTCTATAAATGGATCTGTTTCAATAGCCGGGAAATATAATACCGTATTATCAGTATCTGATTATAGACAAGCAACTTTTGCAATTCCAACATCGTAGTTAATAGCTACTACAATAATTCATGCTGGAGCTAGTAAACACTGGATAGGTGCCTCTGTAGTATTTGAATATGAGGGAACGCAACATTCGGCAACCATCACTAATGTAACTAATAATCGAGAAATGACTCTTGATAATTAGATAATATCTGATGCGGATTTATATAATGAAATTCATACACAATATCCGAACACAGTTTCTGTACGATGCTCTGTCCCTACTATAATAGATGCAGAAAATTGTATGGTATTAGGATGTGAACATACTATAACATCAGGATATCGATCTCTAATAGGCGGCCGATGGAATAAAATAATATATCCATCTGATAGTGTTATCGTAGGATATCGAAATGATTTCTCCAATATATAGGAATCCATAGCTTTCGGATAGAATAATGATGTTGAGACCATTAGTTGGTCGGTACTCGGAGGAATTGGCAATACTGTTAAGACGGTTACAGGTAGCATTATTGAAGGAATTAGTAATAAAGCAATCAGCTCGCAGGCCTCTTTAATCGCTGGAGATACAAACACTGTTTAGAATTCATCCAATCTTACAATGGTCGGATTTAAGAATAGCGCCGACCATGTTATGGGATCAATAGTTGGAGGTTATCAAAATGTTCTGGAATAGAGTGCTAATTCCAATACTGTAAATGGATCTTCAAATACTATACAAGGATCATCTTATCACAATACAGTATTTGGAGAGTAGAACACGCTCTCAGCACAAGACAGCTTAGTGGGCGGAACATATAATCAGGCAGCCAATTTGGAAGGAAGTATAGTCGTCGGATAGAGTAATTATGTTTAGAGCATAGATTCCGCTATAATTGGAGGCTCGGAAAATGATGTTACTGGAAGCGCCACTTTAGTTGGAGGAACTAATAATGTAGTAGAGGGAAATAATGGAGTCGTAGTTGGAAACCATCTCCATACTACTAATGATGAAGAGTCTGCTTTTGGATACTATAATAATTCTACAGAAGATAGTACTTTATTCTCCATAGGCAGTGGTACTGCTAATACTCCAAAAAATGCTTTTGAAGTAACTACAGATGATACCACTATTATAAGAAAGGGAAAAATATTAGAACCCTTAACTGGAACTCCTTCTACATATTTAGCTTTAGATTCTAATAATAATATTATTTCTGCTGCCGTAGGAACTGGCCATATATATAACCCTAGCTCCGATTCATTGGTTGAGGGAGTTAATCCTCAATAGGGTACTATTAATATTGCATCTGGTTTGCGCTCACATGCAGAAGGATATCAGACAAGAGCATCTGGCAACGGTTCACATGCAGAAGGATTTAATACGACCGCATCTGAATTCCAATCACACGCTGAAGGAGCTAATACCATTGCTTCTGGACAAGCATCACATGCCGAAGGAGCAGGTACAACCGCATCAGGAGCACAATCGCACGCTGAAGGAACTAATACAACCACATCGGGACAATCATCGCATGCAGAAGGATACGATACAACAGCATCAGGAGTAGGATCGCATGCAGAAGGTCATACAACAACCGCAGCTGGTGACTATTCGCATGCAGAAGGAGGTAATACAGAGGCCACGAATACCTATGCACATGTAGAAGGAACCCATACATCCGCATCAGGATCTGCAGCTCATGCTGAAGGATACAATACAACTGCATATGGCTATTATTCACATGCTGAGGGCCTAGCAACTATAGCTCATAATAACGGAGAGCATGCTTGTGGTAGATATAATAATTCTCACCCTTCTACTGAAGATTCTGAAACTATATTTTCAATAGGTATAGGAACAGCTAACACTAGTCGCAAAAATGCTGTAGAAGTAACAGCTGATGGTTATGTATATATAACAGAAGTCGGAGGATATCATGGAGATGAAAGTGGACAGAACGTTCAAACATCTATAAGTTTATAGAGCTATTTAGCAGCATTAGAATAGCGTATTTAGACATTAGAATAGCAATTAAATAATTAGTAATGAGTTGTAATTGCGGAAATAACATTAAAAAAACAACCTGTGCTAATCATCTAACTGTAGAGGATTAGTACAGGGCTGTAACTCTTAAAGATCTTGAGGGTTACTTAAAGAAAGATGACTATCTTAAGGGATGGACTGCCTCAGAGCAGGATATAGTTAGATCAAATATCGGAATAAATGAATATAGAGATTTAGATGATATTTATCAATTACTTATAAAGAGATAGGCACTTAATGATAAAGACTATATAGTTATTAATGATGCAGATGATGACTATAAGCCAAAGAAGGTATATATCCAAGATTTGTTTAAATATGATGATATAACTTTTACTAGTGCAGATAATACTATTACTATAACCGAAACTTATGACGACACTACTCGAATTACTACTGTTGATTTTAGTAATCCAGATCATCCTTAGACTCTGGCTAATACAGAAGCTATTGAACTCTTGCAAGAAAAAACAGATGAGATTCAAGATGATTTAGAAGCTACTAAGACTAGAGTAACTACTAATGAACGTAATATTGTATCTTTAAATTCTAGACAAACTATTGTAGAAGATCGTATGACTGCTACAGAAGAAGATGTTGCAGATTTTAAAGAAGAAGTTCGAGCTAAAATTAGTTGCGTATATAAGTTTAAAGGATCTGTAAAAACTCAATACGACCTTCCTCCAAGTGCATTGCATCCAGAGGCTCCAGAAATAGGCGATGTCTGGGATATTGAAGAATATTCTGGAGATTCTCCTTGGCATAAAGCTGGAGATCATTGGGGCATGAATGTATGTTGGACTGGAGAACAGTGGGACGAACTCGGAGCTTTGGTAGACCACGATATTTTTGAAGTAATAGAACACAAAGTAACTGATTGGTCAGAATATGAAGGAGAAGTTTTTGAGGATACTGAACATTATCCTAGTGTAAAAGCTATGGCAGAATATGTTGAAACTGCAGTCCTTCCTACATATGCTGATACAGATTCTGTATCTATTACAGAGAATGACGGAGAGGTTAGTGCGGATGTAAATATAGTGCCATTAAATAATGCTATAAGTATTACTGAAGACGGTTTATATGTAGAACCTCGCTATACAGATCCAGAAATAGATCTACTACTAGGGGCTAAAGCAGATAAAGCTACTACTTATACTAAATCTGAAGTTGATACTGTATTAAGTACTAAAGCAGATGCTGATTCAGTATATACTAAAACAGAAGTTGATACAGCTCTGGATACAAAGTCTGATAAAACTACTACGTATACTAAAACAGAGATTGATACGGCTTTATAGAATTATGCTCTAAAAGAATCTGTAGTATAGATTTCTAGTGTAGATTTAATAGTACCTCAAGATAACACCCATTATGTAAGTAGCGGAGATATTAGTAATTTATCTATTAATGACGCTACTTAGAATACAAGTTATTGGATAGAATTTACAGTTGGAAGTACTAGTCCTACAATTATCACTAGTGGTATTTCATGGGTTGACGGACGTACTCCAGATTTCTCTCTAACAAACGTAAAGTGGCAAGTTGCTATAATTAATGGTTGTGGTGTAGCCGGATGGTTTAATATTTAATATTATACGATGAATACAGCTCAAAGAACATTTTTTCAATTATTGAGAAATTCCCATAAGGCACTTCCAAATGAATACGTTGAATTGCCATATATTATAAATCCAAGCACTGCTTATATAAATACCGGATTTATTCCTAGTTATTTATATAAGATAGAGGTTGAGATCGAAAATCTTACTCCTAATAGAGACGGGTATTCGTGTGTTTTTGGAGGTATTACAGCAACTGGAGGAATATGGGAAGGAATGTAGTTATTATGGGATGGTGCGGCCGATCATTGGAGATGGCAATTGAGATATTGTACAATGGGGAATATTCCCGGCAGAAGAACTCCTAATAATTCTAGAGTTAAACTAACTTTAGAGCAAGGTAATTAGCGTTGGATTATTGACGATTATAGTCCTGATCAATCTCCTATAGATATGGCCACAGTTTATACAGGCAATCCTCTGGCGCCGATGGTTTCATGGTATTTATTTGGATCACATCAAAACACTTCAATATCATCAAATATGGTAGGAAGTATGGGAAAATTTACAGTCAAAGTTAATGGATCCGAAATATTAGATTACCTTCCGGCAATGAGAATATCAGATTCAAAAGTAGGTATGTACGATTTCGTATCTAAGACTTTTAAGACTAGTGATAGTGAAGTGGATTTTGTAGCACCAATTTAATACAATATGAGAACAGACTTTGGAAAACTAGAAAATGGCAAATTGATATATGCCCCAGATGTAATTATAGATGGGAATAAACATATATCTACTAGTAATATAGAAATTTTAAATCAGTATGGGTATAAGGCTATTCTAATAGCCCCAGCCCCTACTGATGCTGTTAGATATAACTTAGAGTATATCGATTCTGATTATACAATACTTGGAAACTGGGTTCCAGATCTAGAAAAAACTCGACAATATATATTAGATTGTATAACTGAATATGATGAAAGCACCTATGTAAACGGCTTTATTTTAGGAGGTGTAGAATTGTGGAAAGATAGGGATGACAGAACCGCTCTAGAACGAGCTGTAGATAAATGGGAAGCAGCAGGACATGATACTTATGTATTATGTGACGATGCTATTGGAGAGATTGAAATACCTATTTCGACTATGCGTCAAATTTTTAGCGAAGTAGAATTATATGCTATTAAGTGTATGCAAGTAACATTTGAGCATAAACAAGCAGTTAAATAGTTACAATCAATTAATGAATTAATGGTATATCCATATACATCTGGATATCCAGATAAACCTGTTTTCGAGCTATGAAATATTTCACAATAAAAGAGTTGATAAAATCAACTACTGCAACAGCTAAGAAAATAGATAATACCCCTACTAAAGAAGTTGAGGATAACTTAACTAAATTAGTGGATAAAATATTAGATCCTTTACGTGAGGCTTATGGTAAGCCTATTAAAGTAAATAGCGGCTATAGATGTCCTAAACTTAATAGAGCTGTTGGAGGTAGTGCTACCAGTCAACATGTTCTTGGACAAGCGGCAGATATTACTGGAGGGAGTAAATCAGAAAATAAGATTTTATTCGATTTAATTAAGTCGTTAAAATTGCCGTTTGACCAATTGATTTGGGAAAATGGAGGTGTATGGGTTCATGTAAGTTTTGGCCCTAGAAATAGAAGATAGGTATTATCCATAAATAAGTAAAGATTATGACTATAGCATT
>Ga0247610_10000876_pt1 | contig 39798 bp, 74 predicted proteins | sample 174DNAGHGhighgp2_FD_193483 | JGI IMG/M metagenome (GOLD analysis project Ga0247610, IMG submission 193483) | Sheep rumen microbial communities from Palmerston North, Manawatu-Wanganui, New Zealand - 1742 DNA GHGhigh gp2 | ecosystem: Host-associated > Mammals > Digestive system > Stomach > Rumen...
ACATATATCCCGGAAAATACCCCCACCCCCCCTATATAGTAGGAAACCCCCGATTTTCGAAGGGGGTTCTTTGTAGTACCGGTTTTTTCGTACCCACGAATATTTTTTGGTTTTTCCTAGACAGTCCCCGACCGGTGGGAACCTGTCTCGACTGCTCCCAACCAGTCCCAAGGGGTCTCGGATGCTCTCAAGGGGTCTCAACCAGTCCCGACTGCTCCCCGGACTCCCTGCTCCTCCTTGCTGGTCTGCCACAGGCCGCGAGCGTAAACCACAAGCAGAAACTACTGCTCAAACGTGCCTTACGGCGAAATTAGCCCAGACTAACTTAGCCCTGGCTAACTGATGGGGGTGGATAGGTATGGGGTCAAGGGTCAGCCGTGGGGGGTATGGGTCAGCGGTCGCCACCACGAGCCACGCAGTCCCACGATGGGGGAGCGGTGGGCAGATGTAACACCCTAGCACGAAAGAGCCTAGAGAACCCTCTTACGGCGAAAATGGCTCGCAGAAAGTCTGCACCTACTGACTGGACCGGTCCGGGCTTCCCCCTACGGCGAATCTCTCGTATGTCGAAAGGCGGTTGCACAATACCAATGAGCCTAGAGGCGGTTACCCCACTGCCTAGGTTCAAATGGGTTTCCCCTAACCGCCTATTCCAATGATGTAAGGCAATGAAGCCTTACAAAAGCTCAAAAGGAGTTAAGCTTATGATGTTCAAGGTCAATGAAGACGCTATCGTGAAAAACACCTTCGCTCGTATGGAATACAGCGGTGACTATACGACCTATATGGTCAAGAAGGCTCGCGACTTGTCCAAGTTCCCCCAAGTGTGTGCCAAGATGGACGAAATGGGTCTGAAGATTCCGACCGTGGGCGCACCGAACCCCTACCGCTCGGTCATCAAGGAACAGACCTATCCGATTCAGCTCGGCGGTTCTCTCTCTTACACCAAGATGCAAGAGAAGAAGCTCGACCGCAACGGCTTTGAAGGTGCTACCTACGAACCGAAGTATCGCAAGCCGCACAAGTTCCCCCTCTACAAGGAACTGATTTACCTCGGTATGGATATGCAGACCATTTACTTCACGGCCTATCCGACCCAAGACGGCAAGGAAAAGCCCAAGGCAAAATGGATTGTTGACGGCCACCCCACTTCAAAATATGTTTTGTTGCCGTGGGCAAAGTCCGATGACTTCAAGCTTTGGACTGAAGGTCTCGTAACAAAATCTGTTTTCAAGGACGGTGACGGCAACGCTATCCTTGACAAGGACGGCGAAGAAATTTCTTTGCGTGAGTTCATTGAAGTCAAGTTTGAAAACTGCAAGATTTTGGTGAACGGCACGGACATCAAGGAAAAATTCTTCTACGATGACAAGTTCTACACCGACGAAGAATTGGTCGCTATGCGTGACGCTTACATTGAAAAGACGGAAAAAGAATTTGAACGTAAGCACCGCGAATGGGAACTTTCCCAAAAGGGTTAATCAAGGGGGGTAAAACCCCCTTTTTCCGTTTTTAAATTTTTTGAGCCTAAAACCTTTGGTTTTGGGCTTTTTTGTTTTTTGGATTTATGTATCCGCTAAAGGTTAATTTTTAAGGCTCTAAAATGCGTTTTTGGAGCCGTTTTTCGTGTTGGGGGTATATCCGCACCAATTTATAATTTTAAAGGCTATGGACGGCACAAATAGAGCCGTTTTTATTGTTTTCGTGTATTGTGGAGCCGTTTAAATGGTTCTATGGGCAAATATACGGATAAAAATTTTAGACGCTCAAACGGCCTGGATTTTTATATCCGTGGCCTCCGGACTGACTGGATCGGTCCGGGTCTCCCCTCGTTGCGTATGCCTAGGGTGTAAGCGATGGTGCTTACGAGAAAAAATGGAGTTAAGCAAATGTCCAAAGCAATTAAATTGTATATGCCGTCTATCCGTAAAAAGTGCATTGCACAATGGGAGGCCGAAGGCCGTAAGGGTGCGTTTTTGCGTGTGTATGTTGACCGCCAAAACGGCAAAATCTACTATGACACTATGACCGAACGCTTCCCCCTTGTGGGCTGGGTTATCGCCAAGGTCAAAGGGGTTTACACGCTCTTGACCGAGGCCGAAAAGGAAAAAGCCGACTTTGCCAAGCTCTTTGCAGCTATGGGCAATGCATAACCAAGGAACCACCAAAGCCGCCTTTAGGCGGCTTTCCTAGGGGCAAGGGAGAGAAGCCACTGACTGTTACGGCACGAGCTTCCCCCATCCTCCTATCTCACCTATGTAAGGCAATGAAGCCTTACGAAAGAAAACGGAGTTAAGCATTATGGCAAGCATTACAGCAAAAGACATTGAAAAGAACATTTGCCGTGACCTTACGGACAAATTTTTGGCCGCCTTGGATAAGGGTGAAATCCCTTGGGAAAAGCCTTGGGTATGCTCCGAAAGCGGTTACATCGGTTCGAGCGGTAAGCCGTATGGCGTTCTCAATAGCATCTTGTGTGCTATGAACGGCCACGAAGCTGGCGAGTTCGTGACCTACAACGAACTGAAGGCTCGTGGGGGTAGCTTTATCCCCAAGGCCGACGGCAGCAAGCAAGAACCTACGATTATCGTCTACCGAGGCAAGAGCGCATACCGCCGCAAGGACGCTGACGGCAACTATATCCCCCTCAAGGACGAAAACGGCAAGCCTATGTATAAGAACGGAAAGCCGTTGTATGAAATGGGTTCTCGTTGGGTACTTTCCACGGCAAAGGTTTGGCGAATTGGAACGCAAGTGAATTGCAAGACCAAATATTTGCAGAAATTTGAAAAGAAGGAACACAACAAGATTGACCACGCGGAAAGAATAATTATTGATTACGTGGCTCGTGAAGGTGTGAAAATTATTCACGCTATTCAGAACCGAGCCTACTATCAACCGAGCACGGACACGGTGAATGTTCCTCCGATGGAAACATTTTCTACTGTCGAGGGTTATTATGACACCACTTTCCACGAACTTGCCCACAGCACTGGTGCTGAAAATCGTTTGAAGCGTGACATAAAAAATGTTTTTGGCGACCACAAATATTCTAAAGAGGAATTGGTTGCCGAAATCACCGCAACGATGATTATGCACGACAATGGTTGGAACACTCCGAAAACCGACCGCAACGCTGACGCATATATTCAAAGTTGGGGCAAGGCACTGAGAAGCGACCCAATGTTAATTGAAAAGGCGATGGGCGCAGCTGATAAGGCAGTAAAACGCATCTACGGCAAAGAATAAAAATTAAACTTTGGGGGTGCATTGCACCCCCTTTCCCAAAGGGGGATTTTATGGTTTTGACTTGGAAAATTATTGTTTGCCTTGTGGTGGCTTTCTTGGTCACGATTAAGGTTTTTAAAAGTGGTTCGGCGGTATCTGTTTTAATAGGTTTTTTGGGCGTGTTCGCCTTGACTACTATCGCCTTGAATTCTTTAATTTCTCAATTTTAGATTTTTGCTTAACTCCCTAGCGGTGGGAACGCTCCCACCGCTTTTAAGTTTGCTTAACTCCCTAGGGGGAGCAAGGTGCTCCCCCTTACTTGCCTTTGCTTAACTCCAAAGGGGTGCGGACGAGGTGTCTGCACCCCATTTTTTCGGTCCGGTCCGGGGATGGGACTGACTGTTCGAGGCCGGGCTTCCCCTCGACAGTGATTACTCGTATGTAAGAAAAATTCAACAAGGAGTTAAGCCAATGAGCAAGGAAACACGAGAATTTGACATAGCGGTTATGGACTACAGCACAGCGTCCGTCCGCTTCTACCGCAGAAACTTACCCAAGGACATTCAGACTGACGAGCTTGAAGAAATCCTCGACGCCGAGGGTCTCTACAAGCAGTCCGAATGCTATCTGATGTTCAGACCGACCGCCGAAGGCGGCATCACCGTGGAGGATAACCGCTAATGAAGTCCATCAAGACCGCACTCATAGCGGTGGCCGTGGCCGCCGCTTCCCTCTTCGCCCAAGACCTCCCCATTTGCGAGGAGTTCCACGGCGAGGCGAACATCCACTGCTTCCGCACCGAGGATAGAGCCATCGTCATTAGCCGTCACGCCGATGGTGGAATGACCTTCGAACTCTACACCAAGAACGGCAAGGCGTATGTGGAAACGGACGGCGAGGGGGGTATCTTCGCCAACACCTCTAACACCCAAATCAACCTTCACGAGGTTGACGAGGACAAAGAAGAAACTTTACAGCAAGTCATCGCCTATGTGGCGGACGAAATCAAGTGGTAATTTTTAACCAAAGGAGCAACCAAATGAAAAAATTTATCTTTATCGCCATCGCTTGCGTGTGCCTCACCGCTTGCGGAGAAAAGACCGCAGAAGCCGCCAAGAATGTAGGCAAGGCAACCGCCGACCTAGCCACCACCGCCGCCTCTGAAGCCGCAGAAGCGACCAAGGACGCCGCCACGGAAGCCGCCGCCAAGATTAAGGACGAGGCAAGCAAGGCAGCGGACAAGGCAGCCACCGCCGCCAAGGACAAGGCCGCCGAGGCAGCCGCCGCAGCCTCCAAGAAGCTCCACGAGGCCGCCGACAGCCTCCGCAAGTAGTAAGCACCTACCCCAAGCCGCCGAACTCCGAGGCGGCATTTTGGGGCGGTTCCCGGATAGGGGACTGACCAGATCCGTCCGGGCGTCCCCCGGTCAGCTATCCCACCTATACAAGAAAAGGAGTTAAGCTATGAGTAACCGAGTAACGCAGAAGTACCTCCGCTCTTTGGAGCGAGATGGGTTAGCCACCAACATCAACCAATGGGACGAAGCCCAGCTGAACGAAATCCGCCACAAGGGTGTAGCCACCGTGAGCGTGTCCGTGGGCGTGTACGGCTTGAACGGTGCCGAACTCCAAGACGACGACGGCAACCGCTATGTAATCGTCGGACGGAACACGACCCTAGCGAGAATGGTCTAGGGACTGGCTTGGACTGGCTGGGTTTCCCCCAGCCTCCCATCACCTCTATACAAGAACCGAAAGGAGTTAAGACAATGGGACTTACAGTAAACGAAATCAAGGACTTCGCAAGCAAGGCGACACCAGTATTGAGCCAAGTCAGATGGTTCCACGGAGTCACAATCGACTTCTACACGAATCCGCTCTGCATCATCAAGCACGACATCAGAATCGTGCTGAGCGAGAAGCTTATGAAGGCTTTCAAGGTGACCAGCTCGACGAAGCCGTCCGAGGCACGCAAGCGCATCGAACAGCACATTCGCACCGAGTTCAAAGACAACCTCCTTTACCTCCACTTTGAGGGAGGTGAGGGAGTTGGCACCGAGACGGTCAAGGTGGAACTCAAGTGCGCCTTCGGCGGCTATACCCAGTGCGAGCGAGACAACTTTGCGAACTTCCTCAAATACAGCCTAAAGTATGGCGTGGAGGCTTACCGAGGCGACCAAGGCGATGCACTCCGAGAACACGGATATTTTGGGAAAAAGGACTGACAATGGTCAGCTGGGTTTCCCCAGCTTCCCTATTTTTTCTATACAAGAACAAAGGAGTTAAGATGAAAAAATTTATTACGCCTCGTGAACCGATGCCCATAAAGATTTTGAATTGGTGCATCAAGGCTGGAGTCTGCGATGTTTGCACCTACGACAACGGCAAGGACTTCCTCGACCGTCGCTGGGAGGTCGAATTCCGCACCGACAAGGTTATCAGCCTCGACGGTTTGGACTTCTGCAAGTGCTTTACGGATGGCCGTGAGGTCGTCGATAGCCTCACAAAGCAGCTTGGGGCGACGACGGTCATCGGTATGACTGCCGAGGGAGCCTTGAACTATGCGCTCCACTATGGGACGGATTACAAGCTCCGTGACCGTTTCACCAAGTTCCTCGACCGTTACGGCTACAAGTGGCACTGCATCAGCAACTGCTATTACCTCGTCTACAAGGTCTAGGAACTGGCTGGGACTGGCTGGGTTTCCCCCAGCCTCCCATCACGGTTATACGAAACAATCAACCAAGGAGTTAAGATGAAATTAAGTGAAATTTTGGCAACCCTCAAGACCCTCAAGTTCCGTGACAAGTGGCACAAGGGTATTCTCATTTACGCCGTGGAAATGGTGGAAAAACTTTGCAACGGCGACCACGAGGACGTGACAAAGGACACGGAATATTCTGAAATTTCCATCGGCCACGTGACCCACCATAGTGACGGCTTCAAGCTCAAGGCGAGCGACCGCACCAAGGACGCCAAGGACATCGTGCGCCGTGCTTGCTATGGTGCTATGTTCCTAGTGTCAAACGAGGATATCACAAATAGGCTCTACACCAAGCGAGACAAAGCTTGCAAGCGTGAATACGAGCGAGCGATGGATTGCCAAATCGGAGCCGTTTGGGTGGCTTTGGAACTCATAAAGCTAGTTGCAAGCGGAGCCGACAAGAAGACCATACAGAAGTTTGCTTAACTCCCAACCCCCTTCAAAGGGGGTGTTTCTTGGGGGAAGTCCGGTCCGGGACTGACCGGATCTGGCCGGGCTTCCCCTTCTTGCCTATCGTACCTATATCAGAAAGGAGTTAAGCAATATGTCAAACACAACCGATACACAGAGACTTTACTACGGATTCAGCAAGGACGAGCTTGCCTATCCGTCTAGGATTGACCGTGACCGCTGGGACAACTATGTCATAACCATCAGCAACGGCACGGAGCTGCGTGAACACTGCCGAGCCATCGCCGAGGCCGAGAACGCCAACGCCGACTGTATCGAGCACGCTCTTGGCGAGCTGTTCAGCTGGCTGGGCGACGGCGACCACGAAGAGGTAGGCACGGTCGAAGAGGAAGGCTGGTACGAGCCGCCTCACTACAACTACGCCGACCCAGCAGCCGCTTGCGATGCCGATGGGGGTATCACCTCGGCGGTGGTCAATCTGACCTACCCAACGGCGGACACGGCTGGAGGCGCATACCACATCATCGACGAGGTCATCGGCTTTATGCTCGACGACGAGGTGATTGACAGCGAAGAGGAGATAGCTCTGCGCACTTGTCAAAAATTCATTTCTCGCTGGGTGGCCGAGAAAGTCCACGACTTTGACCGCCAAGATGTCCACGAGGATTAGTTTTTCTTAACTCCCAAAAAGGGGGACTGGCTCGAACTCCGTCGGGCCTCCCCCAAGCTTTTATTTTTCTTATATCGAAAAGGAGACCTTATGGCTTTGTTAGCATACCACTTCAGAACACCGGACTACGACGACCCCAATATCGACAATATGCCCCAAGCGACGACAGCGTCCAACGAGAAGAATGCGTGGGACATCGTTCGACAGAAGGCACGAGATTTTATTCAAAATGTGATTCACGACACTCCGTCGAACATCGACGAACTCGACGACAGAATCGTTAAAGGCGGCTGCCACGACGAGAACGGCACGACGGTTAAGTACACCCACACGGCCAAGCTCGACGGACAGTTCGAATACAGCATCGAAGGCTGGTCGGTCGGTAACTTGGTGTGGCTCACGGTCGATATCCATCCGTTGGCACGTCGTTCGGCTCTCACCTTGAGAAGCGACGACGAACCTCTCTGCGGCCTCGCCATCTTCGAAGCTCGAATCTACGCATAACAAAGGAACCACTATGGCAAAAAACACCGTCCGCATCGTTAAACCGTCCAAGAAGCGCATCTGCGGCTAAAGGAGCATCTATGTTCATCCAGTTTGGTAGAACCAAGTTTTTACGCACTGCTGGCTTTATTAGCGGCTTGCCCCTAGTTAAGCCAATCGTCACCGCCTCGCACAACAACGCCGACCTCTACGGACGGTTCAAGAAGCGGAAATGACTGGTCCGGTCCGGGCTTCCCCGGACTGCCTATCGTTCCTATACAAGGAACGAAACAACAACAAGGAGTTAAGATATGTTGAGTTCAGAATTCGTAGCATTTCACGAGCGTTGCAAGCGCAAGTTCGGTAACATCTTCCGCCAAGGCGCACGAGTCAAGCCGTTCCCACACGATGTGTATGGTTGGAAGGCGGTGGCCATTGACCGAGAAGGGAACGTGATGGTCTTCAGCGGAGACCACGGCTCTAGCAATCCTGAAGGCATTGTCGGAGTCCTAAACGGCAAGGTATTCCATACCCACCACTCCAATGGCCGCTTTCAGAGCGGAGTCCGCACCATTAGCGAAGGCCGTGACACCTACCCCGAAATCTGCGGCTTCGGTAGTCCTACGGAAATGGACGAAGTGGAGTGCATCAACCTTAGTCAGTGCGAAATGGCTATGGAAATGCTCTCCGCATTGGTTCCCGAACAAGTTGCCAAGAACGAAGCCGAAGACAAGGCGGTTACGGAACTCCGTGAATTCTGCAAGAGCATTTTCAATGTGCGTGGGTTCTTGTCCGACTTGAAGAGCAAGCACAAAAAATTGATTGATTGGTTTGCGAGACTTGAAAACAAGGAAAATTCCACTTGGAACTCTAGCACGCCTTTGTGGTGCGGTTCTTACAAGGGTTGGCACTCCAATATGGAAAATGTTTATTTCCGTAGCAACAAGGGTGCTCAAGGCTACAAATTTATTTGCAGTGCGAACAAGGCGGAAGGCACGGAAGTCACCGAAAAGACTTTCTACAAGAAACTTATGCCGAGCTTGGCCGAGCGAGCCGAGAACTTGAAAGGCTTGGACAAGTGGCACACCTTTATTAACTTCTGTATGTGCCGTTATGGTGATTTCTCTATCACACGCGAGCCGAGCGGAGCCGTTCACTACTATATCAAGGGGTATTGTGAAACGGCTATCCCAAAGGACTACCATTTCAGCGGAGCCACTTGGAGAGACGGCCTTCGCAAGGCGACTGAGACCGAAGAAAAGACCATTACCAAGTGGGTCAAGGTCTGCGGTAACTGCAAGCTTGACACGGCTATGGTGAATTGGTCTAAAAGGGTGTGGAGAGAACCCACCGAAGACGAACTGAACGCACTCCCTTAACTCCGCTAGGGTGGTTCCCAAACCGATGGGAGCCACCCTTTTTGGGGGTGGGAATCCGCTCAGGACTTACTGGACCGGACCGGGTTTCCCCCTACCGAGTATCTACCCTATACAAGAAACGAATCACCCATCACAAAGGAGTTAAGATATGGGAATGGTAACGCTTACTAAGGCTAACAAGAAGACGCTCACCAAGCGTCAGAATATGGTCGCCAAGGCAGCCGAAAAGGCGGCAGCAAAGGCAGCCAAGGCAGCTGCAAAGGCGGTTCCCAAGGCCGAACCGCTCAAGGAACCGACCGTGGCCGAACTCAAGGTGTTCGCCGACTTGCTCAAGAGTGGCAAGAAAGCCTATCTGTTCGCTACCCCCAAGGTCACGCTTGAAGGCACCAAGCTCGGCTTGGCTTGGGCGAACGGCACCGCAATGGAGAATCCGATTGAAGCTCTGTGGAGTGTCAAGGCCATCGTCACCAAGTCGCCCACGGTTGAAACGGCTCCGTCCGACGGCTACTACATCAAGACCAAGACCCACGACGATGGTTCCGTGGCAGTGCATTTCTTCAAGGCACCAGGAAAAACTTCCTTCTGCCATTCCACCCACAATACCACTATGGTTGACAAGGTGAAATGGATTAACGAAGGCAAGCCGTGTGGCTACCGCTACGGATTTGCTTTCAAGGGAGCAAGTTCCCACCGAATCACCACGGGCGAGGCCAAGGAAAGAATTTTGAACCACAAGTATGACGAATGTGATACTGAAGGCGGTGTGCTGATGTTCCAAGAATATTCCGAAGCCGATATGGAATAAATTTTCTTAACTCCACGTGGGGGAGTGGCGACACTCCCCCTTTTTAAAAAAGGATTTTACTATGGCTTTGAATGATGACCAAGACGAAAACATTACCTATTTGTCAACAAATAAATTTAAAATTGTTCAGCGAATCAAAGAATTAAAGGATACTCGCGACAAGTTGGTTTCTTTGTACGGCAAAGACCCCTACCACAGCATTATTTTTAACCGCCTTACGGACACCATAAACGCCTTGTTTGGGCAAGTTCAGCTAATCAACACCCAAATAGATAGGGTAAGGGTAAAGGGTGGCTTAAAACCGCTCTATGACCAGTACGCCGAGCTTTACGGCAAGCAGACTGGCTAAGATCGACCGGGCGTCCCCAGCCCGGTTATTCTTTTTATACAAGAAACAAGGAGTTAAAGATGGAAACAATCAAGCTTATCAAGATTATGGTGGACGCAAGAACCGGCTATCGTGCCAATATGTTCGACAAGGTGTACAGCGTTGTAACCGGCATTATGAACAAGGCTGTCTCGGACGCCGGCGACAAGTACCCGGACTACCGGTCAAAGTTCGCACACGTACCGTTCTACGACGAACACGATACCGAGAAGGTGTATGCCGACACTTGGCTTGTACCCAAGGAGTTCGCGACCGCTGCCATCAAAAAGGCGACCGCCCACGTAACGGCGAACTCGCGGTTCCTTGACAACCAATCCTACATCAAGGTGGTCGAAGTGGACACCGTTGACTTGGAGCTTGCCCAAGTGAGCGAAGCGGACAAGCTTGCTCAGAAGTACGTGGCTAGTTCCCCAGCACTGTTCAGCAAGGTTATCCACCGTATGGGCAACAGTACCTTTTTCGGCGACCGAGACGGCGAAAGACGGATGAAAAAATTTATGGATGTTCCCGACTATGCGGTGCATAGTTATGGGTTTGTGTCGGTCTCTAGCGGTTCCAAGGTCATTAAATTTACTTTGCTCACCTATGTGTACAGCGGAGTGAGCCAAAAGGAACGGCAAAAATATATTGAATACGTCAAGGCGAACCCCGATGATGTAATAATCGCCGATAATTACGAGAGCGACCGCCGTATGCCGAAGGATATTCCGTTGGGCAATGTGAGCAAGGCGGATTTCTTGGAAGCCTATTGGAAGGTCGCAGACGAACGCGAACGCAGTCGATAATGGCTGATCCGGTCCGGGTTTCCCCGGTCCGGATATTCCTTTTATACACGAAACAAAGGAGCTAAACAATGAACGCCGAACGCATTCCCCATTACGCAGACCCATCCACCATTACGAGCAAATACAGCAAGTCAGCAGCAAGAATAGCGGACTTTGTCTGGTGGCTCTTTAAGCACCGTAACGCAGTCGTTGGAATCGGTTTAGAGTATACCGACGGTTCGCTTGGTGGCACTACCATCTTGAAAGCTCCCAATGGCTGGGATAAGCCGTTGTTGACCTTGAACGAACTGTTAAACACTTGTAAGGAACTCGTTAGACGTCCCAACCTCAAGACCGCGTATGTAAACGGCGGTAACGGCGAAGACAGGCCGGGAATCCCCGTATACTCGGTAGATGTGATAGCGGACTAACTGTAACTGGCCGGGTCTCCCCGATCCGGCTATCTCTCCTATGTCAGAAAGGAGTTAAGCTATGACAGTTCAGACCATCGAAACAAAGCGTGAACCTATGGGCAGCAAGATAGCCAAGTGGCTAGTCCGCCAAGGGTTTCAAGATTTTAGGGTGTATAACCACGAACCGGAAGATAGAGGCTGCTGCCAGTGGATACGGTGGCAACGGTTCGGAACCTTGTGGCGTTGGAACCGTGAACGGAACTGTATTTCCTACCGTAACTTGACTAGAAACCACGGTGAACACGTATTCGATTCGGTTTCAGCAGACCTTTATGTGTGCGCTTGTTTGACCGAAACCGAGGAAGATGCGGCAAACGGTTTCCGCGCCTTGACGAAAGGCGATTCGCTGCGAGCGGTGTATCTTCGACTAGCTCACGACTTCGAATGTCCCTATTTGCCTAGCAAGAAGGTTCGAGCGGTTCCGACTAGGCTTCAGAAGTTCGTAGAGGCTTATGGTATGAAATGCGTTAGGCTGAACGCCTTCGATTTCGTGATCTTCGCATAGAACTGGCTAGTAGTAGCCGGGTCTCCCCGGTCCGGCTATCTATCCTATACAAGAAACAACCAACCACTCAAAAGGAGTTAAGACTTATGGCACAGAAACTGCTCACCAAATCCATCATCGAAGCTATCGCAAAGACCCCCTACGGCTCTGAAGACGGCGTCGAACGCGACAGCAAGAAGGTAATCGCTCGCTACTTCGGCGGCGCGGCCTTTGTCTGCTATGTCCTCGAAGACGACAGCTTCTTCAAGGAATACAAGACCGACGAGAAAGGCCGACTGGTTCCGACCAGCACCGACGAATCGAACATCGAGGAGAATATGGTCGTGTTCTGCGCACAGTCGCTCGGCTACGGCCTCGAACTCGGTGGCACCTCCCTCAAGGAACTCTTCGAGCTTCGCTTCCGTCCGTTCGGCCTCGGCGTAGAACGCGACAGCTCGGTGGAACCGTTCAAGCATACGCTCGGCGAACTCCGCAAAATGCACAGCGAGGACTGGATGTAGCCTCCGCCTCGTTGGGGTGAGGCGGTAGGGGTGCTGCCTCACCCATTTTCTTTTCTTTAAAGGAGTTTTTATGGCACAGATGAAACTTGTCACACAGTTCAAACAAATGTTCTCTCGTTTCTGCAAAGACGGTAAGCACGCGGTATTTGGCTATTGGCAGTGTAACCGTGGCGGTTACGATCAATGGTTTGAAATATTTTTCAGTCGTCACAATATCGGAGTCGTGTGCGACTGCGTGAACGGTGAATGTAATTGGTTCGGTAACATCAAGGAAATCGGAATCACCGAAGCCGAGCTAGAGGAAATCAAGAAATTCATTACCGATCATTACGAGCACACCAAGTTCGTCGAGGAATGACCCGGCCGGTCCGGGTTTCCCCGGACTGGATATCGCTCCTATACAAGAAACAACTAATAGGAGATAATTATGAAATTCGTAGTATTAACCTCAAACGACACTCGCGACTCTCTTTACGAGAACACGCTTTATGGCACTCGTCTCTATTCTGACGACAACGGCAACGACCCAGTAGAATTGGCGTCCGCTAAGATTTGGGAACGTATGCAAAGCGACCTCGAAGCGTATAACATCTATAAAGTCGAATTGAACGGCGAAACGGTATTCCAAAAGCAAGATGACGAAATGGGCTGGGGTAATGTAGATAAAGAACCCATAGACACGCTTAAACTCCGTAAACACGCTGAAATTAAGGCGGTGTATGGTTGCCTGAAGTCCGCTTCCGTAGTTGTTCGCTGCTCTGACGACATCTTCTGTGGCATCTTCCACAAAGCTCAAGAACGCACTCCGAACGACGATACAGCCGAAGTCGTCTAACGGAACTGGCCGGACCGGTCCGGGCGTCCCCAGACCGGTTATTTCTTCTATACAAGAAACAACAAAGGAGTTAAAGATGAAATACTTCGAAATTGAAAGCGCAAAGGAACTGGAACCCATCGAAAAGACTCTCGACCGTCACGACACCGGCGACGAGGAATGGATTTTCGTGAGCAAGAAGTCAACGGAAATCGAACTGGACGACGGTAAGACGTGCAAGGTCAAGCTTGGCGTGTGGGTCGAGAATGTCCAAGAGTGTGCTCCCTCGGTTGACACAAAGGACGGCGACTTCAAGGTGTTCCTCTTCCTCGTTCCGGATGTGAAGACGCTGGGCAAGAAGACCAAGAAGAGCGTTGCCGACACGAGCGGAATCAAGCCGAGCGAGGTTGACGAATACGACTGCTGGCAGTACGGAATGGAGATACCGTGCGGTCGTGAAGAGACGCTGGAGAACATCACTGGCCTCGACGACCCCAAGCTCCAAGAAGTCATCCAGTTCGCTGGCGATGTGGCTGCCACTTCTATCCTCGGTCTGATAGGGTTCACCCTTGACCAGCCGATTAACAGAATCGGCGATACGGGATGGAAACTCGCTTCTGAATGGGTAAAATAATTTTCAACAAAGGAGATTTTTATGGCTTGGGCGTTTCCGTTGACAAAGGCTCAAATCCGCAAGAAGTTCGGCTGTACGCTTGACGAATTGCAGAAACGAGCCGATATAAGGGTGGTGGACAGCATCGACCCGAAGAAAAAGATAGTGGTCGTGCTTCCGTAGCAACTGGCTTGGAATAACCGGGTGTCCCCATCCCGGTTATTTCTTCTATACAAGAAACAAAGGAGTTAAAAATGGCAAAGTTTTATATCTGTGGCGAAGTAAGTTATACCTACTATTTCACGGTGGAAGCTAATTCAGCTAAAGAAGCCAAGGAAAAGGCACATCAGAAACTGCAAGGAAATTACACCCAAATGCAGAGAGAAATCTCTCGTTTGGAAATTTCGGCGGTAAGCAAGAAACCAATGCAGTAAAAGGACTAACTAGATCGGTCCGGGTCTCCCCGGACTGGCTATCTGACCTATACAAGAAACAAAGGAGTTAAGAATGGCTAAGAAAAACTGGTCGAATGTCTACGCAGTTAGACAAGAATACAACAAGTTCCAAAAGAAGTGGTTCCCCATTATCCTCGTGTGGAGTAAGAACGACCGCACGGCGTGGATTGAAGCACTCTGCACGGAAACCGGAAGCTCGTTCTACTATACCGAAATCAAGGACGACTACACCAAGGTCACACGCAAGGGAACCGACAAGTGCGACCCCGAAGATGTGAAGCGAATCCGTGACTTCTTCGACCACGACTACACTTCCGAGGATATGCACGAAGTTCAGAAGCTCGGAGACTACCGCCCCTAAAGGAGAGACTATGGCAACAACGGAATTGACCAAAGAGGAAATGCGTCAACTCGCTAACTACCTTCAGAACACTATGACCGTCACGGAGCTTTACGAGGCTCTTGGGAAGCTAATAAAGGAAGGTGACGGAGACGCTATGATTGATGTGGACGACAACTGCGGAGGCTCGTATCCCTTGGCAAAATTTACTGTTAAGAACGGTACGCCGCCTCTGAAAGCGACCGTGAGCAAGATGGGGAAGTGGATTACGCTGGGGTTCTGACCATCGACGACCGGGTGTCCCCAGCCCGGTTATTTCTTCTATACAAGAAACAAAGGAGTTAAAGATGAATATCGACTTTCAGAAATTCTGTTCCCTCTGCGAAACGTCCTTGTTGGACATCCTGAGCGGGTTCGGCAGCAATCCGGGCGTACTGCGCTATGATTACAGCGAGGAAGACTACAAGAACGCCAAGGCAGCTCTCATCATCCAGCACGACAACGAGGGTAAGCCGTACGAAATCACCTACGAGGAAGTGCTTGAAAGCATCGTGTTCCGTGGCGGAAAGCTGACCTTCTACGATATCGAAGACGAAAATGAAACGCCGTACGCGCTCGATCTGGCCGCCTTGGAACGTGGCGTCGATGGGTTCATCGAGAACGCAAAGGAATCATTCGCCGACTATCTGAACGGAAACGGAGACTCCGTCGCCGACAATGTGTTCATTCAGTGCTGTCTGTTCGGAAAGCCGGTTTACGCCTAGGTGACTGGCTCAGGCCAGCCGGGCGTCCCTCGACTGGCTATTTTTTCTATACCAACCAACAAGGAGTTAACGATGAAAAAAACTGAATATGTCAACATCAGCTACAAGATGGCAGCAATGTATTTGGTGAACAATTATATGCGCTGCATTTACTCGCCTCTGAAGGTTATCGCTTACCCCAATGCCAAGAAGGTCGTAACGCCGTCCGACGGCTGCCTTAATCCAGTCCACTGGAGATTCCACGTACACTCGCTGCTCGATGTCGAAACGATATCGGCGTGTGGAGAGGTTGGAAATGGGGTCTTCCTCAAGTCAGAAGCCGTTGTCAATGTCCTAAACGAGATGAGCAAGGACAATAGCTATACAGACGCGGCTGCGCTGTTTATGGAACGGATTGCTAAGGCACACGGCTTCAATACCGACGGTCTGTGGTGCCGTGCCACGCCTCGCCTCACACGGTTCCTCAGCAACCCCGAAGGGTAGGGAATGTCCGAGCCGGTCCGGGTTTCCCCTGACCGGCTATTTCTTTTATACAAGAACCAACCAACAAGGAGTTACAAATGCTTAAAAATGTTACATCGGCAATCAAGTGGATTACCAAGGGAATGAAGGCGTACATCATAACCGGACGCTGGCACGACCGGCACGGTGAAGACGGCCTCAACCAGCCTCGAATGTGTATGCGCCTCGCGAAGGCTCGTAAGATACTCGCCGATACGGTCATCGCCTATCTGAAGGAAAGGGGAGCCGTCAACGACGACGGAACCATCGACTACCGAGCCGTCTATTCCATCAACGGTAACGAAGTGGACAACGGTAAGCCTCCCTATAATACCGCTGACGATGTTAGAAAGGCGATTATGGCCAAGGGTGTCTTGGAGTTCTCGGTCGATGTGGACAACGACGGAACTTGGGCAGAGTGGGGCATAAGCCTAACCGAATGTGAAGACTAACCAGATCTGGCCGGGCGTCCCCAAGACGCCCATTCTTTCTATACGAACCAAGGAGACAATATGGATTTCATCATTCCTTTTGAACAGCTCGGAACCGCTCTATCAGAAGAAAAATTTCTCGAAAAGGGGTTTCCGGTAACCGGACTTATCAGTCCAAACACGAACTCAACCTACGAAATCAACCGTTCAGATATGGAAGATGCGTGTGCGCCTATGCGTGTACGTGTGGTGTCTGACGACGGTATGAAAGCGGTCGCCGAATATCTCGCTTCGGTCTGCTTGCCTCTTCAGAAAGAAGTAAAGGACGCTGGTTGGGGTGACCAAGAGGTTTGGGACCGTGTCGAGAGCGAACTGTGGTCTGAATACGAGAGCTACCTAAGAGGCCACGGTGTCCAGTATTACGAGGATATCAATCCGAGCGACTTCAATGTCGGCGACCGTGTGTTCGTCTTCGACAGCCGTAAGTATTGCACGGTTGTGGAAATCAACGAGAACGACAGCGACGAAGGTTCAATCAAGACCGACGACGGACTGTGGCACGACTCTGACGATCTTATCGCAGCATACTAACTCCCTTGGCCGGTCCGGGTTTCCCCAGACCGGCTATTTCTTCTATACAAGAAACAACCAACCACAAGGAGTTAAAAATGAAAAGTTGTGTAATCCCTACCGAAAAGACCGTGGCTGCCTTCAAGGACTACGACTTCGAGAACTGCGATGTTCCGGAAAAATACTGGGGCGACTATACCCACGCGAACTTCTTCCGCAAATACTTTATCCCCATCGTCCGCAAGGAACTCAAGGCGATGGCAAAGGCCATCGGTGCTACGCTCAAGTTCGAACCCAACCACTTCGACTGGTCTGCGTTCTTCGGCAAGAACGGCAAGTACGTCTATGTTCACTGCGATGATGCTCGCTGGAACGACTGGTACGGCCAAATGTACTACCGAACGGCAGACAACGAAAAGGACTACCGAGGCGGTCCGAACAACTGGACAAGCTACGACAAGCTCCAAGAAAGCGTGGCGGAAATGCTCGACCGTTAAACTGGCTCGACTGGTCCGGGTTTCCCCGGACCGGTTATTTCTTCTATACAAGAAACAACCAACCACAAGGAGTTAAAAATGGGTTACAGCTGCGAATATCACCGTACTACCAAGGCACAAATCGACGCCTATGTTAAGTCGATCAACCCCAACTACGCCGAAGTCGTCGGTGTGACCGGTGCTTGGGTCAAGTTCATCGTCAAGCTAACCAACAAGCCGTGCGCCGACTTGCTCTTGATGCACAAGGACAAGGAAGGGTATGTTTGGTACAAGGCCATCAGCGCGTCGTCCGGTCCGAACGTTACTAACCAGAGCGTCGCTCGCTGGCTCAGGAAGGAATACGCCGCCCGTTGCCTCACTCCTAGCGACGACCTCAAGCAATGGCTCGACGACTGCGACAAGAAGGCAGCCGAGGCCAAGGCTCAGAAGGACAAGCTGGCAGCCTTCGCCAAGAGCCTCGAAGTGGGCAAGCGTTACCCAGTCAAGCACGAGTTCCAAGCCGGTCCGTACAAGTTCAAGGTAGGCGACGAATTTATCTACTGGGGAACCTTGCCGAAGAGCAAGAAGCGTCTTTCCTTCCACCACGACAATATCCCAGTGAATTTCTTGCTCACCGCCGATATCTTTATCGAATAAATTTTAAAAGGGGGTTGCCGTCCACGGCAGCCTCTTTTATCTTGGGAACACTTTGGGAACACTGACTGGCCGGGACCGGGTTTCCCTTGACCAGTTATTTTTCTTATATCAGAAAAGGAGTTAGAAAATGCTTAACACATCTATTAGAGCAAGAATCGTGTCGCTCGACGAGGCAAACCCTATCAGTCTCTCGACCGAAGAAATGCAAAAAGAAATTCAGAAAGCTGCCGTTGACTATTACACTAAGTACCGCCAGTGCAAGGTACACGCATACGCGCTTCACCGTATGCCTACCCACGGCTGTACCCAAGACGGCGAACCCATAGACAAGTTCCAATGCGTTGTCGTGGTGAACTATGGAAACCGTTGGGAACACGCAGTTGACGTGGATATGGTATGCACCAAGGCCAAGAAGGTGGAACACAAGCCGGATAGCTCGGTTCCCATACCCCAGCTGTACGACGTGTGGGACACTACGACCGACTTCTCAAGGCAAGGAAAGGACGCTGCCGACCCTGAACAGCCTATACCGAAATCGCCCGAAATCAAGACTGAATGGTATCAGCTGCAACGGTAACTGTCTGAACCGGTCCGGGTTTCCCCCGGCCGGTTATTTCTTCTACACACAGAAAAAGGAGTTAACTATGGCTTACAGAGTACAGATTGTCCGTGAACGCAACGGTCACGTGTGCCAGACAAGTGTTTTTAACGTGACGGAAGCCACTCGCGAGGCAGCGAAGCTTCCCAGTACCAAAAAAGAATTCGAGGCGTTAACCGATGACCAGCGTTCTGAACTGCGAAGCAACTTGGAAGCTGTCGTGCGCACTAAGGTTCCGGAAGGTGGCTACCTCTATATCTCCGAACTGCACTGGTGGAGCGGTCGAGCGCGGTCTATCCAGTTCCGAGAGATCTAGGGACTGTCTGAACCGGTCCGGGTTTCCCCCGGCCGGTTATCCTCTCTATACAAGAAAGAAACCAACCACAAGGAGACCTTAAAATGGCTACAACAAAGAAAACTACGGCTACTAAAAAGAAAACCATTGACCCCAAAGCCGAGATTGCCAAAACAGAAGCCGCCTTCGACGATATCCGCACCCAGAAGCTCGACGCGCTTGTAAATGCGAAGGTCGCCCACGATAAGGCGGTCAAGACGGCCAAGGAAGATGAACTGGCCGGATTCCAGACCCAGATGGAAACCTTCGCCAAACGCGTGCCGTTCCTTTGCACTCTGGCAAAGAAGCTGGCGGTTGTCGGAACCGTTCCCACCATTCAGGTAAAGTTCAGCCGTCCGCACCAGTACGAATACGTATTCAGCGCGTTCAAGTATGGCATCAAAGGCGTCGACAGCGACCATTGGTGTGTGGGTATCCGTGATGACGATAAATCGTACCATACGATGAACTACTATGTTATCAACGAAACCGGTGTGTGGCTCGACTATCACATTTCGAATAAGACCATCTACGCGACCGATTTGTGTAAATCCGCCGAACCGACCTCGTTCAGTGGTCCGAACGTAAAGGAATTTATGCTCACGGCACTTGAATGGGAAAAGAAACTGATCGACGCCGTTGACCAACTGTAAAATTTAACTTTTAACTCACGGTGGGTATTGACAAATGCTCACCGGTTTCTTATATTTCATTTCTGTACAGTCACTTGCTCCGGTCGTCCGGGTTTCCCCAGCGTGGCTATACTTTTTATACCAACCACAAGGAGACCATGATGAAATTCCCCAACTACCTCAAGAACGAAGAAATCCGCTGCACCCGTTCAGACAAGGTTCGCGAAGTCGCGAACATCCTCTGCCATTTGCAGCACCACCGCCTCGATATCGTGTGCATTGATATCTACACTGGCAAGAAGTGCGTGTGCAAGACCATCAGCACCTACGACGACCTCAATTTCAAGTTCAAGAAGAGCAAGAGCAAGCTTGTCGAAATCGCCGCCTCTATCTGCGGCAACCGCAAAAAGATTGACTGCATCAAGCTCTTTGGAGAAAAAGGCCACAAGGACTACACGGTGAACTTCTAGCGACCGGCCGGGCTTCCCCGGTCCGGCTATCACCCCTATATCAAAAGGAGACCAACCAATGAGTACACGAGGAATTATCAGCCTACAGAAAGGCAACCGAGTCCGTTACTGCTTTGTGGCAAACGATACCGACCAGCTCTATAAGAGCATTATGGAAATGAAGTTCGAGGAAATCGAGGCTACCTTCAACGGTATGTGTGTCCTCGACGGCTTGAAACGGACAAAGAAGCCCCAGCTCATTTGCCGCCTCGTCCGTCTCCAGTCCGACCGCGAATTTAAGGAATGGATCGGCTACACCATCGCCGACTACCTCCGTGAAAAGCTCGACAAGAAACAGCTGGAAATGTACCAGCAGCGTACCGAAACGGTGAACGGCCACCAGTTCACTGGACAAGACTTGTACGCCCACGTTCGCATCAGATGCATCCTCGCCGGACAGCCGACGGCCAACATCCCAGTCGTCATCCAAGCGAGCGAAGTGGACTTTAGGGAATGTGGGTCGTTCGAGATTGACCACACGGTCGGCACCCAAGGCGACGCCATCAACCACCACAGACCTTTTTTCGGCTGCGAAAATATTTGCCACTACAACCTCGACACGAGAATTGTTTCTCACTGGCACGGCGGTGAATTGACTTTCACGGCCAAGAAGGTGGGCGTACAGCGTCGTGGCCGCTCGATTTGGCCAAAGCTCAATGGTTTCAAGCTCACGACGACTGAAACCAAGAACCTTGTGAAAAAATTTGTGGTTTAATTTTACATTTCGCCGAAAAGGAACGATAAATGAGTAAGAACAGCACCAAGATTGTCAAACCAACCAAGAAACGCATAACAGGGAGATAATATGTCCGCCTTTGAAGAAAAGTTCAAGCTGGCCGCCGAGGAGTGCGGTTTTAAGCCGGTGAGCGAAGACCCCAAGAACAAGGAATTCGCCGTCGAATACCCCATTAACAAGCGGTTCGCCTTGAACGTCGAGAAAGTCCGCGTCGAGGCGAAGTACCGCGCCACGCGAATCACCTACAGAATCGTGTGGATCAACGGCATCAGTCAGAAGCGCAAGACCTTGAACACCAAGAGCATCGAATACAGCTCCGACACGACTTTGCTGGAAATCCAGTCGCTTCTCGCCAAGCTGGCCACCAGTGGCCGACAGATGGCAGAAGTGTACGGCCACCTCGCGTAGGACTGGCTGAACCGGACCGGGCTTCCCCGGTCCTCGTATCACCCCTATACAAAACAAAACCAACCACAAAGGAGTTAATATGGCTCAGAAGCAGATTTTCGTCATCCTCGAATGGGACGACGACATGGACGACACACCCACCCTCCACGAAGACTCGAAACCCACCTACGACGAAGCGTGGTCGAAGGCTATCGACTTGGCTCAGACCTACCGTGCCGAAGCCAAGAAAGCAGCTGGCAAATTCACGATGGACAAGGACGAAGGCCGTATCGAAGTCGAGGTTCTTTCCCAGTATCACCACTTCGCCGTCCAAGCCATCAACTGTCCGCCGACCGGCAAGGACAAGCCGAAGAAGAAAGACCGCGTGACTGTCATCTGTTACGGCCTCGGCAAGACCTACGACAACGCAGAAAAGGCCATCAAGTTCTACACGGACGCCGTTCACGGCTGTGACCCCAGCAGCTCTGAATGTTCCCGCTACAACTACATCCTCGATAAGCTCCGCAGCGGCTCGAAGATTATTGACGCCGACCTCGGCTGCTAGGACTGGAAAAATATATCCGGGCTTCCCCGGTCCGGATATATTTTTTATACCAACCAAAAGGAGATTTAAAATGGTTTCTTTCGAATCACAGCTTGAAGATGTCGCCCAGCTTACTGGAGCAATTGACTACAGCGACGCGAAAAAACTCAACGACCGAGCCTCGTACGACAGCCGTTTCCATAAAACGCTCGCCAGTCTTGTCCATAAGTACAAAGACGCCGAAGCGGAAGGCGACGAGGACCAGATGAACGCCGTAGGCGACGAGCTGGCAGCATTGTCCAAGAAACTGGACGACGAAAAGCCTATCGCTGGCAAGACATACCGTTGCACTCGAACCTTCACACACGAAAATCTCGGTCGAATGCTTACCAAGGGTAAACTGTACGAATGTGTCGGACACAACTTGCCAAATTCTATCCAAATGCACAGCGAACACGACGGCGGCGTAAATTGCGACTTGGCCTTCTTCGTGATGCACTTTGAAGATGCGGCAATTCCGGTCGAAAAGACGATAACGGCGAAGTTTACTGGCGAAGAGGCCGCATATCTGAAGGCAATGTTCGCCACCCTGAAGAGCAACCGCGAAAAGTTCGATTTCACGCAGTCGCCGCTGTTCGATAGCCTCTCTAGCAAAATCGACAAAATAAAGTACAAATAATGTCCCCGCCGGTCCGGGTTTCCCCGGACTGCCCATTCTTTCTATACCAACCAAAAGGAGATTTAAAAATGAAGACTAACGCACTCACCGACGCAATCATTCGAGGCTCTTGTGCTGTCCGCCGTGTCGAAGGTGGTATGGACGGAACCGAAAACCTCGCCGTTCAGATTACCCCCAAGGGTCACGAATTCCCGACCACCATCGACCTCGAACTGGACGATTACAAGGTCGGAACCCCTCTGAAGGAAGTTCTGAAGAAGCCGGCCGAAGTGGAATTTTTCATCGACGGTGTGCGTTTCAAGCTCGTCGCTCGCTATATGGACGGCGACCAAGTTATGGGTGAAATCCACGAGACCTTCACGGAAAATGTGGTGAGCGGCGTGGGTGTCATTCAGAAGCCGTTCTGCACCTTCAGCACGATTCCCACCAAGCAGTAATGTCCGGACCGGTCCGGGTTTCCCCGGACTGTCCATTCTTTCTATACCAACCAAAAGGAGATTTTATGGCAATCAAGACTTATAAAGGCAACGGTACAGACCTCTACGCTTTTCTCACCTTTAGCCAGATCGGCTACATCCTCGCCGGTCACGAATCCGACTTTGTTAACTGTGACCGCAAGGTAAACGCCGGTGTCGACTGGTTCGAAATCGGAACCGAGAACGACGCCGAAGCCGCTGCCGCTGCCGGCAAGCCGTTCGAACCGTCTGGAGCGTGTGGCGTTACAACGAGAACGGAACCGTTCGACGTTGAAGTGGTTATGGGATGCACCTACGGCGGAGTCCACGACTTTGACGCCAAGGGGGTATACCACGAAATCACGGAAACTGGCGGCAACTACAAGAACTTCGACGACCGTCGCGAATTCTTCGCCCAGTTTGTCGAGGAACAAGCCCACGCCTACGGTGTCTACCGTGACAAGTTGTGTTGCGAAGTGTCTTGTCTCTTCAAGGAACTGAAGGACATCGAGGATAACCACATCGACTAGCAACTGTCTGGGACTGGCTGGGCGTCCCCAGCCCAGCCATTTCCCCTATGCAAGAACTAATTTAGGACAGCCAACCAAATCAAGGAGTTAAAAATGAAAGTTCTTTCCCTTTTCGACGGTATCTCTTGCGGTCACATCGCTCTCGACCGCGCTGGAATCAAGGTCGACCGCTATGTCGCCTACGAAATCGAAAAGTCGGCCATCAAGATTACCCAAGCCAACTACCCCGAAACCGAACAAGGCGGCGACGTGTTCAAGGCCGACTTCACCCAGTACAAGGGGTTCGACCTTCTTATCGGCGGCTCGCCTTGCACCAACTGGTCTATCGCCAAGGCTGGCCACGGTCGTGAAACCACGAGCAGCGGCGTGGGGTGGGAACTGTTCAGCCAGTATGTCCGCGCTTGGAAGGAAAGCGGCGTGCCGTACTTCCTCTACGAGAACAACGCCTCTATGAGCAAGGATATCAAGGCCGCCATCACCGAAGCCTTCGGCGTGGAACCGCTGGAAATCAACTCCGCTCTCGTCTCGGCTCAGACTCGCAAGCGTCTCTACTGGACGAACATTCCGAACGCCACCGTGCCGACGGATATGGGTATCAAGCTCGCCGATATTATTGAAAACGGCGTGGTTGACCGTGAAAAATCTTTGTGTTTGGCTCGCCGTTACGCTGGCTTCCAAGGAACCCAATCCTATCTCTGCCGCCGTTACTTCGGCAAGTCTATGGGTCAAGCCGTGTTCGATGTCGAACCGACCGAACTGAAAAAACTTTTTAAAAGCGACAATCGCTTCACCGACGAACAAGGCAAGGCGACTGGCTGCACTATCCGACCGATGACGGTCACCGAATGCGAACGGTTGCAGACCATTCCCGACGGTTACACGGCTAAAGGCGGCTGCACTCGTCACCAGCGCATCGAGGCCATCGGCAACGGCTGGACGGTGAACGTAATCGCTCACTTGCTCAAGGGTCTTGTTTAGCTCCGTGGTTGGTAGCTAAGGTGACTGGGGGTAGGGGTGCTCCCAGTCACCACTTTATTTGAACGGACGGCTGCCAGACGGCTGAGGCAAGCCTGACGGAGCCGTCCACTAACTGTGGCCGATCGGGTTTCCCCCGGTCGGCTATTTGTTCTATACCAACCAACAAGGAGTTAAATATGCGACAGTTTGGCAGTGACAATATTACAGACGAAAACGGCTTCCCCCTCTATTCTATTGGGGTAGGTTCGCTTAATCCTGGTGGAGTGTCTTTGTGCTACCGTAACGCGTACATCAACCCTGAAAGTCCGGTAGTTGAGCATTACAGTGTTCAAGGTGATGAAACTTGGGTTTTGTACCACAAGCACTCGGCGAACCACACTGAACTGGCTGAAATCCTCCGCCAAATGCGTTCGTGCAATGGCAACATCAATATCTGCAACACGCTTAGAGCGGTTACGGCACCCTCTAGGTGGGGCAGCAAAATCCGCTGTGAACACCTAGTCCGCTTTGACAAGTTCCTAATCGGTATGGGTAGCCGTATGTATAAGAACTTGTACAAAGCTCTTATGGACGACGAATCCCTTTTCGCTAGAGTAACGACCGATTAACTTAAAAGGAGACTAAAATGCTGTGGTCAAAGGAAATCAACAAGCAATGGGGCAAGGCAAGGCCCCGCTTCTATAAGAACTGTTGGGCAGTCGCCAAGGACGGCTACTACCTCGGCAAGCCAGTCCACCTCGTCACGGTCGCTCTGAAGGCGATTCAGGACGGCGACACTTGTCCGTACTGTGGCGACAAGGCCGACCCCAACGAATTGACACTGAACGTCAACAGCGAACACTGGGAACGCGGCAAGGCCATTCCCAAAGACCCCTATATAGAGGCCAGTTGCCAGTGCGCCAAGTGTAAGCAGTGGTGGGTAGTCCGTCAGAAAGGCACCGAAGTCTGTCTCGACTACTATCCGCCTCGTAACGGCTTCGAAAGCTACGAGCTGTCCGAAACCGCTCTGCACGGAGCGTACTGTGGGAAAACTGGCTCGAAGTAGCCGGGTTTCCCTTGGTTTGCCATAACCACTATACCAACCAAAAGGAGTTCAAAAATGAGCTATAATTCCCACATCCACGAATATGACAGTACCGAAGTCGATACATTCCTCTCTGAATGCGGCTGCCGCCTCTCTGATTCCGAGGCCGCCGAGAAGTTCCTCCACGGTATCTACCCCGACGACACCGAACCGGACGACGATTCGGCCTACGATATGGACAAGGGTAAGGACGACCCGGTGTTCAAGATCCAGGTGAATGACAACTCTATGGACGACTACTACGAGGAGAACTACCTCAAGATCCACTTGCCGAACCGTGACGCAGCCGACGAACTGGCGAGCATTGTGGGCGGCGATGTCGTTGACGACGAACCCGAAGGCCAGTTCTTCATCAGCGGCGGCCACCACTTCGACGACGGCGACGAGGTGATTCAGGTGCCGACTATCTTCGACAGTCTCGATGACGCTGCCAAAACCGTCCGCGATATCGTGAACGAAACCATCGAGGCAAGCAATTCGAGCCACGAAAAGGTGACTGCCGAAGACTGTAAGGACGGCTACGAATTGTCGCCTAACGGAGGCAACGAAAAACTTTTCCTGAAGATCATCAAGGCGAAGTAATGTCTCTGGGTGTCCGGGCTTCCCCAGCCCGGACATTTTTTCTATACCAACCAACAAGGAGTTAAATATGGCTGACGAAGTTAAAATTACCCACGAACAGATCTTGGAAATGCCGCTTGGCAAGTACATCGCCAAGCACCCCAAGAAGTTCAAGATCACCGACCCGCACGACTGGCCGTATATGCTTCGCTTGTCTATCTATAACCCCTATGACAAGCAGTTCCACCACTTGTCCGACATTCGTCAAGGCGACACTGTACACGATCACGGTCGTCCGTACCTCGAAACAAGCGCACACATCTTCTTCGACTGCGAATGGGATGCCAAGATGATGTGGACCGACGAACCGATCAAGAACGGCTGCCCTGAGACCTACTCGCCCACACGCGCACTCTTTACCACGAGAGGTGTTGAAAAGACGTGGTTCGACACGATGACCCCCAAGCAGTTGGAGGAAATCTATGCTCGTTTCCTCGGCTTCTATAAGAATGTCGCCAACTGGATCAAGGCGGACAAGGCCAAGCGTAAGGAAAGTTTCAAGGAACGCAAGAACGAAATGCTTTTGGCGGCCAAAGAATTTTCCGATATGGCAAAATACCTTCTTACCAATTGGAAGAAGGCCAAGTGTCCCGATGACTACGAATTTCTTCGTGCGATCGACGGGAATTGGCGAGCCATCCGTGACGCTAAGAGCAGCTTGGAAACGCTCATCAAGCGCGGAGAACGGCTCAACCCAGCCAAGAAACCCGAAGCTACTGCCCAGCAGTAGCCGGGCTTCCCTTGGTTTCCTATAACCACTATACCAACCAACAAGGAGTTAAATATGGCTGCTACCAAGAAAACTAAACGCAATAACCCTAAACGCAAGAACCGCGTAATCGACTATCAAGCAATGAGCGACAATAACAAAGTCCGTATTGAGGATTTAGACAAAAGCGACTGGCTTTGGTTGTTAAGACACTAGTAAAGGAGATACAAAATGGCTTGGAAAGCTTATCTGAACGTGGCGAACGGTCGCCAGCCCATCGTAATCACGAACCGCGAACTTAACCGACCCTATCACCCTATTTGGACTTTCGACGGCGATATCGACCTCGACCAGATCGAAGACCTCGAAGCCAATATGCACCAGAACGGAAAACACGAAGCCGTGTTCGACGACAAGTGTCTCGACGACCTCAAGCGTCTCGGCCTCGACCAAATGGAAACCATCAAACCCACAACCATAAAGGAGTAACAATGTTCAAGTTCCTTGTCACCATCTTCCTCCTCGGCGTTCTCGCCGGTGTCTACTTCTTCGCCTCTCCGGAATCCAAGGACAAGGCAGCCAAGGCCACCTCCGAACTCGTGGGCAACGCTGCCGATGTCGGCAGCTCCCTCGTCAAGGATGCCGCTGGCAACGCTGCCGACGCGGCTGCCGACAAGATCGAAGAAGGCTCCCACAAGCTCGTCTCTCGCGTGAAGGATATCCGCGCACAGAACGATGCCAAGTTCGCCAAGAAAAAATAATTAAAAGGGGGGTAACACCCCCTTTACGAGGTTCTTATGCCAAAGAAGAAAAATTCTTTTGTCGTCACGGAAACGGTTTTTCGTGAAGGCTCTAAGGACAATTATCGCTACTACCGCGATAGCTCCAAAGAAGCACTCGAAAAAGTGTTTTTCCTTTACAACGACTGGCGAGAAGAGGTCAAGCTCCCCAGCGGCAAGATGCCGCCCAAGCTGTCCAGCCGTCAAGTCGTGCGCCTCACCCTTGAACTCGACAAGAACAAGAAGACCACGCTGAAATCCCCCAAGTCGTGGAACCGCAAGTTCTTCTGGGTGGTCCAGAAGATCTAGGGAACTGTCTGGGACTGGTCGGGCTTCCCCGGCCTTCCCATTGTTCCTATACCAACCAAAAGGAGATTCAAAATGCCGAAAATGAAGCTTATCACCGTCAAGTTCCACCGTTTCACGGGCTGCAACTATGAAACCGACTCGTTCCATAACCTTATGGACCGCGTGTGGGAGGCTTTCGACAAGAAGCTCGACGAACTCGTCCGCAAGTACAACGGTTCCTCGATTATCGACTCTTTCGTTCACAGCAGCCGTTCCGACCACGACGGCGAAGAAGGCTACTTCGACGAAACTCTGCGCTGTCCGGAAGCTGACGCGAACGACCTCATCCGCTACTTCGCAAGTCTCGACAGCAGTGCCGACGTGACCCACGACAAGAGCGAAGCCGTGGAATACAAGAAGGCCAAGAAGCTCACCGAGGCGCAGCTCGTGTTCCGCCGCTACAAAGGCAAGCTCCATTTCGTCATTCCGTCCGTCAAGTGCTACGAACAGCACTTTGTCAAGGGTGAAGCGACCGAATATGTGCTTTGCAACAAAAATGCACCCATCACGAAGGCGACCTTCCTCAAGATTTTTGACGGCTTGTTCGGCAAATACGACGACTGTCCGTTTGAAGTGGCCGTCCGTGACAAAAAATTTGTTTCCAATCCTCGCAAGGACGCCAAGCTCTCGTGGACTTACCGCACGAGCCTCGACTACCACACGAGCATTGACAATCTGAAGGCTTTGCTCGCCTATGCTCGCCGTGGAGCCAAGTTCATCGACTTCTATTTGGGCAGCTGGCGCGAAGGCGACAAGCTCTACTTGAACGACGAAATCAAGGTAGGCGTTATCAAGGAACAGCTTGCCGAAACGAAGGCGAACCTCGCCAAGTAGGTACTAACCCACGGTGGGACTGGTTCAGACCAGCTCCCACCTATTTACGGCAATCCGGCCATAGGCCACTGACTGCGGCGTTCCGGGTTTCCCCGGTCCGGCTATCGATCCTATACCAACCAAAAGGAGTTAAACAATGAGCAATTACACCTCTGTAGCTATGTTGCGCTGTCGAGAACCTATCGACCGCGCCGAACCCCTCAAGAACGCTTTGGCGTTGGACTTCTCCGCTATCGGCGAAAAAATGAGCGACTACTGGTTCGACAGCCACTCTAGCATTGACTGCAACCTCGCAATCGCCACATTCGACCAGTTCAAGCACCTTCCCGAAGGTTACGAGCTGACCGTTCACCTCCGCCGTGACGACCGTCCGACCATCAAGGAGAACTGGAGCTTGTCTATGGGTGTCCACAAGGATCGTGACTACCTCGCAAGCCTCTCCTTGGCGTCCACTTCCGTCCACGCCGTGTTCGACAACATCGCCGATAAGGCAAAGCAGCTTGTGGAGAGTATCGGGCGACCGTAATGACTGGAGCCGTCCGGGTTTCCCCCAGCGATGTATAAACACTATACACAAAACAACCAACCAAAAGGAGTTACAAATGCTTTTCGACGAAATCAAGAACATTGTCACACCGAGCGACGGTATCGCCAAGCTCAGCTTCGACCCCAAGAACCACACCTACGGCTTCAATATGGGCGGTAACACCAAGGTCGGCGAGATTCCCACTTTCTCGACCTTGATGGGTGACTACACCTATAAGAAGCTCACTGGCAAGCTCAAGAACATCAAGGGTACTTGCGGCAACTGCGGATCTTGCAAAAAGGCTTGCTACGTCCGCGCCTCCTACCGCTTCCCCTCGGTTATCTACAGCCAAGCCGTGAACACTTGGGGTATGCGTAACGAACTGGACAAGGTCGAACGTGACCTCGCCGCCCAGATCAAGCGTCGCGATATCAAGGTCTACCGCATTAACCAGTCCGGCGAACTCGAAAACGAGGAACAGCTGGCTATGTGGTGCCGCCTCGCCGAAGCTTTCCCCGAAACCCGTTCTTACCTCTACACGAAAATGTACGGCCTCGTGGAAAAATTTTTGAAGGCTGGCCTCGTTCCGAAAAACCTCACTATCCTCTACTCCGTGTGGAAGGATCAAGGTGTCAAGGAATATGAACGCGTCAAGGACTTGCCGAACGTCAAGGCTTTCGTCTACGACGACGGCGACGTGAGACTGGAAACAAAAATTTATTGTCCGGCCTACGTCATTCCGGAAGGTTCGACGCGTGCCGTCCGCCGTCCGATTCATTGCGACCATTGCCGTCTGTGCATTGACAAGCCGACCGCAAAGGTCATTGGCTGCCACGACCATTAAAAATCTTTTCCTAGGGGGTATGGTTGGTACTCTCCGGCCGTGCCACCCCCTAGCGATAACTCCATAGGCACGGCCGGAAAGTTTTTTATTTCCGAAATTAGTGCGCAGTCCGTAAAACGGTTCAACACCCCTATATTTTTCCCCGGACTGCGCACTTTTTATCATTTAGCCGGGCTTCCCCAGCCCGGATATTTTTTATATACCAATCAAACAAAGGAGTTTAAAAATGCTTTCTCACAAGGAACTCAACGAATCTTGCCTCCAGAACGGACTTTACTTTTGCAACGACGGTTACGACAACACCCGCCGCGAAGTGATCGAACAGAACGACGAACCCTTGAACGACGAAGAAGTCAAGATCAGCACAATGTCTCGTATGCTCTCCGAATACCTCGACTACCGCGAAGCCTCGGAAGAAGACGACGAACCGCTCGACGACCGTCATTCCGAAATGATGGAATACCGCTGGAGCCTCTGCGACGCACTAGCCAAAAAGTGGGTCGATGGCGATTACGCCAAGCTACCCGCCGACCAGTGGCTCGACGCCGCCAACAAGGATCTCGTTGATATGCTCAAGCGTGACGCTCTGGGCAGCCTCGCCGACGAAATCCTCGAATATTTTTCCGCCCACTGGTACGACGGCGAAAAGATCGCCAGCAAGACGCTCGCCGAATACCTCGGAAAGACAAAAATTATTGAATTGCACGAAACCTCCGGTGCGGTCACCTTCGACGACTTCTGGAACGAGGTCAACACCTACTTCAGCGGCTCCGTCCTCGACGGTTCCCCGTTCGATGCTGCGGATGCCGAGAAGTACGCCAGATTTACTTGGGACCGCTACGGCGACGCCTAACTGGCTCTGGATAGCCGGGCTTCCCCAGTCCGGCTATTTTTTCTATACCAACCAAAAGGAGTCCAATATGATCAGAAAATTTGACAAGCTTGAACCGGCCATCCGCTCTATGAAACGAGAGTACAAGAAGGAACGTGGCTACAGTCTGACTCTCGGCCCGTTCGACCACGCCGTTCTTGAACACTGTATCAGTACCAAGACGTGCGCCCATTTCAAAGTTCCCTCTGTAGGTGCCATCCTTGTGTTCTGGGCGAAGGATCTGCCGTGCGGCGGCGAACAGCTCGAAGTCGTCTACAAGTTCAACCGCTTCTATGACAAGTCCGGTCCGTTCTGTCTCCAGACAAGAGGCTATCAAAGTTGCCACATCTTGAGCGGTAACATCGAAGCGACCGAAGCCGATATCGCCAAGACCATCGCAAAGCTCATCAAGCAAGGTGAACGCGTAGCGAAGGCACTGAACCTCAAGAAGCCGGGTTTCCCTGACTCGGTTATGGATCCTATACCAACCAACAAAGGAGTTTAACAATGAATCTGATTACCATCGACGAAATCAAGATCGCCAAGAATTTCAAACGCAAGAACCTCAGCGAAGTCCGTGCCGGTTGCGAATCTGTCATCCTCACTTACCACACTTGCACGGCCACCATTATGCCTCGTGGCAAGACCAAGACCCAAGCACCGTACTTCCTCGTTCGCATCGAATCCAAGGACGACCACAACATTCTTATGGAATACCGCTCGCCGCAGTCGATCTGTTTCAACAAAGGCTTCAGAGCGGTTCTGAACACGGCGCACCAGGTCGCAAGCCACATCGACTCGGCCTACACCATCGTGGAACCGCTCAACAACATCTTCAAGGTGGCGAACGGCTAGGACTAACTGGAAGCCTCCGGGCTTCCCCAGTCCTTCTATTGATCATATACCAACCAAAAGGAGTTCAACAATGGCAAATTCTAAACCTAAGTATCTCGCAATCGTAATCGGCGGCACGACGCTCGACTGGTTCAACAACACGACCCCCATTCCCGACGTGGTAAAGCTTATCGACAAGCCGATGACCCGTGAGAAGGCGGCCAAAGAAATGTTCGCCAACCTCGAAGACGCCATCGTGAACTGCGACGCTCGCTTCATCGACGTGGCGAAGTACAAGGCCGACGGCGCGAACCAGCTCCGCTTCAGAATCACCGACAAGGACGAACACGAAGCAGACCTCCAGACGCTCAAGCAGCAGCTTATCGACGGCGGCATCGACGTGGTGAACGTAAAACCCAGTGCTTGCGCACCGTCGCTTTACTGCCTCGTGCCGGTGAACGGCAATTCCTAACTGTCCAGACCGGTCCGGGTCTCCCCGGACTGGCTATTCCTTTTATACAACCAATCAACAAGGAGTTACACAATGAAAATTTGGACGTTCACCACCACGAACAACGACAGACTGGATGTCAAGGATTACCTCACGCTCAAGCTTAGTATCGCCAAGTCAAATATCAAGGACTGGCTCAACGCTCAGGTCAAATCCATCGGGAAGGACAGTATCGACTCGATCACACTGGTTGTAGTCACCGGCGGTTCCAAGCCGAATGAAAGCACGTCCGCCCAATACAGCTGCAGCGTCAACGACTTGCCCAACAACATCAAGTTCGCCCAAGCCGCACTGGACAAGGACAACACCGACAGCGTCGAGTTCTCCATCGAGACGACCGGCGGCAACTTCATCGGCTGCCTCACGACGGCCTTCGATGTAGACAACAAGAACCTCCCCAAGAAGTTCATCGTGCAGGGTGCCGAATACAACGAACCGAACGGAACCCTCGTACCGTTCGCCGTCACCAAGGACAATTTCTACGCAGCTTGCAAGTGGGTCGTCAACGACTTCAACCGTGCGGCGAAGGCCGCCGACCGTCCGGAGCGTATCACCCTCAAGGAAGTTATGCAGAAGAAGTGTGCCTCGTCGCCGGCCTCGTGGGGTACAAACTCGTGGATCAAGTACACCATCGTCAAGGAAAAATAATTTCATTTCACCCCTTGACAGCAAAGATATAATTTTTATATTTAGGGTTGTCATCAGGTGATGGCTCCTTTTTATAAGTGTCGCAACGGACGGCGGTTTGCTGAGTTTCCCTGTCTTACCGCCGTCCGCTATGTTTTAAAACAATTACCCACGCAGTTTCCTTTTGGTTTGGGTAGGCCGGTTCGGTTAGGTTATCTTACTGAACCGGCTTTTCTTTTGAGGTACTACTTATGGCAGAAGATAAGGAAATCGACAAGAAGCGCACGGTGATCCTCCGCAAGGTTGCCCAGTGCGCCAGTAAGCACGAACGCTCGTTCACGGTTCCGGACGACTATCTGGAAGCAGCCCGGCTAGTAGCCGAGGATTCCAAGGCCGTTCCGAAGGTGTGCGGCGACACACCGTTCATTCTCTCCGGAAATACTTTCTCGTGGTGACCGGGTCTCCCCGGTAAGACCATTTCCACTATACAACCAGAAAAGGAGTTCAACAATGAAAACTTACAAAGGCGTGCACAATTTCACCCTCAAGATTAACGAAAAGGCCGACAGGTCGTACCGCAGCTTCTTCACCACCCACAAGGACTTTGCCGTCGACAATGACACTGGCTATGACGATCTGATGGAGGCTGCCAGTAATCTGTTGGCGATTTGCAGCAACAACCTCCACGTCGGCGGAAACTATCGAGTCGTCGTCTTCACCCGCAACATCGGCAACGAACGAGGCTGCAAGACCAAGGTCAAGGCCGCCGTCCTCACGGTCCGTGTCAAGGTGACTGGCAAGGCCGCAGCGGTCGTCATCGACGACACCAAGGACGCCGCATACACCCAGTATCTGACCCACAATGTCACCATTCCGAACGGTAAGGAGTACACGGACTTTGTCATCACGGATGGACTGGCCGCCCGAAAGGCGTTGATTATGGCTCAGTTCAAGAAGCTGTACGAAAACCACTCGCCGTTCTCCGGAAATGCCACCCACGTTCAGCGTATGAACGACGAACTGGACTGCTTGATCGAACGGATGTCCGAAATTAAGATTCCGGACACCAAGCTGGACTAACTGGACTGGTCTGGGCTTCCCCAGACTGGTTATTTCCACTATACCAACCAAAAGGAGTTCAAAAATGAAACTTTCTACTTATAAGGCAATCATCGACGCCGGTTTCGACTACTACAAGAACCTCGATACCGAAAAGTTCCCGGAAGGTATGGCTTATTGCCCGTTGACTGGAGCCTATTCTGATGTTGACCATCTCGGAGCCGAAGGCTGTACCGAATTTGTCGGCTGTTTCGATATCAGCCGCAAGGACAAGGTTATGCTTAACCCGGACGGACTTATGGTGAGCGGAACTCAGGTCTGCATCCGCTTTGCAGAAACCCCGCTCGGCGACCTCTCGTTCACGGTGAAGTTCTCCAACCAAATCAAGTTCTCCGGAATCAAGGCAGCCGACGCTCCGGACCTCGCCGACTGGGTCAAGAACATAATCCAAGCCGCCAAGACCTACGCAGAATCAATCTGCCAGTTTATGAACCTCTCTATCTAAGGAGTCCAGTATGCAGCTCAAAGCCTCTGACGAACGCAACAACGACGACTTCGACGACCTCAAGCTCGAACTCACCCCCTTCGGGAAAGATCTCACCGTAAAGCTGACGCTTACCAACGGAAACGAAATCGAATTCACCCTGAACGACGTGGGCAAGAAGGAAATCACCGAAGAACACTGGTTCGCCTTCGAATACGAAGACTACGCCTTCAACGGCGAACTGTTCTACGCCGACGACGACCCGGACAGCGACAATATCGCTCTGAACGTCTACACGACGGTGGACGATCCCGACTCGGACACTGGCCTCGGTATGGGTGACGACATTGGCGTGTACGCCGAATGCGTCTGCCACCTCGACTAACTGGCTGATCATATCCGGGCTTCCCCAGTCCGGATATTTTTCCTATACCAACCAAAAGGAGTCACATATGAATTTCACTACCCTTATCCAGAAGAAAGAAACCCTTTTCAACCACAAGAAGTTCACCGAGGCTCTCGACTACATCTTCGGAGGCAACTCCGACAACATGGCCACAATCGACAAATTCGGTCGATTGATCATCCAGTACAAGAGAAAGCTCGAAGGCTGTTTCGTCTTCGTCCTTAACAGCAGCGCAAAACAACCCTACTTCGAGGCAAGAATCTGCAGAACCAAGAACCCGTCTGAATTGCTCTTAGAAGTCTACCAGACCCAAACCATCAAGACCACGGCGACGCTCCGACAGTTCCAGAAGTTCCTCGACTCCGTCTTCTCGATCCACTACTACATCGTCAAACAGGTCGAACTCAATTTCGAAATCGGCAAGGAACTCGTCAAGCTCGGTCGCCTCGAAAAACAAATCGACTAACTGGCTAATCATATCCGGGCTTCCCCAGTCTGGATATTTTTCCTATACCAACTAAAAGGAGTTCAATATGGCAAACATCAACTGGAACACTCAAGGCGAAAACGACGCCGAAAACGAAAAGCCGCGCAAGACTACCGACTTCCCCTCTCCGGAAGCCCAGAACGACTACAACGAAGGCTTCAACAATAAGTGGTGGGAAAAAGGCAACGACGACGCTCGCAACAGCTCGCCGAGACGTACCGACCTCCCCAAGGGTGACAAGGATCTCGTCGTCAACTACTGCGACGGCTACGAAGACGGCCAGTTCGCCGACTAAAGGAGACTCTATGTCCGACGTAAACCAAGCATTCAACGACTTCCTCGTCCGTGTCGACGAATACCTATCCGACCGCGACTACGACGGCGATGAAATCAACGACTTCATCGTCGAACACAACGACGAACTTATCAAAGGCTTCAACGCCGGTAAGTCCGTTCACGACACCATCGCCGATATCGACGTTCCAGCAAGGAGCTAACAAAATGAAAAATCCCAAGTACATCGTCCAGATCAACATCACCAAGAAAATCAAAATCCAAGTCGCAGCCGGGTCCGTCAAAGAAGCCTCCGAAAAGGCCGAAGCCGCTCTCAAGGAAAAGCTCGAAAAGTCCGGAATAAAAAATTTTAATATCCAGTCCTTCTGCAGCTCCGTCGTGATCGACAAGAATAAGACCTACGTCGAAGCGATCAACCTCTGCGAACATCCGGATATCTGCGCCGTGGCAGAATATTTTGAAGACGCCGGTTTGATCAAGGTCGCCGACGAAGAATGCTATACCGACAAGTTCTTCGACTGGCTCGCCAAACAGCCGTCCTTCAAGCTGTTCGACTGCAACATCACCCTTGTCCGCGTCGAAAAGCTCTGGACTGCTCTCATTTCCGTCGACGACCCGACCAAGCTCGACCTCCCCCTCGAATCGCTCGAAGAACACGTCGTCAACTTCCTCGCCAACGCGAAAACCCTTCCGAACGGCTCGCCGAACCCAGTGAAAGGCTCGGTGCCGGTTCCGACTGGTTACGCCGACGAGGCGTCCAAGAAGGACTGCACTCCGGAAACCGAAGTGTTCACGCCGTAATGACTGTCCAGACCGGTCCGAGTTTCCCTTGGCCGGTCATTTTCTTTATACAACCAACCAACAAGGAGATTCAAAATGAAAGACACCATTATTAAATCACTCAAAGAATTGAAAGAAAAAGGCCGAAGAATCATTTTCTTCAGTTGGGTCTCCGCCACTAGCGAAGGAACCATCAAATATCTTAATGTTGATAAAGCTTCGGTCGACGACATTAACGCCAAAGCTGGCGAAATTGAAAAAGAATTAAAATCCAACAACGCTAATACCTTGTATATTAGCTCGCACAAGAACGGTCATTGCTACACTCGCACTATCCGCCTCTAACTGTCTCGACCAGTCCGGGTCTCCCTTGACCGGTCATTTTCTTTATACAACCAACAAACCAACCACCAAGGAGTTCAAATGTCCACACTTTCCATCAACTGCCAGTCCGACCTCGTCATCGACAACCAGTTCGTCAAGGATCTGGTACCGGATGAATACCAGAAGTTCCAACAGCTCTATGAAAAAACCGAACTGGAAGATCGCGACGCCTATATGTTAGTCGCACTGTCCGTCCGTGACATCGTCATATTCGACGACCAAGCTCATGTGCTACCAGTTTCTGAAATCAGTCCGCATTTCAACCAGACGGTACCGAACGAACTCAAGCCTCTTATCAAGGCTCTCGCCAACGTTCAAGCAGCAGCTTACAACAAAGGCGTGTACTTGAACGTCGGCTACGAATACAACCAGTACCGCACCGGTATCTGCTTTGGTCTCCCAAGCGACTGCTTCCAAGTCAGCTTCACCAAGCGAGGCACCCAGATGGCCAAACTCTTAAAACTCAACATTTCACCCAGACTTACAACCGACGTAGACTTCGGTTAAGGAGAAGTTATGTCTGAAATCCAACCACCCCCGGAACGCGTCTCTCCGGAACGCCTCCGAGAACAGAAGATCCAGGCCGACCGCGACGCTCTCGCCCAGAAATTTTTCGATGCCATTCCGGACGAAATCAAACCGAACATCGTTATGGAACGCCGTGGGGACTGTATCGACGAAGAAAAACATTTTGCTTTCATCGTCGCGTTGAAGAACGGCGATAACGGCTTCACCACCTACTACAACGAAATCGTAAGGGTGGACTGCAACTGCGAACAGGCCATCATAGGTACCGTCCACATCAAACCGCACAAGCAGTTCCTCTCCCTCACGACCCAGTCAACCCCCAACCTCCGAACCATCTTCGACTGGTACGACCCAGAAAAAAGCTTCGACGACGTTATGACGTTCCTCGTCAAGGCCGTGAAGCTCCACCTCGAAGTCAACCAGATCCGTCAGAACGCCCAGACAGCTCTGGATGACAAGTTCAAGGAATACGCCGGAGGCTACGACGTTCTGGCTCTCTTCAACGCCATCAAGTAACTCCCCAGACCAGTCCGGGTCTCCCCAGACTGGTCATTTCCCCTATACAAACCAACCAAAGGAGTAACAATATGGCTAAGAAACCTCAAACCATCATTTCCGATATCCGCTGCGCATCCGATCTGCCGCCGGAAATCGGCAACAAGTTCGTCACCAAGCAGCTCGCCAACCTTCTCAAAACCACCAACTGCTCAATGCAGCTCGCCACCTACGACGGCGGTGTCAAGGTGCTGGTCAAGTTCCCAAAGGTTCACGATACCGATGTTGGCGGCGCGTTTCGTCTCACTGCTCCCAACGACAGCGGCCTCGACCGTCTGGCGATTACCGTCGTCGGCTACAAGCTCGCCAGCCAGCTCACCTTCAATGGCGGCCTCGAAGCGGTCAACCTCAATGCGTACCACACCATCGGCATCTACAACGTCAAGAAGCGTTCCTCCCAAAGGATCAAGCAAGTGTTCGACGCTATCCGCACTATGCGCGAAGTATTCGCACAGATTGCCGACCGCCAAGCCTATCTCGACGAACTCTCCAACAAGATCAACCACTCGTGTAAATACTAATCCCCAGTCCAGTCCGGGTCTCCCCAGACTGGTCATTCCACCTATACAACCAACCAAAGGAGACCAGATATGCTTTCTCTCGCCAACATCGCTAAACAGATCCAGGAAGACTCCAAGAACAAGCTCCTCATCGACGTGGAACACGTCCAGACCAAGCAGATCATCAATGACATCGCTTGGGTATTCCCGGCTACCTACGGAATCTACCCAGTCGAACTGGTCGTCTTCACCAGACTCAAGGGGTTCGTCTATCAGCTCGTCGTCAAAAACCCCAAGAACGTTGACGACTCCATCGCTTGCACCAAGGAAAAGGACTACAACTCCGAAACCTTCGAATCCGAACTCAAGCACGTCCTCGGATTCCCTCCGGCACAGTCCACACTCCGCGTATGCGTCGCCAACTCCACGTCCATCCTCCGTAAGTTCGCCCATTACCGTGGTTCGAAAGAAGGCGACCAGATCCTCGGTATGCTGAAGACCGCACTTTCCACGGATCTCGGAAACGGTCCCTCCGTCATCGACCAGTGGATTATGGACGGTGGCAAGGACGACTATGTAGATTTTATCTTCGTCGTCAAGAATGTCTACAACCAGCTCCCGGACTTCGATATCCAGCTCCAGCTCGCCTACAACCCAGAAGACGACAACTGGTCGGTCTACTCCCAGTACATCCGTAACTTGGACGACCACATCTTCGTCGACAGCTCCGACATCCCCTGCTCCAAGCCGGACCCCCTCGGCAACCTCCGCGACTATCTGATCCAGACCGTCGAAACCGGTAACAAGGCCGTCGAACTCTACAAGAAAAAACTGGAGGAATCAGAATGAGAGAACTACTAGCAACCATTGTCGCTTTCGCGACAGTGCTGCTGGCTGCTTCTATCGACTGCGAAAATTTTTCTTTGAAATGGGCGTTCCACCCGAAATTCTCCGGTCTCCAGATCCAGGACCCGAACGACTACTCGTGTTACGCCTACGAAGACAATTACGCAGCCTTCCAGAACCAGCTGCAGCGAGCAATAATTTTTAATTCTGTCTCGTCGATATCTTGCCTATACTACGAAAAAGAATTAAATTTTGTCTGCCACCATATCGACAGCGAGGACAGATCGTTCTATTCCAAGGTCGATTCGTCCTTCGTCGTCAACTTATTCAACGCTTATAAAGTAAACGGCTCGGTCAAGCCACTCCCTGGGCAAGATCGATAGGCCACACCACAACACAACTTACACTCAAACACTGGTGGCCTTTGCCGGTTACTGAGGCTGGGGAAGTTCCCCGGCCTCTTTTTTCGCCCGGAACGTACCCCTCACTGACTACACCTTGCCGGGCTTCCCCAC
>Ga0247610_10000877_pt1 | contig 39791 bp, 65 predicted proteins | sample 174DNAGHGhighgp2_FD_193483 | JGI IMG/M metagenome (GOLD analysis project Ga0247610, IMG submission 193483) | Sheep rumen microbial communities from Palmerston North, Manawatu-Wanganui, New Zealand - 1742 DNA GHGhigh gp2 | ecosystem: Host-associated > Mammals > Digestive system > Stomach > Rumen...
GTCCCATAGGGCGCTCTAGGGCTTGGGGCATAGGGGGGCGGGGCCTACAAGATGTTGCGGTCGTTCATCTTCTTCTCGATCTTGTTGAGATCAAGGCCTCTGTCCAGCGCCAGCCTTTTGACCAGTCTCATCCCCTCGTCTGTCAGCCTCCCGGTGACCCGATCATGCAGTCTGTCGTGCTCTTTACTCGTCAATGAGACGAGGTTCCACAGGCTCCACTGACACTCCGGGAAGTACTCTCTTGGAAGTATGTGGTGTACCACCTCAGCGCTCACCATCCTGCCGTATCTCTTAGACTGCTGGCACATGTATCCATCCCGCTTCATTGCCTGACATCTTAAGCGCTCCCATCTTGCGCTCTTGTAAAAAGGATCAGCCTGCTTCACGCCACTTGACCTCGTACATCGTCTCTATGTAGTTCCCATTTTTATCGAGCCAGTGAGGTTTCCTTGCGACCTGGCAGACGTAGAACTTGAGGCGCATCTCCTCGCCATCCACGAGGCAGTCATACCATCCCGGAACCCTTGGCCATCCATCTTTGTAATCCATGTTTTCACCAACAAAAAAGGAGCCAGCGGGTGACTGGCTCCCCAAATAGGAGGTTAAGCTATGACAATCTGGCATCTTGTCAAATCTTGCTGATATCATAATAGCACAGATCCAGGTGCCCATATGAGTCCAGATCATGTCCTTGATGTACTGATTGACGGACTTGCCTGCTGGCTTTGCTCGACCTGCTCTGCGATCATCTCGCAAAAATCCGCGTGCTTACACTTGTGTATCAGCATGGTTTCATCCTGTCCATATGCGTCAGCTTGTACTACAACCCGAGTCTTTAACTTCAAACTCTTACATCCCTCGCAGTATGGCTCCACGGCCACCTTGATATATCCCTTGTCCTGCTGCCTCCGGGCTTCTATCAGAGCGTTGTGGAGGTCTGCATTTTCTTTCCTGAGCTCCTCGATCTCCTTGTTGAATTTAAGCTCCTGGAGCTGGAGCTCCTCTCTTGTCACCAGTCTGTCCATCTTGCCCTCCTAGATCTTTTTTGCAATCTCACAATAAAGCTGCTGCCGCTTGCGATAATAATACTTGGAACCGCAGGGAATGCCTTTGCACTGCATCTGGTAATAATTAAGCCCCATAGTCACGCCCAAGAGCAAGTAGTCGTATATCTCCGGAGCTATATCCTTGACCGTGTCCTCTAACAGCTTGACCTTTTGGCTGTACTCTGCCCGCTTTTCAGCCAGCGCAAAGGTCGGATCAGAGTCTCCTGAGGACTGCACTTTGTCCAGATCATAGCGGATGCCTTTGCTCGTGTCTGTCAGTAGCCTGAGCCGGTCTTTCCATGTCTGATAACACAGGCACCATGATACAGCATGGCGATATAATGGCGGCTCTATATAGTATTCACTTCTTTCACTTGGCGTCTTGAATTTCATATCCCCCTCCTGTGCGTCATTTTGATAACTCAATAGCGACTTGACGCAGGTTTGTAACAGTTTGTCTCTACTCGGCAGGTCTCAATCCCCGCATTATGGAGCTGCTGATATATCCCCCAGGTGATCTGATTTTCTATCCTTTCCCGCTGGGAGACATTTCTATACAGCTTCAACGGCTTGTCTATTTGGAGGAGCCGCCGTATGCTCTCTGCTGTGCTCCTTCCAATCTGTCGCCATTCGCCTCTTGTGATATAGGTCTTCTGCCAAATAAAGAGTTTGAATCCTAGCGCGTTCTCGATCTCTGTGAAATCCATGTCATTAACTGATCGTCTGAGGAACTCCACTTCTTTATGCTCGATTAACATCACTTTAATTGCTTCGCAGAGCTCTTTTGTCTCCGGATCCATGAGGTGATCCGTCAAAAAATGCTGTAGTGTAACCTTTGCGTCTTCAACTTCCATTTCATTGCTCCCTCCTACTTAAGTATTTCAAGCTCTTCCCTCAGGTCCTCAGGGATGTTATCCCTGAAAACATAACGGTTTTTTAAAAAATATTCGTTGTAGGTGACTGCTGCCCTATTGGCTCTCATTTTGGCGCTGTTCGCCCAGGTTACTTCTTCCGGTTTTTCGGAGTCCTTGTACTGCTCCCAGATCAGGCGGTCATTTTGGTATGATACCATCAGGGCCCGGCAGCTATCCTCTACCTCTTTTTGGGTCTTGTAGTTTGTCAGATCATCCGCCCTCTGCATATTGCTGTTGTAGGAATTTACGAGCACGACTCCGGCAGGCGTTGCCATAAGTGCCAAGAGAATACCAAGAGCTATGCCAAATTTCATTTTGTCCATATCAGCCTCCTATCTTGAGGACAGGATCGGACACCTCGAAGGGGATGTCTGAGTACAGATACGTTCCTGTCCATTCGATGTAATTTCCGTCAACGGTAAAGAAAAATATGCCGCTGTCGTTCTCCCCATAGCTCCCATCAACGTCGGCGAGCCAATCGTTATAAACGCTGCCAGCTTCGTAATATTCACTATCCGGAGTTAGATAAGAATTTAGGCTCGACACCTTTCCGTCTACGACAAATCTTCCAACCACAGCGCCGTTATCTGTAAAAAGCACTATGTAGCCGAGAGGCTTGGCGACCTGACATATTACTGCGCTTGCTTTTTCCCGCTGGCCGTTGACCCAGTACGCTCTCCGGATGAGGTTATAGCGCTCCAGGCTGTAATCTATATCCGTTGGAGTCGGCTGGTTGCTCTTGAGGTTGCGGGCCACTATCTGAGTCTTTGTCTCATCGGTTGCCTCTACGTCGCAGCCTGTTACAAAAAAGACTGCTGCAACAATTATGATTATAGTCGTTAGTATTATAAATTTAATTTGATTTTTCATTTTGTCTCTCCTCTCAAAACATTAAGATAGTCAAGATTGCCAAAAGTCCAATTATCAAGTTCTTTTCTGTTCATAACTATGGCTTTGCCAGGTTCGACATAGTCCACCTCTTGAAGAACTGCTATTTCTTCTATGTCTGGTTTCTGTTCTTTAAAAGCTTTGATAACAGAAGGCTGAGCAAATACTATTAAAGGACGATTGATCAAATCTACTGTGTGAATAGCTTTTTTTATATCATTAATTGTTATTCCCATCTTCCTGCTCCTTGTCTGCCCATGGCTCATTCGCCCATTCTTCCATTGATCTACACCACAAGTCATATATGTTTTTCCACATTTCGTTCTGGAAACCTTTCTTCGTGATTGCATATCCATTCATCGGTGGTCTTGCTTCACATACAAGCTCCGTATACTCCCCATACGATACAACCGCAGGACAACCGCAACTCGCCCTTTCTATCAGACCTTTTTCTACAAGTCCTTTTATGGCTTTTCTTGTCCGATATTTTGTCCATTGGTTCATCTTGGCAATATCCCCTGTTGATACAACCACCCTTTCGGGGGAATACGTTGTGGTATAAGATGATACTTCACAATTTGCAATGCACTGGAACACAGCTATCTCATCCGATATCTTTTCAACCATTCAAAACCTCACTCAAAAATCTGAATTACAGTTGGCAATTCACCGTTCTTGTAGTTGTCGTAGATATTTGCGAATATCGAACTTGCATCCACGAACATATCTGCATCGTTGCAATCACTGGCTATGGTCCGGCAAATTTCTATTGCCGACTTAAGTTTTTCCTTTTCTTCCTCCGTTAGTGTTACTGTGATCTCTTTGTATACACTGCTCATCTTCCTGCTCCTTTGCTATTTCCTCTGTTATCTCTTCCTCTGTCACAGTAGGTACTGTTCCATTAAAGCAATTTCTGAGAATATTTAAAAATCCCTCTGACAAGCTGTTGCTCTGCCTTAAATCATCTGCTGTACATTCAATCTCGGTTACTGTTGTTCTGATTTTCATTTCTTATCCCTCACTTCTTGCCTTATATGGTTCTGGAATTATACGTTCTACCCATGCAATTACTTCCGCATCACCACGATTAAGCATTGGTATATTTCCCCAATCAGAATATCCATATTTATTTGCTTCTTTCGGTATTGGCAGATATAGTGTTTCGATAACCCAGTCCTCTCGATCATCTATTAAACTTCTACAGGTTGCGTTAACATACGTAAAAGGTTCAGGAAGTTTTTCACTAACAGAAGTCCATCTTGGCTCTTGTGGTGTTACTGAGGGCAAATTGCTGATATCAAGCCATTCTGCCCTATACTTTTCATTCAGCTTAAAGCAATCATCCTTTTCAAATCCTGGGCACTTGTTAGCAAATCCGTCTAATCCATGGTCGCAATCATACTCACATAAGCCACAAACTGAATCATTGACTTCACGTTCTCTTATATCAGCAAAAATTGTTTCCATCTCGTTTATTATTTCTTTTAGCCTTGTCTGAACTGCTTTTCTGCTTATACAATCCATGTCTCCGACATTATTGTCGGGAACATCTGTCTTATTTGACCATCCCTCGGGCATCTCAATTAGTGTTTTCATTCGCTCTCCTCTTTATGGCTTTTTCACAAAATTGATTGCGCTTGCGGTATGCGCGATATGGAGAGGCTGTGCAGATCCCGTCTACAGACTCTCCCATCTGATGCCAGTATATGCATTGCTCACAGTTTATTATTTTCACCTTCTCCTTCTTTGCCATCTTCCACCTCCTTAAAACCCTCAACTCAACTTTTCCTTTCATTATCTTTTGTGTATTCTTGTGTATTTTCTTATTGACTTTTGTGTAAAAGTGTGTATAATATAATTATAAGGAGGTTACAAATGAGTCCAAGAAAACAAGCAGAACAAAATCTAAAAAATGCAGGTTATCACCTAGACCGACGCGGTGCTAACCACGACATCTACAAAGATGACAAAGGTCACAGGATACCATTAAAGAGACATGATTTTAATGATAACGACCTGAAATACATCAACAAAGAAATTAAACAAAATGGCGGAGTGTAAAAGCTCCGCCCCCCATAAAGGAGGCTTTTATGATATACATGTACACCGCAACTTTTATAATCGACGACTCTTATGTTTATGCACGTGTCCCTGATCTTCCCAACTGCATCACTTCCGCTCATACTCTTGAGGAAGCAATAGACCTTATAACAGATGCTGCAAGTGTTTGGCTTGTATCTGCGGAAGATGATGGCGAAGCGATCCCTGCTGCCTCTGCTCAGTCTGATCTGGATATTCCTCAGGGAGCTGTTGTGTCCCTTATCCGAATTGATACAATTGCCTACAGAGCTGCTACAGATACCAGAGCTGTCCGCAAGAATGTATCTCTGCCAGCCTGGATGGCTACTCTTGCAGATAAAAGAGGAATTAACTGCTCACAGGTATTACAGGACGGACTCCTTGCAAAACTCTCCTAACCTTCTGCCCCGGTTTTTCGCCGGGGCTTTTTTATTCATCATTTGCTCTGTGCCACGGTGTCCAGTCAAGTCTTGTGCCACATTCCGGACACTGCTCGCAGTCAAGCTCTTTTAACTCATCCAACTGATAATCACATTCAGGGCAGTATGCATCATCACATATGCCTTTTATGTTTACAGGCTGCTTTGGCTCCTCTGATCCGTTGCACCTTACACCACACAGTCTTGTATTGCATTTCCTGCAGCAAACATGTGGGCACTGGATCTCATCAAAAGAGTCGGCTATCTCCCAAAGATTCTTCTTGTTGCAGTTATGCCCTGAGAACCCACACACATTATATGTGTATCTGCATATCAGGTCTTTTTTCGCTTCGCAGTCTTTCTTACATTCATGACAACAAGTCTGTGGACAATCGCCTGCTGCCTTTTGCCAAATTTCTGTTCTGTTGCATCGGCTTACATTGTCTGTGCAATAGTTATTTGAGCGATTGGCTATTTTTAGAAGATCTTCGGGCAAATCGACCCTCCGATTGCATCCAGGACAATTTTTAGCAACGCGGACTCCTTGATATGGCCAAGTGCCATATATAACCCGCTGAGGACACTTAGTGCCACAGATTTTACATCTCCATGATTCATATTCGTTTTTCCGCACCAATTTTGTGTGTTCTGTGCTCCGCTCCAAATAATCAAAAATAGTTATCTGCCCGTCGCATACATAATTATCGAGCTTGCCTTTGCTCATAATCCTTACCCTTGCATCCGATTACTGATTGCACAAGAGTCATGTCGGTGACTGCTGCCCTGTGCTTCCCACAAACATACATCCTGTGACCTTCTTTAAAGGTCTCCTTGTACTTGGCATGGATACAATCTGCGCAGTGTCTGTCGTCGTATGCATTAAACATATACAACCCTCCCATCATTGTCGTAGTACCAGAGCCCGCCATCATTTTCCGGATACATATCCGGCATTACATCGACCCTGTGATAGCCGTTGATCTGCTTGGAGCACATCGTCGCCACTGAGCTCCTTTCAAGCCCTAGCTTCCGAGCCAGCTTAGTCGGTGAATCTTCCACCACCAGCGGCAGCTCATATATGTCAGTCGTGGCTTTTATGTATAGCTTCACTTTTCCCCCTCCTGTACATTCTTACTCCGTTTTTCCTAAACATCCTCGGGCATGGCTTCTCCCCATCTGGGACAAAGCACTCATAAGTGTTGAATTTCTTCCCGCATTTCAGGCATTTGTTTCGGCGGAAGACTCGTCCGTCTGCCATGTATCTCGTATCAGTCCGCGTGAACTTGGACGAATTGCAATATGGACAGAACATTCCGCGCCTCCTTCCTCGGCACATAGCTCCTGCACCGCTCTTCATTTTCTCCGGACCTAGGAAGATTACATGTATTAACAAGTCCGTTGACGTATGGAGCATATGTCGGGACCCAGTGCGCACATCTTTCACAGCGCATTCCTCCTCCTTCCGCCCCGGAGTTTCGCCGGGGCATTTATTTAATGGCTTTCTGTGATAAATTCCCACCAAAAGGTCATTTTATTTTCTTGATCTTCTTCACATTGCTCTTTCTAAATCTCAAGCGCCCTTTGCCAAATCGAAAAAGGCTGTAGTATGTTGTGTCAGGGAGCCCCGGCGCGTATGGGATGCCATACTCAATGACGCCTCTCTCTGTGCTCCCGTCTATGAAATCAATCTCCACTGCGCTGCTCAGCAAGTTGTCCAGCTTCGGGTCCCGGTGTGTCTTCATTGCTTTCTCCCTCCTGCATGTCCTCGTACATTGCCTGCGCTGCGATGTACATGTCCTCAAGCAGCTCAAGGTCGCGAGCCTCGTCCTCATACCATTTCTTAAGCTGGTCGAGATCCGACTTGAGACTCTCGACCTTATCCCGCTGTTCTTCCAGCTCGTCACTAAGATTCTTTATGCCTCTGCTGACTATATCCCGCAAAAAAGCAAGAGACCAGGGCTGCATTTTCTGCAGACTTGGATTTGTGCTAAGAATGCTTGCGCTAATGCCTGCTGCCGGCTCAGTTACTTCAGTTTCTTCTGTTGTCTTCATTTCATCCAGATACTCGCCTGCTGCCGTTTTAAGTTTTGGCTTAGGTCCGGGCTTCTGCCTTGGCACAAACTCACCGGCATCTGCAAGTATCTGTCTTATCTCTCCCGGTGCTACATTGTTTGTCTTTGCAAGTGACTTTATGATCTTTCCCGGATCACCTTTATCGACCGCTTCACGATACAGTGTCAAGATTGTTTCCTGATCCATTAACATCTTTTACCCTCCATCAGCCTCAGAATTCTTCATCTTCGTCAAATTCCCAGCACGGGCTAGCTTCCTCGACTGCATCCAGAAACTCTCTTTCTCCCTGGTACCTGATCTCACGTTTGAGTACCATCAACGCCATAACATTATTGCGCCATATCACATATGCTGTCCTGCTGTCAGTTGCTCCTGGCTCCGGCTTTGTCTCGTCAGATTTCACAGCATCCGCATCATACAGATCTGCTGCCCATTCCGGTATCATAACCTTCCTGAGTCCGCTTCCTTCGAGCAGGACGATATTGCCGTTCTTGGCCTTCAGGTACACGTTGCTGAACTGATAGCTCTTTCCCTGCAGGTTGTCATATTCGGCCATTCTGTTTCTGTAGGTCGCTCCGGGCACTTCATACTGCGGATCAGTATTTTTGATGTAAAGACATGCCACTCCAGGCTCCGGTATCTCACCAATAAGCTCCACTATCTGAGCTTTTACCTTGTTACTGAGCATCTGATCATCAATCTCAAGAGCCCAGTACATCCCGGATATTGCAAACCATCCCTCACTGGTGTGCTCAATATGCAGACCTCCACCCTTCCACGCTGCCTTTATCAGGCGTTTCAGTACATTCTCATTTACAAACATTGCCACCTCCACTTGTCATATACTAATTTTGATCTATCCCAGTGCGCATAATGCTCTTTCAGATACTCCTCGAATATATGCAGCATCTCGCGTCTCCTGCCCTTGTTGCCGTTGTCCAGCATGTTATGGTGCCATCTGCACCCGATGGCACCGTTCTGTGCTATGCCAAGGCCACCATGTGAGCGAGGGATAAAGTGCATATAGTCATAGCTATGAGTGTCTATATAAAACTCATCCTCAGGTGGCAGGTGATATTTCTGCTTGCAGAAGATACATCCCCCATCCCTCTTTTTGATCTCCTGTCTTGCCTTCTCGCTGAACTCGCAGGCTCTTGACCTTTTACTCATGTTCTCCCCCGCTTATCTTATTGCCATCTCCAGGTGCATAATGAATGCATCTGCCATATCTATGGCCCTCTGGTACTCTCCTTCTTCCATTGCCTGATTGATTCTTATGAGAGCATCCTTAGCATTACGGAATGCCGCCTGATTTGTTATGGTCTGTTGCGACGTCGTAACAGGCTCCGCCCGTGTCATTTCCTGGCTTTGCGCGTTTTCAGTTTCTTCTTTTTCAGTGTTTATGCCCTCTTCGGGGATTTCTGTTTTTTCAGAATCCGCCTCCGCCGTGTCATTTACTGGGGTTTCGCCTTCAGGCATTTCCTCAGATGGCTTATTTTCGGCATTCTCGATTTCAGCAACAGGCTCCGGCTGTGTCATTTCCTCGTGTTCCGAATGCTGACATTCATCAATGCCAGTATTTTCCTCACTTTTTTCTACCTGAGGAGCCTCAACCTCAGGTATTTCCTGTTGCGACGTCGCAACGGGCTCCGCGTAGAACTCGGAATAATAGTCCGGTTCATCTCCCTCGGCATAAGGGAATGGGAGCTTTATGTATATCTCGTATATGGATGTAAGAAAGTCATCCCAGCTTATTGATAACGGTGCAGGCTCTGTAAGAAGCTTGTACTTAACGCCCCGCTCATACTCATACATGAAGAGGAAGCAGAGTCCTTTCTTGTGAGTTGCATTACCTGATGGATTCATGCACTCCTGAGCCTCTTTCTTCTTGCCTGCACAGATAAGACTCAGGGTCCTGTTGAGCATGTCCTTCTTGTCGCGGAAGTAATCAATGATACATTTCTCAAGATCTGTATGCTTCACTTCGTCTGACTGGCCTGCTGCCTCTTGCAGCTCTTCTACAGCCTGCCTGTCGAAACTCTTCAGCTCCCTTATGTCCTTGACTGTTGTCTTCTCGGTGATGAGTTCGCACTCTGCATCCGGGAGCGTCAGCATCTCTGAGAGCTTCGATGACGAAAAGCCTTTATACTGCTCCTTGAGTTCAAGGGAATTCCCGCCTTCCGAGTACTTTTCATTGATTGCGATGAACCTTGATACTGTACTCTTTCCAAGGCCATACTCCTTCTGGGCAAATTCAAAAATATCTGCTGCCCCTCCGAACATACCTGAATCCCTGATCTGCTTGAGGCGATAGCCGATATAGACAAAGTTCTGAGCTGTCTCTGCCAGCTTCTGCCTTATCTCCTCCTTCCATGCTGTCCACTCGTCCAGCGTTATCTGATGATATTCTTCCATCTTTCCTCCTTATCCTGCTGCCTTTGACAGCTCTTTGCTATTTTTCTTTACCTGCTTCATCCATCTATTCAGGACCTTTTGCACTTTTTCTTTGTCCGGCTGCCTGTCATATGCAGCATAAAACTGTATAACTCTCTGAAGGTCACACTCTATTGTGTAATAAGGCATATCCGGACATTTTTTCTTCCTGAGGAATACTATGAATGACTTCCTGTTACACATCCTCTCTTTGTACTGAGGCTGAGCTCCAACACAATGATGCTGTTTTCTTCCTTCCTCGTTTATCTCTGCCGCATTTCTCGGTACTATGATGAGATAGTTCTCATCTTCCCAGGAAAATAAACTCTTATTTATCTTGTAATCAGTGCTGATATTCTTAAATTTCTTGTTTTCTGTTTTGTTCTTTGTTATCAGCTCTCTCTTGCCTATCTCATCAGCGTACCTGGTATGCCATTCATGCCAGTTCTTATTGCGGTATATAATCTCATCACTCGGATTATTCCCAAGCCTCTGAGCCATCCTCAGATAATCCTCATATTCCTTGATATTGTTGACAGTCATTCCACCTGTCTTGAGCAGGAGAGTGTATACATGATTGATGTTCACCTCTTTAGCAAGGCCTATGATCATGGATGCCTTTATCCTGTCCTTTACTTTGCAAAACTCTTTCAAGTACTTATCTGTGATTCTTGGAGCGACTTCTAAAAGCTCTCTTGCTTCCATCCCTCCATCACATTCTCTGAGCCTCTTGTATATTGCATTGGATATCTTCAACTCTTTTACTCCGTAATTATTTACAAGATCCACTGCCAGCCTCAGACATCCTTTCTTTGCAATGTACTCAATCTGTGGATTACTCCTACACTTTCGGATGATGTATGTAGGATCACATTTACCATCAAGAAGCCTTAATGTGTCCTTCTCTGCCGGGCTCAAGTCAATTGAGTCCAAATTATCGTACACATAATGTCTGAGTGGCAGATTGTTCACACAGCTGTCCCTTTTCTTATCCCAAAACTGCTGCCTCCGTCCTGACCTTCCATGGTATTCTCCGTAATACCATTCAATCCATCCACCTGCCAGCTCTCTCTGATATGCTCTGCATAGCTCTGTGATGTATATCTTATCCGGCCCCATGTAATTGCTGACTGTGAATATCCTCTCCATCATCCTTCCCTTATAAGGTTGGAAGAGCTTTATGTTTATTTTTTTCTCTCCGGATTCTTTGAGCTTTCTTGTGCAGAATCTTTTGAAGTCTTTAGGAAGAGCAGGCACATCCTTCATCTTCCTGTCTATCCTCTTCTGCTTGTTGTCCAAAGCCTTCTCACGCTTCGCCCAGTAAATATCACCTTCATAACTCTCAATGGCACCATGAGCATATGTCCTACCTGTGAATGCCATTATTGCCTTGAGGCTCTTTTCATCAAAACCTCCTCCACTCACATAAGAGTTGTAATAAAGAGTTGTGTACTTATGCCTTGTCCATTCCTTGCTCTTTGGATAATAGGTGAGATATCCATCCTTCCATGTGAAGTGAATAATATAGTCTTCACTCTCTCTTCCCATCACCTGCCATCCTGGGAGTAGTATCATAAGAGCTTTCCTTCCCGGAGTCTTTATTATCTTTGCGCTGTTCTCCTTTGGCAGCTCTGATGGTATATGCTTCAATAGCTCGCTCTTCTTCATGTGCTACCTCACTTTCCAAGGTAGTACTCTGTTATGAGCTTCTTCACTGTTGCCATGCCAGGGATACCGAATGTCACCCTGCCGGCACTCACACCTGCTGCCTTTAAAATCTCTTTGTCTACCGGTCTCTGATGTCCGAAACTCCACTTGAGGATGTGGGCAATGCAGGAATTGAATTTCTTCTCTTTGCTCCTGACAGCCAATGCCATTGCAGGATCCTCGAAGCATCTCTGCTTGATGTATTCGCACCAGTCACTTATCAGCTCCTCAGCCTTTACCTCTGCAGACTCAACATCCAGCTTGCCAATGGCTGCGCTCATTTCATCGCAAAGAGCAGGCACCTCTCCATTCATGTAGAATTCGGCAATATCCTCATCAATGCCGTTCTCCTTTGCCAGGAGCTTCAGAGACTTTTTATCTCCCTCTTTCTTAAGATTCTCGGCCAGCTCATTGATCTCTGCTGCCGAGTCCATCTCTCCAAATTTTTCAAACATTTCATTCCCTCCGTTCACATTCGAATTTCATCCATTCCAGGTTTGAGTGCGCGTCTGATACCACGTCAGTTATGGTGCTGCTGCCCAGGTACCTGCATACCGTCTTCCACTCCTCCGGATACATGATATCTTCGCCCCTTTTGGTCTTGTAGCCGTTTGCCTCCCAGGTCCTGTACCATCCGTTTTTAAGTGCTGACATCAGGGTCCTGCTGAATGCATGGATTGTAATGCGGCATGGCCTGTTAAGTCTTTTAAGGCCTTGTCCCAATGCGTACAGCTCAGACTGATACTGATTCATATTTTCCACTTGCAGGGTGTCTCCTCTCTGTGCCCGGCCACAGCTTGTCATATGCTCAAGTATGTACATGCACTTCCCTGACTTCGGAGTGCTCCCATGTATGCTGCTGTATATGTAAATGTCTATGTCCATACGTCACCTCTTGATAGTTGTTTTATCCGAACCTCTGTGTAATACAGGAAGCTCATGCCCGTAAATTTGTTTATCCCCTTCCGGATCGAGTCCTTGTCCACGTAGAACCCTTTTGTAGGTTTGATCTCCTCCCCCTGCATGATCCTCTTCATGGTCCAATGACTATATGCCTTCCTTACAGGCTCCGGCCTCTTCAGGTTACGGCTTGATGAAATTGCGACCAGCTTCTTCTTTTCCTCCTCAAGGACATTGAACTGCATCTGCCCCTGAATCTCCTCATCGGGCTGTTTGCATATATATTCAGCCAGTGCATCAAAGCCTCCGCTCTCATCAATGCATCTGTAATCAATTGAGCCTGCATCATCTGTTGCCTTCTTCCAGGCATCCCTCATGAGCAGGTCACCGTCCGGGATCCTGTTGATGACCATGTGACAATGCAGGCCTCCCCGCTTGCCAATCTCAATTCGGTACACAAACATGAGAGGCTGTCCTCTTGCCTTGTATTTCTTCCTCAGTCCATCAAGGAACTTTTTAACATCTACTTTTACGTCATTGATGTCTTTTCTTGTACCTGCCTTATACTTGACTGTGATCCAGAAGTCACCCGGGAAGAAATTGAGCTGCAATGTCCTCCGGAGTCTTTTGACTCTGTTCCACTGATTCTGTTTCGCAACCTGGACTGAGGTAATCTTTTCTTTCGGTGCTCTCTTCTCCCCCCTGGCTCCGAAATTGCCTGCATAGTAAAATTCGTGTTCAATATAATTGGGTGAATTATAATCGCATTGTCTGTATGCCATTTTTTTAACACTCCCCCTAACTTTAATATGGTGATAGTGCTATAAAAGCAGTCTTAATCGGGTGTTCAGATTGACTTTATTGTTGGGGGAGTCTATAATAATTAAAGAACGATTAAATTTTTCATACATTATTACCCCATGTAAAGAGACCGGTTCCCCCAACACTGGTCTTTTTATTTGCCCTGGATTCCTGTATCTGTTATGAATCCATTGCTCTCAAGATCAATGAGCAGACAGTATCCTATCTTCTCCGCGCGGCTGTGAAATTTCTTATCTACCGGTGGGTGCTCATTGTACTCCCGGATGATGTCATCTATCAGGATGTCCAGCATCTGAGCTTTTTCGGCATCAGTCATATATAACTGTCTCATTCCCTTTTACGCCACCTCTCTTCCCTTTTACATCACTTCTTGGTATAGAATTTGTGGTGCTTATAAGTGAAGGCATAGCGGAACCACTTCTCCAGGACGTCTGAGCCATCACGCTCGAAGCCTACTATTCCCTTTTTGATATCTCCTGCCTTTATCCTTTCAAGGGCTTTGGCGCTGTTCCTGGATGGCTTCGAACGTTCGAAGCGACCGTTTCCCATACATGAGAACTGATATACTCTCTTTCCCTTTTTGGTTATCCCGCTCTGATGGATGACGTCGTGTATGTTATCCGGCCACTGCGGATCCGCCACACGGTTCATCACCACACTCATTACCAGCCACAAACCCTCTTCTCCTTCACTCTCTGCTTCAGCCGTGGCCAGTTGTTCAAGTTCCTGCTCTTCTTCTCTTGTCATGGTTTCTTCCTCCCCTGCTGCCTGTGGAAGTTCTTCTGCATGTTGTCCAGCTTCTGCATCCGTGTCAGCTCCATGCTCTGGAAGATCCTCTTCCTGTTCTGCTTCCCAGATAACTGTGTGTATTTCTTCATGTTGCTGTCCTCCTCTTGGATAATTGCAAAAATGCAGCAGCACTCCGAGCCCCAACATCAATATCCCAACAAGGGTCAGGGTATCTTTCAGCCCTCTCATATCTCCTCCTCAGCTTGTACATTTTGCTTTCCTCATTTTCTCAAGCTCGTCTGTGTCAAACAGTATCGGGCTGTTTCTTGCATTGCTCATCTTCCAGGCTATCTTCTGCCCGGGCATGTTATAGATCTGGTGCAGGTACTTCTTCGAGAAGCCCATCTTCATCAGGTCGCTTACCTTCATTACTTTTGCCGGATATTGCATTCTGCCTCCTTTCCACCTATGTCACGCAGGTGCTTCTTGCTGAATGGACAAGCGCCACTCTTTCTTTCCTTTGGCATTCCGTTAAGAATCTTGCAGTTACCATTCGGATACCTGAACATGCATTCATCCCGGAATGTACAATATGGATACTCACTCATATACCACTCCTTAATTTCTGGTCACCCACGAGGGGTGGCTGATTACTGATTCCGCTGCGCTAAGATGAGGCGGGGACGAACATAAAGGTTGGCACGGCTAGCGCCGTAGTAGTCGGCATCGCCATAGTCGTTGCAATGGCAGAAATCAGCGGCAGAAGCTCTGTGTGGTGTATTCATCCACCACCATTCTGAATACTCTGCATCGTCTCCGGTTCCGCAGATCCGGTTGTTCAACTTCTTGAAATACTCCCACCTGCTGCCTTCCTCTTTCACTCCATACTCGTTTTTGCCAAAGACCTCCATCTCTCTCGGGAGATCCATAAGCTGCTGCCCATCAGGAGCTACCATTATGGCTTTAAGATCTTTATCCAGTGTTTCCATGTAATCAGAATTAAGCCACTGGATAAGGTCAAAGTCTTTTCTCTTCATTGGCTTGTCATCCTGGAGCACGAACTTCCTTACAAATGTGATCCAGCCATCTCTGATATCTGCCACTACAAATATGGCCGTTCCGTCTTTGTCCTTCGTGATGAGCTCGTCCTCTACCCGGATGGTTCCTTCTTCAATTGCTTTCTTTAACTCATCGATACTTTCGAATATCCTTTTTGTTTCTTCCCTCATTTTTGTTCTCCTTCTTGTTATTTTTGTTATAATCTCCTCACAGGAAGTGCCAGCTTCCGAGTATTATGAAAGGAGATAAATAATATGGCAAATTATCTTGTTCGTGAACTCTTGAATCAGTTCGCCGAAATCTGCAATTGTGGATATGATGTCGTTGAAATTACAAATGACGAGTCCCACCTCTATTTCGAGGTTCCTGATGAATTTGGAACTATAGGGTTTGAAGGTGTCTCTGCAATTGATGAAACGAATCCTCCAAAATCAGTCAGATTTCCACTGGATGCAGTCTGTGGAGATTTCCTGGTTAAATACTCTGAGCTGCCTGTCATTGCCCAGGCTTTTGAAAATGCTTTATCTGTATATCAGCAGGCTGCTGATGATAACTCACTTTCACGTGCGCAACGGGATAGTGCACATTCCGCTGCCGTCAACCTCAGGAATCTCAAAGCGCGTCTCGATATAGCCATGTCCCGGGCTGGTTTCAAGAGAGTGCAATAATCTGTTCTCTACTGCCAAGGAAAGTTCTTCAATGTTCTGTCCTTTGGGCTCCATCTTCTTATTAAGCTGATGGAGCTCTTTTTCTATGCCTTCAAGGGCTTTTGCTATCCTTATCAGTTCCTTTTTCATTCTTTCTCCTTCCAGTTGGTTAAGATTGTTTTCTAGTTACTTATGTCAATAAGTAACTACAATTTGTTACTATATCTCTGAGGGTTCCCTCAGAGATCCGCGCCAGTCGGCTTTCTTAATCTTGCGTATCCGCAAGTTCTTTAGCAAAAAAAATTGTCGCAAGCATAGTAGGTGGTATCTTCAATGCATCACCTATTTCAAGCGCTTCTTTAACACTCAGATTTTTTCCGTCTGGCTCATTTATCTTTCTATTAAGTGTTGCCTGATTTATATTGAGTTTTGAAGCCAACTGCTCCTGTGTGAGTCCCACTCTGCGCATCTGAGCCTTGATTTCATTGCTTAATATCATAGCGTCTCCTTTCTCTTGCGTATCCGCAAGTTCATAGTCTTAATATAAACGCGCATAATTGCCTTGTCAATATATTTTTTTGTTTTTCCGCAAGTTTTTATTGCATATCCGCAAAATATCGGCTATTATCAGCTTATGGAGGTAACTGCGATGGCTGTACAGGATATCATTAAAAGTAGACGTAAAGAATTGAAACTCACACTAAAAGAAGTTGCTGATAAGCTGCATGTGTCAGAAGGTACTGTATCAAGATATGAGAGTGGCGATATCCAGAACATGGGAATAGATAAGATTGCCGCTCTTGCAAGAGTTCTTGAATGCTCTCCTGGATATCTAATGGGATGGGAAGAAACTCCAAATTCACCTGCTGCCTCTCGTGGTCCTGTTGATGCCCAAAAGGCGCAGCTCCTTAAATATTATGAACTCCTCAACGAAGAAGGCAGGAACCGACTGATTGAACAGGCTCAGTTCTTTGCCTCTCAGGACAAATATAAAGAGACTAAGATTGATGAGAGCGCGGGATAATATTTCCCGCCTCTTTTTAGAAAGGAGGGAGAATGGCAAAGGCAAAGTATAAATACAATCCTCAGATAAAGGGATGGTGCACCCAGATCTGGGATGGCACCTATACAGAGACCGGTGAGAAGCACCGCAAGAAACTTGTCTCCAAGAAATCCTCTACGGATCTTGAAAAACAGGTGAATGAATTTAAGAGACAAGTGGAATCAGGCGGAGCGGTGAACTACTCCGCCCTTACATTCCCGCAGTATGCCCAGAGATGGTTTGAATCCAGCAAGGCTGCTTCAGAGATCAACACGCAGCGGATGTACAGGACCACCCTCAAGTATTTCGACTGTCTCTATGACGTAGGTATATGTGATGTCAGACATTCGCACTTCCAGATGGTCATCAACAATAATCTGGAGCATCCAAAGACCTGCAAGAATATCGCCACCACATTCCGGCAGATCATCCGGAGCGCTGTGCGGGATCATTTATTGCCCCGTTCTGCCCTTGAGGACATCACAACGGACATTACCCTGCCCAGGTATCAGAAACCGAATAAGAGACCCCTCACAGACATCGAGAAGGATGCTTTTTCGAAGGTGCAGCTGTCTCCCATGAAGGATGCTTTTCTTTCCCTCCTTTACGGATGCGGACTCAGGAGGCAGGAAGCCCTGGCTCTTACGAGATTTGATTTCAACTGGGCAAGGAATGAGGTCAGCATCAACAAGGTCATTGTCTTTGACGGGAACAATCCAGTGCTCAAGCCTTATCCAAAATCAGAGAGGGGCGTGAGGACTATTCCCATTCCTTCCTCGCTGGTACCCAGAATAAAACCGTATGTGGAACAATGCTCCACGTCCTACCTGTTCCATGGACGGGATGCCGAGATGATGACCGAGACGGCCTTCAGGAGAATGTGGGATTCCATAATAACAGCCATGAACGTGGCTGCAGGATATAACCCACAGGCAAGGAAATTTAAGGGCGAAAAGCCCATACAGGGACTTACCCCACACATATTCAGACACAACTACTGCACGGAGCTCTGCTACAAGGTGCCGCAGATCTCCACAAAAAAGATTGCCCAGCTTCTGGGTGACACCGAGAAAATGGTCCTCGATGTATACAGTCATATTGTTGACTCCAAAGAAAACGTCAGGGAGACTCTTGATGAAGCACTGGGCATTTAGCCTGGTTACATTTTGGTTACATCAGGTTACAAAATGGCCCCTGGTTACGCAAAAGTTACATTTACTTTTTATCACTTTTTCATACTTTGAACTACAATAAAAATAGCGGAAAGCCTCATGTTTACTGGGCTTTCCGCTATTTTACTGATAGTGTGCGTGACAGGATTCGAACCCACGACCTTCTGGTCCGTAGCCAAAAGTTCAAACCAGTATTTATGCGATTTGCAGATACATAAAGTTACATTTTTGTTACATTGGTTGCCAAAACGTTTTTTATTCCTTCTATATTAATATCATTTACTTTACATCACTTTGGCACACTTTACAAGTTTAAATGTTATATCCATGTATCAGTTCATTGACAATTTTCTGAACCTCGCGGGGATCATATCCGGCTTCTCTCAGCAGCTCTTTCCTCTTGGATCCGTTCCCCCATTTTCCATCCAGCACTTCCCTGGCTATTTCTTCGTTTGATCTACGTGCAGGATCCTTTGCCAGGAGTCTCACCACTCCATCATAATCAACATCAAGGTCACAGCGCGTTCTGATCCCTGCCACATTGCCTTTTGAGGAGTACTGCCATGCCACGGCTACAGAGGCGCTGGGCTTGAGGCTTGAGGCCCTGTTGTATGTTCCCGTGTCATTCCTTGGATACCGTGCGATCCAAAAATCAAAGTTGTCCTTAAGATCCTGGTGGATGAGCCTTGTGTACCAGTCTTTATTGCTATAGATTCCTACATAGTATCCTGCCTTCCTGAAGATGTCAGCATAGATAAAGGCAAGGTCCCTTATGTAGGCCTTGCCCCTTTCTTCCACTGACCTGTCTTCGAGATCAAGCCAGATACCATATTCGAGATTGCGGCGCTTCAAGTGTCCCAGGAGAGCATTCGCATCGCCCTCAGGATCCGCCATGGATGCCCTGGCAATATAGATATATACGCCCCGGGCGATTCCGTACTTGCCCGCCTCCGTATAATTGTACTCAAAAAACTCATCAATCCTGTGGCTCTGTGCCTCATACTGGCACTTGAGGATTGCGAACTCCTTCCCATCTCTTCTGACTGCTCCCCAGTCAATTTTTCCGTTATGATGGCTTACGTCTATTCCGAATACTTCATGCATTTTTAATCCTCCACTTCCGGCAGGCCTGCAACAGATGTCAGGATTGACAGGAGTGCTGCAAGAGCCGATGCTGAGACTACAACAGCCCAGTTCACTTCCTCGATGACCGCTGTTGTTCCGATGGTCGCTATCATTGTCTGTGCGAAGGTCTTGATCGCCCTGATGCCGGCTGCCTTGATCCATGTTATCGTGTTGTTCTTAATCTGACTCATGTTCTCCCTCCTAAATCTTCCGCCAGGTGCTCATTGTGCAGCCCATCTATCCGCCTGTGAGCTGACTTGACAGACTGTTCTACTATCGTCAACCGTTCCTTTGTCTTTTCATTATCTGACTTAACATCCTTGATATCTGTCTTTACTTCCTTAACATTCTCACTGATGGCCTCAAGTTTGATGATTATCTCCATCAGCTGTCCAGCATCACCTTTGACATCACTTTTCAAAGTCCTTCCCAGGGATAATGCCGAAATCAGGATGGCGAGTATTGGTAGTACTTGATCTAATGTTGGCATATCAGCTCCTTTACAATCAAAAGACCATCACCCCGATGGAATGATGGTCCCTGGTTCATACAATATACTTTTTACGAACTAATCAATACAGTCCTTTAACTGTGCAACCAGGTTGATTTTCTTTGTAATCTCACTGGCATCAGCCTCCTCAGCTGTCATGTATTTGTTCTCCAAGAGAATGCTGTAAAGTTCATAAATAACATCAGACTGCATCTTGATTATCTTATTCTGTATGTCGGCGACTTCTATATCACTCGGCATATGGTTCACCCGTAATTAGCTCATATTCCTCTGGTGTAATCCACTTGCCAACAGCTTTATGGACACGCTCAATACTCCACTGACCTTTATCATAATAATTTTTTACCTTATTGAAGTTAGCACTCATATTATAAATCCTCCGTAATCATGTTCAGATAATCAATGTCTGCCTGTGCTTGAGTCAAATCAATATAGATGCCCCAATCATCTTTGAGTATTTTTGCTTCTTCATACTCATATATTGTGACTGTTTTGCCTTCCTCTTCGCGCTCAACCTCTTCGATATTCCTACGAACATAATTGAATTTCTTGGAGGATGTCAGGTCTTCCTCCTGTGGCATCACTGTTGATTCTACTTTGTACCAATTCATTTTTTATCCTCCTATTCCTGTTTATGTCATGTGCTTTAATTCTTCTCTTTAATTTTCTGATGCACACAATAGGCTTTATCCACTCAAGATAAAATCCATAGGTGTCTGTATGAGTTATCCAACCAAGATAAGATAACATCTGTCTTACTTCATATATGCTAGGCTTTTCGGTTTTGTATATTTTTCTAGCTTTACGTGATACTTTTAGCATTATAGATTTTCTGAGTGTAACTTTATTTCTATAGAATCTGAATCCCATAAAATCTAAGTCCCTATATTTACCATTGTAATCAAATCTGAACACCTGCCAGTTTTCTTTTAATCTTAATCCAAGATTCTGATTAAGATACTCTTCAATAGCTTTACGCATCTTATGAAGTTCTCTTTTATTGCCTCCAAATATCACCATATCATCCATGTAACGGATATAATACTTTGCTCCAAGCTCTTCTTTGATATAGTGATCTAATCCTTGTAGATACCAATTAGCTGTCCACTGACTTGTGTAAAATCCAAGCGGTATGCCTTTATCTGTCACATTGGTAATTTCTTCAACAACCGCAAAGAATTTATCGTCATGGATAATCTTTCTTAATTTAGCAAGATATATGTCATGTGGGATACTGTCAAAATATTTCTTGATATCCATCTTTAAAACATATTTGCAATCCTTGCCACCTTTAGCTATCCATTTCTTTACAGTTAGCATTCCTTTATAACCACCACGTTTCGGTATAGAACCATAAGAATGTTCGTACATTCCACGACAAAATATAGGTTTTAGAATATTCACAACCATATGATGTATAACTTGTTCATCAAAGGTCGGAACAATTATTTTTCTCTTCTTCCGCTGTATTCCGTCATATATCTCCTTTGGTGTATGATGCTTATTTTTAAAGTTCATGGCATACGCCCGTATCTCGTTTTTGAAATTTGGATTTTCAAGTCTTCTTTTAACTGATTTCCTGTTTCTCTTGCCTTTACTGGCATTCTTTATAGCAAGTTCAATATTTTCATCTGATAAGAATTTCTCCCACAGATGATTATAGGATTTCACTTTGTCTTATCCTCTCATCCATTTTCGACAAGCTACTCACAGATGCTTGCTTCAAGTTAATTTTCTCCAAGGGGAGAGGATTACACAGTACATTTAGTTATAATTCCATATTTGATAAGAATCCGCCGTGCCATTGTTCCAGTTCGCATTCGAGACCGTATTGTTCAGATTCGTGTAGAACGCACCAACTTTAGACCTGTTGTTCGAGTTGCCGTCAAATAGCGTGAAAGCGTCGTCCTGTGTAACCCTTATTTAAGTAGGGGGAAGTATCCCCCTCTTGCTCACTACGTTCGCAATTCACCCTCTCAAGCAAGTGGTTTACAAGACACCGCCGCGCCAAGGCCCCAGCTCGCATCCGAGACCGCAGCGATCAGAACCGCGTAGAACGCACCAACCCCAGACCCGGCGTCCGAGCGGCCGCCAAAAAGCGCGAAAGCGCTTATTCCATTGTTGAACCATTGAGTATCACAGTAGTAATGCGAAGAATCGCCACTCATATTCTTTCCAAACATACCCTGCTCAGTGAACTGCATTTCACTTATATATCCTCCGTTTGTTCCTATGGGAGTAATACCAAGTGATATGTAGTTTGCGCCGTCTGTGTTGTATTCAGTAACTTTTGAACCATCTTCCTGCCCATAAGTAAGCTTTACCTTCTGAACCCCACTTGCAAGAATATAACCATTAGTTCTTCTCCATTGGAATCCCCAATAGTTTTCCATTCCGAATACTTTTACACAGTTTCCAAAAGAGCTTGTAGCAACCTCACCACTATTTGTTCCATAAAACAGACCTTTTGCATTATGTACACCTGTTCTGAATGTATCATTTATGGCTTCTGTTCCGCTTGTAGTTGCACCTTCGCCAAATACAGTCTGAGTATCGGTACTCTTACCCATTAAAACAAGAAGGAAATTTATAAGTATACGGTCAGCTAAACATTCAATGTTCCAAAGTTCTTTAGAACTAGGATTATTAGCTTTAGCAGCCGTAATTTCTGCCGTGCCTTGCAGTGTTTTTGAAACCTGTTGTCCACTTAAAGACCTCATTTTTGAGCTTATTACAGAGCCGTTATATATAGGTGTGTAAAAATGAGCTACGCTCTGTCCATCACAGTTATGGAAAGACCAGTCATGATATCCTTCATCAGCCTTATGGTCTGCAATATAAACATTAGCACTCTTGCCGTCGCCACTAGGCACGACCTTAAGCCAAATCTTCTTGCCGTTCTGCCCCCACTCCATCATTGCATTGCCGCCATATGAACTGTTTGCCACATCACTGTTTGCGCCACCTTCTTTCTGAGCGTAATTATTTGGATTAAGGTAGTAATCAACAGTGCCGTCATATTTTAGCATACATGGTCTCGGCATAAAAAATGCATCTTCCCAGTCGCCGTAATCGAATACATTATTAGTGTAATCCATATGTGCTGGTGTCATACCGATTGCATCTTCAAGATAAGTTACTCTTGCGCTAGGGTCTGACTCTGAACCATCAATGTGAAAGCCATAGATTATTCCACCTTTCTCGCCGCCAATAGCTTCCACCACCCTGTTTATCGCTTTCGCAATATCCTGCCCTGTTTCATCTGAAATAACTGCTTTTGTAACCCTACTCATAATACTTCTCCTTTTATCTCTGAATGTCTTATTGTTCGTCTTTATTTATGTTCCATCTTCATATGTTTGATATACTGCACCGTTTATCACGCTGAATCCCAAGTCCGTTAAGGCCTGAATTTCCGAACCAACATTACTGCCTGTGCCATAGCTTATCTCTGAAGCTGTGTATGATGGTTTGTTAGCAGCTTTTGCCCATGCGGATACGTCGGCGGCATTACGAGCATCTGTCAGTCTGGTATCATTGCCCATAACAACCTGTGTGGTGCTGGCATTGCCGGATGCTGGTATATCCTTTGCTGCAGCTGTTCCGAGTGTAGGAGTGTTGCTCAGGTCCCCATAAGCACCGGAAAATGCCACATTGGCAAGAGCCTTGTTTTCCCACTTGCCTGAGGTGCCATTGTATACGAGGCCGTCATCTGTGCCCGGGCTTGTGATGTCAACGTCTGACAGGCTGCTTATTTGCGACCTGATTCCGTCACGACCATTCGTTACAGTATACGTCTGGGTAGTTCCGTCATTAAATGTGATCGTGTAAGTGTCCACCAGGCCTGTGGTATCCGTCTTGTTGATAGACTGAATTCCTTTGCCGTTCATTACGGCAAAATCTGCATGGAAGCCATCGGAGAAGGTCATGCGGTAGGTATCGATAAGTCCTACTGTGTCTATCTTACCGCATCCTGTTACAGAAGATCCGCGCGGAAGGTACAGATGGAACACCGGATCCGTTGCCGTTCCCGAATTGGTCACATAAGGTGTTGCATCGTAATCCAACATAGTGATGTCCTGGATTCTTATAGATACGCTGGCCTTAATTCCGCTGTCTACAAATTCGTGATCTGTAATGTTATAAACAAACCAGTGATCATTGGTCCCGATATATGGCGGATGTTCAGACCAGTCTTCAGCTTCCTGCGCTGCTTCTCGCGCCTCTTCCATAAAATATTCAGCATTGTTATGATAGTACGGTGATGTTCCCGGAACATCCTGACCATTCTGCTTACCATTTGCAAAGCCCTCTGCTTTAAGCGCATTCGATGATGCACTTGTTGCCGAACTATTTGCAGCTTGTTTTGCCGCCTCTGCCTGACCAGCATAGTAGTGGGCGTTGTCTGTATTTTCGCCGGGGCGCGTATTGGTTCCGCCTTCAGCATATGACTGTGCCTTTGTTGCGCTGGCTGCTGCTGCATGCATCTGTTCCTCTGCAAGAGCTATGATGTCAGGCAGGTCTGACTTCGATGTGCTTGTCTGGTCATTAAGAGCCGCAGGCTGTACTACTAGAACAAAGTTGAGCGTACCTATCCTTTCATTACTCTTCTTGAGAACAATCTCACACATCACCTCACCGCTTATCGGTGTCATCTGATCGGTGAGGTCTGCTGTAATAATATTGTTGGTCGTATCAACAGTCGCTGCATAGTCGAAGCCGAGTCTGTCGGGCTTCGTACCCTGGATCCTCGCAGTCATAGCGCCGGTAAGGATAAAACGCTGTTCTCCGTTCCATATAGGAAATTCCAGGATTCTGGAGCCATAATCATACTGCACTGCATTCACCCTCGGAAGAACTTTTCCCGGTATCAAATTAAGATTAGTGCTCTGTGTTATCATGTTTTCTCCTCTTCTGTCACCTTTGATTTGTTCCTTTCCTCTACAAGTATCGCCTTCTCAGCCTCAAGCTCTGCTATTGCGGCCGCATAATCATAAGCTGCAGCCTGCGTGAAATCTGACAGTACTTCCTTGAGGATAATGCACATCAGATCGTTTGAGACATTGTGCTCCGTCTTCTTCTGCATCAAGTACCCTTTTACATCGTTTGTAACAAGCCTGATTCCGACATACCTATTGTCCATTTACTTCCTCCGTATTCTTTATATGCTCCATTGCTTTTCTCTCAGCTTCACGCATCTCTTCGAGTGTGATGGCTGGTTCAACAAATTCCTTTTCAATCTCACGGATCTCATTTCTCCATGCCATCCTCTGGGCTTTCTTCTCTTCCCATTCATCCTGAGTATACTCACCCTCAATAAATTTGTTATCCCAGTGGTCCGTGGCGGCAAGCTTATTCTTCAGTTCCAAAATCTCCTCCCACTGTTTCCTCTGCTTATCGGTGTACGGTATTACCACCAGAAAGTCCGGACGATATGGACTGTCCCTATCCTCGAATGCAGGTCCCATAGATCTCCACCAGGTCCCTTTTACCTGATTGCCATAATTATCAATTATCAGCATATTATCTCCTTATGTATTGATGATAGGCGTAAATGATTCGTTGCTTGTTACCATCCCATGGATAAAATTCATGTCCTGACCTTCTATCAGTAGAATTGCAGGTAACTGGCAATAAGCAGCATCTACTAATTGCATATTCTCGTTATATATTGGGACATTCCCTTCCTTGATTTTCAAATAGTTATCCGGATTATAAGGAGCTCCTTCTGTAGCAACAATCTTCCTGATATTCGTGATCCTTCTGAGCGAGTTCTGCGTAACCGTCTTTGTAACAGATGATGTGCTTGTCCCGACGCTTATTCTCGGAGAAATAAGGTTCATGTTGTCGTGTGCAACTATATTCATCTGAGTACCGTTAGGCTGTATCAGATCAATATAGTTGTATAACGTATTTCCATCCATGCCCTTAAGCGTTACTGTGGAATCCATTTGTATTCTTTTTCCAGACGCAGCGGATTGTATTGTGGATCCTGTGATGGTTCCTGTGAAATTGCCTTTTTTCATCGTCACAGTGCCATCGTTGAAATTTATTGAAAAATCACCACTATGTCCTGTGATTACTCCCGTCTGGATCCTGCTGCCGTCTATGACCGTTGACCCGCCGCTCCCCAGACTGCTCACAGTAACATATCCACTCAGGTTCACCTTGTTTGCGTTGATCGTCACTGACTCTGAGGACTGATTGATTGAGGAGATGACTCCATTCTTCGAGACCTTTGTTGTTAGTCCGTCAGCGTTGGCTTGGATCCTTGTGGACAGACTGCCTTCTGCATTTGATGCCCTTGTGATCTCTGCGCTCAGTCCGTTGGCGTTGGCTTGGATCCTTGTGGACAGACTGCCTTCTGCATTTGATGCCCTTGTGATCTCTGCGCTCAGTCCGTTGGCGTTGGCTGTAATCCTTGTGGACAGACTGGTCACATCGCCCTGCGTAGCGATTCCTATATTACTTGCGCTCGTTCCCACCTTTGTCGATGCTGATAATAAAAAATCACCGGTAAGCATGTCCCATGAGTTTTTGCCTGCATAGTCCATTATGACGCCGGTCTTTATCAGGTCCGCGTTTAGCTTGCCCGCGTCAATATAATCCGCAACAAAATGGCCCTGCCCCTGTTCAATCGTCCAGGCTGTCGTAAATGGTCCATTGTATCCGTTATCTGAGAAACCAATTCCATTCTTGTTCATCCTGATGCATCGGACTGCCTGCGCCACGTCAGGCTTGTCCATGATTGTGATCTCTTCGGGCTGTCCGTCAGCATTTAAGGTGAACACAACATATCCGCCCAGTCCTCCTGTGATAAGCGCGGTTGCATGAGCGATGGCCTTCTGCATGTGGGAGGTCTGCTCCTCCTGCGATGCTGCGATCTCTTCGGTGAATACCTGGCTCAGCGTGTAATATGTATCGCCCAGAGTAATTTCGTTATATCTCTCCTTCAGGACGTTGTAATCTGTCCGGATAACCTTCGTAGTAAAGTCTACGCCAAGCTTTTTATAATAGACTCTGACAGCATCGCCCATCTTGACTCTCTCAAGTGGGGCGATGTCCTTGTATTCTTCTGTATTCCACAATGCGACGAATGAAACTGTGATGTTGTTTCTGACCTTCCATCCTTCGTTGTTGGCCACATATGCCTCAGCGGCTGCGCGGAGCTGTGCCTCAGATGGTTTCTCATCCCACCTTTCTGAAAAGTCCACAGGCTTGATGATCTTGTATGGATACATGCTCGCATAGTTTGACATCACAACCTTTTCCGGAAGCGTCATGACGGTTGCCCCTCCGTCTGTCCAGTATGGTGTGATGCCCGTGTACACGTTTGTGATATCCAGCACGCTCTTGAGATCGGTGATGTTCTTGCCATATCTCAATGTAACGTTGTTATCTGTTCCCCTGTTAACTTTGAGACTCACGTTGAAGCGGTTAAATTCATAAGTGCCCTTGCCGTAAACGTCAAGGATAGATCCCTGTGATCCACAGAGGAGCTCCCTGGCATTTGTCGGTACCGACACTGTGAAATTTGCCGCGACTGATTTGTCTGTCACAAATTCAAAAGGATTTTCTATTGCTGAATTTGTCTTGATACCCTCAAGCGCACTCACACAGGAGTTTGCAGAAAACGGCATTACTGTGATTCCGCTCAGTCTATATGAAATGTGCTCAGCGTTGACCGTAACAATGCCGTTAAGCGGCTTGGTTATCATATAAATAATAAAAGGCTGTGTCTCACCACCATCAAAAGGCTTTGCAAGGATAATCCTGCCTTCCTGAATATCTTCGTAGTGTACGCCGGTGATGGGATATGTCATTTCAAGCTCATAAGTCGCGTTTTCTTCTTCGACGACCCTGCATGAGATAGCATCAGCCAGACGGCCAAGTCCGTTTGTTGTAAATTCTGTTTCTGTACCTTCAAACAAAATAGGGATCATATAATCCACCACCTCGGTGTGATATCTACCCGGGAGATATTACCGGTCATTGCTACGCCGACCTCTCCGGGTCTTATGATGATGTCATCCGTAAATGACACGTTTCCATTACAATTAATCGCTCCTTTATATGCGTCCATGATCTCGCAATCTATTTCCATATATGTACTGATTGCTGATATGATGATCGTCTCTGATCCGATTCCTACTGTCCCCTCTCCGGTACCATATATCTTAAGAAATGGCTTTGCAGGATAAAGAGTGCGATTGAATATCTTGCCATTTGCAGTATATGTGACCGGCTCCTCACCACTCTTTAAAAAGCGTTGTGGTTTACAGTCAAATGATAAAGTGAATCCTCCGCTTCTATTTCTGCATCCATCCGGAGATACCTCAACATTTGACAGGTACCTGGCCATCCTGTACTCGTATGGATGATAGGTGTCCTCAAGTCTCTGGTATCCCTCAAATGAGGCCATATAATTAAATAGCTCACTCGATCTGTCCGGAAGGTCCTGTCTGATATACGCGGGATAGTTCACCAGTATATTTTTAAAATTTCCCATATCAAAAAGGAGGTTGCCATTTCTGCCGGCAACCTCCTTTCCTTCAACATTTCTCTCTGGGGCGTTATATGTACCTTCTCCGGATATTAGCACCCCCATTTCGAGGGTGCTCTTTCCTGCGTAAGTTAAAAAGCTGTTCATGCTCCTGCTGCTCCTCTTCTTATTGAGTGCATTGCTATCCTCTGCTCTATTACATCAGCCAGGGCTGAAATATCCTGTCCAGGCGCTCCGTATACTGTTAGGTTCACATTTATTGTGTCCGAGTATGTTGTACCGCCTCCTTGCATCGAAGATGCCATGCTTCCTGCCATACCATCCATTGCCTTCTGCAGCCTGGGTTTATTCTGATCGATTCCCTTAATCATCGTGTCTATCATGTCAGGCATGAAGGTATGGAAATTCGAAAGAGGACCCACATCAGGCTCCGAGAAATGGATATACTCGGCAATGGTCTCTGCAACTTCTGCGGCTGCGTCTGCAAGGTCGCCGATCATGTCCCTGATACCGTCTATGAGGCTGCTAATCATGTCTCGGCCCCAATCAAAGAAACGACTTGGAAGAGATGCCAGGTACTCGATGGCGTTTTCCATGCCCTCCTCGATGCTTGTCCTGACGTCTGCAATCTTCTCAGAAACAGAATTGACAATGTTTTGGAAGATCTCTTTGAATTTGTCCCAGATATTAGAGAGGGTCGTACCAAGCCACTCCTTTATGTGGTTCCACTTCTCCTCGATGTTCTGCCTGATGTTTTCAATCTTCTCTTTGACGGTTGTTTTAACCTTTTCCCACATCTCCTTGAAGTTGTCTTTTAATTTGATGCCAAAGGTTGAAATTATACCGTTCCACACTGAGGCACCCAGATCCATGATGCCCCTTATGATGTTGACGGCTCCGTCTATGATGGACTCGACGCCCTCCCAGAATCCTTCCCAGTCGCCGGTAAAGAGCGAGAAAAATGCCTGGATGATTCCCATTATTACTTCTACGATTCCGGAAATGAAATCTACGATCGTGCCGATAGCTCCGATTATTCCATTTACGCAGGCCACCACGAGGGTGAGGATCACCTCAAAGACCGGCTGGAGTGTCGTCATGAAGGACTGGAATCTCTGCCCGAGCTCGTCAATCTTTGGCCCGATTTCCTGCATGGCCTTTCCGAAGTTGTCTCTTATTGTACCCGCGAGGGTGTTGACTGTATTGCGAAAGCTCTCGCTTGTCGTATACAGATAAGCTATGCCGGCGGCGAATGCGGCGACTGCTGCCACTACAATCCCGATAGGTCCCGAGAGGGCTGAGAGCGCCGCGCCCAGGCCTCCTGTTGCTCCGCTTACTCCGGACATTGATGTGATGAGTCCGCCAAGCCCGCTTGTGACCTGTCCGACTACAGTTATGATCGTGCCTATTTTGCCCACAAGCGTCCCGACAATAGCGATAACAGGACCGATCGCCGCGGCAACCAGTCCCCATTGAACAATGTCTTTTTGCGTCTCGGCGTCAAGGCTCATGAATTTATCCACAAGTCCCTGAATCTTTTCTATTATTGGCGTCAGGTAGTCCGCAAGGAGTGACCCCACTGTGGTCATCAGCACGTCGATGGATGATTTTAATTTTTCGATGGATCCGCCGAAGCCCGTCATCATTGCATCGGACATTTCCCTTGTGGTCCCGTCCACGCTTGAGAGGCTGTCATTTAGTGCCTGTACGTCCGCGGGAGCAGTATTGATAACTGCAAGCCATGCCGACATCTGATTTTTACCAAATATCGCGCCGGCTGCTGCCATTTGCTCCTGTTCAGAGAGCTGAGAAAAAGCTCTATTGAGGTTCTCCTGGACTACAGTCATGTCCTTCATCGACCCGTCTGCGTTCCAGATATCGGACATAGCTATGCCATACTGCTCCATGGCTTTTTTGGCCTGCTTGGTAGGCTCGGCGAGCCTTGCCATGCCGGTCTTTAGCGAGTTGGCGGCGGTGTTGGCGTCAATGTTTGCGTTGGCCATAACTCCAAGCATCAGGGCGGCGTCTTCCACGCTCTTTCCCGCGGTTTTAAAAATTGGAGCCGCCACGGACATGCTCTCTGAGAGAGTATCAACATCAAGCGCTGAGTTATTACAAGCGGCCGCGAAGACGTCCGCGTAGTGCTCGGTCTGCTCGAAGCTGTCACCGAAGGCGTTGATCGTACCGACAAGCCCCTTCGATACTGTATCAAGGTTGCCAGCTTCTCCAGCTGCAAGATTCATCGCCGGAGCGATGGCACTTGCGGCCTGTGCAGCATCGAGCCCCGCTCTTGCAAAATTTAAAGACGCCTGGGCTGCGTCAGTCATTACAAAGGTAGAGTTAGATGCTGCCGCCTTCATTGCGTCGTCCAGGACTTTAGCTTCCTCCGCTGTGTTTCCCATGGTCTTATTGGTCAGGGCCATGGTCTTATCGACCTTTGCAAAAGACGACACGGCCTTGGTGCCGATCGCCACAAGTGGAACTGTCACGGTTGCGGTCAGTTGCTCTCCGAAGGCTTTCATTCCATCGCCCACGCTCTTTATTCTTTGCCCGACCTCCTGAATCTTCTGCCCTGCGAGCTGCATCTGTGTGCCGAGTACTGATGCGGACTGTCTTGCCTGGTTCTCAAGGTCCTTTAGTGCAGCGGTGTCGAGGTCGATCTGTAGTTTAAGGTCCTCGGCGGCCTTGGCGTTCTTCTGGAACTCCTCGGCGTGGTCGAGGTCAAAAGGCTGGTCTAATTTCTCGTTGAGCTGTTCGAGGGCAATCTTTTCTTCTTTGATCCTCTGCTCTGTGGCCTCGATTTGCTTGGCCAGTTCCACCTGCTTATCTTTTAATAGAGTGGTGTTGCCGGGATCAAATTTTAATGCCTTATTTATGTCTCTTAGATTCTGCTGGGTGCGATTGATGGCAGAGTCAACCTGTGAGAGCGCCTTTGTAAGTTTGGTGGTGTCTCCGCCAATCTCTATTGTTATGCCCTTGATTCTCGTTGCTGCCATTGGTGCCTCCTAGAATCTGTCATAGTCCGCCTGTGTGGCGACTTCCCTGTACTCATAATTGTCGTTGTCAGCCTCGGCTATGAGGTCGAGGACCATTCCGAACTCAAGCCGGTCCAGGTCCTCGAGTCTAAGTCCAAGGCTTAAGACTCTACGCAAAAACAGAGCGGTGTTTAATTCCCGCTCTGTTCGTCTGTGTTTTTTTTAGCTTCCGAAGATGTGAAATTATTGCCCGCGTAAACTCCGACAATCTCTGACCCGTTGCTCTCAATGGTGAATGAGTCGAGCTGCTCAAGCCATTTGAGATACATCTCGAAGCTCAGGGCGTCAAGTTTGATCGTGGAGTCGTTTAAGGCCTTTGCCTGCATGGCCATTATGAAGGCAAGCTCTGATATAAAATCAACATCAAGATTGATGGCTTTTCCGTCCTCAGTTTTTGCGTTAGCAAACTGTGTTAAAAGGTCCTTACGGAACATCATTTTGTAACGCAAAGGTGTAGCTGCGTTGGCGAGCATTTCGACTTCGATGTCCTCGCCCTTGTAATCCTGTAATTTTATTGATTTAAACATTTCTCTCCTTTGCAAAAAGAGAGAGGCCGGAGCCTCCCTCTTGAAAAAATCAAATTATCAAACTTCTGTCCACTTAGCATAGAGCACAAGATTGGTGTATACCGGGGCGGTGAAGTCGTAGGCCTGTGTAAATGCAGGATCAAGGAACCATCCTGCGAAGGTGTGGTCTGCGAGTGTGGGGTCAGTAGGCTGTGTTACTGTGCCGCCTGATGCAACCGTCTCAGATGCTACAGCGCTGCCGCCGTTGGAGTCGAATGTGATCTGAAACTCGGATGCGGAGCCTGTCGTCTGATATACCTGGTTAAACCAGTTATTGTAGATCGCTGTCTTATCAGCTTCAACCTTTCCTTTTACGGCATTTATTCCCAGCGCGGGGATAAAGACTGTTGCAGCCGTGAGAGTCATGGTCTCGGTCTGGGGCTCGATTTCCTCCTCTGTTGTCTGCCCTGATACAGAGGGACGTGTCGCTGTGCAATTATACAGGACGTGACGTGTTCCGCGGATATCGCCCTCAAACTGAAAGAGCAGCGCAAAAATCTTGGTTGGAGCTTCTGCATTCTCTACAAGCACTCCATTAGCATCCTCGATATCTCCAAGGATATCTACGCGGAAGCTGTCAGGAACCAGTGCGCTCTCAAAATCTCCTGAGTATCCATTATTTGCCTGGCCTACCCAATAATCGATATTGTCTGCCCTGAATTTTGTTGTTCCGCCCTCGGCGTCCATCGTTAAGCTCACTGCCCCGGGCCACGGCACAGGTGTGTCATATGTGGCTGTGTTTGTTGCGGGGTCGATTGTGCCGGGTGCGTAATGTACGTTTTTAAGTCCGAACTTAACCTTGTTCTTCGGCATTGATTAACACCTCCATCGTATATGTTATTTGAAATAGTTGCTCGTTACTTAGGTATACTTCTGCTCTCGCAAATGTCAGACCATTGGCTATCAAGATGGCCTCGACCTCATTTTCGAGCTCGAAATCTTTTAAGCGTGTGTAGAGAAAAATTGATAACTGCCTTATAAGCTGATAGTTCGTATTATCTGCCATGAGGTCGCCCGAGTCCGTAAATGCAAATGTTATAAAGGGCGGTGTCACGTCCGTTTCGTCCTTGAAATGGTCGTATTTATACGGCAGCCCGATTGATTCAATTAGCTCATTCACTTCCGTGTAGGTCATAATTTGCTCTTTACCTCTCTCTCGTACTGCTCTGTCAGCTCTCTCTCTACTTCCGCGATGTGACTTATCCCCTTGACAGGAGCGCGGGAAGTAGAATATGGTCCGCCATACTGGTTGTATGACTGATGGCCGTTTTCCAAAAGGTGCGGCAGACCGGGAACCTGCGAATTGTGGATTGTCGCCTTGGCCGTGAGTCTCGTATGCTCAAATGTCACCTTCCATCCTTTGGCGTACTTCTTGCCGTCTGGAAAAGTGGACTGTGCTTTGCTCCTCATCGCCGCAGCGCCCTTCTGCCCGATCTTCTGCGTGATCGTCTGGATCTCTGCCTGAACGTTTCCTTCGTAATCCTTAAGGATTGCCCGGATCTCCTCCCCCAGGGTCTCCACTGTCACCTTTTTGGCCATTGGTGCCTCCCTTCCTCTCTACATATAACTCCATGTAATCGGTTCCAGGGATCTGATACGTCCTATAGATTGAATAGCCCTTGCCGTTGTACTCGACGATTGACTCGCCTTCGTATTCTTCGGAAAAAATGGTAAACTGGAAGGCTGGATTGAGTCCGTTTCTGCCTCCCTCGAATACCTCCGAGCGTGAGACAGAATGGACCTCGCAGAATATCTCCTTTTCCTCAGGTGTCGGCTCGTCTACTCCGTATTTATTTTTGGTCATTGTCTGACTTATCAGCTTAAGAACATCATCCATTTCTTATCTTTTCCCTGAAAACTCTGTTATTTAGAGTATATCTGAGCATCCTCGGCATGCCTTCGCCGCTGTCCCTCTTGCGCCACGTCCAGGCGGCATACATGACCACTATCTGACAGTCCTGTATATCTTCTAGGTCGAGGGTTATCCCTTCTTCTGCGATGCTCTTTTTTGCTGACTCGATATACTGTGTGAGTCTCTCATCGTATGCGGTTGTCGCTTTGATGCCAAGGTCCACCTTGAGCATCCCAAGAAGCTCATCCATCTACTTGCTCCTTTTCTTTTTCGTCTGCTTTGCTGGCGGCTCTGCGGTGATATATCCCCGCTCTGACAGCAAGGCAACCCTCGCGGGGTCCTCGCATCGGTACATAGCACCTACGGGGACCTTCGCGAGTGTGTCGCGGTCGATGAAGGACTTTACAACCTTATACTCCATCAGGTTGTAACTGTTACAGCTACGCTTGCACTAGCTGAGCCGCTAACTGCTGTGATTGTAGCTGTGCCGGATGCAACGCCGGTGATAACTCCATCTGCTACAGTTGCCTTTGTAGCGTCTGATGTGGACCATGTGATCGCGCCATCAATCGGGAATGTCTTAGCTGTAACCTTAACGGTTTCGCTAACGTCCACTGTTACTGCAGAGTTGCTCAGGATGATCCCCTGGACAACATTGGCTGTGTCGGGAGCAAATGCAACGCTTGTCGCATCAGGGGTTGTTCCCTCGAGACCGATTGCGACGAATCCCTCAGCGATAACGGGCTGACCGTCATAACGAGCTGTACCCTTGAAGGCTGTCTGATCCTGGATAAAGAATACATGCTCAGACTGTGCAAATTTTGCACCAGCTCTCTCGCCAAGGAGGTAAAGGTCGAAGAATCCGCCGATGATCGTGTTGTCAGGAATGAAGTTGAGCACTTCAATGATTCCACCGATAACAGGCATCCTGTCAGATACTCCGCTTACTACACGGCCCTGTGCATCAACAGACACGGTCTTGGCAACAAGCTTTGTATAAGTCTTGCGGTTCATGACCCATACCATCTCGCCGCGTGAGTAGTCGCTCTTAGCCGCACCGCTGGCAAGGACGATCTGCTCGAAGAGCTGAGCGCCTGAGAGACCTGCGGAAATTGAAATGATGTTGGATGTGTGGAGGTCTACCCAAGGACGAGCCGTTGGGGGGTATCCTGCAGGCTGAGCTGTCTGGGCAAGCCTTGACATGATACCGAAAGGCATCTTCTGGGTGGTTACGGAATTGCGGCCGTAAAGAATAGCCTTATCAATTGCAAGTCCGATTGCCTGTGAAAGGGCATCAAGGAGAGTTGCTGCAAGGTCGATATCGGAATCCTCAAGGACTGCATTGCAAACCTTGTAGTAACCGGCAACCTTGTAGCAATCAATTTCGGCGTCGTTAAATGCAAGATTGAGCTCGTTGAGGGCTGCACAGCACTCCGTCCAGATAGCCTCTGCGACTGTGCCCTGGATGATCTGACGGGCGTTGCCGCCGATCGCCTGCACGTTTACGTGTCTGTAAAGTTTTGAATAATTTGCGATGTTCTCCTTGAGGAGTCCGAGAAATACCTCAGGGATTGTGAGACCTGCGTTCTGGATCTCCCTCTTGTTGGCGATGCAGCTTCTTACCTCGGCAAGATAAGCCTTGACGTCGTCCCGCTGGAACATCTCAACTGTGTCAACGTTCTTAAAAAATCTGTTTCTCAGAATGGGCATTTTTTCTACCTTCCTCTCTTCTTTTTTCTCAAGCTCAGGAGTTGTGTCCTGCTCCTTCTCGACATCTGCAAGCTCCTTTTCCATCTCAGCAATGGAATTTTCGAGCTTTTCTTTTTCGGCATCGTTCTCTTTTTTCTCGGTGTCGAATTTCTCGACCTCTTCCTCGACAGCCTTCTGAGCCTCTGCCTTTTCCTCGCCTTCCTCAAGAGCGGCGGCCTCTTCGATGGACTTCTCCAGCTCGGCCTCTCTTGTGGCAAGCTCCGCATCCTTTGCTCTCAATGCTTCGAGAGCCTTCTGGGCGGAATCAATCTTTTTCCTAAGGATCAGTGCCTTTAACATGGTGATTCTCCTTTCAGTTTTTTCAGGGCGTTACTCTTCCAGGCTTCATTTTTCCGCCTTAAAATTTCGTCACGCTCCTTTTGTCTTGCGGAGATGTTGGTCTCCTCATATGCCGGGAAAGTGCACGCAGAGACTTCAAAGAGCTCTACTTCCTTAATGGTCCAATGGATCGACCCGTCATCGCGGAACTCGGTTTCCTCTTTCAGGATGTCAAATCCGATAGAACACTGGTCTACATCTCCACGCTTCACTCTCTCATAGAGGTTCATTGCATCCACATCTTTCGGATTGATGTCGATGCTGCCCCAGAGGCCGTGCGCGTCTGTTCTGAGCTGCAGTGTGTTCGCCTTGGTCCTTCCAAGCACCAGTGTGGTGTCATGGTTTATCAGTGCCCTTATATCTCCTGACAGCGTCTTATCAAATGCCCCCGGAGCGATTGACTCACTCAATCCCGGGAACATTTCATAGTCGCTGTTAAATACGGCAAAATATCCCTCAATTGAGAGTTTTCCGCCGTCTTCCCTCGTCTCAAATTTGCTCTGTATAGTACGGAGCTGTCTTATCTCTCTATCACTCATTTTCGCCTCCCTGTATCAGTTTCTTCTGGTCGCCGATCATGTCGGCAGGAATGTAATTTTCCAAAATCCTGAGCTCGTCAAGGCCCTCAAGAGGTTCCATGCCGAGTCTGTCGCGGACTTCGTTGCCTGTGACAATGGCCTTGTCTGACAATCCGCCGAATACCTTATAAATGGTCTCGATATCCCAGTCCATAAGGCTCAGGACGTTGAATTTTAAGTACATTTTTTCGGAAATTATCAATTTCTTGGTCATTTCCTGCTGAATTCCGAGCGCTATGGTCTTAATTTTTGACTGCACGAAGTTATTCCAGGCTTCTTTGCTGTACTCTCCCACTCCGAGGAGGAACGGAGGCACGCCGATAATTGCGGCGACTGTCCTCTTGTCGAGCTGTACCGTCTCATCTATTGCAAGGTCCTTGAGTGATAGTGGTCTGACCTGCTCGACCTGGAACTGCTCCGCAGGGATCAACCAGGGCTCACCGATCTCGGACGATTTAACGTACTCCTCAAGGAGTCTCTGCCTTCCCGAAGGATTGGCAAATTCGTCCACGAGGGCGTCAACCTTTACAATGATCGATGGCTTCCACTTCGATTCCATGAATCCTTTTTCGGTGGCTGCTGCCTGCTTGAGATTCTGCGCCACGTCCCGAAGACAAGTGGTCACGCCCTTGCCCTTCCAAAGATACGTTTTGTCGGGATTAAAAACAAAGTGCAGGAGGTTCTCCGGGTCCTTTGCCTTGCCGTCAATCAGCACCTTATAGTCTCTGTATCCGATAGGCTGGAAAGTGACTCTTGAGGCTCCTATAGGTTCGAGGTTTACAATCTTACCCTGATAGGTGTGTGGGATAACTATGGAGTTGCCTTTTCCGTATAGCAAAAGATTCATAACAATCGCCTGGATCCACGTCGAGCGGGTCATGTGCATTTCGGGCTCGATGTCGATCTTTCGCGACAGTTCATTTATAATCCTCTGATCTCCCCGCTCAGTGTTGGCCATCAGGTGAATGGTCAGCGAGCCTATAAGCTCAGCTATCCCCTTGCACGCGGTCATGATCTCCGGATTCTGATCCAGTGAGACATAACCGGGGCAGGCCATTGACTCTGAGTCGGTCAGCCACACTCCAATTGGTGATATCTTCTGCTCTTCTCTTTTTACACGTCTTTTTTTCTTGCTCATTCCTCACCCCACCAGTCTTTTGCCTTCTTGGCTTTCTCGGCATCCTGCAGACAACGGACGCAGGCAAAAACAGAGGCGTCAAAAAGGTCTATCCTCATTTCCGGCTGTGTTTTTTCATACTGGACAGCGTCGTCCGTCTTCTCCACGGCTGCAACGTTGGCGACGCAATATTCATATGCATCTGAGTGTAGATAATAAAGGGTCCCGTCATTTATCGCTTTTTCGATGTGACGGAACCCTTGTGATTTCAGGTAATAATATTGTGGCTGATCTATGATATTAAAGCCTGCTGCCTTCATTGCCGGGAAGTACTCCTCGCCGGCAAATTTACGGTCGTGACCGACCTGCCTTATCTTGAATCCCATTTTTCTCATGGCTACGAACCAATTAACTATATCCGAGATGTTAACTGTAGGAGTGTTGGACATTGACAGCCATCCGTCTTCCTGCCATCCAAATAATGGAATGTTATCCTTTTCTGCTTTTTCGATTGCCATCGCCACCGGACAAAAGCCGTGTGTTATGACGATCTCGACACCCTGATACTGACCATACAGCGCTGCGGCTGTCAGATCATGGAGCCTTGAGAGGTCTGCGCCGCCGTACCAGTTTATCCCCAGCTTCGAGAGCTGTTCGAGCGTCCAACTGTATTGGCGGTCAGAGGCCTTTAGCTTGTCGATATCAAACCAGGCCTTGAGCGCCGCGGTGTAAATGTTTAATCGGCGGCTTAAAAAGTCCTTCCGCTGTTGCGGGTCGTTCTGCGCCTGCAATGCGTCGTTTAGGATGTCGTTTGGCCTGATCGTCACGCCATAGTTGGGATTGGCCTTTTGATGCTGGATGGGATTGGTGTAATCCACGTTTCCCTTGTCGTCCTGGTCAGCCCGGGCGATAAACGCAAAAAAGGCATCGTCTTTGACAATGCCTCCTGCGACTTTTACGCCATACTCCATACGGTGGTATCCAAAGGAGTTGACGTTATCGCCTGCGGTCGTGATGCCGACCATCAATTTATTTGTATAGGCCTGCATGGCCTCCTTAAATCTGTTGTACTGCGCCGGCTTTTTATATGCTGCCACCTCGTCTGCGATTGCAAAGTTGCAGTTAAAAGAGTCCTGCGCGTCCGGATTGGATGCCATGATCTGGATTTCTATTGTGCCATCAGGACGCCCGTCCGGTGTTTTAAACTCATATTTGATCGAGTGCTCAAAAGAGTTGTCTTTTACGTCAAAGTCACCTATGAGCTTTTTGTATTTGAGGGTGAAAACCAAAAAGTTAAAGGATTCAAGCGCCTGCTTAAGTGCGGCGGCTACTACGTAAATCGTGGAGCCTGACCGGCGCTGGATGATCGCAACCGCAAAGGCAAAGGCTGCCACGAGGCTCGTTTTCCCATTTTTCCTCGGGATAAATATAAGCGCCTCCTTAAATCGTCGCTCATTGGTGCCCTTGTAATAAAATCCAAGGAGGTTGTAAACGATAAATATCTCCCACGGCTCAAGTTTAAAGGGCTTGCCGAGCAGTGGCGTTCCATCCAGCGCCTCACCTTTGCGGTGGACGAAGATGCCTTCCATGATCGTCACGGCTGCATCCGGTTCTTTCGTCCTGAGCTCAAGCTCCGGGCGCTTAAGGTCCTCGAGAAATCTCCTGCAGGCGTTTATTATGTCATCGCCGGCTATCTTGATTCCGGAGACCACATCCTTCGCGTATTTAATTGCAATTTCCTTGTAGTGTTTAGCCTTCACATCAGATTCCCAGCTCCGCCAGCGCTCCCGCGAGGCCTCCGCTGTTATCCTTGTTGATGAGTCCTTTTTCCCCAAGCCTCTTAAGACCTGCCGGGGTCAGTCCCAGATCACGCCAGTAGGCGAGCGCCTGGGCATTGCAGTCCATTATGACGACAAGAGCGGGATTCTTTACGATATTGCTCGCTCCGCTCTTATTGGTGTGCTTAACTATCGGATTGCATCCTGCCTCCTCATACTCGGCCTGTGCCTTGTCCCTGGTCTCAAGGATTCCGGCAAGGGTGTCTATTACGCTTTCAAAATACTCCTGGTAGGTGCCTGCTGCCTCGCAAGCGGATTTTATTTTGTTTTTCCATTGCCTCTTAGTCACTTAACTTTTCTCTTATCAGTTGGATTGCTGCAGTCATGCCCTTGGCCTTATACTCCGGATGAGTCGTCCGAAAGCAGTATTTTTGACATGACGTTTTATCGCATTTCTCATTCTTCTGAGGGTCACAGATGTGCGTCCTCAATCGGTCTGTTGCTGTATAGGTACTCATGTACTTTCTTCTGCTCCTATTAGGCTCCTCGATTCTCGGCCAAAAGATAGCCGTTTCAAAATTCGCATAATCATAAGAAAACACTTGTTATGCGCTTAATGGGGTTTTATATAGGATTCATGCCACTTTGAGGGGTCCCCATGGCCCAGGAACCCCTTTTGTCTAAAATTAGCCCGTGTATATAAAAGGC
>Ga0247610_10000878_pt1 | contig 39788 bp, 21 predicted proteins | sample 174DNAGHGhighgp2_FD_193483 | JGI IMG/M metagenome (GOLD analysis project Ga0247610, IMG submission 193483) | Sheep rumen microbial communities from Palmerston North, Manawatu-Wanganui, New Zealand - 1742 DNA GHGhigh gp2 | ecosystem: Host-associated > Mammals > Digestive system > Stomach > Rumen...
ACCTTATAATTATCACTTAAATATTTTTGTACAACCTCCATTTTATATTCTGATGTATACCATTCATGTTGTTCACGAGCCATAATAAAAATCCTCCTATAATGCTTTTCTTACATTATAAGAGGATCAACAACAAAATAGTAGGTGGGAATCTTTTATGCATACATGAAATTTAAATTTTTTATTGATACAATTGATTGTGGTACACTTGCAAACTATCAATTGATAGTATATAATATAGATGATAAATTAACTCAGGGAGGGAGTGTGATGGATAATAGAATTGAATTGAGTAAAGAAGAAATAGAAAATGTATTACAAAAAATTAGAAATGCTGATAATAATTGCTTTAAATTAGTAAAAAGAGATTCAGATTATTTAAAAGATCCAAAGATTTTTATGATTAATCTTGGTATAGATATGACTGATTTAATTTTTATCATAAAGGAAATAGAATACGAGAATTATAAAGAATGTATCTTAGACATTAAAAATAAATATGTCTATTTGTATGTTTTTAAAAAGAAAGTTTACGATACTGATGCTTATATCAAAATAGGATTCAAATATGATGATGATACGGGTAATGTTTATATTATTTCTTTTCATGAAGACATGTAATGTGGAGGAAATTTGTTATGGAGAAAATAACTAGAATAGAAGAATTTGAGTTTAAAGAAAAAAAACTTAAAGTAGAGCAAATCTATTATTATGATAAAGAAAATGATATTTATTATGACGATGAAGAACTTGGAAATGAAAATTTAAAAAAAATTAGAAATGCGTATAGAAAAGAAGTAGGATTACTCGAAGATGATGAAATCAAAAATATAAGAGATTTTTATAATTTAAATCAAAGAAATTTCTCTTTATTATTAGGATTTGGAGAAGTTACAATAACTAGGTATGAATCAAAAAGTATTCAAGATAAAGCTCATGATGCTGTAATAAGAAGTGCAACTGATCCAAATGTGTTTTTGGACTATGTTAGAAATAATAAAGAGTCATATTTAAAATATAATTCACTTGAATCTTATAATAATTTAGTAAAATTAATTAATAATAAGATTACAAATGATTTGTCAGATTCAGGTAATGTTTTATATGATGAAGAGAAATTTTTAGCAGTTATATGTTATATTAATTCAAAAATTGAAAATCTAACTAAAACTAAATTGGCAAAATTTTTGTGGTATATTGATTTTAAGCATTTTAAAGATAATGGTAAATCTATTACTGGTTTAACATATGTTCATAATTTTTACGGTGCTTATCCACTAGGATATACAGAAAAATTATCGAATAAAAAAATAAAAATAATTGAAAAATATAGTGAAATAAATGATTCACTAATATATTTAATCGATGATTGTAAATCTGATTATAAATTATCAATTGAAGAAGAAAAAACAATTGATATAGTTATAGATAAATTCAAGTGTTTTAATACTAAAGAGTTAGTCGATTATATGCATAATGAAGATGCTTATACTAAAACTAAGCAACAAGATATTATTAATTATAAGTATTCGTATACTTTATCAATATAATAAGATCAATATTTGTTAAATCGTGATTCGATGTCAGAGATATAGATAATAAGATTAATAGAGTTTTATGTTTCTAAGTATGGTAAAGCTCATAAAGATAATCAATTAACATTAAAAGAGATAATTAAATAAATGATAATCTTGACTTGCAAAAATTAGAATTTGCAAGTTTTTTTATGAATTTTATGTAAACGTTTTAGTTGAACGACACAGATTTTTGACTATTTGTTTCGATTTCTACTATGAGTTAAATATGAGTGAATTGTCTACAAAAAATTGAAAAAACGCGACCATTATTCAGTGAGTATTTACTCACTTTCTATTGAATTTTTATTAGATAGAAAATATAATTTTTATATACAAGGTGTTTTTAAACGCTTTGAAAATGATTTAAATATTAAGATAATGCTAATATTTAATATCTATATTAACTTAAAAATCAATTTAAATTAAGAATAGACGATACAGATAAATAATTAAATACCTATTTTTAATTTTATTAATTTATTTAATATCCTTATGGAAAGGTGATGGTTTAGTTATGAAGAAGAAAATAATTATTGCTTTAAGTACTTTATTAGTAGCAATGAGTATTACTGTTTTTGTTTTCGCATACTACAATTTCTTTGCCTCAAAGAAGGGTTCTGAAATTGTATTAGAAAATGTAAAGTTCCAAGTAAATGATTCACCAAACAAGGGAGAAGAGGATGTAGTATATTTTACTACTGATGAATTAACTGAGGGTGATGGATATCAGGTTAATTTAAAATATTCATTAAATGGTACCTTCGTATCTAATTATGCTATGAAGTATTCTACTTATTTTGAGGTAGAAGATGAAAGTGGCATTTCTAATGCTATTGATGTTTATAGATTCTATGATGGTTCATTCCATTTTGTAGGTAATTTAAATAGCCTTTTATATTCTGAATCAGATTCTGAACCTATTTCTGTTTATACAGACTTTTTAGGAACTAGTGGTTCTCATTTAGAAAAGTTTATTTTGGTTTATTCTTTAGGTAGCAAAATTGAAGATAAGTCATCTTTCAGTTTAAAGATTTCAACTAAGTCTGAAATGGTTACTACAACTGCTTCAGAATTCCCTTATTTCTATTTAAATGATATGGGTGGATCTGATGATTCTCAAATGGCAGAAACTGCAGAATCAATTTTTAAGCAATTACCTGATAATGAGCTTATTTATGGTAGAACTATTGTTTTAATGAAGGATTTAGTATATACAACTAAAACTGATATTACTTTTAATAATTTAGTTGGTTTAGATTTAAATGGCCATAAGATTGATCTTCATGGTGGTACTTTAACATTTAAGGATACAAATGAGACTGGAACTAATAATTATAATAAGTCGTTATCTATTAGTGATAATGTAGGTGGAGGATTCTTAAAGGATTCTACAATTGCTATTAACTATAGTAAGAGTGTTATTGATATTCAAAATGATTTTTATACTAATTCATCTAAATTAAATAATTCAAATATCAATATTACTTCAATAGGATTAAATGCATTTGAGAATGCTTCAAGTCAAAAGTTCGAAGAAATAACTGATATTAAGCATACTGTTACTAATGGTAATTATTCATTTGATTTATTTGGTGATTTAAAATTCTATTTATTAAAGGGATATCTATCTATTAATAACGACGGTGTTTCAGTATTATCATCTAGAGGAGAAGCAGAATTAAATATTGATTCTAACTATATTTTTAATATAAGTGGTATTAATAGCTCTGATTCTATAAGCTTAACTATTCCTGTATCTGATTCTACTAGTAAAGTAACAATTAATGATATTTTACAATTATATGGTTCAACAACAGATTCGTGTGTTGAATATTTAATGTCATATGTACCTAAGAGATTAGATGGTTCAATTTATTTACCTTCATATATTTCTATTTTTAATGCATATATCACATGGATCAGCTATGATGAAAATTTGATTAATAATACAGGTAGAGTTTTACCTAATGGCTACTTTAATTTAGATAGCTGGGTTTCTAAAAAAACTAATTTAGGATTTATTATTGATCAATCTGGAGATGTATTATCTGGTGTAATTAAGGATATTGAAATTGTTGTATTATCTCCTGAGGAAAGAGCAGAATTATTATTTGATGCTATAAGTGTCACATTCAATGGTGATGATGTAACATCATATAGCTTTGATTTAGTAAATTCTTTATTTAATAAATATGATTCTAATGACTTAGCAGCAATCGCTAGTGAGTATTTTAATATTACATTAGATAGCTCTAAAACTTTTGATGAGCAAAAAGAGGATTTTATAGCTGAGCTTAAGGTTAAATTAGGATTAGATCATATCACAGTTTCTTCTGAACAAGAGCCTCAATTTGTAAAGGAAGGCCATGATTCATCACTTCAGCCATTATTATCTGGTGTAACAGATTTAACTCAGGATGGTACACCTAATGAGATTGTATCATTAGTATATTCAATCAATTATACTTTTGCTGATGCAATTGTTGTTAAATATAAGCTATTTAATATTAATACAGGCGAGGCTGAGGTAACTCTAGTCGATGTTACTAACTCCTTAAGAGTTCCATTTGATATATATTCTGAACATATTACTGGATATACTATGGATGGTGATTATAGAATCTATAATAAGTATGTTAATAATTTCCAATTAGTATCATCATTTGACGGAATTACAATTGATTATACTGTTCCAAATGAGTATAGAAATTATGTAAAGATTGAAACAAATCAGCAGGGTCAAAAGATTTTAACTATCACAAGAGATAATGTACCTGCAGATACACATACAGTTACTATAGTAGCTAGAATTAGTGGTGTAGATTCTCCGATTTATTTACCATTTACATGTGTAGGTGTTTTACATGGTACAACATCAAGAAATCATGCTGAATTTGAAAACGGTAATCTATACACTATTATGCTTAATAATTATGATAAAAACAATGATTTAACATTAACTGATTTAGAGGCAAAGAATAGCCCTATAACATCAATTAGTGTTAATAAGAGAAGATTAGATTCTTTAGTTGGATTAAAGTATTTTGATAAGTTGACAAGTGTTTCTTTTACTGAATGTAATTTAACTAATATTAAGGATTTGGCATATTTGAAGGAATTAACTTACGTTAATTTAAACACAAATAATGTTGCAAATCTTGAACCTTTTAGATATTTGGATAAATTAAAAACTTTATATTTAGGTAATAATCAAGTGTCATCTATCGAGCCTATTCAATACTTAACAAATCTAGAAAAGCTAAATGTTGCAAATAATAGTATTTCAGACTTTAGATATATTGAGAATTTAACTGGATTAACTGAATTATGGGTTGCAAATAATAAGATTTCTGGAGGCCAGTTAGTTGTTGATTTAAATAATGCTGCATCTGCAGGTGATTATGCTTATATTATTAGAGGAAATCAATATTACTTTAATTTGCTTTCACAAAAAAGAGATCAAGCTATAAAAATTTATATTGCCGCAGATGGAACAGCTTATTCTTTCAATTCAGATGCAAAAAAAGAATCTGAAATATTAAGTAATATAACACCTATTTATCATACATCTGATGTGATGGTTGTTCCTACATTCATTGTAATAAATGGTGTAGAATATGAAATTACTTATGAGACTACACTAAATAATAGAAATTATGTCGTAATAAGTAGAAATAGTAATTTATCATTGACTAATATTTCATTAAATCAAATTCCTGTTGATAATAATGTAGTAATTTATGCGTATGTTAATGGATTAGCAGAAGATGATGATCATTTCTATAGGCCATTAAATTTTGCAATTAGAAAGGGCTCAAAAAATACAAATAATTACGGAAAAATTGAAGTATCTAGCGGTCATTGGATGCTAGCCGAAGATGTTGTTAAAGATGTAAACTTACTTTCTAAATTGTGGGTTTTATATGATCAAGATAATGATGGTGCTATTACTTTTGAAGAATTACAGCATACAGGAAATACAGTTGAAGTTAATGTTGAATCAGCTGGTGTTGAATCATTAAGTGGTATCCAATATTTTGGAAATATTACTAGTTTAAATATTAGAAATAATATCTTAGAATTAAATGAAAAGGGTACAGCAAAAATTGATTATATTTCATATTTATCTTCTTTAGAGCAATTAAGAATGAATGGTCAAAAGTTTGATTTTGATGATTTGATTTATTATACAAGATTAAAGGAAAATGGTAATTTTAATGTAAAAACTACGGGTTCATTTGAATTGAAAGATATAAACAATAACGAATTTACTGTAAACTTTGATAATGTTGGTTTAACTACATTAAAATATTTCTATGTTTATGGTTCAAATGATTTAAGTGATTACGAAACTAAAACACAGCTTTATCACGTTTATATGAATAATCCTAGTATAAAACTATATAAGGATTCTACGTCAGAATGGGATCCAATTAATGAAGAGATTAATAAATTACTTGGTAGTATGACTACAAGCGCCAAATTTATTAATTATAACGATGAGGTTCAAATTAAAAAGGAATATAAATTCTATATGTATGATGATTTATATCCTACTACTTTTAATTTAACAAATGAAAGTGCAATTTCTGATAATGAATATTTATTTGCTGGTGGTTCAACTGGTAATAGACCAAGTGATGACGCATATATAAACGTAATTGATGCATTAGATTATGATCCTGTATATGAACTATCTCAGGTTGATACTGGTTTTATTGCGAAAGCAAATCATAAATTGGCTGATTATTTTAAAGTTGAAACTGACACTGTTGACATTAAAATCACCTATAAAAAATTAATCTATAAAGATTATCAAGCTTATCTTGGTATGAAATTAGCTACAAATTCTATATGTGATGGTAGAAGAAGTTTAACTAGATCTTCTTCATACAATATGACATTATTTATGCAATATAATAACGATTATACATTTATTGATGACCAAGGAATTGATGACAGTGTTGATGGTCAACCGATTAATGCAGTATTTGGCGCAGTTGAGTCAATGCTATTAGTTATGAATGGTGTAACTGAACAGTTAAAAGCCGGTACAAGAGGTTATAATTACTTGGTTACAAAAGATGATGGAACAGTAGAAAATAATGTCATTGGTACTCCAAATTATTTAGTAAAAAGTAGTGAGGTAAAGACTTTTAATGGCGAATATACTAAATTAGATAATACCAAAACTACAGCATGTGATTTCAACAAATATTTCTTTATTCATGGTAATTTTATGCCAACTGCTAAATCAGCTGTTGATGGTTTAAGATACTTAACTCAAATCAAGAAATTGTATATAAGAAGAGATGCTGTTTTAGGAACTGGAATTGATTTGAGAAATATAGAAGAATTATTTGCTGTATATACATATTTTGATATTAGTGATTTTAAATATGTTTGTGAGAATACTAAAATTATTATTTTAGCACAAGCAACAGCGACAAATCTATCTGATGAAACATCTCTTGACTCAGATCCAAATCAATTAGTTGAGACATATATGGTTTATTTCCCTAATTTGAACGAGTTCTATTTCCGTGGTGAAGGTGACGGTGAGAAGGGACAAATGTATGAGTGGAGTGCATTCTTGGCATATTCATATATTCCATATAATCAAATTTATAAAAAAGACTCACAAGGAAATTATGTATATTACCACGAGGATGGTTCAAAGCAATATGTTGGTGGAGTCGAACTTGATTCATTAAGAAGATATTATTGGTATGATTCTTCAGCAAGAGATTATCATAATTTTAAATATGTTTATTATTCATTTGATGGTTCAACATTTAATATTTTAAATCAAGATATTATTGATGATAATTCCAATATATTTGATGATGAGGACGGAAGTTATAAATATTTATATGAAGAACAATCAGGAAATAAAATATCTGCATCAAATCAAATTTTTGGTAAGGTTGCAAGAGGTTATTTAGAAAATAATTCTTATAAGAATGTAAAACTTAATAATTTTAAGATTTCAAGAACTGTTAAAGATACATTGAAATATACTAATACGTATGAGAATCAGTTAGTTTTAATGGAATTATATAGAAATTTACCTGAACGTACAGTTCCGCATTTCTATATTAATAATACTTCACCTGCTGATGGAGATGGTGGAGATTTTGATCCAACATTCTCTGCAATTGTTTTCAATACGAACGTTACAAATGAATATAATGAACTTGCTCCATCTATTTCTGATTTCCATGTTAAGTTATCAGGAAGCACTTTTGACGGAACATCATTAAATGATACTGAATATTCAAAATTAAGCTGGGTAGATAGCGATTATTCTGATTATTTTAGAAAAGGATTAACAGTAAAATTACCAATTAATTATAATGATTATAAAATTGGTTATACGCCTTTTGATGAAAAGTATCGTAATTTCACAATTAATTGGTATGTTGCATTTGCTATTGACTCAACTGGAGCAGATTCTAATGATTATAATTCAGTACAATTAAATGATATTAATACGCTTATTACAACAACTACTAGCGCATTTAGTGTATCAATTAGTGGTGGATATGTTGTGATTACATTGAATTATTCAGGTTATTATATGTTTGAGGGCTTGTTAGGATTAAGCTGCTATGAAGAAATAACTGATGATAATGTTAAGGCAGAAAGTGGTATTACTTATTATGAATATAATGGATCAAATTATGTTCAAGCAACAGGAATTGTCGTAGGTCAAACTGTGGTAACTGGTATGTATTTATATTCAAGCTATGCTTATAATACAAAGTATTCAACAAAGCCTTCATCAGTCGCTGGTAATAATCAAAGCTTTACATATTCTTATAATATAAGTGGTTCTGTTTCAATATTATATCCAATAACAATTACTTCAATGTCTAATTCTGAAATTGATGCTTTACAAAGTTCTAGAAAGAAATCAATGACATTGATATCTAATGATACAATCACAGTTAATTATTCAAGTAATTCAATAACAAATACTACTTATAACTTGAAATGGTATGATACAATAATTGATCGTTCATTTAAATTTGTTGTATTTGAGTCATTTGCTAAGAATGGATTGAGTCAATCAGCAAGTGAAATGACTATAGATTTAATGTATGATGATACTAATCCAAGCATCCTTTCATCTGATAGACTAAAATTATATGATAAAATTTTAAATCGTTTATATGGTTTATCAACTCAAAATGAAACTGATTTTAACATATCTGATTTAACAAATGGATTAGATAAAGATAATAATTCTAAATATGATATCAAGACTTTCTATGGATTACAAAGATTCTTAAGTGATATTTATACATTAGACGGATGGGAAACTTTAAGTATAAACACATTTAAATATAAATATGCTTCAACAATTACTTATCTACCTAATCGATTCCCATATCAGTTAGAAAATTTATATTTATCTTCTACATATGGAATTACTTATTTTGGTGCATTGTTCGAATCTAATGTTATCGATGCTAGGTTATCATACGGTAGTACAGGAAATTCAGATGCTGGTGTTGTTGATTATGATAATCACACTGGTAATACTGATAAAATTCAACAATTAGTTTATCAATCAGATACAGTAATTGACTTATATGATTATGCTGATTTGGTCAATAAAATTAATAATGATTCATCTATAACTCTAAATTTATCAACACTATATGTAAATTCAATCACAGAAGATAGTTTTAAATTATTAGCTGATTTATCAAAAAAATTAACTAATAATTTGACAATTTATATGTATTCTGGAATAGCAGATAAGTATACTTTATCATTCCACGATGAATCTATTGTTCAATATTTTTGTAGTAATGTAGACATTAGTAAATTAAGTATAATTTTGTATGATGGTAATAATGATAACAACATTGATTTAATCGATAATTTGAAGAAATTACTTGTTGAAGCAAATAAAATTGAAGCTCCAACTCAAATTAAGAAAGGAACTTTTTTCTCTAAAACTTCTAATCTTAGTAGCAATAATTATTCTGTGATTGTACCAGTTACTGAAGGTCATAAAAAAGATAATACTGTAGCACCAGAAAATTCTGATTTCTACCCAGATTTCACGATAGGCAAAGACGTAACATATAATGTTGCAATAAGATATACAAGTAATAATAGAAAAATACAAGTTTTTAAGAAAATAACAGGTAATTCAGAAACAGATGCTGCAAAGCATTATGGCTTGAAAATTGGGGTTTTCAAAGATGGAATTAGAACTGGATTGACAACTCCAAGTTATACTGTAGATCAGTTAGATATTTATGATACAAGTCATTTTGATTATAATTATGTTAATTACTTGATATGGCTTCTAAAGAACTCCGATGCTAATAATAATCTTAATGATACCATTGCTAAGTCTTTTGTTACAGCTATTACTGTTAATGGATACTCAGTAAATGTGGCTAAGGGGCCACAAACTTTCCAATACCGTTTAGGATTTACTAACAATGATTCTACTTATCATTTAGGAGAAGATAACTCCCCAGATTATACTTATCCAGAAGGTATAACATATATTTATGATAAGCATTTATTAGTTGATAATGCCGGTGCTGGAAATAAATATTATCTTATTATTGTTAACACTGAATATTTTAGTTTTGAATATTTTAGTACTGGTAATATACAATCCCCAAGTAGTGAGCATTATAATACAATTGATGTGAAGGGATTTGAATTGTTGCCATATAAGGCCATTATTGAAGGTAATGCTATTAATTCAAAGGGTTCTCTTCTTACAATTAATAAAATAATAAATAGTGATGTTACTCATCTTGAATCTAATAAAGTAAAACTACAATATATTGAAATAAATAATTTGCCATATGGTGATGATTTTGGTGTTACATCATCAGAAGGTGCCGAGGCATATATTTCAATGTATACAACACTTACTGATTTTTCTGGATTAGCAGAATCTGTATTGAATAATACTACTTTAATATTAGGCAATAGAAGTAGAATATTACAACGATTTATTGAATATCGAGCAGTTGGTAACTATAGAGGAATATTCTTAAAAAATGATCTTGAAAAAGATATATATGTTAATATGGAATATCCAAAAATGCATCTATTATTTAATAATGGTGATTATGAAAAATCATTTAATTATCAGTTATTAAAGCAAGATATTTTAAATGCAACAATTGGTAGCTCAGATGTTGTTTTCTTCAAGAATTATAATGATTTCTACACTCCTGTTTATTACCAATTAGTTAATTTTGCTGGTGGAGAATTAACTAATATTACTTTATATAATAATGTCGAAAATCATCCATTTAATAGTGCTAATCGAGGCGTGTTACAAGATGATTCAGTTTACAATTATTATTTAAGTGATAAATCAGGAAGTAATAATTCCGCAAGAATTCTTTATAGCTCTGAATTCTATGATCCTCTTAAGTTGTTTGGTGAAATTATTAATGTTCATTCAAATAATATAAGAGAGATGTCTAATAAAGAAAAATTATCAATGTATAATACTTCATTTACTATTAGTGATTTTGATGAAATTAACAATATGGTATTTACATTAAGTAGTACTAATACATTGGAATTGCCAAAAAAAATTAATAATAAAAATGTTATATATTTACCTGTTGATACATATCATGTATATAAGGAACAAATGGTATGGAAAGCTGATAGAAGTGGTAGAACTTTTAGAACTTCAAGTAAAACTGATGCTTATGGCTTTCAAAATATTAGTTTTATCAATTGGACTTATTTTGATCAAATACAAGGATTTGTAGCTCCAAAGGATATCTTGGGAACATTTAAAAATAATTATTTTGACATGTTTGAAATTCAAGTAACAAATAATTCATATATTATTAAATTGAAGGATAATGTTACTACAAATTATACTGCCTTAAGGTATAAATTCTATGCATTTGAAATAAGAAAAACACCTTCAAATGGTACTTCAACAACTATCTATAATTTTTATCATGATTATGTTAAATTTACTCAAACTGAAAATTATGATTATAGTTTCAGTGTAAATAAATCAGTAGATTGGAAATTAGCTGAATTCTATGTTGATATTAATGCAAATAATACTATAGGAAGACAAATAATTACAAACAGTTATTCATTACATTTACCTAAACAATTAAATTTAGGTGGTACATTATACTATGTCACATATTCATCTCCTAATGATACAATTGAGTTTATCGATAATGGAACTTATTATTCTCTTGAGTTGAAGGATAATGCTATTGATGACGTCAATATTATGGTTCAAGCTACTTTGAATACACAGCAGAATTCTTCATATAAATATTCTACTGATGCAAAGAAATATAGTGATTTCACGGTTGCAGAGAAGCAAATGGGAGCATATGAACGTGTTCTATACGAAGGTGAGTATTTATATAGACAAGTACAAAGTCCTAATGATGATACAGAATACTATTATAAGATTAGCACAGTTTATCAAATTGTAGATTTCTATGTTAATACAGCTCCAGGTGATGCTAAAAACTATTCTGAGGAATATTCAGTAATTAGTGGTGATTACTATGTTGAAGTATTAGTTGATTCATCAACTGAAGAAGTAATACCTGCGGCGTTTTATATTGAAACAACTGAAGTAGGTAATTCAATCTCAAGTAGTTATATTATTGGTGATTATATTTCTGATTTAAACGGTACTCCTAATACTGGTTACAAGTGGAAAATTGTTAATGCAAATACAATTTTTGATTCGGGTCTATTATTAACAGATATGTTCTATGGTGGAACTATTTCTATCGGTGAAAGTCAGTTTGAAATACATGATAAAGTGACTGATACTAATGTTAATTATTTCCCACAATATGTTGTTATGGATTATAATGGTAATTTCATATTATCTGATGGCGATATAATTACTTATAATTATAGTGACTTGGATTCTGGAATTAGTTTTATCGAATCTAATAATGATTATCATCTAGGTTTGATTTATACTAAGGAAAAAATTAAAAATATCCACTATTTTTCTAACACTCAGCGTGAAGGTGATGGTGGTATTGGATTTAGAGCTCAATCTGTTTTGAATGGCCTTGAAATATTCCCATTGACACATGTTAGATTTGGATATTGGGTTGGTAATGGTTATGGTTATGGTTCGGATGCAATTAATGGTAGTAACTCACGTGCATTCCCAGGTAATAATTTTGAATGCTTCAAAGATATGAAATTAGTAGAATTTGATTTAGTATTTAAGCATACATCTATATTTGTTTCTGACTGGACATTCTTATTTAATTCTAGAAATAGTTTGGAATACTTTAGATATGGTGGATTATTAACATCTCAAGCTGAAACATCTCCTACTACTCATGATGATTTTTCATTCTTGTTATCATTCCCTAATTTAAAAGACATAAGAATCTTTGGATTAACAGGTATAGAAAAAACTCAAAGTTTTAGATATTTTATTTCACTTATGAGTTTGCTACATAATGGAGAAAATATTGTTCATTACTATACAAGTGCAAATATTGAATCATCTAGCGAATATGCAAATATCTATGTAGATATTCCTGCTGATTTGAATGCAGCTGTTACTATCCTTCAAGGCTTTGATACAACTGATCAATCTGATTTTAATTATCAAAATGGTTATGAATTATATCTTGGTGATAATTCATCATATTATAGTAATGTATCTAATTATGATGATACTGATGCTACCCAATATTTACTACCTTCATATATTAATGATAGTGGTACATATTACAAATTAACTTATGAATCATTATCTAATTTTGCTAACATTGTTGTTATTGATAAATTAGGTAATGAATTAACAATGTTACAATACCAAGCATTATATGCAGAATATGTATATGATTGCTTAGAAAACAACATTGAGGTTGATGATTATGAATTTACGAAGGATTACCAAATCTATGTAAGATTCAATAATTTAATTAACTGCTTAACTGATAGAATTATGATTTCAATGAAGATTGAATCACAATCAAAGATGTTATCTAAGCCTAGTATTCTAGAGATAGATAATTCTTCATCAGAATCAAAAACAAATTATATAAATGGTACTGGATATCCAGATACTTATTATGATGGAAATACATATATTTATACTCCATATTCATATGAGAGATTCTTAAGTATTTATGTAGATCACACATCAGATGCATATTTAAATTAAAATCCTAAAGGAGGGTAATATTATGCGAAAGAACAAGTTAATAATTATTGTAGCAAGTGTATTATTTGTTTTTAGCATTGGAGCTATCGTATTAGGACAAATCCTAGATGCTATCAATGAAAGCCATAATATTACTCTTGCTAGGGATATAGTTAAGGTATCAAAGGATAATTCTAACTTTGATACATATGTAGAATATAGCAATGATTCAACAATTTATGTTGATACTGATGAGGCATATGATTTAGTTGCTGTAACTAATGATAATTCAGAAGGATTTGTAATTAATACAAATATCAGCACTAAATCATATAGCCTAGATCAGTCTAAATTTAGTTCAGATAAAACATATTATATATTGGCATTTTTATATCATTCATATAATAGATATATAAATGACTTTTATGATTTAGAATTATTAAATAATGAATATAGACATAATGTAGTAAATGATGATTTAAATATAGGCAATGTCACTGATTTTTATAATTTAGGACATGAATATATTGCAGATTTTGAATCATATGATTTATCTAATGGCTTATATGATTATAAGGGAAATGAAATTAAATCTATAACTAATGGAGAGAATTCTATTACATACCCTCTTACAGGTACTGTTAATTTAAAGAATTATCATAGAAATGATTTTTATAAATATGAATCTAATAATTTAGTATTAGTTAATTCTAATACAAATATAGAATTAGAATTAGTAACTGATGGAGAATCTAAATTCTCTGGATATTATGATTCATACGGAAGAAAGCTAGATCATATTTATTATGTTGATTCTAATGGTAAGGAATGGAATTATGTATTTACTGAGGATGGTATTGTTACTAATGGTATTTTAAATAATCCTACTGCTTCAAGTACTATTTCATTAAATACATCATATTATGACAATGGTATTGTTGTAGATAGTGCTTATAATTCAAAAACATTCAAAAATATTTACGTTTTAAATGATTTTGAAACTACGAATGAAGTAACATTAATGATGCCATGTAATATTCATTTTATTAATAATCATATTATTTTAAATGATGATATTACTTTAAAGCATTATTATCATTCAAGTTATAAAATTGATAATTTGACAATAAGTGGTACTAGCGGCGGCTTTAGTACTAATTCAAATAAAAAATTCACTTACATATGCCCTAATGCATCTATTGACGCATTAGATGATTCATGCATTGTAAGTGGAACATCTAATTTATTAAATGATGCCTTAGATTTTGCTAGTGGTTATTTTGTTGATTATATTTTAAAGGATAAATATTATCAGGTTTATGATGAAACAGCTGTTGCAAAAAAGCTTGTTAGCTATGATTCAGTAAATTTAGTTGATGGATTATACACATCAGCTGATGGCGGTGCTACTAAGACACCAGTAGAATCTATAACTGATGTAAATGGAATTACATATTCTTTAACATTTAATTCATCAAATTTAATTACAGGTATTTCTAATGGTACTGATACTTATACTATTGAATATGAGAATAATAGTATTAAAAGAATTTTAAAGGGAAGCTTAGAATTAGAGGATAGAAATATTTATATCGATATTTCAGATAAGGCTGAATATTATACATTATTCTTAACTAATCCGGTTTTACCTAAGAATTTCTATGATGAGGATGTATCTATTAAGTATACATATACAGGAACTAATAATCCTTTCTATGTGACTGCAAGTGAGAATAATCAGCAGGTTAATATCACATTAACTGCAGTTAATAATAAGACAGGAGATACAAGCACTAAGGATGTTAGTGCTTGGATTATGGGTACTAATAATCAGGCTATAGCTGATACTATCGCATTAAAGCTAGAATGTGATATCAATAGAGGCTTTAGTAGAAATTCTACATCTAGAATGTATATTAATTATGATACAATTTCTGAAATTGTTGGTAACAATAATATAAGTATAGAAGCTATTAATAACTTAATTGTTAATGATGAATATTTAGTTGTTAATAAGCCTGCAAGTGGTAATAATTCTATTAATTCATATATTGTTACATATACATATACTGTAAAAGAGGTATCTACTCAAATAATGTTCCAATCAGGAGAATATTATGTTTCAAATGATGGTCAATATGTTAAGGCTATAAGCTATAATCCATCTCAAACATATTATGTAAGAAAGGCAAGCTATACTCCTGTAGAGGATAAATCAGCTTATAGTGATTCTAATATTTATGCAGAAAAATATATGCTAATTGAAAGAGTAAGCTATTCTATTTCAGATGGATTTGCAGAAATGAAGATTACTTTAACTCATGATAATCAAGAATATGAAAAGATTATCTATGCTCAATTACCTAGAATAAGCAAAGAAAAATATATTGAATATATTAAAAATGAAATTGGTCAAATATTCTTTGGCTCTGGTAATAATAATAAATATCAATTACCTGGATATGATATTTTAGCTCATTATGATGTTAAAAATGTTTCCTATGTTCCTGTAGTATTTAGTGATGGTGCTTATCAGGTGACACAGGCATTTAGTATTGATGATGCGTTTGTTATGACAAATGTAAATTCATCAAATGCTCAAAGCTATTATTTAAATGTTACCTTAACATTAAAGGATAATGAGATTATTGAATTCCGTACTGATAAGATAGCTTTAACTACATCAACAACCGGTGGTGATGGAGAAAACGAATATCAATCTTCATTATTTGAAGAGGACTTCAATAAAATCTCTACATTCATTGGTTTATCAGATGATTTTGTTTTAAATGGAAATGTATATTATTATCTAGAAATAACTAATGATGATGCTGTAAATGCGACAATTAAGGATTCTAATAATCATGTATATTTAGGCTTATATAGAAAGATTTCATCTTATGATTCTGCTAATATTCCAGCAAATGGTACTTATTTCTATATAAATCCAAATTCAACTAAATTAGAAAAGATTTACATTGATGGAACTCATTCGATTCCACAAAATAAGCCAGCTCTTTATACTACACCTTCTGATAGTGATGAGGTCGTTGGTACAAATTATAAGATGGTATTCTTAACAGATAGTGATTATATCCCACAAACATCTACAACTATTAAAGTAAAATCATATATTACAGATAGTACAACAATTCATACAGCAGCAGAGCTAAAGGCTCAGGCAGCTCTTGCTTCTGAAATTGATTTATATCAAGGCTTATATGATTTTAATGGTAACCCTATTTATGAAATTACTAATGGTAATATTACGTATATCTTAGAATATACATTTAGTGAAACTGGCGCTGATGTTTCAAATGTATATAAGAGGGATGAAGCAGGAGAAATAGAGCCTATTTCAAATGGAACTAATGTTGATATTTCTGGATTCTATTGTATGGGATATGTATTTAAGCAAATAACTGAAGGGGATAGAATTTATTTAGATAATGGTTATTATTCTAGTCAGATTATTTATGGTAATTTCATATCTACATATAATTATGATAAGGTTAAATTCACTATAAGTAATAATCCATATAATAAGGATTTAGATTCAGATTATCAAAAGTATGGACCAGCCAGCATATCTAAGATTGAATTAGATTTGAGCGAAAATGAAACTTATTATGATAAAAACGGTGTTTTAATTAAATCAGATAATTTCGTTTTAATGGATGGTGATACATATAATGGTATTTATGAATCAAATGGAGCTCCTGTTACTAATTTAGTATTTAGTGAATCTGGCTTCCAATTAACATATGATGAAAATAATTTATTGATTGGTGTTAAGGTTAAATATACAATGGCTGATAGTACAGCGGAAGGAAAATATTATAGAATACCTTCTCAACAGACAACATTCTATGATAAGAGCCATCATGTAATTACTATTTATGCTCAAAGCTATTCATTTGTAGTTCCTGGTATTTATAATCCATCTGATTTTAACTGGAATGGAAATGAAGCAATTAATGAAACTGGTGCTATTTTGGCGTCTGATACAGCTAATAGTGCTATTACATATGATTTATATGAAAAGCTAATGGAATTGTTTGGATTCGATAATGGCGATGGCCATTTTGGATTTAAAGAAATTAATGGTAAAAATTATTTCTTATTAACTGAATATTTAGATGATGCTAAAGAATTTGGTGCTATTAATTATGAATATGAGATAGCATCAAGCTATTCAAATGTTGAAACATATTATGAATTAGTTGATAACAAATATGTTGTTGCTGATTCAGTAGATGAAAATAATTATTCTAGTTATTATGTTGTTTCTAATATTAGCTATTTATCTATTGATTGTGGAGGTAAATATGTAAATATTAAGAATTTAGAGAAGTGCATTAATTTAGAGGGTATCTATATTAAGAATGCTAAATTTGGAGAAGAATCTTCTAAATCATATATTATTTCAGATTATGAGGCTGGTGAAATTACTGCTCAAACTGAAATTGCAAGTGGCTTAGTTGTTTATGCAAAGGATCACGAAAAAGCTGGTGACAATAAGAATTTTGTTAAGATTGAAACATGTAACGAAACAGTAAATGGAGTTACATATACTAAACGATTAAAGTTTGGTGGTGGAGCATCATTTAGTAATGGAACTAGATTCTTAGAATTAGATATTACTGGTAATACAAAGACATTGATTCAGGTTGTGTTAAAATCACAAAATCCGGATGCGAATAGAGATTTAGGCATTGCTGATTCTATTAATACATCTAATAATACATGTAATGAGGTAGGAAGACTTACATCAAGTAAGGGTAGTGGTAGTGCTAATATTGAAACATTCCTATATGAAGGAAATTCAAATAAGCTTTATCTATATTCTAGATCAGGTAATCCTTCTGCAATTTATGCAATCTATGTATATAACATCAGTAACGAAAATGATAATTTAAGAAATAGTAATTTAAAGAATACTATTAAAAATTTATATTTAGATAATATTATTGGCGTATCTGGTGTAAGCTTTGATTTTAGCGATTATAAGGAAATTGAAAATTTAACAATTACTAATTCTAAGCTAGTTACAATGCCTACATTGTATAGACGTATTAAAAATTTAAATCTATCTAATAATTATTTAAGTGATATTAGTAATATTGAATCTGGTGTTGGTTTAACAAATGTTGATTTAAGAAATAATTTAATTAAAACATTTGAACCATTAAGAGGCTTTAAGACATTTAAGCGCTTATATGTAGGTGGTAATAATTCTAATGCATTGGCTGTAGTTAATGGTAATGATATGTTTATCTATGGAGCTCCAAGAGAATTTATCTTGCAGCAAGGAGATGATTTCATAACTACATATAGAGGCCTAATTAATATTACTAATTTAGTTCAGGTTTGTGATAATAATCCTTTATTAGATGAAACTAATACTGATTTTTATGAATTAATTTATGATGTAATAAATGATGGAGATATTAATTATTTATATACAATTTATACATTAAATGCTATTTCATATTCTTATACACATTCCACTGGTTTAAAGATTGATTTAGCATTACTTGAAAAGAATGGCTATAGCACTGCTGTTTATGTATCTAGTGATACTGCAAATTATGTAGCATTAACAAAGGGTAATTCAAGTCAGTATTCATATACAGGATTATATTCAACTAATGAAACTAATTATAAATATGTATTGATTTCTGTAACTAAGAATGGCTATACATCATTTAGAGAAATTTATATAAAGACTAATTAAGAAAGGAAGTGAAACCCCATGAAAAGACGATTGATTATGATTATATCATCTACTATAGTATTAATACTTTTAGTAGCAGGCATTTCATATGCTTGGTATACTAATGCTAGAAAGTTTGAATCTCCAGTCATTCAAAGTGAAGACTTTGATGGCTTAAGCCTAACTTTATATCGTGGATATGATTATGACTTTAATGGGGTTTTAGATTCTAGAGAGGAATTATTTGAAACATTAGATGATTTATCATCATTATCAAATGATTTAAATGAGCAATATATAAATATTGAATATGATGATACATTTGATAAGGTAACAGGTGTTATTGATAATAATATTATTACCTATCGTTTGCTTATTAGAAATGAAACTGATAAGGAATATAGATTTAATCCATATTTCATTTTTAGTGATGATTCAACTCATAATAAGCAAAATAGCATGTTATTTAATTTAAAGGGATTAAATCAATATAATCATACTTTCAGAAATAAGGATGGAGATTTAATTGATTCATTAGGTGGAGATAGCCATTTTGATGAAGAAACCCTAAAATTTTATAAATATGATATTTCGAATGGCTTATATGATACATATATGAATCCTATCTCAAATATAACAGATGGAACTGATATATATTCTATTGAATATGGTGATAGCTCTAATATTGTAAAAAAGAACGGGACTATAGTTAGTGGAGAGGATGCATATGTTAATTTAACAAAAATGTATTATTATAATGCATATAATGTTGATACTGCTATAGAAAGCTATAGCAAAGCTAGTGAAGAAAATAAAATATATGATACTAAATTATCTGTTGGTACAGATACTGCCCCATATAGATTAGAATATAATGCTTATAATTCTAAATCAGCACATTATTTAATTGATAATTTAGGTGATGATGAAGAGGTTGCAATTGGCACTTATTATCCTTCAAAATATTATTCAATTAACAAAAATTTAGCTTGCTTAATGTATAGAGAAAAATTAACAAATATGGATGAGATAGTTGTTGATTCATATAGTGAATATTATCTAGATTATTATATTAGCATTAATTCTGAGCTTAGTAGCTTAAATAGTAGCCTTCAAAGTTTTGCAAGCCTTCATAATATAACTCCTAGTGAAGCAATTGCGACAACAGAAGTATCAGGATTTAATTATGATTATAAAATTATGAATAATAAATATAACGAAATGAGACAGTATGCAGAGGTTAGTAATCCTAATTTCAAAATACAATCATTCTGTTTTGATATTAAGCCTTATAATAACTATTCAAGTTATTTTAAAGAAGTAGAGGAGGTTTAATATGAAGAATTATAATAAAATTAAAATGAATTTAATTTCATCCTCTATTTCACTTATAGTAACCTCATTATTATTAATATTCGTTGTGTTTAGCTGGTATGTAACTAATGATAAAGCGACTGTAACTGGCGTAAATGGAGCATCACAGGATAATGACAGTGGTCATTTTATTGAATTTACTAATAATGGTGAATCTATATCAATATTACCTGATGAAATATCATTACTAGAATATAAGATTATAGGAACAAGTGAAAATGGAACTATAACATTTACATCAAAGGCTAATAATAAGGAAGTAAAAAAGAATAGTGATAATTTAATTAATACTATAGTTACTGAAAGATCCTATATTGATGAAGATGAAACTCATCAAAATATTAAATTTGATACAGATATTACTAAGCTTGCTTTAGTTGATGAATATTATGGTTCTAATAATTCTAGTAATAAATTAATTTTAAATGAAAAAGAAAAATTAGAGGCATTCTCTAATTTATATAATGGTGAATATTCTATTTTGAATCATGTTAAGGTTTGTATATTAGACGAAGAAGAACCAGATTTAAAATCATTAATTGTTGATGCTAAAAAAGATACACCAACTAATGAATGGTATAGTCTAAGCTCTCAATTTTCGACTAATTTAGAATTAGAATTAAATGATGATGAAGAATATGAAAAAACTATTTATATGTATTTCTATTTTGACCCAACAGATATTTATGTAAAAACAAAATATCATAAATATGTTTTAGACAACAGCGGATTTAATAGTAGTAAAGTATATTATGATATTAATGGTGATGTAGCAAACGTTGATGATTCGACATATAAAGCAAATAAATATTATGTTAAAGATAGTAGTGAAACAGAGATTTATTTCTATGGTCAAAATCAATATTTTTATCAATTCATTATAATGGAAATGCTAGTTATTTAAATTAATATGAGTTTGAGGCGCTTTGGGGCGCCTCATTTCTGTTGTTAAATTCGTATAAATTTCGTAGTTATGTAAAAAACTTGCATAAAACCAAAAACGATGATAATGATTTTTTAAATAAAGCAGTAAAGTAAAAATTATCAAATTCATTATAAAAATTATGTTTTTTCAAAAAAATTAATAAAAAATTAAATAAAAATTATAAATTTACATATTTTTAAACATTACTTTTAATAAATGATTAAACTGAAAATTATCTTTAATTTCAAAAAAAACAAGAAAATGTTTTAATACGATTTTCGATTAAAATTTTCTCAAAATTAAATCATAGACAATGTTTATTAAAACATAATAGATAGCTTATTTAAAAATTTTATAAAAATATTGTGTATAGAAAAAGTAGGTAATTTGAATAATAAAAATAAATAGTATATACTTATTTCGGCACTATTGTGCTGCATTAAGAGAATATTTAAGTAGCGAACTAATTGACTATTAGTTGATTATATTGTATATGAGAATTAATTTCAGCCAAAAGATTATTACAAAAATATAGAGGTGAAAGACCTGCTAAAATAAGAAAGGTAATGAATGTAGAAACTAAAGAAGTGTTTAATTCAGTTAGACTCGCAGCGGCATCAGTTAATGGTGCTACAGCTAATATTTATGTGGCATGTAGGAATGACAAGTTAACTGCATACGGCTATCATTGGAAGTTCGTTGATTAATAATAAAGTCATTCTTTGTGCTTGTTAATTTGATTTTCGTGTGCTATATTATTAAGCATTAAAATATAAAAATGATGTTGTATGATTTATTAAATTATGATAAAATATAATACACATTTATCGACATTATATTTTAAAAAATTGAATAATGATATATAATAAAAATGAAGGAGGTAATCATTATGGAAAAATTAAAAGTAGTTGCATCTTATATTTGCATGAAATATCAAAAAGAGTATGGTACTAAAATTGACGAAATGAAATTACACAAAATATTATATTTTTCACAAAGAGAATATTTGATTCAAAATGATTGTCCTCTTTTTGAAAATACATTTTATGGTTGGAAATATGGTCCAGTTCTAAAAGAAATTAGAAAATTTTATAGAGAAGATATGTTGAATGAGAAGAATACTTTATCGTCATCATCAGTTGAAGTGCTAGATAAAGTATTTAAGAAATATAGTCCAAAAGACTCTTGGAGTTTAAGTATTCTAACACATGGTGAAATATCATGGAAAAAATCAAGAATAGGTATTCCAGAAGGTGAAAATGGCGATAATGCTATGAAATTATCAGACATTAAGTTGGATGCCGAAAGAATTAAACAAAGAAGACTAATGAGAAAGCAGTTGGGCTTAGCATAGTATGAGAATAACAAAAGAGCAAAGTGATATTCTAAATTCATTTACATGTGAAAGATTTAGGAAGAATCCAAAAAATTTCGATTCGATGAAAGAGTTTAAAAGTAATAGAGGAACACAACTTATAAATTACTTGATAAATGTCGGCAAAGATGAAGAGTATGAGAATCAAACTGCTTACTATATTATTAAAAATAATTATGGTAAACCTTTGATGTTCTTCTCACTAAAGTGTGGCTCTCTATTTGAACCTTTAACTAATCTTGATGAAAATCCGGATTATCAAAGAATGATTGTTATTTTACAAGCTATCGTCAATGCTAAAGATGATCCTGAAAATGCTGCTAAAGCGAATGAGTTAATCGAAGGATTTTTTAAAGATAATAATATAAATTTTGATGATGCAATTCAATTGATTCGTAGAGCTTTACAAAAGAAGAAAAATAGATATGCTAGAAAAGATAAACAGCTTGCTCTTGATGAAATAAAAGAGGAGAATGAAAACATATCTAGAGTTTTACGTGTTCATCCAGGAATAGAGTTGATGCATTTTTGTACGAATGATTTAATGAAGGATTATTGGTATACACTCGGGATGAATAGACATAAGATGGGAGAAGTGCTTTATTGGCATTTCATAGTTCCTGTTTATGCTGAAATACAAAAAATTGTAGGTTGTGAATATGCATTCTTATTTGCTGCCGATATATCTGAAGATGGTTCATTAGTAAATTACTACGACAATATTTTGAAGTTTAAGAAAAAATTGGATATCGGAACTACAAAACCGTTTTATGATTTTGCATGTGAATTTATGTGTCAAGAAATAAATCAAATTCTAAGCGAAAGAGAAATATTCTTTAATAATTTCAATGATGATATTGAAGATGCAGTATAAGATAATTATTTTAGATTTAGAAAGTATGTTAGTAAAATAGCATACTTTTTTTATTTTTATTTAAACTTTCTTTTAATTTAATATTTGGGTCCCTTATATAGTCCAAACATGAAAATAAACTATAGCTGTAAGTTAAATAAAACTTGCAAATATAGAAGAAGGAGGACCATCTAAAAGAGGAATCCTTACAAATAATATTGATTAATTATTAATAATATATTATTATAATCACAATGCTAATAAAGCTATCCTAAAGGATATCTTGCCTACCGACTCTTATGATGCCTTCGGCTTAATGGCTAACACCATTTTGGTTGTGGCCTACAATTGCCGAGATGCCTGGCAGGAATTATCCGAAATATACAGCATAGGAGGAACAAATGAGACTAGTACAGTTGTTGGGTACAACGGCTGTGTGATGGAGGCTACATATGGAATATTTAGTTATTCTAGTTATTATACTTGTTATAATAATTATGCTTAATAAGAAAGCATAGGAATAGCTAGAAGGGTCCTAACCTTTGGTAATATATAGTCATGAATGTATATTACTATCAGCTCGTTTGTATCTAAACATGCGAAAAGGGGATGCACGAACATCCCCTTTTCATTTCTCAGCTCGTCTGTATCTAAGACACTTTCATTATAATGCAAAAAGTAATTGATGTAAATATTCATTTGAAAAAATCATATTTTTAAAACAAGCTTATTTATTTCAATTGATATTATTTGCATAATATGATAATATATTATTGCCCTATAAAATAGGGTAAAATATAGAAAGGAGTCTTTATATGCAGCAAAATATAACTGATTTTATTGTTAATCCAGATGTTTTAAATGAATTCTTTTCTGGTTTTGAAAACAAAAGTCCATTTAATCTGAAGAAAAGAATAAAGGCTATGATGAAAGATTATTTATCAATATCTGAATCAGATTTTTATATTTATTTAACTATGGAAATTAAAAGCGCATATAAAGAAGCTAAACAAAAGAATTATATTTATCATAATGGTAAATATTATAAAATTGCTATAATAAAATTTAGAATGATAGATGAAAATAGTAATAGTGGAAAGAGTAAAGGGTGGAGAGTGATAGGACTAGTAGATGAACTGAATAATTTGTTTTTCTTGTTAGATTTATATAAGCATTCATTAGGGAAAGATGATTTAACACCTAATGAAAATAAAAAAGTAAGATTATTTTGTGATGAATATGTCAATAATGTTGAGGAGAATTAATTTATGGGAAAATTAAATTTGAATGAAATAAGAAACAAGGCAATTGTTGTTAGTGAACCAGATTTTTCGTATATTGACGGAAAGTATCTAAGAGCGTTTAGAATGAATATAAAAATGAGCCAAGCTCTGTTCGCTGACTATTTAGGTGTTACAAAAAAAGCAGTTGAAAAATGGGAACAAGGAAAAAATAAAGTGAATCCTGTAGTTGCAAGAATGATTTATTTAATGGAAAGAGACCAAAAAATATTTTCGTTATTAAAGCCAGTTTCTGTTGCAAATGAAGAAATTAGCTTTAATCCGGTTTCTACATTTGCAACAACTAAAATAACATATGATGAAATAATAATAGATCCAAATATAAGAAGCAGAATTGATTTAAAAATAAATAATGAATGGGATATTAAAGAAAAAAACGAAATAGGAGGATTTAAGCATGTTGCAGCCGGTATATGATTTTTTAGGTTATTGTTTAAATGAAATAAAATATGTTAATTCACAAAAGGAGAACACCTATATTGGAATAAGTATTCCAAGGGATTTTTATAATGATGAGATGAAACAGTATTCACTTATCATTAGAGTTACTACAGATTGTTCAGAAGAAGAGAGCTATTTTATTTTTCAAGCAATATTTAAGATAAATGATTATAATTGGTTTTCAGACTTAGAACCAAATGAAAAGAGAGCAGTTTTTTTTAGTTTTGTTTTCCCTTTCATAAGAGAGAAGATTTTATCTATTACTTCTGATAGTAAGCCAGGACTATTTATTCCTACATTAGATGTAAGAACAATTAACTTTGAAAAAGAATTAAAATTAGTAAAATCATTTGAGAATGTAAAATAAATATTTTTATTGTTATTTTTATAAAAAAATTAGGCAAATTCAAATTTTGGAATTGATTTAATGTTTTTTTATAAAAAATTTTCATTTTAGGTTTGGCTATTGTAGGATGAGAAGAATGTTTACAACCTTAGGCTACATTTACTTGGCTAGTAAATCTATTTTATTATATTTTAATAATGTTATGAATGGTTTGAATCTTTATATTCGTCGGAATAGATGCATAAATATATCCTATTCCGACGCGAATAGCTTAAAATATGCAATATATTCGTCGGAATATATACAAAAAACACCTCTATTCCGACCAAAATGTATTGAATAATATTTAATTAAGTTATTTTATATGAACCATTCATAATCGTATAATATAGAAGAACAAGTGTAGTCGATTGTTGTATAGCATTCCTACACTTTTGCCATATAAAATCAATTTATACTCATTTTTGCAATTTTTTAGTGATTTTTAGCCTAGAATATTAAGAAATCGTTTACGTGAAATGGTTAGAAATGTGTAACTAAAAAAATAGCAATATTGGGTGTCAAAAGTGAGTGAGTGGTTATTCACTTTTTAATAAAAAAATTAACTATTTATTGTTTTAGGTAAGCCATTTTTTAAAAAAGTGATTTTTTTGATATAAAATGATGTTGACAGATTTTGTTAAAATGATTATAATGTAGGTAAGTTAAAAGGCAAAGCAGGAGTAATCCTGTGACGCAAAGCTATAGGGTCCCACGAATAATTCACGGACAGCCAGTTGCCAGCGGTGATTATTCCTGAGGCAACTTTTTGTTTTTTAGGAAATAAGGGAAAGGGAGGTTGTATATAAATGATAATAAAAAGATTTGTATCTTTATTTAAAACTACAGGTTTTAAGATCATTGCATTCTTTGCTTTACTAGCAACCTCTGTATTAATCGCTTTAGCTATGCTATTAGGTAACGAGGCTGGTCAATTCGTTATTAGAGTTAGAGATGATAGCTTGGAAAAATCTATTGCTTTAACAACTGATTTAGATGCTGAACAATATTTACCTATATTAAATGCTGAGGGTATGACAGGTATGGCAGACTATTCAGCTCAATACTTTATTAAATTAGGTTATAACGACTTAGATGAAATTACAGCAACTACAGGTCAATATAAAAGAGAAGGTAATTCTCTATACGCATATACATTCTATATTGTAAATACAACAGAGGATGGTTCTAATGTCGGTGTTAATATAGAAATGAAATATTCTAAGGTTACTAAGAACTTAGATAAGGCTATTAGAATTATGACTTATGCATATTCTACTAATACATCTATTCCAGAAATCTATCAGGCTAAAGAAGCAGATGGTGCTGAAATAGATTATGTTAAGGATTATGGTTATGTTATTGAACCACAATTATTTGAGCAAGAAAATGTATCTGATGGTATTGTATTTAATGATCAGCATTATACAATTGGTACAACAGCATCAGAATCCGCAACAAGAATTAATTATATGAAATATTCTGTGTTCTTTTGGATTGAGGGTAACGACCCTGAATGTGATGAAAAAATAATGGGTGGAACTATTAAATTTGATTTAACTGTTTCAGTTGCAATGTAAAAAGCTTATCAGGAAGGGAAGTGGTAGCTTGAGAAAGAGAAGTATTACTAGAAAGTTAATAATGAGTATTTCAACAGCTGCTATGACTGCCGTATGCTTTGGTACATCTACTTATGCATGGTTTTCTAGAAATGAAGTAGTTTGGACTGAAGAAACTGATTTTAATCTAGATTTCTATAGTGGTCTATTAATATCATTTGATGGTGTTAATTATCATCAGGATGTTACTAAGGAAGAATTATTCCAAGCTATTACTGGAAAAGATAATAAGGAAGAAGCAATAGAGGCTTACAAGAATATTAAATTTGATGGTGTTACACCAGTACATGAAAATGAGCTTGTTACTTATGATAATGATAATAAGGTTAATTTCGTGTATGATACTGTAAATAAGGAAACTAAGGAGCATACTCCAGCTACTGCTAAAAGTAATAGTCAATATATTTCATTTGATTTATATTTTAGAATTGCAGATGGTGGTACTGTAACAAGTACTAATGTTCCTAAATATAAATTAGTATTTACTGAAAATACTTATGTTAAATCTAAATCTGGTGTTCAGGATGTAGTTTTAGTTAATAGTTTAACAACTCCTACTAAAACCTATGTTGCTGGTGAAACAATCCAGGTTGATGGCGCAAATGCTTTAAGATGTGGTGTTCAAACATTTAGTCCTCAAATGGAATTAGATGATTTTAGAGTATATGAGCCAGTCAATGCTTATAATTTAGGCTCTGCAGCAGTCGAAGGTAGAACAGATGACCTTCATGATAAAGAAAAGAATGCTATGTATACTTATTACAATAATTTCTTCTCTGAAAAGTTTACTAAAGCTGCAGATGATGGTGAAGCATTTAATACACATTCGAAATTCTTTGATGAAGAAGCATTAGGAGTTTTTGAAGGTGTTGTTGATAAAGATCCTAACGGAAATGATATCTATAAATACAATGATGTTAAATTAACAATGTATTTATGGTTAGAAGGTTGGGATGCTGATTACTTCTATGGAATTACAAGTTCAAATGAGCTTGCAAGAACAATGCAATCATATTTTGAATTTACTTACGTAGAGGTATAGAAATGAAAAATCCACTAGAAGGGGGGTTATCATGGGACTTAAAAGAAAAATGAATTTAAGAAAGCTGATATTAGGCGTTTCCGCAATAGGTATGCTGAGTCTTACATTAACAACATCTACATATGCTTGGTTTAAAATTTCATCAGAAGCAAAAGTTGAAGGCTTTGATTTTGAAGTAATCGGTGGTAAAGGTTTCATGGTATCAATCGATGGTGGAACTTATACTAATGATTTAAAAACTGAACAAATCGAAAAAGCTATGGTTGCATCACTAAGTGGTGGCAAATATGAACTAGGTTATGAAACCGATGAGGATGGTAAAATTACTAAATCAGATGTTTTATATGAAATTGGTTATAGCCATGGACGTAAGACAAAAAAAGAGGTTGAAAATGTACCAGAGCTTTTAAAGGCTTATATGGATAATGTTCAAATCGCTCCAGTAACAAGTCAAAATGGTAGAGATTTTAAAAATCTAGTTGGAATATCTCAATCTGCTTCTTCAGGAAATTATGTTGAATTTGGTGTATATTTCAAATCAACATCGAATAATGAAAAAGATAATTTAAAATATGATATCTATCTAGATGGTTATGGTGGATTAGATAATGATGGTAATAAAGTATTGCCTACATCATTTACATCATCTCAAACAGATGTATTACTAAATACAGATATGAATGCGGTTATGATAGATAATGATGGAAATAAATCATTACCTTATACACCTGGTGAAGATCACCCATATACTTATATTGCTGATGGCACTAAGACCATTAAGGTTTTCTCTACTAACGCTGCTAGATTAAGTACAACAGTCGGTATTAGAGAAGATGTTAGTGAAAAATATCAGTTGACTACAGATGAAAATTTCGGTGATAAAGTTTATTATACAACAAATGATTTTATTACCTATACTGAAGCCCAAGTAACTCTTGGGGATGAAATACCTGAGAATACATATTATGAATACTTTGAAGCATTTACAAGGTATAATGTGGATTCTGAGTCGTCATTAATTTATGAATTTAATGACACAATTAATGGAAAGTATGATTTAGGTAGCTATGCTACAAATTACAATCATACAAGATCTGATTATAATTTAGAGAACTATTACTTATATTCATCAGAATGTAATGCAATGTTCACTTATTATAATAATTTAAGACGAAGTGCTCAAATCACTGAATTAGATTATGACACAGCACTTCCAAAAACAATTAAGAGTTTACCTACTGTTAGTAGTGAAGATAAATCATTGAAGTATGACAAGATTGTTACAGTCGAGTCAGGCAAAGATGAGAAACTAGTAACATTTAGAATTTGGCTTGAGGGCTGGGATGCCGACTGCTTCGATGGCCTAAAAAATGACATTAAAGTTAGGCTGGCGCTTAGCTCTAAAAGGGTAAACTAAAAAACGGCAAAAAAATCATAATTAAAAATAAAAAAAGAAAAGGAGAAAAAAAGATTATGAAAGTAAAAGGTTTAACAAAATTAGCTCTTTCTGGTGTAGCTTTAGCTGCAGTAGCTGCTACATTAGGCACATCAACATACGCATGGTATGTTTCTAACTCAACTGCAACAGTATCAAATATTCAGGGTAATACTGCTGCATCAACATCTGGTAACTTACTAGTTGCTCAAGTAGAAGTTGCTGCAAATGAAGGAAAAATCACTGAGTCTGGAGCATGGGGAAATAGTATTGCTAATGTTTCTGCAAAGCAAACTCCAGATTTAAACCCAGTATCAAAGGATGTAACTGGTAAGATTCCAACTGGTGAGAGTGTAACAGCTACTGGTTGGCATGATAAGGATTTAGCTCCTGTTGCTAAGACATCAGCATATGGTTATTATGCTTTTGCAGTTTATTCAACAGACAAAGTTAAGGCTGATGTAAAATTCAAGATTGGAAATACTACAGATGATGCAAATTTCAAGTATCAAACTGCTTATTCAACAGACGGTTTAAATAAGGATACTACAGGAATTGGTGTATTTGATCAATTCACAACTGATTTCTTACAAGCAATTAGAATCGAAGTGTTCCAAGCTCCTCTAAAGATAGGTGCAGAAGCATTAACTCTTAATACTATATTTACAGATGAAACTACAACAGGTACAGGCGCAGATGCTGTTACTTCTTTAACATATAGAGTTGGTGTTTATTGTCCAGCAGATACATTCTTAGCTGCCGATGGTAGTGCTGGATATACTACAAAGACAATTGCTAGCAAGAAATTTGTTACTGGTGGTAATGCTCATACTTATTATCATGCAGTATTAGGTGAGGATCCAGCTGGTAATACTGCCCCTGAATCATTAAATACATTAACTAACGGTATAAAGCAATTAGATTTACCAAAAGATAACAAAGGTACTGCTGATGATACAACTGATGATGAAGCACAGAAGTATATAGTAGTATTAAGATATTGGTTAGAAGGTGGAGACACTGATTGTTTTGACTCTTGTGGTGGACAAACTTTCAAACTTGATCTTGATTTAACTGCAGCTGCTTAATCATAGATTTTATTATTTGTTATTGGGGGACGATGAATCGTCCTCCAATCAATTAAATATGTGCTATTCATCCACATATTTAATTGAAAAAAAGAAAGGAAGTGTTATTTTGAAAAAAAGAAAAATAATGATAACTTTATCTTTTTTGACACTTTCTTTGTTAACTATGGTTGCTACGACTTTTGCATGGGTAGGTATTACAACCAATTCGATTTTTGATGAATTTAATATCAAGCTGAAGGTTGATGATGACCATGGAGATTATGGAGTTCAGTTATCACTTGATGGTCGTCCTGGAACTTTTACTGATTCGTTGGATTCGGTTTTAGTAAAAAGACAATTATTAAAAAATCTTGGATATAGATCTAGTCAAATTGATAATTCTAGTGATGATGCAATCAATGTTTTGTTTGCACAACAAAAGCTTGATCAAGTGACGCCTCAAAAAAATTATGGATATCCTGAAATTTTTAAATCAAGTAATGTTCAGCCATTTGAAGACTTGGCTGGATATTTGTCAAATAAGTTTTATTGGCTTGATGTATATGTAACTATGTATCTAACTAGTTCAACAGCTGATTCTAATGTTCCACTATCATTATTTTTGAGAGAAAATATTTTATCAAGTGATGATGTTGGGTCTACAATTTTAGTTAATGATTATACTTATCCATCAAATCCTTGCTTTGTTCAAGGCAATGCATTTACGCCTTCATTTCTTAATAAGAAATTAAGTGGTAGAGTTAATGTTAATCCTGCCTCAGCTGCTAGGATTTGTATACAAAGTTTTGAACCTGTTGATTTATATGATATGTCGGTTACTGAGCCAATTAGATATAAGTTGTACCAGTATGATGATATGATGCCTAACTATGACAATTTAAACAATATTTATAGTTTTGGTGGTATTCTACCCGGTGATTATAATATGGCTTTTCAGCAATATAATATGATGCACCCTGGTGTTGAACTATTAGAAGTTCCTGAATGGCAAATTAATCGTGGGGATATAACATATAAAGATTCTGGTGATATTGGTCAAATTTGTGATAAGGATACTGATGGGCTATATATCGGAAAAATGATGAAATTTAGGATTTATTTTTGGTTTGAAGGTTGGGATTCAGATTGTTTTGAAGTAATAGATAATCGTAATGTAAACTTGAATTTATCGTTTTCTAATAAGGCTCCATACGATGTATAAAATGAATACTGATGTTTTAAATACAAACATCAGTTTTCTTTTTTTTGAATTTGTAGTATAATATACATAATTATTAAAACGATTGTAAATAAATTTGGTAGATGGTCATTTTTTAAAAATTTGTTTATTTTGACTAATATCTATGGTAAAATTTATTATAGATATTATAAATAATTAATTCGGTTTTAATCTTTTACGAAAGGATTTAGGTATAATTTATGGAAGAAATCAAAAAAGATAATCTAGAAAGTAAAGATAATGAAACAAAAGAACCAATGACAACAAAGCAAAAAGTATTTTTAGGTTTAAAAATATTTGGCAATGTTGTTTTCTATGGAGTTTTGATTCTTTTGTTCTTGTTTGCAATTTTTAATATAAATGGCGGAAATGGTACTGAAAGTTTCCCTAATATATTTGGTACAGGATATTTAAGTGTCCAATCTGACTCTATGAAAAGAAGCTCTGGATTAAACGAATTGCCTGAATGGAAAAACTATGAAATTGGTGGATTTGAAAAAGGCGATTTGTTGAAAGATAGTGTGTTCGATAAAGATGATGCTGATAATTTGAAAGTTGGTATGGTTATTACTTTTTATGATGCTACTTTAAAAGCATTAAACACCCATAGAATTGTTTATGTTCATAATAATGATACTGGAAAAGTTGATTATGTTATTACTCAAGGTGATGCTAGGGCGCAAATACAGCAATATATAGTAGTTGGATCAGAAAAGGCTAAGACAATGACTGACGACGAAATAAATGCTTATAATTATACATTAGAGGGTTCTGGTGCAGTAGAGAATGTAGCAGTTGAAAATATCAAAGGTATTGTTAAATCTGTATCAGCTGGTGCTGGTAAGGTATTAGATAATATTCAACAAAATTATTTATTCTATTTCGTATTACCTGTAGCTGTATTATTAATATTTGAAATTTTCTTAGTAGTAAGAAATATTATGATATTACGTGGTGAAAAGAATAAAGCTGAATTAGAAGGTACTAGAGAGGCTATGCTAGCTGACGTTGAAGCTGAAAAGGAAAAAATGCGTCAAGAATTATTAGCTGAAATGAGAGCTCAAGGTTTAGTTATGACTGAAGATAAGCCGAAGGAAGAAGTAAAGGAAGAACCTGAGGTTAAAGAAGATGTTACTGAAGAACCAAAAGAGGAAGTTATAGATGAACAAGCTACTGATGAAGTAGTTGAGAATAATAAAGTAGAAGAATCTAATGAAGAAACTACTGAAGTAGAGGAAGAAAAGAAAGAAACTGAAGAAGAAACTTCAGAAGAATAAAAACATTGTTACAAAATATATAGAGTAAGGGAGTGTAGCATATGGGTGGATTTTCAAAGTTTTATGTCCAATTCTTAGGAGATCTATGGAATAATATTGGTGAATGGTTTACTATGCACATCAGTATTATTGTAAAAATATTTAAAGGAGACTGGTTTGATGCTGGTGGTTATTTCGATACATTAGGAAATGCCGTTGGTAACTGGAATGCATTAGACTATATAGCATTTATCTTAGTATTAATTATTAATATTGGATTTATTGCATTACTTGCTGTATTAATTTTCCAATTATTAAAAAGATATATAAGATTTGTTAGAAGAGAAATTGACAAGGATACATTAGTTGAAGAGGTTTCTTTATTAAACCAAAAGGTTGTTGAGCTTATTGATGAAAAGAATAAGATTTTAGCAATGAGAGTTTCTCAAATTGGTGCTGGTAGCCAAGGTGCTATTGATTATGAAGGACCTAGTGGTAAGAAGAAGGCTGGTAATGAATCTAGATTTACTAAGCTTATTCAGGTTGACCAAATTAATGCTGAAAATCCTAGAATTACAGTAATGAATCAAAGTGATATGTTAGATTTACCTGAATTAGTAGATAGATTTATTAATTTCTCTGCTTCACAGTTACATCTATACTATAATAGAGAAATTATCGCTAGATGGTTTGCTGGTTTAGCTACTGGTAAATTAATGATTCTAGAAGGTATTTCAGGTACTGGTAAGACATCTCTACCTTATGCTATGGGTAAGTTCTTCCAAAATGATACATCTATTATCTCAGTACAGCCTTCTTGGCGTGACCGTGCTGAATTATTAGGTTACTTAAACGAATTTACTAAGAAGTTCAATGAGTCAGACTTCTTAAAGAGTGTATATGCTGCTTCATATTCTGATACTATTAATTTAATAGTACTAGACGAAATGAACTTAGCACGTATTGAATATTATTTTGCTGAATTCTTATCAGTAATGGAAATGCCAGATGTTTCTGAATGGAAAATCGATATTGTTCCTATTTCAGAACCTACTGACCCTAAGAACTTAATTAATGGTAAGATTTTAATTCCACAGAACCTATGGTTCATTGGAACTGCGAACAAGGATGACTCTACATTTACTATCACAGATAAGGTTTATGACCGTGCTACAACTTTAGCAATTAATAAGAAGGCTGACTTTATTGATGCCCCTTATACAGATAATATTTCTATGACTTTTGAATATTTAGATGATATGTTCAAGAGATATCAAAATGGTTTCCAATTAAGTGAAGCTGCTGCTTCAGCATTCGCTGAGCTAGATGAATTCATTCAAGAGAAGTTCAAGATTGCGTTTGGTAACCGTATCATGAAGCAAATTAGATTATTTACTCCAGTTTATATGGGCTGTGGATTCTCTGAATTTGATGGTCTTGATTATATGATGACTTTTAAGATTTTAAGAAAGTTTGAATCTTTAAACTTAACATTCTTAAAGAAGGAACTTGATGAATTAATTCTATTAATCGATAAGTTATTCGGTAAAGAACAATTCAAGGTTTCAAAAGGTTTTATTGCTGATTTAAAGAAGATGGCATAATTATTATGTGTACTCATATGAGTATAGTTAGTAGGTGATTTTATGGCCAAGGACAATTTTAATAATGATGAGCTAGTAAACTACTATTCTAAGATTTACGAGGAATTAGATAGGGATACTACTGCGGACCCTTATGGAAACTACGTTCTTGGTAGAGTTAAGGGTGGACAGAAGACTGTATTAAATAAATCACAGTCTGAGGTTCGTAACTTTGATATGTCATTTTTGGATACTATCGAATCAGTTTATCCCGCAATGCTTAAAATAATGCGTAACCCTAAGAAGTCATTAAGATATGAATCTGAGGTTGTTGCGGTTGAGAAGGCTAGAAAGGTAAATGCTGATACTGTTAGACATTTATCTAGCCATACTCATTTAATTAAGGAAATTAAAAAGAATGGTGATGTTATTCCTTCTAAGGTATTAACTACTTATACTGAAGAGGAATTAGCTATTTACGAAAATAGATTCATAAAGTCTTTAGTTAAACGTTGTGAAATATTCCTTGAAAGACGTTATGAAGTTATGAAGGTTTCTCTTGAATCATTTGAGACTGAAAAATTAAATGTCAAAAATGAATTTAAGATGTCTGGTCAAGAGGTAACTGTTGAGGTTAATGTTGCTATTAAGAATGACTTAACTACTGATGTTGAAACTACTAAGGAACAGTTCAATAGATTAGTTAATATTAGAGAAATGATTCAAGGTCTTAAGGGTACTGAATTCATGAGAGCTTTAGCTAAGGCTCGTGAGGTTTTACCTCCTATTATGAAGACTAATATCATTTTGCATAACCCTGACTTTAAATTATGTTATGGTTTATGGTTATATCTAGATAGAGTAGATAGTATTGCTACTAATATTGATGTTAAGGAAAAGAGCTATAAGTTCTCTAATGCATTTGATAAGGATATCAATGCTGTTATGACTTTAGCATTAACTTCATTTATTAAGAATAGACAAATTGATGATATTTATTCATCTAAGAAATTACAAACACAAAAGGCTCCTAAGCCTATTGTTGATAATACACCAGAATTAGAATTAAATTTTGAGGCTGATAATAAGAAGCTTGAGGATTACTCTATGAATGAACTATTATTATCTCAAACTGCTAAATTCTATCAAGCATCTATGGAAGGTGTTCAAAAGACTGGCGTTACTATGAATGAGTCTATTAGAGTTGTATATCGTCAGATGCTTGATATGCTAGATCAAATCTATCCTATGGCATTTGGTGTAGCTGATGATGAATTAGATTCTAAGGATTTATATGAACAATTAGAATATGCTAGACGTCAGTTAATGGTATTCAAGATTGTTCATCAACAGAAGCAAATGAATATTGCCCGTATGGGTAAGGAATCAAAGAGAATTGAGCGTTTAATAGCTAAGCTTGAGGAAAAGATCAAGAAGGAAGAGGCTAGAGAGCGTGAGCGTCTTGAAAGAGAACGTCTTAAGGCAGAGGCTGAGCGTCAAGCTGAAATTGAGCGTAAGCAAGCTATGGAAGCTAAGAAGCGTAAATTTGAGCAGGATGCTATTGCTAAGGCTAAGGAAGTTGCTCATAGACGTGATGAGGAAAAGGAACAAAAGACAAAATCTCAAAGAGAGGAAATGGCTCGTATCTTCGAAGCTCATAATAAGAAGAGAGACCATTTAAAAAAATTACAGGAAGCTGATAATGCAGCATGGGATGAATTAACTCCAGCTGAAATTGCAGCTCAAGCTCCTACTGAGGTTCCTCATAGAAGAAAAGATGAATATGATGATTTATCTGATGAAGAGTTAGCAGCATTAATGGCTGAAAATGAAATGTTACTAGATCAAATTCCAGAAAAGGATGCTGAATTAGTTGAACAGGAAAAGGAAATTAAGGCTGCCGAGGATAAAGCTAATGGTAATCAGCCTGCTAAGAAGAAGGCTGCTACTAAGAAGGAAGCACCAAAGAAGAAATCTATTGAGGATATCGATATGGATAACTTATCAGATGAGGACTTAGATGCTTTAATGGCACAATTAGGTGGAGATGGTGATTTCAACTTCAGTGATGTTGCTGATGATCCAGTAGAAGAGCCTAAACAAAAGACTATTGGTAAGAAGAAAGCACCAAAGAAGGCTGAAGAGCCTAAGGTAGAAGAGCCTAAAGAGGAAGCTAAGCCTGAAGTTACTGAAGAAAAGCCAGTAGAAGAGGCTCAATCAGAAGAGCTAACAACAGATGCTCCAGTAGAGGAAGCTACTAATGAAACTCCAGAAGTTCCAACTGAAGCACCTCAAGATGAACCTAGTGAAGCTCCTGCTGAAGAACCAGTAGATGATGCAGCTGAGGAAGCTCAATCAGAAGAATCCACTGATGAAACAAATGATAATTCAAATTCAGATAATAATGAATCTGATGATAATAATGATTCAACTCTAGATGAAGCTCCTGTCGTAGAAGAAGCTCCAAAGCCTAAGAAATCTAATGATGATTTTGATGATTTATCAGATGAGGAATTAGAAAAGCTTATGGCTGATAATGGTTTATTTGATGAACCTGAGGAGGAACAAAAGGCTCCTACTATTAAATTAAAGGGCTCTAATGTTGATGCAAAGCCAAAGAAAAAAGCACCTAAGGAAGAAGAGGGCTTAAGTGACTTTGAGGATGCTCCATCTGTAGATGATGATATTTCAGATGAAGACTTAGAGGCTTTAATGAAGGATAACGGAATGGTTTAGCTTTTAGGAGGACTTTATGGAAGATATGAAAGATACTTCCTCTAAAGCAAAAAAAACTAAAAAATCAACAATTATTGGGTATATAGTAAGCATTCTGTGCTTACTATTATGCTTATATATAACTATTGAGGTTATTGTTGCTAATACTAATAATAGACCTCCTAGGATATTTAATATAAGTATATCTTATGTTCCGACTGAATCTATGGAACCAACTATTAATGCAGGAAGCTATGTTGTGTTTACTGGTGTTAATCAGGATAATATAAAAACAGGTGCTGGTACTGTAGAAGAAAACCATAATAACAAAGATGGAGATATAATAGTTTTTTATAATCAAAAGGAAGATAAATTTATTATTCATAGAGTTGTTGGAATAGAAGAGGATAATGAAGGTAGGTATTTTATCACCTGGGGTGATAATAATGTGCTTACAGATGAATTAAAGGTGAGGGATAATATGGTATATGGTAAATATGTCACCACTTTAGGATTTATGAGTATTTTTTCTGGAGGAGTAAATACAAATCTTATATTCTTTATACTTGTTGGTATATTTGTTATTATGATTGCTATGCAGGTCATTCAAGTTGTATTAAAGAATAAAACAGATTCTGTAAAAAAGAAAGCGGAATTAGATAAGGAAGCTTTAAGAGAAGAATTGAAGAAGCAAATCTTAGAAGAAGAAATTGCTAAGCTTAAAGCTAAAAATGCTGAATTATCTAAAAAGAATAATGAATTAGAAACAAAGGATTCTATAGAATCTAATGATAATGATATTAAGGAAGAGTAAATGCTCTTCCTTTTTTAGCGAAATAAATATATAATATAACGATAACTAAAAAGTTATCAAAAATTAATTTAATTACGAGAGGAGAATAAAAAATGGAAAATAAAGAGTTTGATATATTTGAGAGTATTAATTTGACTGAAGAAAATAAAAAATATTTCGATGAACCTAAAGAAGTCTCTAGATGCATTGTTAAGCTAATTAAAAGAAGAATTGAATTAAAAATGTCACAAAGAGATCTTGCTGAAAAAACTGGAATTAAACAACCAATGATTGCTAGAATAGAAAGCTTTGATTCTATACCAAGATTTGATACCTTATTAAAAATTGTTAAAGCGCTTGGCTTAAAAATTGACTTTGTGAAATAAATATAATAAATTACATATGCCACCATATATAGTGGCATTGAAGTGATTTGTTTGTCGAGTGATGATAAAATAATACAACATTTTTAAAAAGAACCTCTTCCTAAAGATATTGTATTAACTGATTTGATAAGGTATCTAGAGTTGTATGGCTTTAAAATAATAAAAAATAGAGGTAAGGGATTACATTGTATTGCTACTCATGAAAAATTAAGTAGACCTTTTACTATTCCATCAAAAAATGGAAAGACGGTTAGTTTCGTTTATCTAAAAGAATTGAACAAGCTGATTAAGAAAATGGAGGAATAATTATGGAAAAAGACTATAGATTTGAAGTATATACTGAATATAGTGGTTATGGTGATAAAGTATATGTAGTTAAGTATATAGATTTAGAAAATGTTATAGGTGTAGGCGATACTATTAATGATGCAATTGTAGAAGCAAAAGAAAATCTAGAAGTGTATTTAGATTACTGTAATGAAAATAATATTACTGTTCCAGAACCAACAATGCATGAAGATTTGGATTATAGTGGT
>Ga0247610_10000879_pt1 | contig 39778 bp, 28 predicted proteins | sample 174DNAGHGhighgp2_FD_193483 | JGI IMG/M metagenome (GOLD analysis project Ga0247610, IMG submission 193483) | Sheep rumen microbial communities from Palmerston North, Manawatu-Wanganui, New Zealand - 1742 DNA GHGhigh gp2 | ecosystem: Host-associated > Mammals > Digestive system > Stomach > Rumen...
ATGGAGTAAGAACCATCCCAAACAGGCATTGTACCGGCAATAAGCGTACCATCATCATCGTAAGCGCTATGACCGGTCAGAATGTATTCGCTATGACCCTTCACGTCAGATCCATCGGGAACGAGCTTTGCCAGAGAGATCTTCAGATCATCGGTATAACCCTTATTGATATACAGATAATCGCCAGAGATCAGCACGGGTGCATCAGTCGTATCAGAGATATCGACATAGGTTGTGCCGCTGGTAGCGGTGTTAGCAAATGTTGCAGCGCCCATGTTGTCGGCAGTGATCCAACCCGTACCCCAGGAAGCAGTACCACGAGTAGCAGTTGTGCCAGATACAGAAGTCGTACCTTCTGTCACGCTCGTTGTCTTGATGGTGTAGTAGGACGGAGTGCCGTCAACAGGGGTAGAAGTCTCAGCCAGATAACCAGAAGTGGTGATGCTGTACTGTGGCGTGATGCTCACATCATTGTCAGAAGAAGTACCAGCATTGAAATAGGTGCTCAGTCCGCTGTTATCGAAGCTGGACGCAGCAGCACCAGGAGCCATAGCCGCGACAGTCACAGTACGATCAGAAGGATAGTAACCTTCACCGATAGTAACGGTCTGGGCAACGGTGCTCGGAGTCACGCTGTTGGTACTCAGAGTGGACTTCTTGATGTAGTAGGGAGCATCAGGGTTGGTCACGGTCAGGCTATCAGCAGACACAGCGGTCTGAGCTTCGCTGTCAGCCGCGAAATAACCATCCTGAGTGACCTGCTTGGTTACAGCAGCGCGGTTCACAGTAGCGCTACCGTTGGCATGGATCTTGTACACACCAGCAGCTTCAGCGGACTCGAACTTCACTTTGTCAGAAGTGTCGTAGGAAGAGCCGTCATACGCACCGTCAGAAGTGATAGCAGAAGACTTAGCGCCTTCGCTCAACCCGCCGCCGGTGATCGTTTGAGCGCCTTCGGTAATGGGATAATAAACGTCAGCAATAGAGACGTCCACATCTTCGGTGTTGTCGATCCAACCGGAAGTAGCAACAGCCACGTTAGCATCGGCTTCAACTTTGATATAATGACCGGAAACCGGCTGTATGGAAGAAGCAGTACCAAGCAGTCCGCTAATATCAGAAGACGCTTCAGCAGAACCAGAACCGGCTCCCAGAGCGCCTTCAGCGGTAGTTACAGTGATCTCAATGTCTTTGTCGACAAATTTGTTAGTAGTCGCAAGGGTAATGACTTTTTCGCCAGCGGCTTCAGGTGCAAATGCAATTTCCCACGCAGTAGATTCAACAGCTTTAGGCATAGTAGTGTCCTCCTATTTTAATTAATATAGTGTGTGCCGTCATACTCAGGCACTGTTACATCTTTAGAGCCATCGTAAACAAATTCCTGATGCGCTCCAAATGTTAATGTGTGCATCTTGTTAGGAACATAAAGTCCATCGTTAACAAGACTTAAGTTGTTTGTCTCTGACGCAGATATATTAACAGCAATTTTATTATTGCCTGTTACATTTATTGACTCATCAGAGTTTTCGACCTTCTCAATCTTTTTGTTTAAAAGTTTGAGAATTTTTCTCCAGAGTAAATCTGTGCCAGAGTAATCAAGATATTTCTCTGCCATAACAAATTCACTCCTTTAATACGTTATTCTTCAGGATAAGCAGGGCTAAACACACCGCCAGTGACCGTAACGTTCGGAGTCGCTTCATTAGACAGAACTTCAATGGAATGATCAACGCCCGTAATTACGCCACCAGCAACTGTAAGGTTAATACCTTCTTTGCCCGGGTAATTAGCGCTTTCATGATAGATAATACCGGAAGCATTCATCTTGGTTTTGTTGTCGCCGACCCATCCGGGTACATTAGCGCCAGCAATAGCAGTGATTGTACCGTCATTAATAACAACAGTACCGCCGCGCATTAACAGACCACATCCGCCATTTCCGGTAATAGAACCACCGTTCATCAGGAACGTATCGTTATTAGCAATATAAACGCCGCAAGCTTCATATCCTGCTGACTTAATATTACCGACAATAGAACCGCCATTCATTGTAATAGTATTATTCCCACGTCCGGCTGTGCCGTTTGTAAACAGACCAAAGTTGTCGCTGATAGACATTTCGCCGCCATTCATAACAACTTCGGCTCCGTCGAAGGAACCAATACCGCCTTCAACAGCAGTTAATTCGCCACCGTTGAACGTAACTTTAGATCCTGTGCCGACAGCATCGAAGCCAATGTCGCCGGATACATAGGAACCATCTTCGATAATAATCTTGCCGCCGTTCCTGGCAGAACCAATACGATTAAGGACATCAACAGAACCGTCACCTTTAAGAGTAAGGGTCCCACCGTTAACATTGAACAGAGGAGTATTAATTACTGACTTAATCTCTTGTCCGTTTAAATCAATTGTAAATGCTTTATCAATTGTAACGGGAGCAGAGAAACTAAGGTCTTCGTCCAGCATTACTTCGTTAGACTCGGCAAGGATCTTTAAAAAAGACTCTACTGTAGAAGCAGAACCAGTGATCTCGTCAATATCTTCTCTTGTTAAAGGAATCAGATCATCTTTAGACCAATAGTTTGAAAGGTCGACAATGCCGCCGAGATCGTCCCAAGCTGTTCCGCTCCAGGCATAGTTCTTTTCGGTTTCGACAACGTTGTAAACGTCGCCAGCTTCAGGATCTTCAATTGCTTCAAGATCAGCATATGTTTCTACAGACCCTTTGTACTTGAAGACGTTGCTGAGTTTTGCTTCAACTTCTTCAAGCTCTTCCTTTGTTGCGGCATCGGTGATTCCGTAACCGGCGAGAGTAGAAGGAGTATTAGTAATCTGACTCCACTTCATTGTAATGTCAGGATTGACAACAGTAGTAACAATACCGTGTTCGTCAATGTCCAGACCTTTACCAATCCGAATACCGCCTAATGTTTCAGCAGAAGCAATAGGAAGTTCATAATGATTAGCATTCTCTTCAATACCGTTTAATTTCGCCTTATCAGCATCAGAAAAGTTGTTATCGCTTAATACTTTATTTCCATCTTTACGGACAAATAACTTGTTGATCTTTTGCCATAAGTATGAAATGCTGCCTGAATTTGCATATTTGTCTTCAAACATTTCGATTTTCTCCTTTCTTTCAGATTTCATCGTTGATGATCCGTTCGATATCTTCCTCTGTTAACGGAGAATTAGGATAATTACCAGCCGGTTGAACACCTAAGTCTTCTAAAGAAAGATTCCCTGTAACTTCAACATCATTGATGATTGGTTTATTGGTAAGTTGATTGTAGTCAACAGTACCTCCGTCTCTTACAATAGGAGTTGCAAGCGTAAGAGTATGCATATTCCCATTTACTACAGAGGACGGATCATGATAGTCGTATGGCATATCTTACACCTCATTCATTTTCTGAATATGTTACTTCTTCCAACAGATCAAATTGTCCGACAAAAGTTTCGTCAATAAGATCTTTATATTTAAGATTAATGTCGAATACATATTTTCCGAAAAACATCTTTGCCGTATCGGAAGGATTTATTTTTAACTGGTAATCTCCGGGTCCAAGCTTTTCAATAGTCCCGTTGCTTAATTTCTTTTGAAAACAGTAGAGTCTGTCTTTAGCAGACTTTTTAACAGTAAAATATATTTCATCAAAATCTATATCGGTGCCAGTACCGTTTGGGTCATTTACAAGGAAACGTTCATAGTCAATGTCTCCACGATGCATTGCTATTCTCATGAACTTGAAAGAGGAGCGCAGGCGCAAAAGCCTGCGCTCCGTATACTCCTATTAAGTTCCGGACGCTCCGGCAGGAGTGCCGCTCCCAGCCCAAGCAACAAAGCGACCCATCTGGCTTAAAATATACTGGCTCTGGTTATAGTTGTTAATGTCATTCTGAAGAGCAACGTTTTTAGCCCGTTCATCTTCGTACCACTTGTTCATCATGGTTGTCTTAATATCGCAGCAGCAAGTATCAAGTTTAGCCTGCAGATTCTGCAGAGAAATATTGACAGAATTAAATCCTTGAATAGCATTAATCAGATTTGTATTGTTCTGCTGCATCAGAGCATTCGTCTGACTATTAATCAGCTGTGCAGTTTCGTAGTTGTTGTTAGCAGAACTTAAAGCAATAGCCTGAAGCTGCTGGTTTGTGAATCCTTGGTTCATCTGATCGGCTAAAGCATTATTGCCTCCACCAAGACCAAAACCATTTCCGCCAAACATAAGAATCAGCAGAGCGAAGACCCAGAAAAATCCGTTGCCTTCAAAACCATTGTTGTCACGCATCAGAGCGAGATCGCCAGTTGTCAGATTACCATCCATAGATAGCACCAACTTTCTTATGTTATTTGTGGAACGTCTACCAAAACAAAAAACAAAACCATCTGAATGGATGTTTTTGTTTTGATAAATATGTAATTGTCAAAAAGCAAACTCCGCAGAAAAACTTCTGCGGAGTTTTATTATCACCAAATCTTCCAGTTAATAAGTTTTGCGCAAAACTTATTATTATCCGTTCTGGATATACGATAAGATTTGGATAATAAACAAATTAATAGAAAGGTAATTGCATAAAATCTCTATTTCAATCATGAAAGCGTAAAAGACAACGTAGCGTTGCCAATACATATTGAATTGTTTGTAAATCCCCATCCATCTGATTTATTCAAATCAATGCGAATAAGTCCTTGTAATTTGAACACATAAGCCCCAATAACATATTGTGTCAAATCTGCACCATTCCCAATTACATACCCACCATCAGATATACGAATCCCAGCATTAGTAATGCTAATATTAGTAATGTCCGTAACATCTGGACTTAATATAATTGGAACATATAATGCAAGATATGTTGCTGATGTTGTAAGAAATCCACTAATCCCATAGAATTCTCTTGCAGTAACTGCCCCTTTGGAATATGAAATCGGTAATTTTGAATTTAACGCAAGTTCTTCCCAGGCAGACCATGTTCCATTATTATAATATCTGATAAAGAACCTGTTGCTTCCTGTTGATTGGGCATACATTGTTGCTTCTGTTGAATTATACCAAATCACATCTATTACAAAATGGCCCGTAAAAGGTGTGTTTGTTGTACTGTTTATAGCTTTATATCTGCCACTGGAAGTTGCATCGTTACAATTTGCTAATGCATTATTTTGTAGTGGGTCTACTTTACTATTTAATACTCCAACATCAATCCCCATTTGTTGCAAATTTGAATTTAATGCAAGCTCTTGCCATTCGCTAAATCCACTGGAACTTGACCCTCTTACATATACCACTCCACCTGCCTGTGCTTGTTGCTCCGTATAATTACCTTTTTTTGTCACAACCAATGAAAAACCATCTGTTGTGATCGGGGCATTAGTGAGTGTAGCAGACCTTGTACTGTTTGAAGAATAATAATTCCCTGGTGTTGTCAAACTGTTAAGGTCTGTATTCGCTGCGATTGCAATGCCTTTGACTTTATCGTTTAATGTGTCAATCTCTTGCTGAATATTCTTTCCAGGGGGTGTTATCCCGATTATATCATTTAATACTTTACCTTGAGCTGCGCTTAATGCGTCCGTTGTACTATCTGAAGTAAGATTGTTAATTACAGCATCGGGTGCCGCAGGATTAAACATTAATTTTCCCATTTAGTTTTACCTCCTTTTCCAATTTTTAATTTCTCTGAAAAATAATAAATAACAGCAAACACTGTAAGTAAGGAGTGATTTTTTATGTCAACTGAATCTAATTACGAAGACTTTCGCACTATTCTGACAATGAACATGTGCACAGTCACACAAGACCCATTGTTGTTAAAAGACATTCTGTCAATGGTCGATATGACAATGATGGACTTTGAAATTGTTCGAAAATCTATGGCTATAATACCGACTACCGGAGTACCTGACATAGTAAACTATTATCTAGCCGCGAGATCTTTGTCCGGCTTATCTGCTAAAACACTTAAGCAATACAACTACAAATTGATTAATTTCTTTACAACCATAAATAAAGCTTACTCCGACGTTACGTCTAACGATATACGAAATTATATCAACATGTATAAGATTGAACATGAGTCCAGTAACAGATATCTTGATAATATTCGTATTACCTTGAACTCATTCTTTCAGTGGGTTGTAGATAAAGGATATTTAACAGTTAATCCATGTAAGAATGTTGATAAGATTAACTATAATAAAATTCCACGGCAGCCGCTTACTCCGCTTGAACTTGAAACAGTCCGATTTGATACCGTTAATATCCGAGAGAAAGCATTAATTGACTTTTTCTTCAGTACTGGACTTCGTGCAAGTGAATGCGCAGACGTACGACTGTCAGATATTAACTGGGAGAAAAGAATGGTACACATTCGTCACGGCAAAGGAAACAAAGAACGATATGTATTCTTTAATGCTGAAGCTGAAGTATCTATGAAAGAATATCTTAAAACAAGGTCTGATAATACTGATGCGTTGTTCGTAAGCGTAAAAGCTCCGCATCAACAGATTCGGTCGAAAGCATTAGAAAATATAATTACTAAAGTAAGTAAACGTTCTGGTATTCATTTCTATCCACATAAACTTCGGCATACATTTGCAACCGAAGGGCTCCATTCTGGGGTACCGCTCGAAACATTACAGCTCCTAATGGGACATAAGAATATAGAGACAACTTTAATTTACGCAAAGCAAAACCAGAACGATGTGCAAGCTGCTTATCAGCGTGCATACGCATAATAAGATTGTCACCCCATGTTTGGCATGGGGTGACTTTTATCTTATTCTTCGACTTCAGCCTTAATCCATTCTTCTTCGAGAATGGCGTTGCCGGACATAATATCGTCTACACGGCACTTCACGTAGTCAACATTGGTAGCGTGATCGTAGGCATAAGCACCGAGATAAGCATGATAAGACTGCCTAGCTGCGGCTTCAGTCTCGTGGACTTCGATACCTTTGTCCCAGCTGGGATTATCTCCGGCTGTGTGCTTAATACGATGCATAAAATATGTGTTTTCCATAATAAAATACCTACCTTTCTAGATATTAGTTAGTTTATGTTTACTGAAATTATGAAGATGTTAAATCTCTATTTATGCTTTGATTTGATATACATCGACTCTAATTGCATTGCTTCCACCGTTTCCCTTTGCCTTTGCCCAAACATAATATGTTCCAGCACCTAATACACCGTGCGCCCACAGACCAGCTACATTGTCATCTTGCCCTGCGTTTTCTCCATAAATGAATGAAGGACTTGTATTTGACGTACTACCTTTTACACCAATCGCAAGAGGCAACGCAGCAGAATAACCCTGTGAAACGGATACAATACTTGCTTTTGTCAGCGTAAATGTCTTTCCTGTCGAAGCATACGAAGAACCTATTGAAACGTTTTCATTGATTACTGTATTAAATGAACCAATGTTGTTTATATTTGAATTTAACGTATCGACGTTATCGTGAATTCCGCCGCCAACCATAACCCAGTTAGTACCGTCAAACATAAAGTCTACGACTTCTCCAGCTTTCCAGTCTCCACTCTTAGCAACGGTCGAACCGTATCTTACGATACTCTTAGCATCGAGAGAATTGACTTTCAGAGTAGGATTAGACGCAGTATTGGCGTTCGTAAACTTAACAGACAGTTTCTGTCCAGCTTTTAATGTAGTAGGGAAGTTTGTGCAAGAAACCGCCTTCTGTGCAGTTGCAGCTGCAGTTTCTGAACAAGTGCCGTAATACACTGCTTCGTCTTTTAAAGTATCTATTTGACCTTGTACTGTTTTACCTGATGGAACTGTTCCAAGATTATTTGAAACAGTATCGATTTGTCCTTGGAGCGTCTGACCTGATGGTACAGCGCCAAGCTTATCATTAACAGACTTAACAGCGCTAGATGTAGCCGCTTTTGTTGTAGAAGGATCGGATACAGAATCTGACAATTGTACAATACCAGCCTGAGTAGTAGATGCATCTGTGACAACTGTAGAGTCAGTGTTTTGAATTAGTCGAATAGTAATTGGCAAGGTTCCGGTTGGAACAGATTCTACAGTAAGAGTAACAGAACCAACAGCCTTAGAAACAGATACTTTAGACTGCAAGACATCTTCGGCTCCATCCTTATAGAATACATCTACAAGTGTATCGGATAAGATGGCGCTGTTTGTGTAGGTGTAAGTATACACATTGGTTCCAGCAACCCAGTCTGTTGTAAGAATATCAACATCGTTTTCTACAAAGGCCGCATGGCCTGCGCTTATTTCACCCCAGGTGCCGTCTCCTTTAAGAAACTTATCTTCATCACCAGCTGCAGGATCTGGAACAGTTCCGCCTGTACCGGAAGCAGATGACGTTGCTCCGGTCATTGTTCCAGGAATTGCAGCAGTAATCTTATCCCAGAAATAATCTAATCCAGAAAGACTAAGACGGTTATTATCAGGGGTTCCAAAATATTTTATATTTGAAACAATAAAAGAACCAAGATCTGAGCTACTGTTAAGCCCTTCTAAAAAAGTAATTGTAGCATAACTTAATTTATACCAAGAATTATAATATAAAGTTTTATAGCTACTACCATTTTTTGAAACCGACACCCCATTACTGTTTATTTTTATACTAGAATAAGATTCACCATCAACAATTAAAAAATCGGACAAGCTAATGACCGAAATTTCATTTTCAGGCCATCCTATAAGCGTATCTTTTAAAGTTACTACAGTATTTGCTGATATATACTCTGGGGTAGTAACTATAGAATCAATTTCTGTTTTTTGTATTATCGGCGTTTTCTTGGGGACATTAAAAATAGTATCCGACATATTTTACGCTCATCTCCTTTAATGAAATATCAAGAATGCGAGCACAAGATCCAATTAGATCCGTCGTAATAATATGGGATAATTTTGACAAATTCCCCATTTACATACCGATATACTTCGCATTCGATTAGTTCTTCGCCATCAAAATATTTTGCTGTTGCAGATTTCGCAACAACCGTAAAAGTACATGCAGCACCTTCTGCAGTAACTCCTGCTGCTATTGCTTTAATTGTATATGTATGCTCTCCAGGAGTTTCAAGTTGTGGATAAAATAAAGTTGCAGTATTATTGGGTCCCTGCCTTATGGATAAAGAAGTTGTACTGCCATCTTCAAATATTTCGTAATATTCAGAAACTCCAGACAAGTTACAAACAACTTCTCCGCCCCAGGTAAATAAAAGTTCTTTAGTATATAAATTTGTCTGTTCGACAGTTAATGTCGGATTATTCCAAACCAATGTTGGTTCGACTATTTCTATTGTTGTTGAAGGACCGTCTGATGTCTTAGTTCCGCTAGACGCAACAACTTTAAATGTATGCGATCCTAAAAGTCTATTTGAAAAATACGAATATTTAGAAGGCGTAATGGTTCCGAGACTAGTAGATCCATCATATAAATAATAGCTTAAAGTTTTTCCATAGCTATCTGTTGCGCTACCGAACAAAAATGCGCTTATTGAACCATTACCGGTTTGTTTTACAGATAATGAAGCTGAAGAATCCCATGTTATTACTTCTTCTGCAGCAGTATAATTTACTATAATTTGACAAGATCTTTGTGTGCTTATCGCCTGCGTAAGAACCGCATATATTGTACTTGCTCCGATAAGATAATCCCAATGAACATTACTAACAGACGCACCTGTATAAGATGAAGTAGTAACACTAAATTGCCCTATTTTATTAGAAGCTACTGCATGGTTTGTTTTATATAAACTAATAGTTCTCGATCCATTAGGTGCTCCGTTAAGAGTTGCAGTAACGCTAGTGATTGTAGCACCAGAAGGGATCTTTGCTCCTCCAGAAGCAGTTAAAGCAGAAGCTCTATTTGCATAACGTATATTCCCGGTAAAAGTTAAACTTCCTGTTGCCATTTACATCACACCTTCTTTAACCAGATCATTCCAGCTGTCGGGTTAGAAGGTGCCGTGGATGCAGAATATACAATATAATTTCCAGATACTTCTGTTGTTTCAAGAATCGATATTTTAATTGTAGATGATCCAGCAAAATCAGAGCAGCTAATCGTAATAGAACCGTTTCCACAAGATACAGTTATGTCGTCATTAAATGCGTCAGGATCTCCTAGTTCAAGTTCAATTGCTTTCATATCAGAAGTAACACGATCATCACTAATCGACCCAGAATATGATCCGGAAGTATTAGATATCGTTCCAGTTATAGTAATAACTTTAGCGCCAGGAACATCCATCCACGTTCCATCACCTTTTAAAAATTTATCTCTATCGGCAATGGCAGGAGCAGGAACAAGACCATGTGTACCTACATCAGAAGCAGAAGCTCCAATCATATCGGAAGGAAGAACTTCGGAAACATTAACAGGAGAGAATTCGCCATTAGTACCAAGGAGAATTTTATTAGAATTGTCTTTGTCTAATACGTATTGATTAGAAGAATTACTATAATAAATATTTTCTCCATCAAACCAAACATATTCTCCTAGTAATATTGTTAATCCGGTCCATTCTTTAGCAGACCAAGTAGAAGCAGATTTGTTTAATATATACTGATTAGAACTAGTGCCATTACTATAATAAATATTATTTCCATCTGACCAAATATTAGAGCCATTGAAAGCTTGTAATCCAGTCCAAGTTTTAGTGGACCATGTAGAAGTAGATTTATCTAATATATACTGATTATATCCACTGCTGTGATAAATATTTTCTCCTTCGATCCAAACATTATTACCATTAAAACTAGTTAATCCGGTCCATTCTTTAGCAGACCACGTAGACGTTGATTTATCTAAAACATATTGGGTTGAATTATTGCTATAATAAATATTTTCTCCATCAGTCCAAATATAATCGCCTCTAAAACTTGTTAATCCAGTCCATTCTTTAACAGACCATGTGGAAGTAGATTTATCTAGTATGTATTGGTTGGAAGAATCACTATAATAAATATTATCTCCATCAGTCCAAACATATCTTCCATTAATATATTTTAATCCAGTCCACGTTTTAGAAGACCATGTAGAAGTAGATTTATTTAATACATACTGAGAAGTGTCATCACTAAGATATACATCTTTCCCATCAGTCCAAATATTATAACTATAAAAACTCGTTGACCCAACCCAAGTTTTAGAACTCCAATTAGAGCTGAACGACAACTCATACTTTTTATCAATCTTCTCATTTTTGGCTGACCACACGCCACCGCTAGTGATAAGATGCGTGCTGTTTTCAGTCGGCGTATCGTCAACATCTAATAAATCAACATTGCCTGAATTATTAACATATAATGCTTTTCCAGCATTAGTTGATCCTTGACTTTTACCTACAAAAATAGTTTTAAGCTTATCTAAAAAATGGCTTAAACCACTATAGTCAAGAAAAGCCATTTAGGTCACTCCTTTCAAATAATTTGTTAATTTGTTCATTTGATATAGTTGTAATGTTCTCTACCTTAGTTTTATCAGCTGTAGTATAATCATTTGTAGATAAACCTTTACCTTTTTCTTTATCAACCTTTCCGCTAAGAGCAGATTTAACTTTGGGCCAGATCCAATTAAACATATCATTTGTCTTATTCATCTTATCTTTCACTTTCGCATAGATTTTAGATGATAAAAAGGATAGGAAACCCTATCCTTTACATATTACTTTTAAGATTGTTAATTATTGTATTTGGATCTGTCTGTTTTTGTTGTGCCATTCTGTAAAATAATTCTTTAGCATTTCCACCGTTTTGATTAATAAAGTCAAGCGTCTGTTTCAACTGAGAATTATTCTGTGCCATTTGTTGTATCAACATGTTGGGATTTTGTGCTGTCATAACCTGTCTAAACATTTGCACAATAGGATTATTTTGCAAAGCTGTGCCCATTAACTGATTAAGTATCGGGTTCATCGTTCATAACCCCCTCAATTACTTTCAGCCGTTTATCAATAGAGATCAACCTGTCTTCTATCGACTTTACGTCCGGCTTTGGCTCATCTACATGAATAGCAATGTCGTAAGGAGTTTTTGTTTTGTATCCAGCACCGTCTGTTTGGACTAACCAAACAATAGGAGCAGTCTCGTCTAACAGTAAAGCGGAACTATTCGGACCAATCTGAAAAGCGTCTACTCCATTCTCTCCGTTAACACGAGTAACTTCCATTCTTGGAGCTGGCATCTGAATTTGTGGGACATAGTTATATGGATAATTAATAAGCCCATTGCTGCCCCAATTAATACCATTGCTCATAATAATCAAACTCCTTTATATAAAGAAATAGCAGCCTTTGCTTCGGCTGCTTTATCAATGTGACGTTTATGTAAAATATCATACACAGTCTTCATTGCTTCAGGAGGTTCGCCATTTTTACGTTTGTAATCATCAATAATAGAAACAACCTGATTATGCAAAAGCATCATATGCTTCATTTCTTCGTCTGCTAAACGGGCAAATAATTCTGCTAAAACAGCGTTTTCGTCTTTATAAGCTAAAGCACATTTAATATACTTCATCGCATCGCCAATTTCTTCATCGATATATTCGGAAAGTTTTTCGATAATCTTCATTTACAACAGCTCCTTTACACAAATAACGCATCAATTTCAGCGTTTGTAATAGATGGAATGTTATCGCCGTCAAGACCTATATAATTAACTACGTATTCTACTGTATCCGGTAAATCGTTCGTCCAGGAAAAAGTAATTCTTGTCCAAAGATATTTACCTTTCTCTGGAGTGGGCGTGCTTGACCAAGTCCCTGATGGAACTACTGTGCCTGATGCACTGCTTTGATATGCAGATGCCGTATTAGACAAAAAATCTCCAAGATCAACGATCATTTGATCTACATGATCTGAATAATATTTAGCGTTATTGTGATATGTAATATCTGAAGAAGAAACATCTATTCCGTTGCGTTGACCTACTGCCCACGCCTCTGCATTTTCTTCAGACTGTGCTGCATGAGTTTCGCTTAGTGCTGCATTTGTCTCACTTGAAGCAGCATTAGATTCACTTGTCGAAGCATTAGCTTCGCTTAAAGCAGCATTCGTTGCGCTTACATCTGCTTCATTTGCTTTTGTTGTTGCCGTAGAAGCAGAAGATGCAGCACTTGAAGCGCTTGTTGAAGCATCCTGAGCTTTTTGTGTAGCAGTTGCTTCGCTTGCGGCGGCGTTCGTTTCGCTTTGAGCTGCGTTTGCCGCAGATGTAGAAGCTTCGCTTGCTTTTGTTGTAGCAGTTGAAGCCGAAGTTGCAGCATCAGCTTTTGATATAGCTGCATTTGATTCTGAAGTTGCGGCATTAGTTTCAGATGTTGCAGCATTAGCTTCGCTTATTGATGCGTTTGATTCTGATGCAGCTGCTGCAGTTTCTGAAGCTTGAGCAGCTAACTCAGACGCTCTCGCGTTTGTTTCTGAAGAAGCAGCTGCTAATTCTGAAGCTCTTGCGTTTGTTTCTGAAGCTAAAGCAGCAGATTGACTTATAGATGCTGCACTTTCTGAATTAGCTGCATTGCTTTCGCTTGCAGCAGCAGCAGAAGCAGAAGAAACTGCCTGCTCTGAATAATACTTAGCATTATTCGTAGCTGAAGGAGTTCCTCCTGTGTTTCCTGTTGCCCAGTTTTCAGCAGATGTTTCAGATGCGGCAGCGTTCAATTCAGAAGTTCTTGCATTTACTTCTGAAGCACGCGCTGCTGTTTGACTTACAGAAGCAGCAGAAGCAGATGCAGCTGCATTTTGAGCGTTTATACTTCCGTCTAAAATAAGTTGCACCCAGTCTTGAAAAGAACCGGTATAACCGGATTGCAAAGCATAATAATATGCACTGACAGGTCCTAATGTTTGTACTACACCATCCTGCATTTCTGCATATAATACGCCTTGCGCACCGGCTGTACCGTCTCCAATCCAAACTCTTTCAACACCACGGTACAAGGTGATAAAGTCGTTGAACTCAGTGTTGAATGTTAATGTCATTTCGGTCAATGTCGCATCGAAGTTTGGTTCAGCCACTTAGATCACCTCCCGATGATATTGAGCACTATTATTGCTCTTTATTTCTTTGCTTGTTGCTCTAGCCCCATATGTTGTAATTACATTGATTTGAATTTTTAAAGGCTTTTCGGGATGAAACATTAAAGATTCTGTTTGAGAAAACGCGATAATAAATTTAGTTTCAGCCTGTGTTTCGCCTTGTTCAAAGCCGGAAGTGATTGTTTTTTCAAACACAATGTCTCCATCCTGTTTATAGGAGACGATCACCTTGGCGACCTCGCTTACGACAAAAGGAATAATAAACTGATGACTTACGGTTTCACCAGGACTGAACATTGTAATCACTTCCTTTCTGTTGTTAATTTATTAGTTTTGAAATTCGATAAAGTTTTCTAAAGTTTCCATTGTAAGAAAATTAATTCCTTTATGTGATAAAACTGGTTTGGTAAATTCATCCAATTCAATATCCATGTTACCTAAATCTCTTAGTTCAATAAGATAATCATTGTATGGTTTACCTGAAATTTTACCTTCTTCGTCTGCAAATTTTTCATATTTTTCAGATATTAGCTTTTCACGTTCTTGTTGAAATTCAACATGTGGACGTAAAAATTTACGAAGTTTAAATAATTCCCATTGTTGATCATCGTTAATATTCTGGTTTTCTGCGATAGAAGTTAAAGCATTATAAGCATTAATAATCTCATACTGTTTCATAATATTAATCTCCTTTAGTTTAGGCTAGTAACGTTTATACTCGTGGTGCCCAGAATTCTTGACTGGTAAAAGATTTATTATTTGACAATGTTACGGTTACCATACAGTACAAATTTCCAGATGAACTACTTGTATTCCACGTACAATTCCAATTTGTAACTTTAACGCTACTAGCCGGTGTAAAATTTCGATATAAATTCACATTCTCCGTTTTACCTGTTTCAGGGTTTAATACACGTAATTGAGTAATAATAACAGTGCCATCAGCTAAAACAGTAAATGGTGGAGTTGCAGTAAAGTCATGTCCAGCCCATATAGCAATATCGTCACCTGTTGCATCTGATCTTAAGCCAATAGTACAATAACCGAATGTTTGATTATTATTTCCAATCCAATTTGGCCCAATAAACCAACCACCAATCTTGCCATTTGTAGCTTGCATAGATCCACTTGCTGTAACATAAAATGGAATATCCTTAGCGGCTGTAGATAAATTTGCTCCTGACCAAAATGCTAACTCTGATCCAGTTGCATCTGATCTTAAACCAATTGTACAGGTTCCATATGTTGAGCCGTTATTTCCAATCCAATTCGGCCCAATAAACCAACCACCAATCTTGCCATTTGTAGCTGTTACAGCACCAGAAATAGTAGCGCTATTTGCAGTTAATATGCCTTGGTTTGTAACATTAAAATTTACAGTGTTTCCATTTTTTATTGTAATTTCTCCACCAGTAATTGAAATATCACTTGCATTAACATGTCCAGATTTACTAACGGTAAATTTATTAGCGCCAAGTCCAATGCCAGTCTTGCCAATATATACGCCTTCAACGTTGCTATCGTAAGATGTTTTAGTACTCGGATTGGCAATATAAGAACTATTGATTTTAAAACCATCTCCAGACGTACCGATGTAGCCACCTTTTGCTGTAATATCTTCGCAAGTAACAACTCCTTTGTTTGTTACGCTAAACTTAGCAGTAGTTCCATCTTTAATGGTTATTGTTCCGCCAGAAATTTCAATATCTGTACAGATAGTTTTACCGTCTTGTCTTACCCTAAATGGGGCGCTTGACGCTGTAGTATTTCCAGCCCAGAAAGCAATATTATCAGCTGCGGAAGTTTTTGCAATTCCGGTTTTGTTTCCTGTTAAGGATGTAGCAGATATTGTCCATCCTGCAATAGATCCGCTTTTAGCAAACATATAACCATCAGACGTTACATAGAAAGTGTCATTACCATTATTAAAACTTCCGGCAGTAATACTTCCTTGTATTGTTGCACTTGTAGCAGTTAAAGCTCCTTTTTTTGTAACTTTAAACTTACCTTGCCCTAACGCAATTCCATCAGTACCAACATAAACTCCATTATTTGTTGTATCTTTAATTCCTGTTAATCCGTTATAGATAAAACTTCTGTCTTGATCTTTGTTTTCTCCGCCTTTTTTATCTGATCCGATTTTAAAGGGAGAATTAGAATTACCAAGATTAACAATTTGATTTGTTGTTATGCCGATTGTTGAATTAGAAGATATTGTTATATCGGCAGATGCATTCATAGAAAGTTTGTTTTTTTCTAATTTTATATATGTAGAATTTTCTTGACCAATTAAAAGACTTGAAGCTTTAATATTTAAAGATTCGTCGCTTGGTTTGTATATAAACTTACCGCCAAGATTAAAACCATTCGTACCAAGATATACGCCTGGGGATGTTGAATCAACCGATGTAGCTTGTCCTGCGTACATATAATCAATTATTGTTGATCCACTTGTTGCTTGACCAACAGTATATCCGGCAATTTTTCCACCTGTAACAGTAATATTGCCAGAAATTGAAACGTCATATTTGCTTGAATCTTGAGCGTTTCTGCTAATATTAAAGTTCGAAGAGCTGACAGTAAATGTACTGTTAGATTTAATATCTACCGATCCTCCATTAACAACCATTTTACCATTAGAAGTTAAATTCATTGTACCGCCATTAAGATTTAAAGAACCTTCTGACTCAATATCTACAGATGAAGTTCCATTTATATGAACTTTACCGCCGGATTGAATATCAATACTAGCAGGATTAGTTTCATCTTTTGCAGATATTTGTATCCATGAATCTCCTTCGTTTGGATGCACTGTTGTTAAGGCTCCAGCCGGACGACTTCCATCAACAGTAGCATACATTGTTAAAGATTTATTTGAACCAATTTCAAGTTCTTGCCCAACATTAGCTGCTAACTTATCTACAGTAATAGAGCCAGCTGTTATATGTTTAGCAGAGAACTCACCAGACGCAATTGTATCAGCATTAATTCCAAGACCAGAAATAGCTGTACGCCATAACCAATCTCCATATTGATCTTTTGAATTGCTTACCATCAACCCTCGCCCAGTAAGCATCATTGCAGATTGTCCATCAGCTGATTCAAAAGTAATATTACCTTTATCGTCTGTGTACCAGTTTGAAGTCCCACCTAATAGATAAACTTTATTAGCATTAATTAAACCTTCAAGTTTATCAGCAGCGACTTGTCCAGCACTATTAATACTTTCAGCTCTATCGTAGACAGTTTGTTTTGCTTTGACTTGATTTGCTACTTCAGCTATTTTGCCAAGTACATCAGTAAAACTTTGCTGTCCGATTGTAGAAAGCTGAGTATTAATTTCCAGCTGAGTTTTCCATGATTGATCATAACATTTGTCTATGGAGTCAATGTATGCCCATTTATTTGTGTTAATATCGGTATCGACTAAATGTACAGCATATGTTATATCAACATCTGGATATTCAGTTTTTATTTCGGCTCCAAGATTATCATCAGATCCATATGTATCTAAGAATGATACCTCATAAGTATATTGAGGATGAGATATTTCTCTAAAGTTTTCAAGTGCATCAGAATACAGTTTATCTTCGTCGCCTTCAACATACGATGTTTCCTGCCAGAAGCCTTCACGATACATATCACCAAGATATTCAGACATATTTTTAATACTGTCTGTAATCGTTTTCTGAGCTTGCTGTAGAGCAGGAAGTCTTACTTCATATGCTTCATGTGTTAAGTCAATAAACTTATCCATTAAATAACTTAATCCAGTTCTCTCTCCGGCTCCGACAGAATTAAGAATCCTATAACTTACATTTTTCACAAACAATGTTTTGTCATAGTTAACAACTCTAAGATAATGTTGATTCGTAGGAACTGTGGTGCTTGTAATAACAACTTTTGTTGTATGATTCGGAGTAACAAACGGTGAAACAGTGACTTCACTTAAAACAGTATTATTTTCGTCTTTGCAAATAATAGTACTATTTGCCGGTAAGACAAACTCGTACTCTGTGTTATCATGCACAGTAATATTACTGCTCGTTTGTTTTCCGTCCATTAAAGCAAATGTTACTTCAAATAATTCATTTACTTTTGGGAAGTTTAAGTATCTAAATGAATATTCTGATGAATTCACAATATGTTCTTCGTCTTGGTCTAACCAAACCATCCGAGAAGAAGAATCATAATATACTAAACTTGGGTTTGAAACAATTCTTGTTCCTGTTGAAAACAAATAATAATTATCATATTCATTCCTAAAAGCATAATTGCCTTGTAATTCAGTTAAAGAATCATTATAATTATAACGTTCTTTAACACCTTTAGTAAGCATTTCTTGTTTATAACATCCTTCAATAACAGCATCAAAAGCGGCGGTTATAGCTTTTTCATCTGTTGTCCTGTTTAAAGCAACATATTTCCCGTTTTCGATCCTATAAACAAGCATCTTTTTTAATGAATAATAGTAATTAAATCCAGATATCGGCTGAATTGTTTCAGGATTATTAGACTCATTTGATACATAAACTCTGCTCCAATCTATTTCACCGTCTTTTCCATAACAAAAATACAAATCTCCAAAGCTGAATGTATTTTTATAAGAACGATAATACCAACCATATCCTGTTGTACAGATACTTGGCGAAGGAGTAGAATCGTTTTCATTCAAGAAAACAATTGGATGAGATTCAGTTGTTCCATTCTTTAATGCTTCTTCAATGGATTGTGAATTAGAGTTTACCTGATCTTCTCTTGGACCATACAACCCGGCAATAGAATCAGCAGAGAACATATATACTTTATCTCCGCTGTGCCATGTATCATTAGAAATCCACAAAGTAATGTAATCAGGATGCTCAAACTCATTTAATCCATAACTATATCCGCTTGTTTTGATTTCTGTATAACTACCGTTAAACCAAACATACATTTTTTTTGTATCATTGGTTATATAAATAATATTCTTCTGACCTGATAATGGAAAATAGGAACCGCTTGGATCAGAAGGATCATATTCTTTATGATCGTAAAACTCTTTTATATGAAGTTCATATGTATTTCCAAGACTATCGCGATAATAATCGTCTGTTGAATTTCCGTAAGCTTTAACATACGCTTTTTCCCATGTCGTTGGATTGCCTTGATGAACAATATAAACAACAGCACCTTTTCCATCTATAGATTGTCCAGATTCTTTTATGGACAAAGCTGTATTCCAAGTAAAGTAATTGCGACGTGCTTCATCGTAGTCTGACCTGAAAATAACGCCATCAGAATATGCTGATTTATTTAAATGCAGTTTAACATATCCTTCTGTTGTAGTACTGCTTTCAGAAATATCTAACATTAAAAATCCATTTCCTGCCGATGCAGTAGAAGACAATTCGCTCAATGTATCTAACAAACCAAGCGAATTTTCCTGTGCAATAATATATTGCTCAGGAAGACTCCATTGAAATTTGGCAATCTCAAGAATCATTTCATCGGTTAATAAACCAATCTTTTGATAGTAGGAAAAGTCCATAATAAATGGCACTTGATTTTTTACAGATTCGATAGTACCTGTTATTGTTGTATATGAAACAGGAATATCTGTAGTTACTTTATATAAATCCGTTCCATTAAAAACATAAGTTCTTGACATAGGATCTAAGTAAGACCACTTAAGACCTGTTGTTTCTTTGTCTGTTGTAAAGAAATATCTGGTTTCAAAATATTCAAAACAATAAGTTCCAGCTTGTAAAGTTCCAAAGGTAATTTCGTTATGGCTGCATGTTTGTAAAGAAACCATACCGTTTTTATCGCCGTAAGAACCATAAGCAGAAAAAACTGTAACAAGATTATCTGAGTTTGCAGTTCTTGATATACTTTTTACATTCTTATCATAATATAATTCCAGAACATTGCAACCATTCAATACTTCTTTAGGGATTTGTCCATCTTCTAATTTATCTGAAAACGGATTTAAAGGAAGAATATCAACAGTTCTGCCTATTTTTTCCACACCGTCTTCTTCGTACTTCCCAGCTCCGTGATAAATAGGTTTAGCATCAAAAAGTTCGCAAAGGTTACTCATCATTTTAAAAGCACCTGTTTTAGATTGGGCAGTAAAAGAACGAACTTTCTCTTTTTTTACACCTTGTTGAACATACTTATCTTCTTCATAAAATTTAGCAACCTTACCTAAATGCCAGCCAGTACCTTCAAGGATAGTTTCAGCAATTTGAGCAATTGTCCCAGTATTATTACCTTCTTCGTCTGAAAATTCTAATCCAAGATTTTTGGTATTTAATAAACTAGAAATATGACCAGCTCTAACTTCATAATTTTGAGAGAAATTATTATGAGTTACTCTCGGTTCAGAAATAAAAAACCAGTCAATTTCTGCGTTTTCTGGGTCATTAAAATTAGTATAAAGTCTTAATTTATAATCTGTTACTAAATAATCCAAACGATAATTTCGTTCGCCATCAGCACATACAGACGGAATATTAAATTTTATTTCTTTAAATCCATTCCGTTCTGTATGAACGACAACGTCTGTTGCCTGTCCTGACATATCGTTTGTACTATCATACAGGTTACACAAAGGTGTATCTGTATAATCACAAACATCCAGACAAATAGATCTTTGCATAACCTTTCACATCCCTTCTTTATGCAAATGTTGGCTTATAAATAAATGATAATTTATTAATAGATGAGCCTTGAGTTGGAGTTACTGTTATTTCATTCATAGAAACAATAGATGTTTGAATTGAACAATTTATTCCTTCTTGAGTTAAAGATAATGTATGTTTATCTTCGCAACGGTTTATTTTGCACCATTTGTTTTCAAGATTATTCTTAAGAAATATATATTTTCCGTTATACCACTCTTTTTCTTCAGGATCTGAATATAAGATATTTACAGTAGAAATAGTACTCCCTGTGCAGGTTGCAAAAATATCCCGAAGAATAGGGAATGCTGGTTCAAGTTCTATAAATCCGTAGTCATGATATAAGAATGCCAATTCTGTTTTGCCATTAAGAATTCTGACAGTTTTCCCGTTTGTTCCGTCTGTGTATATTTCGCCGGATTCATTGTTGAATGCAATATATCGCGCCATTTGTTTTGTTGTATTATTTGCAATAGTTATCCCATCTCCAGCTGTACCACTGATAATAATGTCGACTTTTGCCCGTTCAGTCCCAGGATTATATAAAAGAATAGAGTTTTGAGGTGTGCCTGTAAAAGACATAGCCGGGACCATATATTCTTTATCAAACAACGCTGTGTTTTGCATTATTTCATTATGACATTTATCTGTCATTAAATTATAAAATAAATGTATATCATCCCATTCAGAATCAAGCTTTTCTGCCCTTGCAAAAGGAAAGTATGCTTTCATTTCAACAGTAATTATACCGTTTTGGTATGAAAGCATTTCTGTTATATCTATATTTGTGACAGTCGCATGATAATAACACCACGGTCTGCGCTTAAAAATTAATTTGCCTTGCTTACCAACTCTAAATAAATTAAAGACTTTTGCCATCAAACCTTTCGCAATATGAGTATCTTCATAGAAACATCTGAGAGTAAAAACCTTCGGTTCTTTATATGCGCCGTAAGTATAGCCACCATCATGTCCTTCAAACGTTTCTTCGTGAATGTTTGTTACTGTAGGAGCATATACGTATGTGTCTTTATTTTCTGGAGCATATTCTAATCCGATATCTGCAATATCGATTCCGCAAAAACTAAATCCACCCTTCATGTGACCACCACCTTTCTTTGTTTTCTCCTTTATACCCAACTTTGAAGTGTCTTATTTTAAATGATACGAAAAGAAATAATAATGAAACGTAAATAGAATAGGTAAGGGCGCTGTAAAAAGCGCCCTTACCGAATAATCCTATAAATCAAAAAAATTAGAAAGCATAACCGCTAAGATTTAATCCTTGTCGAGAAAGTTGTTTCGAAAAAGCTTGACCAACCTTTCTTGCAACAGCATCGTAATCTGCGTCAGATTTCAGTTCTGCTTGATTAATCGTAATATTAATATCTCCGACACTTGTGTTATTGCCGTACATAGAAGAATCAATATGAGACATATAAGGATGAGTCTTAACATAATTAAATGCGTTAAGCATAGTGCGTATACTTTCTGTATCATTTGCATCTAAGAAAGCTTCTGGTCGTGTTTTAGAACCATCAACCCAAGCAGGTCCAGTATAATCAACTAAACCGCCTTTCTTATAAGCAGTATAAGAGCCGCTCTTCTTTAGTTGTTCAAAAGCATCAGATGGCATTCCGGCAGGTTTCTGAACATTATTTCGTAATCTGCTTAATTCAGCTGATGCTGCTCTTTCTGCTTCGGATTTTGTATCAAATCCAGATTTTGTGTATGTTTGCCCATTAAAGCTTATAGTATAACCATGGCTACTTGTTGTAGGTTGTGAACTTTCGCCTCGGTTTTCAATGCCAAAAGCTTTCTCTTTATCAGCCGTTGAAACAGAAGCTAATCCAGTTACATCATCAAGTGTTACGCTGCCATTATCAGATGGCGTATATACTCCACTTCCAGCAGCATAAAGAGAATGACCTGTAGGTATTTTACTCTTTGCATCTTCTGCCGCAGCCTTATTAGCTTCTTCTTGTGTATTACCAGTGCCTTTACCAGTAACAGATTTTAGTCCAGTTGAATCGTAATAAGCGGCAACAGCATACGCCGTATACTTACCTCCGCTACCACCTGGCGTACTGCCGCCAGTTGTAGTTGAACTAGAACCATCTGAGCTGTTGTCAGATGCAGTAGGTGCAACAGCTTTATAAATACCATCAAGACTTTCTAAGACTAAATCCATATATTCTGAAAAGTCTTGAGCTGTTACAGCACTATCGTCAAATTCAGGAGTATAAGCTGGTTCACCTGTTATTTCTTTTGTATCAACTTCAAATAATTCATCGTCAAGCTCGCCTTCTTTAGATTTAACTTCTCCTAAATCATGTTCATGAACTTCGAATTCAGCATCATCCTTGAGTGCTCTAATTAAACTTTGATAATTTTCTCTATATTGCCTTTCAAGGATTTCCATATAATTAGTGTCATTGCCTTCTAAAGCCTTACGATAATTTTGATCATATTTTTTCATATACTCAATATAAGATTCTTCAGATACTAAAATATCCTGAATTTCAGGATAGTTTGTATCAATAATATCGTATGCTTTCTTGGTAGTATCTTCCCAACTTTGAATCATTTGTTTCTGTGCGTCAGGGAGACTCTTCATAAATGCTTCATTTTCTTTTTTCATGAATTCAAGAATATTGTTGTAAGATTCTTCAAAAGAATCTGTTAATATTGTATTCATTTCAGCAGAGAAGTTATTAGCGTCTCCAAGAATTTCATTCAGTAATTCTTCGTTATACTGAACAAATTTATCCATGCCTGTTACTTGTTCATCTATACGTTCATTTTCTGCATTAAGTTCTTCTTCTGCAAGATTCCAAGCTTGTTCTTTTTCCATATCTGCGATCTTACGACGAAGTTCTTTTGCGTCTTTTGTACGCGTTGGATCGACTTCGATAAGAGCAAGTTGACGTCTATATTCAGCAAGTTCTTCTTCCTTGTCCGCCTGATCAGCAGCTTTTCTTCTATAGTTGAAACGCTCATTAATCAATTTCTTATATTCGTTAAGAGACTCTTTCTCTTTTTCAATATCTTTTTTCTTAAGCTCCCATTCTTTCTGTAAACGTTGTCTTAACAGATTTACAATAGTATCCTGTAATGAAACGTTAGCAGAGAGAATTTCGCGCTGACGTTTCTTTTCATCTTCAATTTGTTTATCTACTGTATCTTCAAGAGACTTGCGAACTTTACGAATCTTATCTGCGTTTTCTTCGAGAAGTTTATTGTTCTTTTTAATTTCGGTATTTTCTTTTTCAAGTTCTTCTTCTCGTTTCATTATCTGCTCTGTAATCTCTTTTTCTTCTGCTGTTCCAGGACCGTATTTATCTCTATAATATTGAGCTTGTTCTTTGAGTGCTGCAATTTCTTCCTTTAACGTGCCTGTTCTTTGCTCGCGTAAACCAATATCAGCTTTAAGCATCTTTCCATAATTAGTTAGTTCACCAGCATTTTGATACTTACTGCTTTGATAACCAACTAATTGCATATTATGGCTATATTCAGAAGATTCCCAGTTTTGATCTGTCAACATTTTATCAAGATCAATTTTATCTATTTCGCGTTGCTTACGAAGTTTATCATTTTCCATCTTCAGAATATCAGTTTCCACTGTATTAATCTCATCCAACAATGCACGTTGCATAGCAGGATCAAGTGTCCCTGCTGCTAGACCTTCTGCAAGTTGCTTATTTAAATCTGCTAAAGATTGTTTCTTTGCGGTGATCATTTCATCTTCATTGCTGATATACATTTGTAAAGCTTTTTTCTGCGCTTTTGTATCTCCTGTTTCTTTAAACAGATCAATTTCTTCACTTAATAAATCGTTTACATGAGTTAAATCTCTTGTCCAATCCTCATATGTTTCAGCAATGCCTTGCATTTTACTTTCTTCAAGTGCATGGTTTAATTCCATTTGAGAAATATTTGTTTGAGCAAGTGCTTCGTCATATTGATATAAAGCAGCTTGAGCATTAAACCAAGCAGTAGATCCTTCAACTAATGTCGCCATTTCTTCTTTAACAGCTTCTTTAGCTTTTGTATTTTCTGCAATTAGCTTTTCATTATTGCTCATCTGCTCTGTAATCATTGTCTCATAACCCTTACGATATCCAAGAGACTCGTAAACATTGCCATACATAGAAGCAAGATTGTTGTTATGAGTTGCCGTCTGTAAATTCTCTTGAGTGACTTTAGCAATTTGAGATAATCTTTGCTCATTAAGCTCAAGTTCCATATCAGTTATTGATTTATCAAGTTCGGCATTTTCTTCATCAAGTTCCCAAATCTTATTCAGGATTTCATTCCACGCATCGTCGCCTATGGATATTTCGCCTGCATTTAATTTTTCTTGTGCATAATCTTTCCAACGAAGAATTTCCATGTTATTTTGAGATCTCTGATCTTTTGTTTCTTGTATTTTTCTTTCTGTTAATTGCTCGTAATTTTGGAAACGATCTTCGGATAAGGCTTGTTGTGCTCTTTTATCGAGCATATTAATAACATGGTTGCTAAATTTATCCGCATCTTCCATTTCATCTGAAAGAATAGAGATGTTCTTTAAATTTAATTCATTTATTGTATTGCTAACTTCAGCTAATGCTTCTTTAGCAGCATAAATTGCATCTTTTAATTTATACCAATCGTCAGAACCTTCTTTAGTTTTAGCAAGCATATTTTCAAGTTCTTGAATGTTTTGCTTATATGCTTCTCTTAACTGTTCTTGAAGACTAATTTGATCTTGAATATTATCGTGCCACCCAGAATAATCATTATCATAATCATATCCTTTTTCTTCGATTGAAAGCATTTTACTTTCATGTTCAAGTTCTGCTAAACGACGTTTCTGTTCTTCGATGAGTTTGTCGACCGCGGATTTACCGCCGCCGCCGCCTCCACCACCTTTTTTATTGTACTTCGTGTTTGCATTTACGACTGCGTCAACAGAAATATGATTTTTATCTTGCGAGACAATGAAATTAACATCTGCGTAATGGCCTGCAAGAGCAAGTGCATCTGCTGTTGCTGCATCGCCAGCTGCGCGATAAGCTGCTTCTAACTCGTCAAGACTGATTTCGCCGTCTGCATTAACATCAACGCCACTAACATCAATATCAACGCTTGCATTATCAAGCATTGACTGCAAACTATCGGCAAAACCTTCGTTTATAGAGTCAACTGAACCATCTAATAAATTAGATAACTGTTCTTCGGTCATGTTTTTAATATCGTCTGCGCTGATATTATCAAACATGCTTGCAAGAATATCGCGTGTTTGATTATCAAGGTTCTTACCAGACTTTCCGCTTGCTTTGCTTACCGCAGACATCTGATCTTGATATTGATCAAAGTTTTTGCGAAGCATTGCCATGCCTTCAGACGCATCTTTGCCGCCTTTCTTTATCTTAGAAAGAATGGTTGCCATATTTTCTGCGCCTTTACTATACCTGGTCGCAGCCTTCGCTTTACGTTCGTCAAGTTGCTCATTAAAATTCTTAAGAGCTTTAGCTGCCTTGTCTGGGTCACCAGAAGCTAAGTCGGCAAATATCTGATCGACGTTTTCAATGCCAGAAAGATAGTCATCAAACGCTCCGATCTTTCCACCTTGACGTAATGCTTGTAATGCTTCAGGACCTTCTTGCGCTGCTCTTAGAATATCCATAGCTCCTTCATATCTTTGATCTTCTGTTAATCCAGATATTCCTAATGCAGCATTTTGCTCAAGTTGCCTTGCATATTCTTTTTCATAATCTGTAAGTCCATCATAAACACTTTTATATCTTGGACGATCATGATTTTCTAAATATTCTTCTTGTTCTTGAGTACTCATTCTTTGATATTTGTAGTACTCTTCATTATCCAATCTATTATTTCTAACAATATCTGCAAGTTTAGAATTACCTGTTATTTCTGCATAAGCTTCATATCCAGCTTCTTCTTCTCCTTTTCCTTGGAGATAATCCATAGCTCGATCATACGTTTCGCCTTCAGAAAGAACTTCTTTACGTTTGTTGTAAGCCTCTGAAGCTCCGGCAACTGCCTGAGTAAGAACTTCTAACGCAGAAGCTGCATCATATCCAGACTTTTGTACATCTGAAAGATCAATATTGCCATTCTGGTCGACTTTAGCTCCAACTTGTTCGAATGCTTTGCGGACATCGTCAGAAGATTCAAGTAAGTCTTTCCAATTCTGTACGTCTTGTCCATTTACTACTTCTGCTAAGTCTTCTACATTTTCTACTTTTGCAGAAGTTAATCCTTGATAAATAGCATTAGCCGCAAAACCAGCTTTATTTTTTTGTTCATACTGAAGTTGTGCATAATTTAAAGCGCCGCCAATAGTTGACACATCGGCTTTAGCTTCTTGTTCAGCTACATAATCACTATATTCTTTTTCTAACTGATCTAATTTAGATTGACTATATTCTTCTCCGTTGGCTTTTTTTGATCTTAGCATCGCTAATTCATTAAATCCAGAGAACCCACTACCATAAGCCATAGCAGTTGATTGACTATTTTTCCAGAATTCAGCAAATTCTGCTTCAGACATATTCTGCATTCTTTGCATTCCAGCAAGTCTATCAGCATCTGTAAGACCTTGATATCCATATTGATAGTTAGATACTAACGCTCCTGCATAACGAAGTTCTTCAGGAGAAGCTTTATTTTCTTTAACTTTTTGTGTTAATTCTTCGCCAAGAATTTCTTTTAAGTATTCATCAGAATATTGATCGAGATAATGTTCATCACCATATTTTTGTAAAGCGTATTCATTCAAAGATAAATCTGGAGCAGCATTAAATTCTTCATCACTTATGCCTAAAACAGGAGCACCAATACCATTTGTTTTATTTTTAAATTTTCTTCCTTTTTGTGGAGCATATTTTGTGTTATATTCTGCTTCTAAAGCTTGGTTACGAGCTTCTTGAGATACGTACCATCCTTCTTCTGTCAACCCTTTAAACGCTTCAGCTGCTTTAGATCCTTTTTCAGCGTTAGAAACTTGAAGTTTACCATAATCTCTACTTTTAGAATGCAAATACGTAGTAATCTGATCCATTATATCTTCAGGCGCTGAAACAATATTGCCATTTTCATCATATTTAATTTGACTCATTATCCGTCCAAATTCAGCGTCTTGATACAATGTATTCCAATCTTGCTTACCTTCAAGATTGACATAATTCATTAATCCTTGAATTTGTGATACGCCTTCATTGTATGATGCACCCATATAATTCTCTTGCATTAATCTGATAGCTTTATCAGCTGCTAAAGCAAAAGAATTATTTTTATCTTGCTGCCAAGAAATGTATCCAGTTTCTGCGCCGGATAAGAAATAATTTTTAATAGCTTTTAATTGTGGTTTAATAGCTTCTGGATTTAAAACATCACTTATTACTTCTAATCCATCATTAGCCATTCCGTCAACAAAATCGATAAATTTTTGTTCTGCAGAAGATTCTACATCAGACAATTTTTGTTTTATTTCAGATACTGCTGTTTTAAATTCTTCATCTTGCGCTTCAGGCATTTCGTCTAAAAGCATATAACTATCATGAAGTTCATATCCTTCTGATTCTATTGCCTCAGATAGAAATCCAGCAAAGTTACCTTTGTATGTACGATAATATGGATATTTTTCGTATAATTTATCTGCACTATCCCTTGCTGCATTTCTTGCTTCATTCCTTGCGTTTTCGCCATAACCTGTGAAACTTCTTTTTTCTCCGGACGGAAGTGTATATGTTTGAACATAAGATAAATTATCTAATTCTTCTTGAAGTTGTGTTTTTTGCTCTGTTATGTAATCTTGGCTTCGTTTTGCTTTGTTTGCATATCCAGCTCTAGCACGATCATACTCTTGTTTTGATTTAAACGTTAATGGATTCCCATTATTATCAGTAAGAATATTTCCTTTCTTGTCTGTTATTGAATACGTTTTTAAATATTTATTTGCATCGTATTCTTCAACTTGATTTAAAGCCGCTTTATCTGATATAAATTCGCCAGTTGTTTGGTCATAATAATAATCACCAACACTATATCCATAATTTGAAAGCTTATCATTTGTTGTTGGTTTATATTTATTTTGAGCATATGCTTTATAGCTATTTTGCCAAACAGTTGGATTATAATTTGGATTATTTTCATATCCAAATGCATTTTTAATTACATCTTCAACAACGTATTGATCTAAAACAGGGAAATATCCATTTTCTTTTTTGTAATCTATAACACGTTGGTCATTATAATAATCTTCGACAGCTTGTTCTGCCATTGCAGTTATGTATTTTTCTTCAACGCCAGACTGTCTAAAATAACTTTCAAATGATGATTGTAAACCTTGTTTTTGAGCGTTTCCTGATCCAAAGTTTTTTAATTGTGGAAACATTTCTTCCAAGAATGAATCATTAAAATTTCCACGTCCCGGAATTAACGTTTGTCTTCCGCCAAAAATGCCTTGGCTAGACGATAAATCAAGAAGTTGATTATACCAATCATTTTCGCTTAACTTTCTATCTTTATTTGAAAGCTCAACATCGTTTTGAGCTCTGTTGTACATGTATTTTGAGACAGTTTTTAAAAAAGATATAGCAAAAGCACTATCAGGTGTATTTTCAAGACTTCGTTTTGAAGCAAGTTGCAACAAATTATTAATACTTTCTGGAGATCCATCATATTCGAGATTATACCTTTTTGCAAAATTAGAAAATGTAGAATATATTCCTTCTTCTGGATTAGATTGTATATAATCAGATGTTGCTTTATTTGTTTCTGAAACAATGTTAGCAGAACCTTTTGCGATACCGCTGTAAGTTTCTTTTAGGTTAGCTCTTTCTATTGCTGATTTTGCCTCTTTAGATAATTGTTCAGCGTAATTCTCTGATGCAGCAGCTGCTTGTTTTGCTGAATTTTCAACATTACCCATAGCAGAATTAAAATTATCAGCTGCATTAGAAGCTGCGTTTAACTGATTTGGATCTACTCCTGTGTAACTTGTTAGCGTATCTTTTAGTTTTGCGTATTCTCTTGATTCATCGTCGGATAAATTTTCTCCATTTTTAATCTTGTTATTTAATTCATCCCATCTGGTAACATTGCTCAGTCTTGACTCGTAACGTTCTTTTTGATATCCAATATATTCATTATACGCTTGAGATGCTGTTTGCCTTGATTGGGCTTGGTTTCCTGCGGCTGTTAAAATTCCGTATCCAGCAGCTCCAGCAATAGCTCCAATAATTACGCCTATTCCACCAAATTTGGCACCAGAAAAAGCACCTAATAATGCCATTAAGACTGGAAGAGTAACGTTTACTTGTCCTAAAATAGACAAGAATTCTCCCAATCCTGCGACCATTGTTGATATGCCATCGATAAAATTCTGAGCATATCCTTGCTCTGAAAGGCTATGAATTAAATCATCAAACGTATTCTTTAAGTTTGTTAAGGACGCTTGTAGGCTTTCAAGGTATATATCATACTTTTTATCTGTAATGCCTTCAGATTCAGAAGCAAGCTTCATATATTCATCGACTTTGCCTTCTGCCATACCTTGCATAATAGCAGCAAAGTTAGAATATTGTCTTGTACCTGCGATAGCATTAGCCATCTGTTGCTGTTCTGCATCCGACATGCTTTCCCATTTCTGAGACAGCGCATATAATGTATCGTATGTAGAGCGTTTATTGCCCTTTTCGTCGTACATGTTTATGCCTTGCGCCCGTAATAATTGAGCAACAGCAGAACCGCTTATCTTATTACCATTTTCGTCTACAATAAGTTCGTTAGTACCGATCTTATTCATCCGTCCGAAAATAGTATTGAGCGTGCGACCAGCAACATTACCGCCTATCTGTGTAGTAGACGTAATAGCTGTAAGCATAGCCGCTAATTGTGCAAAAGTAGTTCCGTCTGCAGCGGCAGCTGCACCAGCTTTTTCAATACCTTTTTCAATCTGTGCAGCGTTTGTAGCAGCGTTATCGCCAAGAGCAGTAACAATATCTGAAGCAACTTGAGGATTAGTTATTAACCCTGTATTCATCGCAACAGTAATCAGCTTGGTTGCGTCTGCGACTTTAGTTCCAGAAACTTTAGAGAACTTAGAAATAACGCCTAATCTATCATTTACTTCTTCGTCGCTAAGTCCTTGTCTATAAAGGGTTGCGGCGGACTGTGTAATTTCCTGAATAGAAACTTTAAGCTCTTTGGCTTTCTCTATCAAACCGTCTCCAAGAGTTGACATCTGTTCATCTGATTTCAAAGTAATCATTTGAATTTCTGTCATTGTTTGATCAAACTGTTTGATGAAAGTCTTTACTTCAGAAATAAGCCTCATAAAGATGCGACGTCCGAACATAGAAGTAAGACGTCCAAATGTTTGAGACATTTGTCCTGCAACAGCATTAGCAGCACCCATAGCTCCAGACATATTCTGAATGTCTTTAGCTGCTCCCGCAGATTCTTGCTGCAAATTAGCGATTTGTGAATTTACTTCGCTCCATCTTTCAGGATTAGCGTTTTTATCAATACCACGAAGTTCTTCTTGTTTTGCAACAAGTTGAGATTGAATAGATTCCTGCCGCTTTTCTGCCGCAGAAATACCTCCATAATAGGAAGCTAAACCACGCCCTATGCGAGTTCTATCCAAACCGTATCGGCTTAATTTTGCCATAGTTTGAGACCGCATAAGTTGGTTATATTGATCATCTGATCTTAAAGCTCCTAGTTGTCTTCTATCTTCTTGTTGTTTCGCAATCGCTTCAACGGAAGATTGCTCTTCTAATTGAGCAAGAATAGCCATATGTTCGGCAAAAGTATCGTCTGTATAAAGACCATCTTCATGAAATTTAGATAATTTTGACTTTGCTGCGGCTATCTTCTTAAGTCTTTGCGCTGATAAAACTTTCGGGCTGTTTTTTGCTAAATTAGGACTTACTTTTAATGCAAGATCGTTTAATTCAGATTCAAATAATGCTTCATTATCTGACGTAATAGCAGCTTGTAATTCTTGAATTCCAGCCTGTTTTTTAGCAATGTTCTTATCAATGTCCTGAATTGTGTATTGTTGCAAGTCACCAAGCGTTGTTAACTCATTATCATCAATATTTATTGCTCTTATTAGAGGTGTAGCCGCGTTAAAGTCGCTGCCTAACGGGAGGAATCCTTTTTCATTTCTATTATTAAGGAGCATCTCCCGAGCTTTTTGAAGCTCTTCTAATTCATCCTTTTGCGCGTCAATAAGTTGCTTTTGTTTGCTTGGTTTATTTATTTGTTTATCTAATATTTTATCAATACTGTCTGAAGATGTTTTCCCCATACGTTGTACATAACTGAAAAAATCTTCATATAAACCAGTTCCAAGCTGCTTGTTAACATTCATTAAATGATTTTGAGCGCTCAGATTTGCTTGATTGCTTCCGAAAAAAGCTTGCATAATTGTATTATTTGGATCAAGAACTGCAGCAATTTCGTTTTGAGCATGTTTAGTAAAAGCAGCTTGCTTACTAAAATATGATTCTGCTTTTCCGGCACCTTTTATTGCATTTTCATTTTTATTCTTAGAAACACGTAAGTTTTTTAATTGATCATCTGCGAGAGTTGTAACACGCTGAATTTCAGCAATCAATGCAGCATCATCGTTATATGCTTGGACAGCGGCTTCTGCTTCTTGCGCTTGTTCTTCGGCTTCTTTATATTGTTTTTGTAATTCAGATTCTTGCGCAGTTCTATTTAATCGTACTTTTTTAGGCTTATGTTGTTGAACAGGTTCGTTTCTTGTATCTGTTCTCCTGCCTAACGTCTGTGCCTCGGGCGGGAGCTTATCAGATGTTGTAACGATAGCGTCAACAGCATTGCTGCCTTCGTATTCTTTTTTTACATCAGAGTATGAACGTTCCCATTTATTTAATCTCTTTTTTGCGTTATTTTCATTTACGCCATATGTTGATTGAATATAGGCTAATTGATCTTCTCTTGATTCTGCGTTATCAAGAACGTTCCGATATGCATCTTTACCTTTAAGTTTTAAAATTTCTTTTCTTTCTTGTTTAAGTCTTTCTTGTTCTTCTTTTTCGACTTGAGCCTTAAGCTCATCTGCCTTTTTTCTTTTTTCAGCAGCATCAGTTTCTGCTTTATTCTTGTTTTCATCCCATTCTGTTTTTACTTCAGGAATATAATCCATATTAGCAAAAGGAGTGAACATACCGCTTCTTTCAACAATACTATCTATTTCAGAGCGAATAGCTTCATTCCCAAAGTATCCAGCAGTTAATCCATGTTTTAACTCAAGTTGTAATGCTCCTCCGCCAATTTCATTATATCTTTTTTGAACTTCTCTTTCTAAGTCACCTTTAAATGTTCCATCGTTTATTTCTTTTTGTACTTGTTGGCTAATTTCTTTGTATGCATTGGCTCCAAGTGCTCTCATTCTTTGTTGAGCGTTTTCATCTAAAACAAGCCATTCGCCTTTAGCTCTTGATTGTTTAAGATCTCTCATTGCTTGCTGAAATTTGCCTGCATGAGTAGTTGTATCTATGGGAGACAATTCATTTAAATGCGCAAATATATCGTCCCAGTCGTAATTTGCTTCGTCCGCTTCTGGATTTAAATTATGGAACATATAATTTACTGTATCAGCAAGGAAAGCATTTTTATCATATACTGTTGCAAAATTTAATTTATCTATTTTTCTTCTCGCAAAAGATTCATAATCAAATACATCATTTTTATTCCCATCGTCGTCTCGTTCGAAAGACATTGCTTTTCTTGCGAACTCAAAAATCCGATAAAATGGGTTTCCCTTTCCGGCAATTTCCCACTCTTCTTTTGTCGGATCAAATTTTGTATTTGTTTTGAATCCAGTATTTGAAACAGCATCATAATGTTCTTCGACATCGCGTAACACTCTTGCTGTTGTTTCAGATAGATCAAACTGTCTTGATCCAAGCGCAATTGAATGGCTTAAACCCATCATTGCGTTTCGTTTATAAAGATTGATAGCATAATCAGATAAATCATCTGCGCTATCTAATGAGTAAGCCTTACCTTCATCATTAACTAATTTTCCAGTTTGTCGTTTTGCTCTTTCTGCTTGTTCTTCGTCTGTAAATCCACTTAATTCCTTTATTCGTTTATATCTGTCTGCTGTAGCGGCAAGAACAGGCAACATAATTTCTCTAAATTGGCTATTAGACCTTAAAGCAGCACCAAAGACAGTATCTCCGTCAAAATCCATAGTCTGCATTCGAGTAAGTATTTCAGACTTTGGATTTGCATATAATGCTTTTTTATCTATTCCCAACGCTGTACTTAAATCTTGAAAATATTTATCAATAGCCGCATTACCTGCAAGAATATTTCCTCCAGATGTACTTGGATTTCTGAATAGTTGCATTAAATCGCTATCAGCCTGAGCAAAATATGCTATCGTATCATCAACAGACATTTCTTTATGATACTCTTTATTTTTTTCTTTAAAACTTTGTAAAGACATTGCCTGTTGTTCTTGAGTGGGGGTTTCGCCGCCAGCTTCAATTAGAGCGTTTAGCATATCAGGAACCCATGCTTGCGCCATTGCATATTGTGCAGTTCCTCTTGGAAGAATCAAGTTTCCACCGCGCATTAAGTTTGTTATTTTAGCCCTAAAGTCGCGAACTCTTTCTTTGGCTGGTGCTTCATTTAAATATGATTCGTCTCCCTTAACCAGTTGAGATAAACTATCATCTCCACTAAAAAGCATCTGTTTAAGGCTATCAACATTATTCAGACTTGCAAGCATTTTTAATCCTACGTTACGAAAATAATCTCTTGCATTGTCTGTTAATTCCAATGTAGAAGCTTCTTGAGCAGAAATATATTGTACATCAGTTTGAAAACCTTCTGCAGTTGTTTTTGCTAAAATGTCAAATTTGCGTTCCTGGTCGGTGCGAATTTTATTTATTTCTTCTTGGCTTTTGCCTGCATATTGATTTTTTGTTTTAAGAAGAGAAGCATCTTCTATAATTGTAGTTCCTTCTGGAATAATAAGTTTACCGCCATTCCATCCTCCGGTAGGAAATACTAAATCGCCTTTATGAATGCCTTCTTCTAAATTATCTTCTGTTGCTATGCGGTCAGCATAAGCTTCTCTTAATTTGGCAATATTCCAAATAGAAGACGTTCCTTTTCCTCCAAAGTCTCTATGTTGAAAAGCTTGTGGGAAAATCTCTGAGTCAACAATACGCATACCGTCGTTGCCTGTAAGCATGACTTTTTTGCCTTTTGAATCTGTTATTTCCTTCATGTCTGCGACAACGACTTTAATATCATCAGGATTTACGCCCCATAATTCTTGCACAGACTCGCCTTCTGTACGAAGAAGTTTTTGGTATGCTAATGATTTTGCAAATTTTTCGTAAGCATTATCTCCTGAAAATGTTCTGGTTGTTTCTCCGTTTGTTAAAAATGTACTTGTTTCAGGATTTGCTTTAATCTGATCAATTAAATCTTTTCTTGAAAGAACCATATGTGTTCCGGTGAATCCGTTAAACACATAGTCTCCTAATCCAGCAATTCCGATTGGTCCTTTCATTGCTCCCGCAATTTGAGCCTTTATTGCGCTAATTCTTTCAGGTGTAGTTTCATAATCACTTAATTCATCAACAGGCAATCTGACATATACTTCATTTCTGTTTAATCCATTATGAACAAACTGATCAGCACCTTGTTGCTTAGAAAGCATGTTTTGCATCATGCTTCTATTTACACGAATAAAAGGTCTTTTTTCATGCGCAGTATCTTCATTCCATTCTGGAATAATAGCTTTTCCATTCTGAATAGCAGACAAGTCTAATTCGTAAAAATCCATTGCATCTTGTCTAGCTGTTCCAGTAACTTTTCCTATATTTGTCCAGTTGCTGATATTTTTACCTTTAGGCGCAATAAACCCTATACCTTTTTGATTTTGTGTGTATGTAGGTTGAAGCCATTCAAAGTTACTATCAAGAAATCTTGCTGCGTGCTCGGAATTCATCGTATAATTATTGTGTTTGTTTAAAATTGAATTTCTTTGTTTTCTTGTTAGTAAACTTTCATCTTCGATTTGTTCTATCCCGCTACTTGGACCACCGCGAACACCAGTTTCAAACATGTTTGCAACATTACCAGCGAATGCATTGACATGCGCTCTTGTGCTTTTTGGATTCCAATAAATAGACCCGTTATATCTGTTAATTAATCCTGCTTGCTCTGCTTCTCTTAACATAAACGGATGGGCGTTTAAATATTCCTGTATCAATTTACTTTCATCATTTGTTAAAGAATAGCTATCTTTTGATAATTCAGAACGAGTTGGATTTTTGGTTAAAGCAAGTTTTCTAAAAGATGTTGGAAGACGTTCCTTAACAGAGTTGATTGTTTTTTTATTTAACACATCCCAATCAACATATTTCTGATCATATAATTTCGAAACAGAAGTAGAGTAAATTGCTTTAGCATACTCTGCCATTACATCTTTACTCATTCCTTTTGAACCATCAAATATGTTATGTGTTGATAATATTTTGTTTAAATCAGAACTTCCTAAAAATGTTTTTATAATATCTTCTTGCCTTTGATTTCCGAACGCTCCAGATAGATTCTGAGCAACACTATTAAACGCTGCTTTTAATTGAGTTGCAGCTGGTTTCATTGATGCTGTGAACATTGCATGAACATCAGATGAAATCATTTGTCCAAGATTTTTAGATGATTCAAGTCCACTAGCTAAATCTAGTACACTTCTAATTGCACGGTTATAGGCATTTTGAAAATTTTGAAGATTATAATTTCTATCTGTGTTTGAAGTGGATGAATCAATTGCTTTTCTGCTCGACATTAAATGTTCTACGTTGTTGTACACAACATCGATTTGTTCATCCATGTCTCTTACAAATCCAGGTATAATCGAATCTTGATTTGAGTTTTTTAATGTGTCTAATGCCATCTTTAATTTATCTACGCCACCGCTTACTTCATCAAGACTAGGTAAAGCTTTTGAAACGTCTATTTCAAGAGGTATAGAAATAGATAAATTATCTGCCATAATTGTTCACTCCTTATAAAAATATATATCTATATAAAACAGAATAATTCTGAAATTTCCGCATTTTGACTTATTCCTTCTTTTGAATTAAAATATAATCAAAAGGAGGTTTTGTATATGAAAAAAGATAAAAAAGAACAAGAACCACAATGGCTCAAAGATGCCGCAAAAACTATGCTTCAAGGACAAAAAGAATCTTATGGTGATGAAGATCAGAACGAGTTGATGGAACTAATAGATAATAATACAGAAGAAGAATTATAAAAAAAGGGAGTGCCATTAAGGCACTCCCTTTAAAGAAAAATTAAGTTGACTTAAACTTATCCCAATCTTCTTTTTCCTTTAAAGCTTGTGCGTCCTTTTTTGTTTTGAGATACTCAGTCAAGTTCTTAATATAATCAGTTTCCTCTTGCATAATAGTTGGCTCAATAGAAGCAGTAATAATATCATGTATCCAGTTCAAAACATAAGGTTTAATAGAATCCACTGTATTTCGTTTCTCAACTTCCAACTTTAAAATACTTTCAACTTCAAGCCATCCGACATAAAAGTCAGTAATATCTTCTGTATTTAATTTAATAGTGGACAACATTAAATGCCAATCTGGTTCAAGATACCATAATCCATTATCAGCTTGAACAATTGTTTCTTCTTTAGCTTTATACATAAACTCACTATATAACATAATTAATCCTCCTCGAAGCTTGCTTCTAATGTAAATGTTTTGATAGTTTCTCCTGAAAGCAAGTTTTCTTCTTTATAATCGATTTCGTCAACATCAATTCTGCCATATTTATTATGTCGATACATTACAACAGCATCTTCTGAATATTTGTTTAATATTTCTTTAAGTTCTTTAACCGTCATAGTATCACTCCAATATTACGGCATCTTCGATGGTATAATTTTTTTCGAGATCGTTTAGAACATAACACGCGTCAGTATAATAAATAGTCTCAACATCTTTAAAATTTGAAACAACTGGGACATCCTGCTGAAGTTCTTTTAATTGTTCGATGAGATCTTTAACAGTCATTTTGGCTCGCCTTCCTTTTTCCATGGATTCAAAAAGCTTAACCAAGACTTTTTCTCTTCTTCTTTGTGTTCGTCAGGTATACCAAGCACAACCTTAGGTTCTTCTAATACTACCTTTTTAGGTTCTTCTTTTATTTCTGTGTTGTTGATAATTTCACACAACTGTTCAGTAACTACAAACAAACGTCTCATATTGTGTCTGGTATATGCTTGTTTCATTTCTTCAAATTTGTCATATTCATCAGATTCTGCGCTGAACGGATTGCCTTCTGTTATATCCATAAAATGTATAGTAAACTGTTTAAAGTTTGTTTCGTCTTTAGCGTTATATGCTTTCGCTATAGCTAATAACACATACTTAGAATCTTCTGACTTTAATTCTTCAGGCATTTCTTTATTTAATTCTTGTTGTTTTGAATCTTCAATATTTTTCTTAGCTAGTTCTTCTTTATATTGTTTATCTTTTTCTTGCTGAATTTCTTCTTCTACAAGATCAGCTGGATAACCTATTCCCATAGCCGCAATTTTACGACAACATTCAACCATGTTTCGTCTTGAACTGCGTGAATCAATACCTCCTGCTCTCCAATGCTTACAATATTTTTTTGCATTGAAAAACAGTTCACGAGCTTCTTTAATCTCAAATGGATTTTTCTCTGATGCTTCGATCCAATTTCTTGCAGTCGCTTCAAAATTACGATCATCATTTTTTTTATACGCATTTATCATTTTTTTGTATAGTTCAAACGGCATAAACAAACCTCCTTTATTTAATGTATTCTTCAAACCAGCTTATATCACCCATTGATTTTTCAGCAGTTGCTTTCTGTGCTTCAAGTGGTCCTTCAACAATTGCCATCTTACTTGGCATAGCCATCAATGCTTGTGCGCTATTCTTTCCACCGGCTCCTTGTTTGATAAGCGGATTGGCAGCTTGAACAAGTTTGGCAGCGTCCTTCGCAAACGAGTTACCGTAAATATTAGAAATAGACTCATAATTAAGACGCTTACCTAAAGCTTCTAATACTGCATTAAACCAGATATAAGCCATGTTGTTTATTTTGTCTTCGTCTACTTCGCCCAGGTGGGCAGCGACAGCAGCTGCTGCTTCGTCCAAACTTAACGTTTCGCTTGCGCCTGGGCTTCCTTGTTTTTTCTTGCTACTTCTTCTTTCTCGTCAATATGGTTAATACGACCGAAGATCTTTACAATACGATCAATCGTGTCCGCGTCCATATCGTCATAATTGTCTCTGACAAAACTAGAGTCATCAAAAGCTGCAACAAGAAAGTCATATAATAACTGGTCAGCGTCACGGTTCTCGTCAATTATGCCTTTTCCGTAAGTTAATAATTCGTGAAGCGGAACGGCTTTAATAATGCCGTAAGCTGACGCACCTTTATTTCGAAAGTATTTAAGCTTTGTGGGTTTTAATTCTATTTTTTGTCCATTAACTAATACACAATTATCTTCCAACTGATTAGAAGGTTTTTCTTCTTTCTCAGGCGAAGCATCAGGTATGCTATCTAATTGCTTGGTTTCTTCTGGTTTAGTTTCAACTTTGGGTGTTTCGATAGGCTGTTCTTCTTTTAAATCAGTTTCAGCCGGTGTTTCTTTATCTAAAATAAACCCTTCAGGCAATTCTTTAACCTTACTGGGTGTGGGTATCTTTGACATTTTACCTTTCTCCCTTCAAAACATTTAGACATTTATGTCTAAAAATAAAAAAGGGGATACCGAATATACGGTATCCCCCAAGTAGATAATCACCGTATAAACCTTTATATATAAACCTTTAATGTGAATTATCTAAATTAGCCGTTCTGCGCCTTCTTGAAGTACGCAGAGCTATAGCAGCCTTCGTCGTTACGCTTAGCGTCCAGTGCGGACAGAGTGAACTGGAAGGTGGCGGCACTCTTGTAGCTCGTGTCCATACCAGGAACCGTTGTAATTCTCGC
>Ga0247610_10000880_pt1 | contig 39761 bp, 60 predicted proteins | sample 174DNAGHGhighgp2_FD_193483 | JGI IMG/M metagenome (GOLD analysis project Ga0247610, IMG submission 193483) | Sheep rumen microbial communities from Palmerston North, Manawatu-Wanganui, New Zealand - 1742 DNA GHGhigh gp2 | ecosystem: Host-associated > Mammals > Digestive system > Stomach > Rumen...
TATGTAAAATGCAATACAGCAATTCCTGCAACTGTAAATACCGATGTTATTCATTATACAGATGATGGTACAACAACATATACAACTCGTGAAAAGGTTCCTAATATCGAATCTTACACATTGGTTGCTGATTATACAGGTGAATACTACGGCAATATTTTAAACTTCTATTGTGCAAGCGATTCTGTAATTCAAGAAGATGATTTATTGGATGCTTATGAAGTGTTTGAAAATAAAGAAGTTCTTGATATTGATATTGTTATTGCCAATGAACTTGACAATGGTTCATCTGCAAAGAAACTTGTTGAAGAACGTAAAGACTGCATTATGTTTATGGGTATTCCTTATGAGTACAATGATAAAATTATTGCTGTTGGTAAACGTACTGCTGAAGCAACCACTAATATTGTTGAGTACAGAAATTCAATAAACTACAACTCTATGTGGATATCACTTGTTGCCAATTATAAATATCAATACGACCGTTATAATGATATTTACCGTTGGGTTAATATGGCTGGTGACGTTGCAGGTTTGAGAGCAGAGTCTACAGAAAATTATGCAGCTTGGTGGGCATCTGCTGGTTTGAATCGTGGTCAAATCAAGAACGTTCAAAAACTTGCTTATGCACCTAACAAAACTCAAGTTGGTACATTATATAATAATGGAATAAACTCTATTGTGAATTTCCCTGGTCAAGGTACTGTTTTATGGGGTCAGAAAACAATGCTCGATAAAGCATCTTCATTTGACCGCGTGAATGTAAGAGGTCTCTTTAATGTTATTGAAAGAGCACTTGCAAAAATGAGTAAATATCAAATCTTTGAATTGAATGATACATTTACTCGTAACAAGATAATCAGTATGATTAATCCATATCTTGAAACAGTTAAATCTGACAGAGGTATTCAGGATTTCTTGGTTGTTTGTGATACAACAAATAACACACCTGATATTATATCAAGAAACCAACTGATTGTGGATATTTATATTAAACCTACATACGCTGTTGAATTCCTGAATTTGAGATTCATAAATAGCGGTGTGAATGATTTTAGTACAGTAGTAGTTAATGCTTAAGGAATTTTAAAATGAAATTTAGTGAACTTACAAAAACTTCAAGATTGAATGAAGCTGGTTCAAAAGCAGAAAAGGAAATATCTGATTTATTCTATTCTTATGATTTTAAAATTGATGCAAAAATAAATGGTAATACTTTAAAAATTACATATCGTGGTGTCGGAACTATTTTAACAATAACAATGACTTTTACTTCAAAAAGTACATTTTATACTTTTGGAGAAGATGATATGTCATATCCTTCACCTAATATTTTGCCAACAGTCAAAAGTTTAGAAAAATTGATAACCTTTGCAACTGAACATGAAATTGAGATTAAAAATATATTTTTAGCTCATTAACAAAAACATGGTTTTCAAGATTTTTCCTTAAAAATCTTATCTTGAAAACCTTAAAAATTATTTAACGTACTTTCTATAAAAATCCATTATAATATCATAATCTTTTACATCTTCATAAGGCATTCCATCATTATCTACAGGAATTTTCTTACCTGAGATTGTTTTTAATGAATTTGTAAATTCCTTTTTAGTGATTTTGCCAATGTCTAAGCCATCTGGTATACCAGCATAAATATAGTTATAAATACTAACTTTAATAGCATTTTTAATTTCATTCTCTAAGACTTTTTTAATTTTTTGAAAATCTTTTTCTGAATACGCATTAAGATTTTGAGCTGTCGGAATTATTTTATTAAGTTCTTTATCAATAATATCTGAATACCAATCATTTTCATTATAAATTTTAATTATAATATCTTTTGCTGAAAATGCTTCAAATAATTCTTTAAATTTCATTTTAATCTCCATAAAAGATTTTTAAGGAAAAAATCTTGAAAACCATTTTTTTTTAAAAATTATAAGCTCTTTAAATAATTTAAAGCGCCTTTCCAATCTTCATCATATTTGCTAAGTTTAGCTATAATATCATTAGCTCTTTGTCCAACCCAATCACGATAATTCTTTATTTCGCAATAAATTTCAGATACACCTAAATCGTATTCGCCATCATGTTCAGGTGTTGCTATAAAGCAAGAAACATAAATTTCAGAATCACCTAAACCTTGCATAGATTTATCTTTAATTGTTATTGTTGTTTCAGCATAACCAAAACTTGGATCGTGTTTTGGGTCCCAATTAAATTTTCCACTACCTTCATTTAATCTTGAAGTTTTTGTAAGTTCACTAAATTTCATAAAAAAATTCCTTATATATAAATAAACAATATAAATTATTTATAAAGAGAATATTATTATGAATGATAACGAATATACTCAAAAAGAACAATTATCAGAAGGCGTTTATGTCTTTGAAAATGGTAACCGTTCATGGGGTGGTGGCGTTAACCATAATTTCGAATTGCTTAATGAAGCATTAAAAAAGAAAACATTAAGAGTTACCTCTAATGGGCGTGAACTCGGTACTTATGATGGTAAGAGTGATGCTGAAATAGATATTGAAATTAAAAGCATTACAAATAATGATATTGATAATATGTTTGTAGACGGAGAAGAATAATGTCATTTTATAATCCTTTAGGAAATACAGCAATAAATAACTTGAACGGTTTAAATAACTTAAATAGTTTAAATAATTTAAACACGTCAATTCCTTATACAGTACCAAATACAGATATTACAGTTCCTAAACAACAAACATTACAGTCTTTAGGATTAAGACAAATTCAAGGTTTTGAAATGGTTGACTCATTCAGAGATTCATACGGCAAAACATGGAGACTTGTAAAACGTTCTACTGATAATTCAGTTGAAATACCTGATCCGCAATATCTTCAAGTAACAGATTATTGGTGTCACGAAATGCCTGGTTCAAACGGTAAAATTTATTGTTATGTTGTTGAAGGTATAAAGCATCCTCGTGATGATGGTTCTCAAAAAATGGTTGTTTTGTATCAATGGTTTTCAACTTCATTTAATAAACAGTTTACGCCACAAATGATCTCTCAATCAGAATGGCACAAAGCAAACGTTTACAGTTCTGATTTAACAGACTCTAAAGTATCAAAACTTTATGCTCTTTGCAAAACACAACAGCAACAAGTTCAAAATGAAGTTCCACAAACTGTAGAACAACAAATAGAGCATATTGAAGATATAAACCTAGAAACTGTAATGAAGGATATAAAGGAGCAAAATAATGGATAATATAAAAACTGATGAAGTTATTATAGATGAAGTATTTACAAAAGTAAAAGATAATGTTAAATTTTTGCTCGATAAAGATTATTCAGAACAAACTTTAATTCAGAATGCTTTTAGCAGAGGTATGAATATTGTTAGAGGAAATATAGACAAACAAACTATAGTTGATTTGAGTGTAATTGCTCTAACAATACTTATTCAGAAGGAAAGAAAATGATTTTAACAGAAAAAGTAAAAAGTTTTTTTAAACAGAAAAAATCAAAAAACCCTTCTTCGATTGTAAATCCAAATAATGTAATGAATAACTTATCTGATGATAACAGTTATTTAAGATTTACAGATTTTTTTGATTATCAAGAAGATAATAATTTTTTTAATATGTTTTCGGACATGACTCAAGAAGAGTTATGCCTAAAACAAATGGCAAAAATACAGTCATACAGACAATGTGCTATGCAACCAGAAGTTGCAACAGCTATTGATATAATTGCCAATGAGATTGTTTTCTGTTATGAATGATTCCCATTAAAACTCGTTTTTGATTTTGATAATGACGAACTTCAAGAAGCACTTCAAAAAGCATTTGATAAAATTATAAAATTAGGAAACTTTGATAAAAACCTTTTTGATGTTGTCAAAAAAATTTATATTGACGGTCAAGCAGTTCTTCATTGTGAGTATGATAAAAATCTTAAAAAAGGAATTCAAAAATTAAGATTATTAGATCCGTGTGGATTTATGTATGACTACAGAGAAAAGATATGGAAATATCTTGAAAACATGCCTAATATGCTCTATGCTACACATTATGAGAAAGAAGAATATTCACAAGAAGAAATTGTTAGAGTTGATTTTGGTTTGTATGATAACTTTATTTGTTTATCATATCTTGAATACGCTTTAAAAACAGCAAACGTTTTAAAATCACTTGAGGATTTATTATTGCCTTTAAGGTTCTCACGTTCAATAAGTCGCCGTGTATTTAATGTTGATATAGGTGACTTACCTAATAAGCGTGCTGAAGAGTACATGAAAAAGGTTCAAGACAAATTCAAGTACAAAAAGTTCTATAACAATGAAACAGGTGAAATCTCAAACCAACAGCACATTACTTCAATGGTTGAAGATTATTGGTTTGCAAAACGTTCCACAGGTAAAGGAACTGATGTAACAACTCTTGACGAGTCAGGTAATTTAGGTGAACTTGCTGATATACTTTATTTCAATAAGAAACTCTATAGAGCATTAAATATTCCTACATCAAAACTTGATATAGACCCTGACAGCGATCATACATTCTCTATTGACGCTACAGAAAGTACTCAAGAAGATGTTAAATTTATGAATTTTATTACTCGCATAAGAAAAGTTTATACACAATTATTTAAGGAATTATTTAGACGTGAAGTTATCAGTACAGGTATTATGACTGATAAAGAATGGGGTAAATATCAAGACCAAATAAAAATTGAATTTACAAATGAAAATCTATTTATAGAGAAATTAAAAATTCAATTACTTCAAAACAAAATAGAGTACTGGAATAACGTAAAAGAAATAGGCGGATTATTAGTACCATTCAAAGAATTAATGAAACAAGTATTCGGATTCTCTGATAAGGATATTGATGAAAACTTTGATGCGATAATGGCAGAAATGAAGGATAAAAACTTCCATAAACTCTATGAACTTGCTGATATTGAAATCGCATCGGAACTTGGTATTGCAGGTATGACTGACGCTGAAGGTCAACCTTTAGATGCTGAAAACGCAGGTATGGGACTCTTTGATGATAAGGATGAAGATGAAGAATCTGAAAATGAAGAACCTGAGGAAACATCAAAACCGAATGAAGATGCTGAAAATATCCTTAAACAATATGGATTAAAATAATTTAAAAAAGTTTAAAAAAGTTGTTGACAAACGATAAAAAGTATGTTATAATGTAAATGTGAAAAACACAAAAAAAATTGAAAAAGAGGATTGAAAAATGAAATATACATGGTATTCTTCCGATATACAAAAAATGTGTATCAAACATAATTGGTACACATTAGGTTCAAATGACGAATATAACGTAATGTTGGATTTTGTTAGAAATAACGAACCAACAAACGAAAATATCATGGATGTCGCAAAAAATATATGGGAACACTCAAACGAATTAAAAAGGGCAAAAATCGAAAATGCCATCGTTACTGAATGTTTGCTTGAAATTGAATAAAAGAGGATTGAAAAATGGAAAAAACAACTTTTTCGCACTCACACAATTATGCTTTATTTGCAGTAACAGCAAAAACCGACGATGAAGCATGGGAAATTATTACTGAATATTATGAAGTAGAAAAAATACTTTGTTCAATCGGTGATATGCACTTATTCATCTGTTATTCAGATCCAAGTGTTGGAGACAATGTTTTTAACGATATTGGCGATAACATCAAACTTTTAAAGGATTCTGTAAATTCTTTCACGACTTATTAATTGAGATAATTGAGATAATTGAGGATTGAAAAATGAAGAATGATTTTGATAATCTCGTTTCCATGAACAATGAATGGAATGACGAAAATTACGGAGACTTCTTTGTGTGTTATGCCGACGAACTTGGAATGTATAAAGACCAAATTGCTGGTAATGTGAACAATGCTAAAGCAATTATGAAGGATGTCTTCTGGATTACCAAAGATGGTAAATTCCATACAGCGACTTTTGATGAAGCTGAAAAGAAAATGAGGAAAAATATTTCCTCTAAAAGAGCAAAAGAATTTCTTGGAATTGAGGATTGAAAAATGTACTTCTATACTGACTGTATGCCTAATGGCAAAAAATTTGAATACACCTTTTTAATGGATTTTGATATTGCAGATCATTATGGTGCTTCTGCAATAAAGGACACATACAAACGTGCTTTTAACGAATGGAAAACAAACATTTCAGCGATAGCTGAAATGAGTGTTGCTCTGAATATGCGTTGCTGGTTCTGGTATCAGAAGAATGAAAAATTCTGTGAGCTGTATGAAAAACTGTTTTATAAACTTCAGGATTACGTGTATCGTGACAATACCGAATACTCTGAAGAGGAATTGCATACATATTGGGAATACACTGATTAACACTGATTAAGGAGATGAAGAATGAAAGCATATTTAGTAACCGATCCATGTTATATCGTTCCAAACGATGTTTGGTACAAAGCAATAGATAAAATGTGGGATTCCGATGGAAACGAAATTCCAAACGGAAGGGAAAATTATGAAAAGGTATTGTCCGAATATCTTGGTGCTGAAGTAAAAACTTCAAATACCGGATACGGCGATTGGACAAATTATTTAGAAGGTGACTATGTAAAAGGTTCACAATTCTGTGCTGACGCAGGTGAAGTATGCGTTGTTGAAGCAACACCTAAAATTCTTGAAATCCTTAAAAATAAATATAACTATACTTTATACGATCCGGAATCACTTGCTGCTTCATTTGAAGTAGAAGATAATGCAAAAGTTAATGTTAGGTTTATAACCGACGATCCTAATTGGACTGATGTTTGTATCGACATAGAAGATTCTACCGGTTATCATTATATCAGTAGTATTGATAGCAATGAGTATAGATTTGGTGAAGATGATTCTGATGATACAGAAGATTTTGATTATCTCGATGATGAGTACGATTAAAACGATCCTTATCTCAATTTTTCAAGCACTCGAAAGGGTGCTTTTTTATTTTCAATTCAAAATCACTTCAAAATACAATTAAAAATCACTTAAAATAAATTTCAAAATAATTAATTTTTCTATATATAGAAAAAATCATTAATTTAATTATAAAAACATATCAATGGCGATTTTTCAATTTTTCAAAAAAATTTCAAAATTTTTCAAAATTATAAATAATAAAACAAAAACATAATTATGGGAAAAAATGAATTACTCTAGACTTATAAAAAATATTATAGGTGATGGCGCAAGGTCAAATAAATTTGTAGTACGCTTTAATGATTTGGGTAACTACGCTAGAGATCTGAATTTTATTTGTACTTCGTCAAAAATACCATCAGTACAAGCAATAACTACAGATTATAAGTATAAGGGACATTCTATAACAGTACCTATAGGAACAAGATATAACACTGATTGGAGTGCTGATTTTTTTGTTGACGAAGAACATAAGATTAAAACATTCTTTGAAGAATGGATAGAAATGTTTGATGCTAGAGGTAAAAATATTTCTATGCTTGGTAAGGATTTTAAGTTTATTGATATTCCTAATTCAGGAACAATGAACGATTTTACTTGTACAGTTGACGTGGAACAATATGACTTTGATACAGAGTTATTAAGAGAAAACCAAACACCTAAAATAACTTATAGACTGTATAATGTGTTTCCTACAGCAGTACAAGATATATCTTTAGATGAGAACGATAGCTTAGAAAAAATAAATGTAAGTTTTAAGTATTCTTATTTTGAAAGAATTAAAGGATAAAGGAAATGTTTTTTGGACATAAACACGTTATTACCATTAATGATATAAAGAAAAATTTTTATAATGGCGCTTTATACAGTTCAAAATACAGACTTATTATAACTCCACCGTTGTATGTAAATACAAATAATATTACAGAAAAATTGGTTGTACTTTCAAAAACTGCAAAAATGCCAGAACATAAAATTGGCGCAGAAGAAATAAAAATTAAAGGAAGACCCGTTACTGTAAAGAAACAACTTGAATTAGGTAATTCTTATGACGTGAGTGTTTATGAAGAATCTTCTATGAAAGTTAGAAAGGTACTTGATAGATGGATTGATATGGGTGACCGATTAGGTTATGGTGGTCAAAAAGGTTATGATAACGGAAATATAAAAATTTACCAACTTGATGGTGATAATAATGAAGTTTATGGTGTAGAGTTTTATGACGTATTCTTGACATCTATAAGTGATATTTCTTATGATGGTACTTCTGCTGGTGAAGTTATAAGTTACAATTTAAGTTTTTCTTATAGTGGTTGGGATATAATAAATATTTAAGGAATTAAAATGGCTAATCAAATTACAAAACTTAAAAATGCTCTTGGCATAGGTGCTAGAGCAAACAGATATAGGGTTTATTTGAATTTCCCTACAGCAGTAACTTCAATACCAGGGGTTACGAATGAGAATCTCTGTCTTTTATGTTCTCAGTGTGATGGTTTCCCATCAGAGTCAGGACAATACTCATCCGTATTTTCTCAAGGCAGAAAATTAAATTTGCCTAAACAACAAGAAAACGGCGGTGATTGGAATTGTACTTTCTATAATGATGAAGAACACAAATACAGAAATGCTTTCTTAATGTGGATGAAAGCTATCGACCACGTTCCTGCAAACAGTATGACAGGTTCACCTGCTGATATTATGACTGACATAAAGGTTGCACAACTTGACAGTGCTGATAATGAAACTGTTGTTTGTACTTTCTATAAGGTGTTTGTAACAGAAGTTGGAGGCATTAATTTTAGTGGTGAATCAGCTGCCGATGTTGAAACATTTACAGTTAAATTTACATACTCACATTATACCTATGGTACTAATAGTGACGCTGATAAGAATGATATTGGTGCTTTCAATAATGCAACAAAGAATCCAACAGCTTATTAAGAGGTAATATATGAGCGAAAGATCTGAATTAAATAGATATCTTGCTAAAACCCAACAAGTTTTAGGTAAAATGGATTTTTTTGCTCCAAAAATAGGCAAAAAAGTTGTTGACGAACTCATAAAAGACAATACAATTTTTACCAATAAGTCTATAGCGAACAAGAAAATTATTCCTGGGTCTATATTACTTTACGATTATGATCCTAAAGATAAATCACAAGTTTATGACTATAGACCTTTGATAATTGTTATGAACATATCTAAAAAGTATGTTTTGGGTTGTAATTTACACTGGATAACTTTAAAAGAACGTTTAGAAATTCTCAAATTGCTCGCAATTTATAATTTAAGACACGGTAATTCTGATAATCCTAAACACTTGCTTTTTACATACGAGTTGCTTAAATTTTATATGCAACCATATCAAAAGAAGTTTAAATGTGTAAGATTATACTTGAGAAATAGAATTTCTAAAAAATGTGCTTTGATACCACCAAGAAATATTCTTGACGTTGCAAGATTGAAATATGAGGACTTTAAATAATGGATAAAAATGTTTTATATAAAATGTATATAAATAATGATTATAATACATTTAAAAGGTCCTTGAAAGAGGATTTAGAAAAAGAATTTAATTTACTTATTAATAAGGAAAAGAAAATGTCTAAAAAAATAATTTGTGAAAACATATCAGAGATTCTTGATAGAATGAACTCTCTTAAAAGATCTCTCAGATTATGTGAAAGCGATACTGAAGAAGTTAAAAACAAAGTAGAAAAAGCTGAAAATGCTATGGATGGCGATGAAGATGATGATGTTAAGGAATCATTAAAAGAAGCTAAACGTAGAATGAAAGAAGCTGAGGACGAAATCGAAGACGTTAAAGTTGACGAGGACGATGAGAAAGAAGTTGAAAAACTCAAAGAAGCATACTCTAAAATCAAACGTATTAAAGCTTTAATCGAGGAAACAGAAGACGAAGTTGACGATGAGATTAAAGAAAATAAACGTAAGAAACGTATGTCCGAAGAAGATGATGATGAAGAAGAAATCAAGGAAAATAAACGTAAGAAACGTATGTCCGAAGAAGATGACGAGGAAGACGAAATCAAAGAATCTCGTAGAATGAGAAATCGTAGAATGACCGAAGATGAGGAAATCGAAGGTTCTACTGATGATGTTAAAGAATCTGATGAGGAAATCGAAGGTTCTACTGATGATGTTAAGGAATCTTTAAGAACAATTAACCGCAAACTTCGTGAAGCAGAAGATGAGGTTAAAAATGTTGAAAAAGAAGACGAAAAGGAATGCGTTGAAAGTTGCAAGAATGCTTATTCTTCAATCAAATACATTTTGAAAACCATCAATCACGTTTCTAACCTGAATATTAACGAATCTGATAGAATGGATTGCATGAAATATGCTAAGAAAATCTCAAAAATTCAGAGCATTCTTGAAAAAGTTTGTGAGGATGATGTTGAAGACGATGAGATTAAAGAAGCATGCCTTAACTTCAAGAAAGCAATTTCTAAATGTATTAGACTTGTAGAAGAAGATACTAAAGACGAGGAAGATATTAACGAATCTGTTTCATTATCACTTATTAAGAGAATGAATAGATTTTTATAATACGGAGATTTTTATGAGTAATCTTATTTTTGATGTTGACGCTAAAGATCTCAGTGTTGATGTATCTGAATCTATTAATGAGTCAACAGGAAAAAAGGAAAAAACATACAAGATACGTGGTATTTTTTCTACAATAGGCGAGAAAAATCGTAATGGTAGAATTTATCCAAGAAACCTTTGGGAAAATGAGATTAAATCTTATCAAAACGAAATTTCCTCTGGTTCAATCAATACCTTGATGGAATATGAACACCCAGCAAGAACTGAAGTTGATCCAATGAAAGCCGTTGCTAAGATTACTAAATTAGAAATCAAAGATAAATACGTTATGGGTGAGGCTGTTTTACTTGATAACGCTCAAGCAAACCAATTAAAATCACTTATTGATAATGGAATTAAAATTTCCGTTTCCTCAAGAGGTGTTGGTTCTGTTAAAGACGGAATTGTTGATAGCTTTAAACTCATAACGTATGATATTGTTTCTAATCCGTCAGATTTTAATGCCACAATGAACGGTGTATGTGAATCTTATAGACTGAATGAAGGCATTCTTGAAGGTAAAACATTTTATACGGATGCTAACGGTAACATTATCGAGGACTTCAATAAAGAAGAACTTAGAGAAGTTATTTGTGAATCATTTAAAGCATTTTTAAAGGAGTTATAAATAAATGAACATGAATGAGATTAAAAATGCGATAAATGAAACGTTATCAGATCCTAAAACTAAGGAATTTTTTGAATCTGAGATAAACAGAATTGCTGAAGAAAAAGCAAAATTATTGCTTGATAAAGATAAAGACGAACTTATAGAAAAAGAGTTTAGAAAAGAAATAAATTTTGTAAGGAAAAATTTATCTAAATATGTGACCGAAACTGTTAGAGAATTTATTGATGAGCACGAAGAAAAATTAAATCTTCTTGCTGATAAAAAGAAAATTGACAGTGTTATGGAATCATTAACTTCAGCACTTTTGACAATGGGTATAAACGTAGAAGAATTGAGTGAAGGCGTTTCCAATAGAACTAATCAAATAAATTCTTTAAAACAGAGAATTGATAATTTGAAAGTTCAACTTATGAATGAACAGGAAACCATTAAAAATCTTCAAAACGAATTGTCACTTAATAGAGATTATGAATCCAAAATAAAGGATTTGAATAACAGTTTTAATGAGGAATTAAATTCTTTAAAAAAGAAAAATGACTCTTTAAAAGAAAAAAATAACTCATTAAAAAATGATTATGAATCTCTTATAAATGAAAATAAAAAATTAAAAATTAAGAATAACAATTTGAATGAGGAAAACAATGATATTCTTAAAAAGAATGCCATAATAAAAATGAAAAATGGCATGACTTTAACTGAATCAAAGGAATTTGAAGATAGTGCTATGAATATACCTTATGATAATAAGTTTATTGATAGATTGAAAGAATTGAAGGAAACATTTAAAGAAAATTTGAATGAGGTATATCCTAAAGAAACGGATGTGCCCGAACGATTAAAAAGGTTATTATAAATAAAATAAAAAATATTTAATATGGAGACTCCTATTTATGGATATTTTAAACGAAGCTGTTTCTATTGCTAACAATAGAGCATTAGTTGAATCACTTATTGATTCTCGCAAATATTCTCGTCTTGATGAGAATATGAAACAAGATATGAACGTAATTTTGAAGAACTGCCAAGCAGACCTGAGAAATCAGTTCTTAACTGAAGGTACAACCGCCGCTGATATTGCTCAGTTTACACCTATTTACCTGCCAATGGTAAGACGTATTTATCCTGAACTGATTGCATATCACCTGTTAGGTGTTCAGCCTATGAGCATGCCTACTGGTTTTATTTATGCTTTAACTAATCAGTATCTTGGTGACGGCATTCACAAGGTAGATGATAGAACAACCCCAGCCGGAGTTATCTATGAACTGTCAGCCGCTCCTGCATCAGGCACACTCTCTGTAGGTGATACTGTTGGTGATGGTACTGTACTGTATATTGAAGATAACAAGATTTTATGTTCATTCAATACCACAAAACTGAATGTTGGTGATGCTATCGGTTCTGCTACAGGTGCCCCTACTGTAACAGGCATTTACACTAACGAAGCTGCATTTGGTTTAATTCTCAAGAATTTCACTGGTCCATATACAACAGCCAATGCTGAAATCCTTGGTACTGATATGCGTGAAGTTGGTTTCAGTATTTCAAAGAAAGCTATTGAAGTTAAATCACGTGCTCTGAAAGGTCGTTATACTGTTGAAGCATATCAGGATCTGAAAGCACAACATGGTCTTGAGGCTGATAACGAAGTTATGAATCTGATGTCTTATGATATTCAGTCAGAACTCGATAGAGAAACTGTTGACTTTGTTAATACCAATGCAACTCAGTTACCTGATACAAACTTTGGTGTACCTGCATCGGCTGCTAATATCATCATTCCTGATGGTCGTTGGGAAATTGAACGTTACCGCGCTCATGTAATTCGTATCAATAAAGAATCTACAATTATCGGTATTGATACAAAACGTGGTGTTGGTAATACAATTCTGTGCTCACCAATGGTTGCTGTAATGTTGAAACAGGTTGGTTCATTCGCAGCCGCACCTGTTGATGGTGCTTCTATCACCCCACCTGTATCCGGTGGTTATGCTGGTATATTCGATGGTCAATTTAATGTTATTATCGACCAGTATGCTAAGAACGATTATTGCACTGTATTGTATAAAGGTGTTGATAGAACTGATAATATGGGATTCTATGCTCCATACGTTCCATTACAGTTCACCCGTGTAACAAATGCTGAAACAGGTCAGCCTGCAATTATCGCTAAAACACGCTATGCAATGGCTACAATTCCTGGTGTTGAATCACCTGATAGCAACGATAGAGCTAAAACTTATGCTCGTTCTTTCGGTATTGATTTTAACAAAACAATTCTTGCATAATTATAATTCCTATTAACTTTTGCAAATCCCTCAAACTTGAGGGATTTTTTGAAAGGATTAAAAATGAAATTTAAGTATTATTTAATGGAAAATTTTACTGCTGAGATGCACAAATACATAGATAAAAAGATGTTATCTCGTATTGCCAAATTTTTGGTAAATAAAGGTATTTCAGTTGATAAAATGAATTGGCAACTTACGCCTTATGGTAGAGGTACTTTTGTAAGAAATCATACTATAAGAATGGATAGTTATACCGATGAGCATGATTTATATTCAATAGGTGTTTTCAAAGTAAGTAAATCTGTTGAAAATTATAATAATAAAATAATCCTTATATTGACTTCACCAGATGATGATCCTGTTTTAAGAATGGTAACTTATGACAGTGATAATGATTATTTTTATTTTAATAGAATTTCAGCAGATAGCAAAGAAGTATTTACAACAAAAATAGGTTTTACATCAGGACTCTCACGTGAAGAATATACAAAACTTAAAAATTTAAGAACTGAGCGTGATGCTTACAAAAAACCTACACCTTTTGAAAAACAGATTGCTTCATATCATAAGAAAGTAGATGCTTATATGAGAAATAAAGGTATTACAGAATACTAAACACTGTGATTAAAAATGTATTATAATCCTTATTATTTTTGAATAATAAGGATTTTTTGTATTTGAAAAAATTTAAAAAATTGTTATAATATATAAATTAAAACATATTTAATCGGGTGTATTATGACAGAATACGAAAACGCAAAACACTCAGTTTTAGAATATTTAAAAGATAGAAAAGAATATCTTAAAATTTATTCAGAAATTAAAAATAATCTTAAAACTTTTTCACAAGTAATAAAACCTTATAAATATATTCCTAATGAGAATGTTGTTGATTTTATACAGCATCTCGAAAAAATTTTAGATGAACATGCTAAATTATTTGATATTAAAGAAAATAAAGGAAAATAAATGAAAATATACGACTTTATTAAAAAGAAGCGTCTTGAATTTTTGAAAGCAAAATTAAATCTTTTAAAGAATACTTATTCTGAAAAAGATTTACAACAGTTGAAAGATACGATATGGGATATTGAGGAAGAAAATAAATTTAAAATTCTTGGTGATCAAGAATGTTTAAATAAAGAATTTATGGAATATGAAACAATAAATGGTTCTATAATATTTGATGATGTTTATTCTTATAATATAAATACTAATACGATCAATAAATTGGTCGTGAATTACGAAAAATTTATGGAAAGAAATAAATTTTAAGGAATTTTTATGAAAAACAAATTGAAATTTAAAAGATTAAGAAGAGTTACAGGTTACCTTACAGGTGATTATCAAACAAGATTTAATGACAGTAAACAAGCAGAAGTAAAGGATAGGGTAAAACACTCATGTACTACTATGTAAAGAAATATAATGGATTACCGATCGTAAGATTAGAAGATTGGATAAACACCGAAAACATTTCAGGAACTGAAACAGATTCCGAATCAGAGAATACTTGTAAATGTAATTGTTCTTGTAAAGGTGTTAAGATTTTAGACTCTGATAATGTTTTTCCATTAACAAATATTTCAACTTATGGAGATAAAATAATTGTTGAAGTTGACCTTGCTGGTTTTGAAAAAGAAAATATTAAAGTATCTTATTTGAATAATATTATCTTAGTGAGCGCTGATTTTGTGGATCCAATAGATAAAAAATATTTAACTGAAAATACTTTAAGACAAAAAACTTCAAGAAAAATATCTTTAAGTAATGATTATAATATCAATGCTTTGAAATGGAATTTCAAAAATGGATTGGTAACCATCGTTATTGATAATTCTGAAAATATAAACAACTCTATAGATATAACTGATGAAGATACAGAGGCATTATATTCGTAATGTGGGTTGCTTTTAAGAAAAAACGTTCTACATTTCTCGAATTGATTGTGAGCATATTTACTTTCTCTAAGTATGTTCACTGTGAACTCGTAACGAAAAAACTTAATAATAGGTTCTTTGGTTATTCCTCAGAACCTTTTGTTGGTGTTAGAAGTTCGTGGTTTTTCAATTTAGAAGAATGGGATTTTGTTGAAATACAAGATGTTAAAAATCTTTTACAGTTTTATGAATTAACCAAAAATACCAAATATGATTATTTAGGTGCTATTGGTTTAGTTTTAGGAAACAAAGATAATCCTAAAAAGTATTTTTGTTCTGAATGGATTGCTACACTTTTAAATTTGAAAAATCCTAGCAAAATATCACCTAAAAAATTATACAAAATATTAAAGGAAAAAATATGATAAGTGAAGAAACTACAAGTGCTGATATTGCTTCAGTAGAAATGAAAGTTGGACAAAGACGTGAAGATGTTCTTGATTATGAAGAAATTGAAGAAGGTTATGTCCATGATGATATTATCAAAGATAATCTTCAAATAAAGTTTTTTGATAACCATAGAAGTAATGACTCATTTAGAGAATGCTTTGATGTTCAAGCATTAACTTCAAGAATTTATGCGGCTTATTCAAGACGTGCATATAATTCAAGTTCAAAAACTGGTATGGAAATTTACGACTTGAATGTAGTTGACGAAGATATAACGATTGATGATATTACCTATGCTTTAAATATCTGTTGCAAGCATAAACACGTTTGGCATTTCAAAGGTTTTGCCCAACATGGTACGCAACTCATTTTCGGTATCGAAGGAGATGAAGATAAAACTGTTGTAATTTATCAGCACTTTCCAAGGATTAGAAAAATGAATGAGAATTTTATAACAGACTTTTTTAAAGATTTGTTTAAATCTAAAGATGAGAAAACCATTTATAAAAAGATAAGAAAATATAAAGAAGATGGATATGATCTAAATCTTTTAATAAACAAACTTGAGAAAAGAATTAGAGATGACTTTGAAAACAAAGATGTTTTCAAATTTTTAGAAGAAATAATTTTAAAAGTTATAAAAGAATAAAAAATTTTTAAAATAATTGTTGACTTTTAATAAAAAATATGATATAATGTAAATGTGAAAAATGAAAATTTTTGAAATGAGGATTGAAAAATGAAAATCAGAGATAAAATCATCGAAAACACACTCAAAAATGTAACAGAAAGATGTGAAGGTATAATTAAAATCGGCGGACCTGCTATCATTATCGAAAATTTGAAAAAAGAAATCGAAAATTTAAAAAACGGAATTTTGAAAATAAAGGATAAAGAAAATCTGCTCGATATTGAGTTCACTGATATTGAATGGAAAAAAGGAAGAGGCGGAGTACCTTATGCAACATTCAATAACGGAACAATAAATTATTTTCCAAACGCTCGTTACGGTGCATTTATCACAAAAGCAAATTAAAAATTTTTGAAATGAGGAATTGATAATGGACAAATTTGAAATTGAACAGGATTATGTTGATGATGGTTTTGATTGGGTACATGGTGAAATAACGTTTGAGGATGCTCATTTCATACATAGAGGTTATGACATTGTAATTTATATTGCTGTAACGCTTGAACGTGGAAATGAAGTTGATGCGCTCGATGAAGATGTTTATTGTTGCATCGAAGGCTATTGTAACGAAGCTAGAGAAAAAGCTGACGAAATAATCAAGACAATTAGAGAACTCGGTGGTTACACCAAAATTGTAGAATACATGAAATCTTTAAAAGGATTTTCAGGTAGGAGGTAAAATGAAGTTAAAAGAAATTCTTAATGAGTCTAGTTTATCAAGACTGTATAGAAAATATAAAGATTTTGATAGCGGAACAATTTCTGCATCAAGACATTATTATACGTATAAAGAAAACCATGAACGAACACTTAAATTAAAAACAGAACTTCTAAAATTAGGATATTCTGTTACTGCTATAAAAGGTGTATATAAAGAAAATTATGGTAAATCTGATCAGCATGATGTTCATGAGGAATCATTTATAGTATTTGATTATAATAATTCCAAAAATTTGGAATCAGACCTAATAAAATTGGGAATGAAGTATGAACAGGATTCCATTACTTACGCAAATGCTAGTGACGGAAAATATTATATAATAGGAACAAACGAAACAGGTTATCCCGGTTTAAATATTAAAAAGCTTTTAGGAAAATCTATGTTTGGTAAAGATGGTGAATTTTATTCTAAAATAAATGGTAGACCTTTTGTATTTGAATCTATAAATCATGGTGTTGTTGATTTTGACTGCACAATGTACAGCTATGGTATGAGCACTGTTATGGCTTTAAAGAAATTACCTGGATTTGTTCTTAAAGATTAAAAAGTTAATTTGAATATGAATAATGAGGATTGAATTATGCTTGACACGCCAAAAATTATCGAAATCGCTAAAAAGTGGAATAAACATTGTAGAGAATATGGTTATGATGTTTCACCAATAAATGAAGATGTTTCCTTTTTCAAGGAAATTGCTAGATTATGCTTTAATAATGAAGATCCATACGAGTATGTAGATCGTGAATATCCTTATTTAGAACAAGACGAATACTTTTGTGATATAATCGAATATATCATAAGAAACATTTAAAATGTCAATCCTCATAAGTATCAAAGGACTCTAAATGGGTCCTTTTTCATTTCAAAGTACACTCAAAGTACACTCAAAGTACACTTCAAAAAATAATTAAATTGAAAATAATAATTTTTTATTATATAATTAAACAAAAACATATCATTGGGATTTTTTCATGTTTGAACAAATTTTATTAAAATCACTTATTTATGATGGACAATTCTTCAATAAAGTTTTTTCTTTATTAAAGAATGATTATTTCAAAGAATTAGGAAACAAGGAAACATTTAATCTTTTAAAACAGTATTATTCAGAATACCATGAACGACCTTCTGAAGTTGCTTTAATAACAATGATTAAAGATGTTCCTAATGCTGAATTAAGAAAACATATTACCGATAGTCTTAAAAAGGTCGTTGGTACTGAATTAAATTCCAATACTGAATTTATGATAAACGAAACTGTCAAGTTTATCAAAGATGCAATATATTACAAGTCGCTTGAAATTGGTTCTGAAGGTTTAATGAAAAAGGACGAAGCAAAAATCAAAAAGGCTCAAGCACTTGTTGAGGAAATGAACAAAGTACAAGTCGACTCTGATTTAGGTTTAGACTTTGATGATATTGAAACTCAAATAGAGTATTATTCTAAACGTGACTATGGAATAAAAACTCAGCATGCTTCAATCAATAAACGTTTAGGTTCAGGATTTTTACCTGGCACATTAAATGTTATTTTGGCTGCACAAGGTGTTGGTAAATCATTATTGATGTGTGACTTCATTTCAGGTATGATACAAGAAAATAAAAATATACTTATGGTATCACTTGAAATGTCACAAAATGAAATGCTCAAAAGAATACATGCGAATGTCTTTAATATAGGTGTTAATACATTCTCTGATTTGAGTAAAACACAAGGTGAACTTGATAGATTAGAACGACCAATAACAACAAAAGAAGATATCTTAAATGCTTACAATGATTTAAAAACATCAGGTAAATGCGGTAGATTTTTTGTTAAGGAATATCCTGCTGGTTCATTCAGTGCTTCACAATTACAAGCACTTGTTGATAAGTTCAAAATAGAAAAAGATATAAAGTTTGATATTATTTTCATAGACTATTTAGGTATTATGAAATCAGATTTAATAAGTGCTAGTTCAGGATTATATTCTTATGTCAAATCAATAGGTGAAGAAATAAGAGCATTTGCTGTCAAAAACAGAGTACCTGTCATAAGCGCATCACAATTAAATAGGTCTGCTACAAATAAAACCGATGCTGATAATAGTGCTGTTTCAGATTCTTATGGTACTAATGCAACTGCTGACTTAATGATGTTTGTTCTTCAAAATGAGGAAATGAAAACAAAAGGTGAAATACTTATTAAGTTTACAAAAAATCGTTATACTGGTATGACAGATACTTTTGTTATGAATGTTGACTATCAGAAAATGAGATTTATGGATATTGATGGTGATTTTAAAACTTTAGAGCAGAAAAATGAATCTGAAAAAATCGTAAATAATTTTAAAACTGAAATTATAAATAATGATACACAAATTGTTAAGGAAAATCAAAAAAGATTATCTATAGAAGATATTATGGAATTACTTTAAAAGGGAAAAAATAATGAAAAAATCATTAAGTGAAATTATCAAATCAAGACTTGATGAAGCATCTTTTTCAAGCGCAAATCTTGAAAAAGTATCAAGATTGTATGGTAAGTTAATTACAAAATACTTTAATTCTACAAAAGAGTTTAAATGTATTTCAAACGAAAAGTTTAAATCAGGTTCACGCTCAGGTGTTGGATTTAGATTTATAAATGCTGATGGTTATCAGTTGCGTTTCAATTATGAGAGTAAACAAAACAAATTCAATAATTCCGAATCTTTTGTTGTTTCCTCTCTCGATTTTTGGGAACCAGATGATTTCAAAAATTTTGATAAACCAACAAAAACAGTATTCTTTTCTAGAGCATTAAATGTTGTTCAAATTTTAAAGAAAATTATTAACTGTCTTAAAGAAGGTAAAACAGGTAAAATCAATCTGTTGGAATCTTTTCATGTAAGTATTGATAATATTCTTAATGAAGCTAAAGCAGGTGGTTTTGGTTGGGCTAAATATTTAGGTACACCTAAATCTCGTGCTGAATTTGCTAAGAAAATGGGTTGGGATAATCCTGAAAAATATGGAACTACACCTGATAAGAAAAATTATGACGAAATTATTGGTAATTTCAACTACAAAGTTGTACCTAAGTGGGAATGGGAAGAGGAATGGGGTGAAAGACCTGATGAAGAAAACTTCTCTAAAGAATGGGCACAATTCGTAGCTGAAATTAAACCAGGCTCAAAAGAAGCAAATAGTTTACAAGAAGAAATTGAAAAATTGGAAAGCAATTTTGAACTTGTTACAAACGGTTATGCTGATCCTGATATTATTTTTGATGATATGGAAAAATTGTTAGATGTATTTGCCAACAGAGATTTAAAAGCACTGATTGTTGCTGGTGATCCTGGTTTAGGTAAAACATTCCGTATCAAAGAATACTTAAAACAAAGAATTGAAGCTAAGGATTGGGATTATGTTCCTGCACCAGCTACTTCATTACTGGATATTTATGAAACATTACTTATGAACAGTGATAAAATCATTCTGTTTGATGAGTCAGAAAAAATGTTCCAGGGTGAAACTTTGAACTTCTTCAAAACTTTGCTTGATTCTACTTCGACAAAATATGGTACAGAAGTTTCTTATTCTACAAACATGCTTAAGGTACCAAATGATCCTGAATGGCTTGCCGCATATTGTAAGGTTTATAGACAATGCTTGGAATCTGGTAAATATAATGCTAGAAGAGAGAAAACAGTAAATGCCGAATTTGCCGATTTGTTACAAATGTCTCCAAAAGCAATATTGGCATTCGGAGAAGATTTAGGTCCTAATCTTCAATTTAACCAAGCTCTTATGGATAAGAAACCTGATATGAAACCTTTCTTACCAACACCTGGTAAATTCTTATTCAGTGGTTCATGCTTGTTTATTACAAACGTTCCTCTTAAGGATATAAATACTGCTATTATTTCCCGTGCTTTTGCTATGGATTTAACATTCAGTATTGTGGATAAATACAGAATTTTAGCTCAAATTGATTCTAAAACAGAAGGTATTTCAATCCAAGAAGCAACAAAGAGATGGGCTTATATTGCAGAAAAAACAGGTAATAATATTCCTATCGACTCAGAAGGAAAATTTGCAAAGAATCCTAACATGGTGTATAGAGAGGCTTATGGTACTCAATTAACATCTTTACGTTTAGCTTCAAAAGTGAAAATTTTGGAAAAATATTATCCGTTTGAGCAAGCTGTTGATTTGCTTGTACGTTACGGTTACTAATATTTTTATCTTTAATGTTTTTGAGAAGTATCGTATGATACTTCTCTTTTCAAGGAATTATTATGCTTCAAGAAATTAAAATGTATTCAAAGGATTTTCAACCATTACAAGAATATCTTCTCGTTAAAGTTGATAGTGTTTCAAATACTGAAACTACAAAAAGTGGTTTAATTGTTGTTAATAGAAAATCAGTAACACAAAGACCATGTTCAGGAACTATTTTATCTTTAGGTAAAGAATGTACTGAATTATCAGTTGGTGATTATGTTGTATTTCCTGATACTGATGGTATTGATGTTAAATTCTTGGATTCTGATTTGACTAAAGAACAACCTGAATTTTTACTTTTAAGATATAAATCAATCATAGGTAAACAAGTAGGTAAATAGTATGAAAGAATTAAAGTTCAAAGATTTTTCTAAAGCATTAGATAATGAAACACTTGTCAAAATGTTTGGATGGTATGACAGTAAAAAGAATGGAGAATTTAAAGTGAAAAATACACCTAAATACTTCAAAAATTTACCTGTTAGATCATTCAGATTTGATAAAAACGGTAATTTCCTAAAAGTATATTTAGCATTTTCTAAAGAAGCATTTTGAGTTAACAAATGGATAATATTGAAAGAGCAGATAAAATAACTGATAAGTTAAATAAAATTACAGAAAAGTTTGCTGAAAAGTTAAACAACGCTGAAGAACTTATTGTTGTAGCCGATGATTTAAGTATTGATACTGGTAAAGTAATTCAAGAAATTAAAGATTTGCCTACATCAGATGCTCATTTCAATTTGGATTTATTGCCTCAAATTCTTAATCTCGAGAATATGATGCAAGATGTTAAATACATTAGGGAAACTTTAAATGAAAATTCAGAAATAGGTAGAAGATTATTAAAGATTATTTCTGCCGAAATTGAATTTGAACCTAATGCAGAACTGTTAGCATCGTATTCTCAATTATCAGCTACATTAACTGAAAATATGAGATTATTTTTAGCTTGTTATAAAGATATATCAAACATTCTTATAAATATATCGAAACTTACACAACAACAAACACCTAAAAATATGCAGGTCAATAATATTCAAATAAACTCTGAAGATACATCAAAAATTCAAAGTACTGCGGAACTTATTAAACAACTTTCTGAATTGAAAAATTAAAGGAAAAAATAATGGAACCAGATAAACTTATAACTGTACCGAATGGTGATTTACCAATAGAAGGTACAGATAAATATGAAGTATTGCAAAATTTTTGGTTAAAAGATGTAATGCTTCATAAAGGGCAAATAATCACAGATCCTGTTTCACCTAGATGGATTGAATTAAGACTTATAAGAAAAATTTGTAAATGCTCTGAAAGTGATAATTCAGATGCAATTATTATAACCACAGAAGATTGTCATTGTGAAGAAAAAAGAAAACGTGGTAGACCTAAAAAAATTGAAGAATCTTCTATAATTGTTGAATCACCTGAACCTTCAGAAGAATTAGTTGAGTCTACCAACCAAACGGATCTTTCTCATCAAGAATAACTGTAGGCTTTTGTGTTTTCTGAGGTTCGAGTTTTTCGTCCTTGACAGTATTGGTGTCGTTCACCTCTGCTTCATATTCTAAATCACTTTCTTGTTTTAGGATTGTATCAAAAAATCCATCAATACTGTCATAATTTTCCACAACACCGTCAATATCTTCTAAGTTATCAACTTCTACGGTATTGACGTTACTATAAGGTTCAAAGTTATCATGCAACTTAATTTCATAAGTTCTTAATGTGAGTTTAAATGCTGATTTAACATCAGAGTACGCCCACAAATTGTTTATGCCAGGAACTTGGTATTCACAGTCTGTTATTTCAAGAATTTTATTGCTTGGTAATATGATTAAAGAACTTAATAATTTTTCCATATCAAGATTGAATCGTTTTGCTTCTTTAATGGAAATAAATCCACTCATGTTATCAAGTGTATTAAAACCAAATTCAGTAAATTGGTATTCTTGACGTTCAAACGAATCCGCATTTTCGGAATAAATGTGAATATCGAATATATCCTTGTTATTGGTTTTTATATTACTCCAATCACCAAAAACAACAGGATCTGTATTTTTCTTTTCTGTTATGAGCAATTTACATTCAATACCATACAACCTTATAAACTCATCAATAAGGTTAATATTTAATTGGTATTCATTCTTATGTGAAAAATTAAAATTTACCATATTTAACCATATTTAAAATACGATTGAAAAAACATTAAAAATAATTTATAATATATATAATATTAATAAAAACACATTAAAGGAGTTTTTATTATGACAGTAGAGAATTACTTTAGACAAAATGGTTTAGAACCATTAATAAAAGAAATAATTAAAATCAGAGATGAAGAAATAAAAAACATTATCAAGGAAACACCTTGTCCATGTGAACCTTCGGGTGATGATGAACCAAAAGAAAGAATTGATAATGAAGATATAGATAATATGTTTGAAGAATGATATACATTAATGGATATATAAAGGAGTCCATTGTAGATGGCGATGGACTTCGTTTTGTTCTCTTTGTTCAAGGTTGTCCACATCATTGTAAAGGCTGTCATAATCCGCAAACATGGAATTTGTCAAATGGAAAATGGATTTCAGAATCAGATATTATTAAGGAATTTGAAAAAAATCCACTTTTAGATGGAATTACATTTTCCGGCGGTGAACCTTTTTATAAAACAGAAAATGAAAAAGGACTTATAAAGATTGCTAAAAAAGTACATGAAATGGGTAAAACCGTTTGGTGTTATACAGGTTATCTTTATGAAGAAATAAAAGATAGGGAATTAACAAAGTACATAGATGTACTTGTTGATGGTAAATATGAAGAATCCTTAAAAACGTATTACGGGTTCAAAGGTTCAAGTAATCAAAGAGTTTTGAAGTTAAATGAAAAATCTTAATCCTATTGATAAAAAATACTTTAAAATGGCAGTAGGTCAAAATGCGATAAAGCACGAATCGCCTATTGATATCCAATGCCGTTGTCCTATTTGTGGTGATTCCTTAAAATCAAGGAATAAAGCACGTTTACATTTATACTGTAAAAACGGTGAAACAAGAGTAAACTGTTTTAATGAGTGTTCCGTTCATAATAGAACAATGTATGGTTTCCTAAAAGATTTTTATCCTGGATTATTGTCTAGTTATGCTAGAGAAACTTTCGGTGACAGAATAAACGAATTAAAACTTGATAGAATGAATCTTGCAGGTGATTTTGATATTCCTATTCAAGAATCCAAAGAATTGAAAGAAAAACCTGAAGTTCTATTTGATTTATCAAAATATTTTTTACGCTCAGATAAAGCATACGATTATGTAGAGTCAAGAGGACTTGAATGGAGTCCGAATCTAGGTGAAATTTTTATCGCAAAAGATAACCTCACAATAGATGGTAAATATTATCCTATAAAAAATTATATCGTAATACCATTTTATTGTGGTGAAAAAATGTATGGATTTTATTCACGTTCTTTAACAGAGCATAAATTTTTTACTTATATGCCTATAGCAAATTCAGGTTGGAAAATGTGGAATTATTTTAACTTGGATATGAGTAAACCAATTTATGTTTTTGAAGGAATCTTTGATGCTTTAACAGCTTATAATAAAGGTTTTACAAACGTTATTGCTTGTTGTGGTGCAATTCCTAATATGGAAAAATTGCAAGATACAGAAGTTATATTATGTTTTGACAATGATATAACCGGCAAACATAACAGCATAAAGTATTTAAAATATTATTTTAATGTAAAATCTTTATGTTATAATAATATAATTGAAAAGGATTTGAATGATATGTTGAAAAATGGTATTGATATTGAAAGTATATTGAATAATGTAGTTGAAGGAATTAATGGTATAATAAAAATTCAAAACACTTTATAACTTACAAGGATTCTACAATGGAAAATTTAGATTTAGAAGTAGATAAAGAAACTCAATTAGTAAACGAGTTCATTCAAGAATATGTAGATCTACTTTTAGAAAAGAAAAAATTTGAAAAACAAATCAAAGCTTTACGATACAAATATGAAGAACAAGGCGTAAATACAACCTTGAGTATCAGAGCTATGAATGTTGTTAGAAGTGAAAGAAAAGCTGGTAAAGAAGCACTAGAAAAATTAGAAAACTGTAAAAACATTTTATTAAGTGATACTAAAACACAAAATAAACTTGAATTATTGGATGCAAAAGAATGATACTCGATAAAAAGGAAATTGCTAAACGCTTAAACAAGAATATTGAAGATGTTAAAATCGGATTCACTTGTTCTTGTTTTGATTTGCTTCATGCTGGTCATGTTGTTATGCTTCAAGAAGCAAAAGAATTATGTGATTATCTTATTGTAGGTTTACAAGTAGATCCATCAATAGAGAGAACTGAAAAAAATAAACCTGTTCAATCTTTGTTTGAAAGATATCTTCAATTATCAGCATGTAAATATGTAGATGAGATTATTCCTTATTTTTATGAGGAAGAAATTTTAGATATTATTCTTACTATAAATCCTGATATAAGAATTATAGGTGAAGAATATAAAGATAAAGAATACACAGGTAAAGGAATGTGTAACACTTACTATAATAAACGCAAACATTCTTTTAGCACTTCCGATTTACGAAAAAGAATTAAGAATTTGTAAAATATGGCATACTCATTATCAAGAATTAACTTATTTAAAGCATGTCCTAATGCTTATAAATTAAGATATATAGACAAAGTTAAATACGAAACTTCACAAGCATTAGAAAAAGGATCTTCAATTCACGAAGCATTAGAACATCTTGATTCTTCAAATGAGTATGTTTCTAAATTCTTTGAAAGTGATTTAGGTAAAAAATATAAAACAGTTATTGAGAATGCTCAAAAAGAAGTTAAAATAGGTATTGATTTTAAAAATGGAAAATTAATACCTTGTGAATTTTCTGAGGAATGCTTATATCGTGGTGTTATAGATGTTCTTTATGAAAATACAATACTTGACTATAAAAGTGGTCAATATAAAGAAAAACAAGATTGGCACCAATTAGCTTATTATGCGTTATGGTTATTTTTGAGTTCTGATTATGAAGAAATAAATATTTCATATCTTTATATCGAGCATAATAAAGAAAACTCTATGACTTTAAAACGCTCTCAAATTCCTTATATAATGAAAAACCTTGTTTCAGATATAAAACCTATAATAGACTTTGATAAAGATCCTAAAGAAATTTATAATCCTGATTGGAAATGCTCTTATTGTTCCGTTAGAAAATTCTGTAAAAAGAATGTGGATAATTTACTGATATTAAACTCTTAAACCAAATGAAAGATAAAGAAGTAGAAAAAGCATTTAAAAGTATAAAACCGATGTTTGATCTAGTATCTAAATATATAGATACCGAAATTGTTTATAGAACTTATTATGGTGATAAGTATAAAGTAATAACAAAATCCGTTTTTAACGGTCTTGTTGTCTATGAAGATATAGTCAAAATCGAAACGTATTAAACCGATTAAACCTACTAAACTGTCATGTTACTCTTTAAAAGGAAACTTTTAAAGAGTTTTTTATTTCAAAAACACTTAAATAAAAATCAATTAATAATATTTTCTATATATAGAAAAATTATTCAAAAACATATCAATGGCGATTTTTCATGTTCATGTATTTGAATTGTTCTAGTTAAATACATTTTAAATCCCTATAAATAAATAATATAAATTATTTATAAACTAAAAATCAACATTATTGCATAACAGAGCGATAATCAATAAAACACATTTATGGAACAAAGAATAAATGAAAGATGATATACTTTCTTTAAAATATCCTACTGATATAAACATATCAAATGGAAATGAAGATACCTTTGCGAATAGACGAATTATATTTATGGCTATGCCAGGAGAACCATCGCAGTTAAAACAAAAATCTTTTTATGAAAGTAATAAGTTTTCTGATATATCCAATATACAAGATATTGAAGTTAAAGCAATAATTTCATTACCTATACCTTCGAGTTTATCAGATCAACAAACTCATTCATGGTCTAGTGATTCTTTAGTGAAAATAGCAACTGAAACTTTAAATGATTCACTTTCTATGTTGAATCCTTTTTCAGGAAAAGTTGGTTCAAGTACTTCTGGTTTTGCTGATAGATTTGCAAAAATATCAAGAATTGTAAGCAAAGGTAAAGATGCTTTAGCTTATGGTGTTGGACAAAGAAAAGTAATGATGAAACCAGGGTATTTCCAAAATTATGATAATTCTGGTTTAAGAAGTTTTAGTTTTACTTTCGACTTTGTTGCTGAAAATAGAGAAGAATCCGAGCAAATTCAGAAAATTATAGGCGCTTTTAAAATATTGAGTTCACCATCAAGTTATGGTGGTGGAGCATCAGAAGAAGATGAGAATGAAGCAAAAGGAATGATTGGTACTGTTATAGGTGCTTTATCTTCATTAGGTGCTGAAACAATGGAAATTGGTTGTATGTATTCACCTTTTGTGTGGCAAATTGTAGTAACCAATGAAAAAGTAAATAAGATGCTTCAATTAAAAACGTGTGTATGTACCAATGTTCAAGTAACTTATGGTAATGATAAATTCGACTGTTTTGAAGATGGAATGCCTAAATACGTTCAATTAGGTTTATCTTTTAATGAAGTTCAACTTCAATATGCTGAAAACTATAATACAGCATTAAACATTTTCAAGAATGATTTTAATACTCAAACAAAAGATTTAAGAGATGTTGGATTTATAAGTAGAGCAATAAATTCATTCAATAAAGAAACTTATGAAGATATAGGTACACAAGCTGCTCAAACAACTTTAGATCCAAATGCTTCTACATGGGATAAAACTAAAGCATTTGGTTCAATGGTAGGTGCAAGTATTGGAGAATTTGCATCAGGAATATGGGGAAAATTCACGGGTAAAAAATAATGAAAACGGAATTTTTGGTTTATGATAACTTTGAAATAGGAAATTTCAAAATAAAGAATTATAATTCTTTTATGTTATCAGAAATAAGGAATTACCTAGATTCTTTAGATGATAATTATTATACCTATATAAAGATAACTGATAATATTCTTATAGAAAAAGTTATCTTTGATTATTATGATACTGAAAACTATTATGATTTAATTCTCTTTATAAACAATAGAGAAATGCTTATGGATATGCCATATTCTTATGATATTATTCTTAATAATATAGATAAAGATATAAATGCGTATGAATATAAAGTTTTTGGTACTTTAAAAAATGAATTATCTGAAAAATCAAAATCTAGGTTAATAGAAAAATTGAACTCAGAATATATAGAAAATAATAAAAAACTTCTATATATAAAAATAATTAAAAAACAATATATAAATGAGATTATGCGAAAAATAACTTATCTTGTTGAAACACAAAAAGAGTTATACAGTTTAATGGAAAATACAGATGATTGATGAACTTTTTGATCCTTTGTCTAAGATAAAAGGATATGAACTTTATGTTAATAATGTTAAAGTAAACAACAAAATTGTTACTGATAAAGTTATTTCCATAGAACTTGAATTTAATTATTTTAGACCATATTCAAAGTGTGTTATTGTTTGTGCTGAAGAAGTTTTTTCACTGAATATTAATAAGCATCCATCAGAACTCACAAATAAAGATTCTGTAAAAATAGTTTTTTCCGATAATCTTAATAAGATATTTCAAAGACGTTATATCGTACAGAAAGTAAGTAAAAATGAAAACTGTGAAAGAACAGATTCCGAATATTGGATTATAGAGTTTGTTGACGTTTATGGTTTTTCTTTATTATCGAGTGAGTATATACGATACATGACTCAAAAAGGTTATAAAGGAATACCTTTAAAAATAGTTGAAGATTGCTTAAAAGATGTTATGCTTTATCAAAAAGAAATATCTAAACTTTATGGTGATAAAGCAATAAAGTTTAAAACGGTTTACAATAATATAGGTGTTATAGATTGTCCTCAGCTAGAACATAGATTTCCTAAAGACAATACACCTTTAGAGTCACTTGAAAAGTTCTGCAAAGAATATAATATTTTGCTCTATCAGGATTATGATACGTTCTATATTATCCAAAATCCAAAAATATCGGAACTAGAAAAACCTAAAGAAACCGTTTACAAAGAACGAGTAGGTACAAAAACTTATGCTGATAAAATATGTGAAAAAATAAATAGGGAATCTTCTATACCAACTGACGAGAGACCTAATTACAGAATATCTTTAAATTCAGGTGGGAAAAATCAAAGTATAAGAGAATTAAAGTTTACTGATTTACTAAATTTAATTGAACTCAATAAACATGATAATACTGAATTTAAAGATGATAATTTCACATATTACCCAAGTACAGTAAATACTCTTTCAGCACTTTATTATGAGCAATTTAGGAAATATCTAACAGCTAATAATCTTATAATATATGTTAGACCTACTTTAGAGAAATCAAATGTTGGAACTATAACTTCAGTACAGTTAGATTCTTATAGTGATGTAGCCACAAGAAGAGTTGAAGGTGATGTTAAATTTTCAGGTAATTGGTTAATACGTTCTTGTACTTATAAGTTATTACAAACTAATCTTATAGGTCGTTTAATACTTTGCAGATATGATAATCAAGAAGATTTAACTCACATTCAAGACAATAATGTTATGGGAACTAAAGAAGATTATAAGGAAATAGGATTTAAACCTGAAAAATCAGTGTTTGAAGAAGTTAATCAAGCACTTGATGATATTAAGGATAAACTTAAAAACATTGTTGATCCTAAAGATACTTCTAAAGAGTCTGCTAAGCGTAAGAAAGAAAATATTTTAAAGGAACTTCGTAAATGATAGAATTGTCAAAGATACCTAAAGATATTAGATCTATTTTTACAATGTTAGAGTCAAGTAGAGCTATATGTGTAAATGCTTATGAGTCAGTTGATACAGTTAATGAAACACTCGATAACTTTAAAGAAGCAACATCCATGATATGCTCAGGACTTGATTTTTTAGGTATAATGCCAGAGGATACCGATACCGAGGAATCAATAAATCAGACTGTAAACACTTTAAAGGAAAAAATAAATGAACCACTTTCCACATTAAAAAGTTCTATAAAAAGTGTTTCGGAATATGTTACAACTCTTTACGACTATATGGAAAAATCCGTAAATGAAGTTTATGAGTACATAGAAAATATAGAAACTGTAATAATGTCCACTGTTAATAAGTACTTGAATATAATTCAAAATGCAATTAATAATATTAATTGCTATATTAGAAAATTAAATAACATTGTTAATTCGGTCGTTTATAATATATCACTTATGCCAACAATGATGCTTAATAATCTTATGAGTGATATACGTTATTCCTTTGATAAAAAGCACAAGAAAAATAAAATTGTTTCAAAACTTTTGGAACCTGTTATCAATAATGCTTTATCTTCGGTTACAAATAAAATGATGGAACCTCTTACGGGTATAACATCTTCATTTAACAGAATCTCTAATGATATGAGTAACTTTACTTCGGTAATATCTTCAAAAATAGGAAATGCTTATGGATATCTTATATGGCGTGGTCGTTAATAACAATGATCCTTCAAGAACAGGAAAAGTAAAAATTAAAATATGCGGTGAGCATGACGAAACCTCTGATATTGAAACATTACCGTGGGCAGAAGTTATGCAGTCCGCAAGTAATGGACTTATAGGTGGAATTGGTTTTTCAAACGTTCTTAAAAATGGTACTTGGGTATATGCAGTAAAATTAGGTAATCTTGATAATAGGTATCTTGTTATAGGAACGTGTACTGGCATTGTTGGTGAAGAAACCATCAAAGGTTTTGAAGATCCTAATAAACAATTTCCATTGTCACAAACAAAAGGTCTCTCGGATTTTGGTCATTGTAGTATAACTGATGAATCTTTGAATAATAAAGCACTTAATGATACAACAACAACTTCAAATGGCACTTCATTCAAATATGAAAATACGGTAACTTCAGATAAGTATACCGAAATGTCTGTTTTCAGAACGGCTAGTGGAATGATGGTAGAACTCGATGATAGCGAACCACGAATGAAAATAACTCATCCTTCAGGTACCACTGTTACATTAAATCCTGATGGCACTGTCAATATTACTTCACTCAAAGATATGAATGTGAATGTTAAAGGAAATGCCAATTGGAATGTTAAAGGTGATTGGAATCTTAATGTTGATGGTAAATCCACAACAAAGATAAAAGGTGATTGTAACGTATGCTTAGATGGTGATTATAAAGAAGTTACCTTAGGAAATAAACGTTATCAAGTATCAGGTAATACCTCATATGTTTGTAACTCATCGGTAGATTGGACTGTTGATGATTCAGTACAATGGGATATAAGTAATAACATAAACTTTACATCGGATTCAGGATTGATTAAAGGTCCTAACTCAATAACCAAGAAAGGCGTTAATCTTGATAAACACGTTCACGGTGGTGTGGATAGAGGCCGTTCTGATACAAATCGTGCCGAGGATTCAGTGTAAAAATTTTTAAAAAAATTTGAAAATTTTTGAAAAAAATGGTTGACATATTTATTATTTTGTGTTATAATGTAAATGCGAAAAATGAAAAAATCGCAAAAAATTGAAAAATGTAAATTTAAATATGAGGAATAAAACTATGGCAAACAATACTATTGCAAACATCGTAAACGAACTCTATGCTGGTAAAAAAATGGCTGAAATGGTAAATAATTACGAATCCACAAAGCCTGCTGATACAAAAATCAATGCTTGGGACGCTGTTATCGCACCGTATCTGAAAGAAAATAAAATTTACGGATTAATCGAAACACTCGAAATTATCAAACACGCTGTTGCAAAAATTAACGCAAATGTTGACGATGCTGAAAACATTCCTGAATATAAGGAAGTTCTCAAAAAATATGTTGACGAAATTATCGACTGGAAAATTGAAAATGCTTTGAAAGCCAAAATTGAGACTGACGAAAAAATTCTCGAAAAGGAACGTGTGAAAGCCGAACGTGAGGCTGAAAAGGCTGCCGCAAAACTTGCAAAAGAAAATGCCAAGAAAGAGCGTGAAGAAAAACGTGCCGCTGAAAAGGCTGAAAAAGAAAAAATTAAAGCTGAAAAAGCAAAACTGAAAGCCGAAAAAGCCGCTGAAAAAGAAAATGAAAAAGCCGCAAAACGCCTTGCAAAATCAAATATTCCAATGATTACCGCATTGTTAAAAACAAATGCTGCAAAGGTGAAAAATCCGACTGTAACAACCGAAACTTCTGAAAACGCTTAAAAATGTGACCAACGCTAGGGGATTGCGATAAATCCCCATTTTTGTTGATAAGGATTGAAGAAAATGACTTTTGAAGAATGGGAAACTCGTTTTGAACGTAAACAAAAACGAACCCTTGCATTAAAAATAATTGGTGTTATAATATTATTAATAACATTGTTTTGGGGAATTGTTTATTTGATTTTGGAAACCCCCGATGTGGAATTCTCGTGGTCCACAAAACAATGTGTACAGGTAATTTATGGTGACGGAACAATAGGAACGTGTGATAAAATTCCGTCAAGATATAATCATGTTTGGGTTGAATAAGGATGCAAGAAATAAATATACAAGATTTTTTAAATCACGAACTCGTGAATTATGCTAGTTATGATAATCTTAGAAAGATTGGTTCGTGTATCGACGGATTGAAGAATGCTTCACGTAAGGTAATGTTCACGATCCATGAGAAAAAGATAAAAGAAAAAGTTAAGGTATCTCAGCTATCTGCAAAGTGTGCTGAATATTCGGATTATCTTCACGGTGATACATTATGGAATGTGCTTGTTACCTTAGGTAAGGATTATGCCGGAACAAACAACATTCCTTTAATCAAAAAATTCGGTAACTTTGGTACAAGGTGTATAAACGAAAGTTCAGCACCTAGGTACATTTTTGCTAAAGGTTCTGACGAGTTCTTTAAGTACTTCATGTATGAAGATGACTCAATTCTTGAACAACAATATTTTGAGGGCAATAGGATAGAACCTAGATTCTATGTACCTACATTACCGTTTTTGCTTGTTAATGGTTCTGAAGGAGTATCATCAGGGTTTGCTCAAAAAATATTACCAAGGTATCCTGAAAATCTGAAAACATACATTCTTAATTCCATAAACGGAAAAGAGAATGACGACTCATTACTTTATCCATGGGTAAAAGGATTTGAAGGTGATTTTTATAAAGATCCTGAGGCTGAAGGTAGATGGTATTTCACCGGCAAAGTAGAGCATATTCAGCATTATGAGTATCTCATAACCGAAGTACCGTTTACATACGACTTAAAATCCTATACAAAAGTTTTAGAAGACCTAGAGGATTCTGGTGCTATAAACAAATTCCAAAACGTTTCCGATGGTGAAAACAAAATTCAATTCAAAGTATGGATACCTAAAGGTGTTGATACGTCAAATGAAGCATTACTTGATAGACTGAAACTCATTAAGGTAATGACAGAAAATTATACCTGTATAGATGAGAATAACAAGATTATTGAGTTTTCAACAGCACGTCAAATTATTGACCATTATATTGAAGTCAAACTTGAGTATCTTCAAAAGAGAAAAGATTATATTTTAACTTCGTTTGAAAACGACTTAAAATGGTTATCATTCAAAATAAAATTTTTAACTCTATTTATAGAAAATAAAATCAATATTGTTAAGGTCCCTATTGTTCAAATCGTTAAACAATTAGAAGATTTTGGATTTGAAAAATATGAAGATTCTTATAATTATCTTTTGAGTATGCCAATATCTTCTCTGACAATGGAAAAATTGGATTCCTTAAATAAGGAATACTCTAATCTTTCTGACAAAAAATCAAAATTAGAGAAAACAAGTATTGCTCAATTATGGAAAAATGATTTAAAATAAATTTAAAATAATTGTTGACTTTCAATTTAAAATGTGTTATAATATAAATGCGAAATGTAAACACAATGAGGATTGAAAAAATGATTTTGAGAATTGTTAAATGCGAATTTTCCATGAAACAAGCAAAAGAATTGTATCATGCAGATCCAAAAACAAATCTGTATGTATCATACAATTACGCTGTAGGTTGTTTGAAAAGTGTAGGATTTGAACATGAAGAAGCAAAGGAATTATGCAATTCTGTTATCAGAAAAACCACATTTATAAATGCTCTCAAAAATTTATGGGAGCTGATTGAAACTGCAAAATCATAAAAATCATGCTTGGGAGGAATTGTTCCTCCCTTTAAGGAATTAAAATGAAATTCAAAGAATTAATTTGTGAAATGTCTACGGTTGTTAGAGATGAGTTTTTAATAGCCGTTAATCCTGATACAAAAAGAATAGGAGACGAGTATTTCAAAGTTTATAATGCTAGCAGTATAGATAAAGCTACAAAAATAGCTAGAATAAAATTTAGGGATTCTTCATATATCATTCATAAAAATGAAAGAAATTTTGAAAATTGGATTCTTAATAAAAAAGAAAAAAATATTTTAATAAAGATTTTAAATACGCTTAATACAGAATATGATGATAAAGGCAATTCTTATAATTTGACTACTTTTCAAAAGTCAATTTATCTTTTTAATTATGAAAAAGGATTAGGAAAAAGTAGTAATGAAGCACTTAGACTTTCTATTGAAGATAGAAAAGATTATTTACCTATTGATTTAAAAATGCCTGATTACAGTTTACTGTAATAATCATAGGAATACTCAAATTCTGAGTCATATTTTTTACCCGCAAGTGACTCTTCTGTACTATCATCAATCGTATCAAAATCACCTATAACCATATAATCGAGCAACTTCATATCTTCCATATCTTCATTAGAGTATAACTTTTTAACGAGATCCTTCATATCTTCAAAGTTACGAGTATCAATAAACGGAACAAAGCATAAGCATAAAGCCATTATCATATCATCGTGGCAACCATCATCAGCTTGGTATTTATTGTTCTTAATAATAAATGTAAATAATTCATTAATAGTATTATTACAAAAAATTTTTAATCGGTGATTATCAACAAAGAACTTAAACGTTTCAAGTATTTGAGTTCTTGTTTTTGTTGTTGTTCTAAACCCAGGTTCTTTAGCAGTACCTGTAGAACCAAATCCCAAATACTTTTTCTGAAAGTACATATTTTCATATTCGTATTCAGTATGAAGCATTGTTGCTATAAAGGTACCAGCACCTTCGTTATTCTCAATTATAAGATATGCGTTGTTATACTTTTTACCCCATTCATTTATGAACTCAGGCATAAGTTGATAATTACACTTGAATAATTGAGCACTTGCAACTTGAACAAACGGAAATGAAGTTATATCCAATACTTGAATAGCAAAAGCATCAAGTCCACCTTTAGCTGGGTCAACACCCATTATGTACTCATGGTCTTCTTGAGGTTCTACAAAAATATCTAAACGTTCGTCCCAAATAAGTTCAGGATCTTTAGGAACAAGTTCTTTTAATGCTTCAGCATCAATCAAAGTATATGAGGATCCGATAAAGCTACCCCCATAATTTTGGTTGAAGTATATTAACCCATACTTATCAATAACAGATTCCCTAAAATCTTCTGGACTGATTTGTTCACCTTTGCTGTTATATCTAGGTACATCACGCCAATTAACTTCATAATAAAGCATTCCATTAGAAGGTGCATCAATAATAAGATTATAAGTCATATCATAATTCTTTTCTATGGAAAGTACTTTATCTTTATATTTTTCAGTTAACCTATTCTTTTCTTCCTCGTCAATAAACTTATATTCTTTACGTCTTTTTGCACCTTGAACAAGTTCATAAAAATGATTGAGACCATTTGCAGTTGATATAAACAAATTCTTTTTCCATGCAAGTGCTGATTGAGATGGCGCAACCGAATCAATAAATTCCCTGAAAACCGTTGGACTGATAAATGCTGTTTCATCCACTACAAGTATTGATATTGTATATCCACGAAACGAACTTTGAGAAGGACCATCAGTTAAAATTCTCATTTTGTTTTCAGACTCTATGGAACTCTTATTCCATACAGTAACACCTACACGCATCCACATAGGCATTCCATAAAACATATTTCTTACATTGTTAAGGAATTCTCTAGCAAGTCCACCATTGTTAGCACAAATACCTATATTCTTATCGTGGTCAAAATTAAATTTCCAAACAAGATAGATGGCAGTGGTTATACTTTTACCCGACTGTCTAGGTTGGAGTGACACTATACTTTCATAATCGCTCATTAAAGCATCAAGAAAACCTTTTTGATATGGGCGCATATCGGGGAAATCAATACCATCTTTGGTTCTTATTTTGATGTAATTTTCTCGGAAATAATCAAGTGATTCGGAACAACGTTTTAACTCTTCCTCATGTATAGGATAAAGTTTCATCGGTGTAAAAGCACGTTTTACTTCTCTATCACCTAAGAAAGCAATTTTATTTCCATAAGCATCAAGATAATAATTATCATGGGTTTTTTCGGTATCGAGAATATCAAGTGCTATTTGTTTGCCTTGTTTACCTTTAGACCTAAGAGTATCGAGCAACTCTAATGTTATTTTCTCTTTATGTGTTTTATAATAATTGATTGTATCTTGATTAAAAAGTTCGTTTAATTCGTTCATAATATGTGATATAATATAATTTATTTAATTTATATATAATAAACAATGATACAATTTAATGATTATAGATTTAATGAAAATGCAAATCAGTTAATTGATTTTAATGAAGATATTTATACTTCATTTAAAGAAACTGATAATTGTATTAATCTTATACTTTACAACTCTGATTTAGAGGTTGCTCTAAAAACTTTTGAAGATATTTTAATATCTATGGATAAAAAAGATTCAATAATTTTTATAAAAAATCTTTTAAAAGATTATTATTCAATAAGGAAAAAATATGCAAATACAAAAGATAAAAAAATTATTTCCTAACGCTGTAAAAGGATTGCTTGATATTCTTATAACTGAATTGTCTAAAGAAACTTGGAGTGATGAGAATAAAATTCATTTTTTAACTCAGTGTGCTCATGAGAGTTCACAATTTAGATTTATTAAGGAAAACTTAAATTATTCTGCTGAGGGACTTAGAAGAGTATTTCCAAAATATTTTTTCTCTAGGGATCCTATAATGTACGCATATAAACCTGAAAAAATTGCCAACGTAGTTTATGCTAATAGAATGGGTAATGGTGACGAAAAATCAGGTGATGGTTGGAAATACCGTGGTCGTGGAATTATTCAATTAACAGGTAAAGAGAATTATGCACAATGTATGCTTGCATTAGGTGTTGAAGATCCTGATTATTTTGAAACACCTGAAGGTGCTGTTAAATCAGCAATATGGTTTTGGAAATCAAGATACCTGACTAAGGAAACAAACATTATTACCATAACAAAAAGGGTTAATGGCGGAACTAACGGTTTAGAAGAACGCAAAGCGTTATATAAGAAAATCAGAAATACTTTATTGAACCTTATTTGAGAATTATATGAACAAGAAAAGAGAACTTGAAATTGCATATATTGCTTTTATGCAAGATGTAAACGATTATGCCAAGAAAAGATGTGACGAACTCAATAGAGAATTAGAAGCTAAAGGAATTGAAGAAAGAATTTCGTATGACTTTAGTGATGAGTACTTGGGTTCTGATGAATCTTTTAAAGCATACTTATACAGTATTAAAAATTATTTCTCAGAATTAATAATAAGTATTTTAAGTATTTTCAAAAAGTGAATAAAATGGTTATAACAAAACGTGATGGTTCTAAAGAACAATTTGACGGTGAAAAAATCCGCATAGCAATTACAAAAGCATTTACAGCTTGTAACACGAACTGTACTTGTGAGAGTATAAATGAAATAATGGAAACTTTTTATAAGGATTTTCATGCTCAAACAGTAGAAGAGATACAAGATCTTGTTGAAAAATCTTTAATGAAGTGTGGATATTATGAAGTAGCAAAAACTTATATTCTTTATAGAAAGCAACGTGAAAACATTAGGAACTCTAAATCTCATCTTACAAAAACATTTAATGAAATGCTTTCACTTGATGCTAGGGATAATGATTTATCGAGAGAGAATGCCAATATTGATGGTAATGCACCGATGGGTTTAATGTTGCTTTTCGGTTCTGAAACAGCAAAGGATTATACCAAAAGATATTTGCTAAATCCTAAGCATTCTGATATGCACGATAAAGGTGATTTTCATATACATGACTTGAACATGTATCCTTGTACTTTTAATTGTTGTCATATAGGTTTAAAGGATTTATTTAAACGTGGTTTTTCTACAGGTCATGGACATATTAGAACACCTCAAAGTATTCAAACTGCATCTGCATTGGCTGCCATTGTAATTCAGTCAAACCAAAATGATATGTTTGGTGGTCAATCGTTACCAACACTTGAATATGATTTAGCACCTTATGTGGTAAAAACATTTATTAAGAGACTTTATGAATGTATAGAACTTGCATTAGGAACTGAATTTGAAAATGAAAAAATCAAAAATAAATGTTTTTCTATTTATAATAATCAAAACACATTAATTGGTTGTATTGACGAACTTAAATCGTATTTAAAATCCTTATTAGGTGATAAAACAGATTATGTGGTTAATAAAACAATTCAAATGACTGATAAAGATGTTTATCAATCTATGGAAGCATTTATTCATAACATGAATACTTTAAACTCAAGATGTTTGCCTAAGAATGAAGAAATTTTATGTTTAAACATAAAATCTTCAAGAGATCTTAATAAAATGTCTGATATTGAATTGAAAGCATTAAAAGAATTGATAACAGAATTATATAAAACTAGAACAATTCCTGAAGTTGCAAAAGAATTATCTACAACAAAAAAGATAATGGGAAACATATTTGCAAAACTTAATATTAAAACAAGAAACAGAAAAGAAGCGTCTGATTTTTCTAATGAAAGATGTTTTAAAGAAAATGGTTGTGGAATTGCTGGTTTATATAAAGATAAAATTAAAAATACTCAATTTGAAAAATATGGGTGTTATGCGTTTAATAGCATTAAACAAAAAGAAACTTTGATTGAAAGATATGGTGTTGATAATCCTATGTTTATTGATTCTGTAAAAAATAAAATTAAAAAGAATAATTTAGATAAATACGGTTATGAACATACTTTTCAAGTGCCTGAATTTAGAGAAAAAACAAAAGAAACTTTGATTAAAAAATATGGT